>ENA-UOOH01002207-UOOH01002207.1-fermentation-metagenome-genome-assembly--contig:-NODE-2207-length-17278-cov-7.656738_pt1 | contig 17278 bp, 16 predicted proteins | sample MGYA00245778_ERZ724025 | MGnify/ENA primary metagenome ERZ724025 (study PRJEB28704, sample SAMN03018313) | fermentation metagenome | biome: anthropogenic terrestrial biome; feature: soil; material... | reverse complement strand
TTTGGAAGGGGTCGAGCCCCTTCCCTACTTAATGATAACAATTATCACATGGGAATGTGTACCACTTGTACCGGCGAAGCTATCTTTTCGTAGGGAACGCGGCTTGTCCCGTTCCGGCAAAGCCATCTTTTCGTAGGGCGAGACCTCTGTACCGACGAAGCCACCTTCTTGTAATGAACGTGCACCGCTCGTTCCGGCGAAGCCATCTTTTCGTAGGGCGAGACGTTTGTACCGACGAAGCCACCTTCTTGTAATGAACGTGCACCGCTCGTTCCGGCGAAGCCATTTTTTCGAAATGAACATGGTGATTACCCCGTTCCGTTTTTCGGTGTGTTGATTATGAATTTTTTGGAAGGGGTCGAGCCCCTTCCCTACTTTATGATAACAATTATCACATGGGAACGCGCACCGCGTGTACCGGCGAAGCTATCTCTTCGTAGGGAACGCGGCTTGTCCCGTTCCGGCAAAGCCATCTTTTCGTAGGGAATGCGGCTTGTCCCGTTCCGGCGAAGCCATGTTTTTGTAGGGCGAGACCTCTGTACCGGCGAAGCCGTGTATTGAAAACACCTTGTACTATCCTTTACTCGCACATTGTGTGTTTTCAATCCGCCGTACACAATGATCACACACAACGGCGGATTGAGGGGGGGAGCAACATCGCCGTCACACCAATGTCATAACCCCCTCAATCTCGCCCTACGGATAATCGCGGGATGGCATGGCAACCTCCTGGCTTTCATGCCTTCTATATTAATCAAAGATGTAAACAATCACCTCAAACAGACTGTAAACGATTACTGTCATAACACACTGCCCCTTCCCTACTTAATGATAACAATTATCACATGGGAACGCGCACCGCATGTTCCGGCGAAGCCATCTTTTCGAAATTAACGTGGTGATTACCCCGTTCCGTTTTTCGGTGTGTTTATTATGAATTTTTTGGAAGGGGTCGAGCCCCTTCCCTACTTAATGATAACAATTATCACATGGGAATGTGTACCACTTGTACCGGCGAAGCTATCTTTTCGTAGGGCGAGATTGGAGGTGTCGGTTATTTCCATTGGCGCGATCGTGATGCGCCTCCAATCCGCCGTTGTGTGTGGTCATTGTGAACGGCGGATTGAGGGGGGAGCAACATCCTCGTCACACCAATGTCATAACCCCCTCAATACACGGCTTCGCCGGTACAGACGTCTCGCCCTACAAAAACATGGCTTCGCCGGAACGGGACAAGCCGCGTTCCCTACGCCACATTCGGGACGGCATGGCAGCCGTCGCCTACACCACATTCGGGACGGCATGGCAGCCGTCGCCTACACCACAAAATACATATATTTTTCCATATTGAGAATTGCAGTGTGTGGTCATTGTGAACGGCGGATTGAGGGGGGAGCAACATCCTCGTCACACCAATGTCATAACCCCCTCAATCTCGCCCTACGGATAATCGCGGGACAGCATGGGAAACTCCTGGCTTTCATGCCTTCTATATTAATCAACGATGTAAACAATCACCTCAAACAGACTGTAAACGATTACTGTCTTGACACAGTGCCCCTTCCCTGCGAATTTTCAAGCTCAGTAAGTAGTGGCTGAGAAATAATTCTTGTAACAATCCGATCTGTATTAAAGATATTTTCAGGACACAAAAATGAGAAACTCAAATCCTAAATGGCTACGCGCATTGATCGAGGTGGTCAGTCCCGCTCCCCACTCTTCTCACAACGTGAACGGACATGCATATACAGAATGAGTTTTCTCAATCTCAGATTGCCAAAATCCCCACAAAGAATAATGGATTTACACTTCCAAATAGTTGCTTTTCCCAATCAGCAGACCTTCAAAATATGCCTATTTGGCTACGCGCATTAATCGAAGTGGTCAGTCCCGCTCCCCACTCTTTTCATAACGTAACCGGTCATGTGTATTCAGGATGCGCTTTCTCAATCTCAAATTCGCAGGTGTGACCTCGAGCAAGTCGTCCGGTCCGAGATATTCAACCATTTCGTCAAGGCTCATTTTCCTTGGTGGGTCGAGGCGTTCGTCAATTTCACGGATCGACTGCCTCATATTTGTCAGGTGTTTTTTCTTGGTTACATTGATTGCCAGGTCTTGAGCCCTGGGGGTTTCACCAACGATCATCCCTTCGTATACTTCTTCACCCGGTCCGATGAACAGAATGCCGCGTTGCTCGGCATTCTTCAATCCAAATGTCGATGCCACGCCATCTTCAATCGCGGTAATTGAGCTGCTGTTGCGGTTGACCACCACACCTTCCAAGGGACGATCGCCAATATAAAAGCTGTTCATTACACCTTTACCGTGAGTCGCATTCAAAAACCGATAACGAAATCCAAGTAAACCCCTGGTCGGGATGGTAAAGGTCAGGTGTACGGTATTATCCGGGTTGTTGTGCATATCTGCCATTTGTCCACGCCTTTGCCCCAGCATCTCCACCACGGCGCCAACATAACTACTGTCTACATCGATATGGACCTCTTCGAAAGGTTCATATTGTACCCCTTCTTTCTCGATGATGATCGCTTCAGGTCGGCTAACCTGGAACTCATAGCCCTCACGGCGCATGGTCTCGATCAATATGCCCAAATGCAATTCACCACGCCCGGAAACAAGGAAAACATCTTTTTGCTCTGTTTCTTCCACCCGAAGTGAAATATTTTTACGCAGTTCGTCTTTTAGCCTCTCCAGGAGTTTTCTGGATGTACTCCATTTTCCTTCTCTTCCGGTCAACGGTGAAGTGTTGACGCCAAAAGTCATCCGCACTGTAGGTTGCTGCACCTCAATCAACGGCAATGCTACCGGGTTTTCAGGGGATGTGAGCGTCTCACCAATCTGGATGTCCTTTAACCCACCGATGGTGATGATATCCCCTGCTTCAGCCTTATCGGTAAGTTTTTTCTCAAGACCTTCATAGGTATAGATGTATTTTGCGCTGATGCGTTCCTGGCTGCCGTCAGTAAAAATGCGGACCAGGGGCGCATTCGTTTCCAGGCTTCCTGAATGGATCCTTCCGGTAGCGGTCACGCCGCTGTACTCATCGTACCCCAGGTTCGTAACCAGCATTTGAAAAGGGCTGTTTATATCTGCCACTGGTCCGGGTATTTCCCGGAGAATACATTCAAACAAGGGCAGCAAGTTATCTTCCAGTTGGGGACGCGTTCCCGCCTTACCGAGTAGTCCCTCGGCGTAAATCACGGGAAAATCGAGGATATCATTGCTGGCGCCCAGTTCGACAAACAAATCAAAGGTGGCGTTGAGCGTCTGTTCGATATCGACATCTTTACGATCAAGTTTGTTAATTACTACGATTGTCTTCAGGTTCTTTTGAATTGCTTGCTTTAATACAAAGCGCGTCTGTGGTTTTGGACCTTCAGCTGCGTCAACCAGCAGCAAGACGCCATCGACCATGTTCATGATACGTTCGACCTCTCCGCCGAAGTCAGCATGCCCGGGGGTGTCCACGATGTTCAGTTTGACTAATTCGCCAGTTTGCAGGTTGGGAACGCTGATGGAGGCATTTTTTGCCAAAATGGTGATTCCACGCTCGCGCTCGAGGTCATTAGAATCCATGATTCGGTCCGCTACTATTTGGTTTTCGCGAAAAACTTTAGCCTGTCGCAGCATCGAATCGATCAAAGTTGTTTTTCCATGATCAACATGTGCGATGATGGCGATATTACGAATGTCGTTTCTAATTATTTCCATAGTTTTTTCTGCAAATTTCCCATAAAAAAACCCGGTTGCCCGGGTTTAGTTCACTCCTAAAACGTCCCAAAAATATGGCGGCGCCTCAACCGGCTCGGAGGAAAACTCAACCGCATTTTTCAATTTTTCGAAAACGAGATCAAAATCAGATTCTCGTTCCACGTGGACATCAAACAAACGCTGACCAATTTCGACTTTATCGCCGATTTTGGTTCTAACCATGATGCCGACTGCTGGGTCGATTTCATCGCCTTTTTTGGTTCTGCCTGCCCCTATCAAGACCGAACTCTCGCCCACTTCCTGGGCATCCACTGTTTGAATGTAACCGCTTTGATCAGAGTTGATCGCAAGCACCAACTTACTTCGAGGCAGTATCTCAGGATGATCAATGTACTCAACATCACCGTGCTGAGCTTCGATCATCTCTCTGAATTTTAACCAGGCACTGCCATTGTCGATTGCCGCTTGTGCCATCGCCCGAGCTTCCTCGAGATTATTGGCTTTATGCCCGAGAATAAGCATATAGGCAGACAAATCAACACAATGGACGTGAAAATCTTCTGGTCCGCTGCCGTGGAGCATCCCGATCGCTTCTTTGAGCTCGAGAGCGTTTCCAACGGCAAAACCGAGTGGTTGATCCATTTGTGAAATTACCGCGATCACCCTGCGTCCGCTCAGGTTTCCAATGGCTACCATTACTTCAGCCAGTTCGCGGGCATCATCGAGCGTTTTCATGAAAGCGCCCCGCCCAACTTTTACATCCAGGGCGATTGCGTTTGCACCGGATGCGATTTTTTTGCTCATCACGGAAGAAGCGATCAATGGAATTGATTGAACCGTGCCAGTGACATCCCGAAGGGCATACAGTTTTCCGTCTGCGGGCGCGAGGTCAGCACTCTGACCAGACAGGACAATGCCATGTTTGCGTAAGTGGCAAAAAAATTCTTCCGTGGAAAGATCGCTTTTGAACCCCGGGATGGATTCAAGCTTATCAATCGTTCCACCGCTGAATCCCAGTCCGCGTCCGGACATTTTGCCCACAGGCAATCCGCAGGCAGCCACGATTGGAGCAACCACCAGGGTGGTCTTGTCTCCGACGCCGCCAGTCGAGTGTTTGTCGACGACATTGCCGCCAAACTCATCCAGATTGAGCTGGTCACCCGAAGCAGCCATCGCCAGCGTCATGTCCGTGATCTCACGATGAGTCATTCCATTGAGCAAGGTTGCCATGGCAAAGGCAGCCATTTGATAATCGGGAACACTGCCATCAGTAAAGCCATCGATAATAAAGCCTATCTCCTCGCCAGACAGCTCTTCTTTATCCCGTTTCCGGATGATGATGTCGACTGCTCTCATCAAACCTCAGTAGTTCTTTGTTAATCCGCTGGATAGATTTGCACTTTTCGATAAGGATCTTCCCCAACCGATTCGGTGAAAACGTCATCCCTTCTTCGCAATTCCATATGGATAATTCGCCGCTCGTTGGCAGGCATTGGTTCAAGGGACTGGCGCCTGCCGGTGGAAACGACCTGGTCTGCCATCCGGTGCGCAATTTTCTGAAGCTCAGTTTGCCTGCGCGCGCGATAGTTCTGAATATCCACCTGGAGGGGGATCCAGCGACCATACTGGTGGCTGGTGATCAGGCTGACAATGTACTGGATGGCGTTTAGCGTTTCCGATCTGCGCCCTATGAGATAGCTAAGATCATCTCCCTGGATTTCAACCGCGTAGAAATCACGGTTTTCGTCTTCGGTTTGTTTTTGTTCAACTGTGACTACTGCCCTGGTTTCCATAAAATCGAGAAGTTTTTCAACCGTCGCCTGGATCGAATCCCGCTCATCTGCCTGGTTCGAGCCCAGCCATGAGGCAGAAAAATCTTCTTCCTCTTCAATATCAGCATCAATATATTCGCCACTGTCTGAATCTTCGTCCGATAAATTGTCGGATTCGCGGGTTACTTCCTGCACGTCAATCGCGCTCACCTCCGCCTCCGGATTGAACACGCTCTGGCGAACTGTCAACCTGATTACAGCCTGGCGAGCGGCAAACCGAAAGAGGTTGCGTTTCCCTTCATCAATAATTTCTATTTCGACTTCGTCGCGTTCCAAACCCAGTTCATCGAGCCCTTTTTCGATGGCTTCTTCAACTGTTGGCGCGTTGACTTCGAGAGTCAATCGTTGTTTCATTTTTTCCCTGCCTTACTCTACTTTACCTCTTCATTTTAGGTCTTTGCCGCTTAACTGCAGATCTTGCAGAAGGTTTGGCGATCTTCACAGGAGTCTCTTCTTCCTCCTCATCATCATCGTCATCGGGAGCCGTTTCGATGATCACTTTTTGAGTTGAATCTGCTTCTTTGGACTCCATCCACGGAAAAATCCTGGACCAGTCTGCTCTGCCCATTGCTACATATTGAACCATTGTTGTCAGATTGCTGATGAGGAAGTACAACGCCAAACCTGCTGAGAATTGGAATGCCATCCAACCCATCATCAGGGGCATCATCATGGTCATACTATTGCTCATTGATGCTGCCTGGTCGTTACCTTGTGAAGGCGGCTGCATGATCCGTGATTGGATTAAGGTTGTAATCGTGACCAGGATTGCCAGAACAGGAATGCCGATTCCATTGATAAACAATCGTTCTGGTTGACCGAGATCCATCCACAAGAAACGGTTTTGAATAGGCAATATTTTGTTAACATCCAGGAATGGATAGACAATTCTTTCAAGCTTTACCAGTTCCAGGGGGGTAGCCGCCATAACCCGAATAATTGCCTGGTATAAACCGATAATAATCGGAAACTGAATGATTGTCGGCAAACAGGAACCAAAGGGACTGATCCCCTTGTCCTTGTATATCTTCATCTGCTCTTCAGCCAGTTTTTCTTTATTATCCTTATACTTGGCTTGCATTTTCTTGTATGCAGGATCGTTCTGCAAGTCTTGCATAGCCTGGGTCGATTTAAGCTGCCGGGCGGTCAGGGGATAGGTAAGCAATTTGATCAGGATGGTGAACAGAATAATAGCCAAACCAAAATTCTTCACCAGCATGGTGATGATCAATAATAAGTTAGTGAAAGGCTGAACAATTATGGTTTCCCACATAGTTATGACTCCTAGTTCGATGGGGTGAATGACCAGCCAGCTTGACCGGATACATTGAATGTGTAAAGGATGCTGTCAGCATTGATTACCGGGATAAAAATTTGCTCTCCCTGGACAATTGGCGCGGTGTATACGTTGCCAGGAACTGTGCCAGTCCAGGACGAAGTGCGGTCAAGCTTATAAGCCTGGATATTACCGTCTTCGCGGGCAACCACAAAGCCACCTTCGTCAATTGCTGCGAGTCCGGCGATTGTCGTACCACCGGCTTCAATCGTCCACAGCTCCTGACCGGTTTCTGGGTCAAGCGATACTATTTTGCCGGATTTATCGTTGAAAATGAGCTGATCTCCCACAAGAATCGGGGTTGCCCAAATCGTGGCGAGCCCGCGACCCTCACCAAATACCCAGTTGACTTCGCCTGTCTCGAGGTTGAAGGACGTCATTTCTTTGCCAAAGCTGCCTACAAAGAGATTGCCTGACTGCGGGTCGTACAAAGGCGACGAAGTAACCGCTCCCTTGGTTTCAACGCGATACAATTCTTCGCCGGTTGCCAGATCCAGAACGACCACATGAAAGTCCTGGGCACTTACAACAACCTTATCGGCAATGATCAAAGGTTCGGCAACAAAAGCGAATTCGCCCTGGTAACTCCAAATCAGCTCACCAGTGGTTTTTTCAAGTGCGTAAACATTCCGATCACTGCTGGGGATGATTACAAGACCACCATCCACCCCCGCCCTGGCTTGATACCAGCCCCTGGCGCCGTCAAAAGTCCATAGAATCTCATTAAGGTTACTATCATTTACTTTATGAAATTCATTCGCAAGGTCACCGAAATATACGCCTCCTTCAGAAACAGCAGGAGGTGCGTACATAACCACTGAGGACCGTCCCTCAGGGAAACTCGACAACAAAGCGCCAGTTGCCCGGTCCAGTTTGTAAAGTTTGCTAAGGTAAGCGATATAAACAGCTTCATCCACAACGGTCACGCCCGGAGTGCTTTCAGCCCGGACGCCAGCAGCACAACCGGTCAGCACAATGGCGCCAATAACCAGGAGAATTAAAATTCGAATTGTTCTTTTACTCATAAATCTCCAATCAAGGAACAGGGTCTATTCCACCTTCGTTGAAGGGGTTACATCTCACGATACGTTTTACAGCCATCCAGCCGCCTTTAAGGGCTCCGTATTTATATATTGCCTGGTAACCATAGCAGGAGCAGGTCGGATAAAACCGACAGGTATTCGGTGGCAGCGTTTTGGAAAACGTTTGTTTATACACTTTGATTAAAAATAATAAAACCCTTCGCGGAAAGTAAGCGACGGTCTTTGGCAGATCACTCAAGGGTTGCTCTGTATATTGACTTTCCTGGTTATGTTCTGAGTCAATCATGGTCGTGAATCAAGCCAGCTTTCATAAAAAGTTGCTTAAAGGCTTTATCCAGAGTGTCTGCCTCTGCAGTGAGCAGGTCTTTGCGGGCGATGAGCACAAAATCGTAATCATCAACTATCCCGGCAGCAAACATTGCCACTCTGGATCTCATTCTGCGTTTGCAGCGATTGCGTTCTACAGCCCCTCCGACAGTTCTACTGGCGATCAGCGCGTATCCTGGCACAGCTGCTGCTCGTTTTTTTGTTACCAATACCACATATCGGTTTGAAAAAGACCTGCCCTCCTTGCGGACTGTTTCAATTTCAGAGGCTTTTCGTAGAACAGCGAGCTTGTCTTTTGTGAACATTTTCGCTGCTTCAACAGCACCAATTACCAGGTCACGCGCTTTACGTGGTTGTTGGCGCGCTTTGCTAATTCCTTGCGACCACGAAGCCGGCGTCTCTTCAAAACCTCACGTCCGTCCGCAGTAGCCATTCTTGCACGAAAACCGTGCACGCGCACGCGGCGCCTTCTTTTTGGTTGATAAGTTCTTTTAGGCATTCCATAATCCTTTCAGTATATCCCGGGAGTTTTTAGGCACACTCAATCCAAGACTTTATTTCAAATCCGTAACCCGTCAATTTTACCTTATTTACTTCTTCAGTCAAGCAAAAGGGGCTGGGGAATTATGCAGTGCCGCTACAAGGTTTTTGTTTGAATCGACCGCTTCGATAGTGACTGGAATTATCTTGTTTATCAAATTGCTCGGGCTCTTATGAACCACCCTGAAGTAGTTTTCAGTAAAACCACTATACCAGCTTTTTCCATTTTTCACACTCCGACTTTCAAACAACACCTGGCTGATTTGCCCGATCATGGCTTGTTTTGCTTTCTGTTCCTGCTCAGCGAAATGACTGATTAATATCCTGGTACGTTCTTTGATAAGGAACGGCTTTACCTGTTCTGGCAATTCTGCTGCTGTAGTTCCATCCATGGGCGAAAATGAAAATACATGTCCACCATCAAAGTTACATTTTTGTATGAATTCGAACGATTCCTGGAACAGATCCTCCGTCTCGCCAGGAAATCCGCTGATAATGTCAGTCGTAATCGCGATTTCCGGAACAACCTGGCGAATGGTTTCTATCATGTCGAGGTAGCGTTGAGTAGTGATCGGTCTCCTCATACCTCTCAAAATCGCATCCGCACCGCTCTGCAGGGGGATGTGCAGGTGGGCGCAGATACGCGGATGGTTGAGCAGCTCAATCAGCTTGGAATCGATATCCCACGGTTCGATCGACGAAAACCGCAGCCTGGGCATCTGCGTCCCTTCGAGAATTGCTTCGACAATATGCGATAAACTCGAACGAGGACGCAGGTCTTTACCCCAGGAACCCAGCTGCACACCAGTCAAAACAATTTCTTTGACGTTCATATCTTCAAGCTGCTTCACCCGGCTCACAATTGTCTCAACTGATTGACTCTCCGACTTCCCCCGGGCAATTGTGGTCAGGCAAAAGCTGCAGGAATTATTGCAGCCATCCTGCACTTTAACAAAACCACGTGTGCGGGAGCGTCTGCCAAGACGTGGTTTCGCGGTCAGGTCAAGCTTGGTTTTCGGTAAATTGAAAGAAAGATCGGCAGCGATCAGGTTTTTGCCCTGGTTTGGATAGGCGGCATGGCTAATTTTTTCAGCTTCATTGAAATCCACACTTACCCAACAACCGGTACTGATAACCCTGCCGGCGTAAGCATCCCGATAATGCCTGATCATCTTTCTCGAATCAGCGCTGGCTTTAGCAGTCACGCAGCAAGTGTTGATGATAATTGTGTCTGCCTCGCCAGGGTTCGACACGATCTCAGCGCCAGCTTGCGCAAAGTCGATTGCCAGCGCGTCGATTTCTGCCTGGTTCAACCGGCAGCCAACCATGTCAAAATAGATTTTCATCAGGGTTTAACAATAATCAAATCAGAAAAGACAACCGTGGAGTTACCTGCTTCGAAAGTTTCCAGGAATAAGCCAACATCGCCGTTGATAAAAGTTGTGTCTTTTGCCCGAAGGATCGTTTCGTCGTTGACCACTAATCTCAGGTTTTCATCCACACACGCGGCAGTCATTGTGTTGATGCCATCATCGAGGTTAATGCCTTCCACGCGGAGTAACTGATCACTGCCCAGTAATTCACCCCGCCCATCAATAGTACGAACGATGCCGGCATAGCCATCCGCACTAATTACAAACGCATAATAATTGAATTTATCCTGGTAGCGGCAGATTAAACCAAATTGTGATTCTTTTGATCCGGTTATCTTCTGCACAGACACATCAGTGAGTGTGTTTGAAAAACTGAGCCCCGTTGTTGAGATTGTTCTTGAACCAGGCTGATTTATGGAGATCATATAGCCACTGGTCGAGTAACCTTTGAGTTCGTAAACGTTGCTTACTTCCTCCCAACCGGTGGTATCGTCCGAAAAATTATCCTGGTAAATGATCTGACCAGGTTCTTTCCAGGGGAGCATATCCTGGCTCACCTTGCCTTTATTGAATGCACTACATCCGGAAAGGAAGAGGGTTAAAAGTATCAGGGTAGTGAGTTTCTGAATACGCATAGTTTGCTGCAAGTTTATAAGAACGTCCCCGCCGTGCCGTGTGCGAAATGGTTTTGAACCTGCTAAGGCAGGAATTGGTTCTTCCTCCAGGATCGGTCTTGACTTACGTCTATCACATCACCTGGTGTGAGATCAAACCATTTGTGTTGGTGTTGGTACAAAACTGTATTGCCGCATCACTAACACAGCAGGGTAATTAGTTTATACCATAAAATTATGGAATATACTAAACAAGATGGTACGAAAGTGTGGAAACCATGCAAAAGAGATTATTTATCGCAATCAAACCCTCTGCCCCTGTATTGGAGCAAATTGCCCTTTTTCAAACCCAGATGAGGATGGCGTTAACCTTCCACGGGATCCGCTGGGTGCGTCCGGAGTTGATGCATCTTACGCTCCAGTTTCTTGGGGATACTGACACATCTCATTTGGACGCGCTGGGGAAAGAGCTCGAAAAGGCGGGAAAACAACATCATCCTTATGTTGTTTCTTTCCATGGCGTTGCCTGGTTCGGACGGAAAACTTCGATCCGAACCATCTGGATCGGGACAGAAGATGGCGGGGAAACAGAAAACCTCCATCTCGCGGTTACCCAGGCGACCAAATTTCTTAATCTCAAAAACGACAAACCTTTCTCTCCCCATCTGACGCTTGCCAGGGTATCTGACGTTGTGTCTGTTCCACAAAATGAGATGATTATGGATGTGCTTTCACGAAGCAAAAACACCCAATTTGCTTCAACATCGGTAACAGAATTTGAGCTGATTTATAGCCAGCTAACCAACCAAGGACCGGTCTACAAATCCTTGCAACGATTCAACTTGGGGTAGAATAAAGAGAAAAAGTCGAGGTGAACACTGGAACCAATTGTATTAGGACGTGAAATCGTCAAGGTATTAGAAGAGAAATTTGCCGAAAACATCCTCTTGTTAGATCTCAAAGGAATATCTGATTTTACTGACTGTTTTGTGATAGCAACAGGCAGTAGTGAGCGGCTGCTTGACAGCCTCGCAGACGCAGTCAGAGAAGATATTAAGAAGGAATATAGTTACAACCCCACCATCGAAGGCAGCGGTCAGACCGGCTGGGTAATTCTCGATTATGGTTATGTGGTCGTGCACCTGCTCTCATCCGATTTACGGGATTACTACGATCTTGAGACGCTTTGGAATAAAGCCAAAGTTGTTTTGAGCGTTCAATGAGGAATGCCCCCAATGTGGGGCTATACCCTATTCCAGATCCGCGAGGATCTCCTCAGCGTGCTTCTCTGGCTTGACTTTTTCATAAACCCGCAGGATTTTCCCATCTTCATCAATGATAAAGGTGGTGCGATTGATCCCGTAAAATTCTTTGCCCATCATCTTCTTCAAAGCCCAGACCCCATAGGTCTGGCTAACTTTAGTATCGTTGTCGGATAATAAAGTAAAAGGCAACGAGTATTTCTCGCTGAATTTTGCGTGTTTTTCGGTTGAATCTTTGCTCACACCAAGCACCACCATCTGGCGTTTGCGATAATCCTGAAAGTTATCCCGAAATCCGCAAGCTTCTTTTGTGCATCCAGGGGTGTCATCTTTGGGGTAAAAGTACAAAACAACCTTCTTTCCCCGGTAGTCTGACAATTTGTGCGTGTCTCCAAATTGGTCAGTCAGTTCAAAATCAAGTGCAAGGTCACCTATGTTAAGCATATATACCTCCTACAGGATTGGAAATACCAAGAAATAGACAATGGAAAAGTATTGGAGGAATGCAGTCGTCCGAAGCATGCCCCAATTCGGTTTTATCCCGGCAACAATACGGGTGAGAAGGAAAATTTCAAACAAGCTGATAAAAATCGTCAAAAGCGCTGGCCAATAGATGTAAAACGTGTTCCTCGTGGTGAGAAAGACGATTAAAGTTAAATATGCCGCCAGGATGGCTATGTTGTGGAGTTTTATCCCGTTTTCCCAACCGATCAGGTCCAGAAAACCTTTACCGCGTTTGCTAATTTCTTTACCAAAATCCGGGAATTGATACGCGATTGAAGAGGCGATAAACAGGAAAAACAACGGAAGAGCAATTAAAAAATCATCCGGGGTCGGATTTCTGGATTGCATCCCAATCCCAAGCAGGAACATCAGCAGAGACCCTGTCAAAGCCTCAATGATAATGCTGTAATTGGTTTGAACCAGTTTGCCAAAACGTGAAGCGGGCAAAAGAAACAGAAAAAGTATCAAAACAATGTAGACCAGGTTTACTCCGATCAATATGTTTCTTTGTAACAACAGGTAGCCAACCGTGAAAACACCAGTAAATAAGATGATGGTGGCAAGCAGGAGCTGGTATTTCTTATCCTGTCTGTCGAAGTTGACCCGGGTATAAGGATTTATCCTGGATGTAGTCAGGTATTCCAGCAGGCTTTTCAAAGCATAACCGAGCAAAAATATCGCTATTCCGAGCAAGAAGTTGACCGGATTAAAGGACCTTGTCTGGAAGCGAGTCAACAGCGCTCCAGCCAGGTAGCTCAGCAGCGCGGCAAACAGGAAAAAAGCATCTTTCTTCAGAGATATAGACATGTGCGTAGTCACAGCTTCAGTTTAACATAGGATGGTGGAGAAACATAAGGAAGGTATAATTTGTAATGATGAAGTTATTGTTTCGATATGTTTTGCTGGTAATCCTGGGAGTGATTGGCTTTGGACTGCTTGTATGGGTGGACGATGTCTCCGGGCAAACCACCAACCTGGAGATTTATGTTGCCAGGTTGGAGGACCAATGCAGCGGACTGGATCAATGTTTCTTTGATCAGCCATCAGTACTTGCTTTGGACGAAGCGATCGATTACGCCAAAGAGAAAAATCTTAATACCCCAAACATCCATATTCTGGCTGCGTATGAGATTCGTGCTGACCAGGTGGTGGTGGATTATCCGGTCACAATTATCGGACAAGACGGCGGCATTTTCAGCACCTCGAGCAGCGATTGCAGCCAACCGATGTTGCTGATTACTTCCAATGTGACCCTGAGAAATCTTAATATCAGGGATGGTGGCTACTGCACTGGCACAACCCGGGACCTGATTCATGTCAACAGCGCCTCATTGGTGACCATAGAAGGTTCAACTCTCCAAAATGGCGCGAATGCCATCGTACACAAAAACAGCCCGGGCAGCCTGGCTATTCGTTTCAACGATATTAAGAATAATAACAGCTCTGCATTGACAAGCGAGAACAGCGATGCCGCCTCAAGCCTGCTTATGGTAGCGAATAACATTGAGAACAATGGCGGACAACCACAGGTAATCTGTGGGGCTAACGGTTCGGTCGATCACAATTTCTGGGGTGAAAACATCCAGCCCTCGGTCGGTTCACAAGGCTGCGCTCCAAATAACAGCATGGTCCTCGGTACCCGGATAGTAGCGACCTCTCCAGGGGTTGGCGCGACCTTGCTCACATTATCAAACAACTATCCGGGCAGCGATTTTTATGGGTTCACAGCCAAAAGTAACGAACAAACCAGTATTTATGTAGTCAACCATGGAGTTAATCAACCCTTCCCTGACCTGTCGCTTAAGCAGATGACCACCTGCGGAAACTATTTTGATGTCTTTTTAGCAGAAAATTCACAACCTCAATCAATTTCCTTGAGATTCAGATATGACCGCAGTCCAGCCTGCCAGCAAGCAGTGCAGACGATGTCGCTCTGTGGTTCCGGAAAGCCCGGGACTTACCCGATCATGTGGCTGGACCCAAAAACCGGTGTTACAAAAGGTTGGGATAACGCTGGCGCTCCACCAGAGGCAAATGTCTTTTTTCCTGGTCAACCAGTCATTTGTAATACCAACAGCAAAACCATTGAGGTCACCGTGGACACTGATGGGCGCCCCGACCTGCAAAACGATCTGCATTTCACTCCCTTTGTCGTGGGGTTTGAAATCTCCACAATCGCCACCTTCAGACCGTCCGAATCACCTGCAGGCACTGTCAATATCTCCTGGGCGACGAACAGCGAAATTAACACCAGGGCGTTCAGAGTTTCGCGCTCCGAATCGGCGGATGGTGTTTACACCCAAATCGGGGATAATGTCCCCGCAACTGGCGCGTCTTTATCCGGGAAGACTTATGAAATCAAAGATACTGGCACCGTCGCTTCTACAGTTTACTATTACAAACTGGATGTCCTGGAAGAGGACGGAACCGTCCAGCAAACCGTAGGACCTGTGTGGATCTCCACGATTCAAGCCACAACAACCTCGCGACCGACGAGCACACGCGTTCCTACGCGCACCCCTACGGAATTTCGAACGGCAACTAATTCATTCCGTAGTGCAACCCCAACTTTTTTCACTCAAACGCCGGGACCCACCGAAGAGATTTTTCAAACCCAAACCGCCACTGCTTTACCCGATTTTAACAAACCCACCTCTTTTCAATCGACCCGCACTGCGCGTCCTACCCAACATCCCGGGCAGCTGCTGGAAAAGAGAGACCCCGGCTCGTCTGTATTACCTGGCTTGTTTGTTGGCATACTCATAACAGGTGTTGTTGCCTGGTTTATTATCAAATTTATGGGCAAAAAACATTGATTTTTTGACTTTTAATTGCATTTATGCTATTCTATGCCCCAAGTCTCCTGAGGTGAACATAGATGCAAAAAGAGCGCGTTTCGGATAATGTGTATTGGTTTCAAAGTGATGTATATGCGCAAGTAACTGCTGGAGCCATCATTGGACCTCAATGGGCAATTCTTGTCGACACTCTGATGCCAGAAGAAACACCACAAATCAAACAGTTTATCGAGAATGAATTGTTGGTTCCGGTTCGTTATGTGATCAACACCCACCATCATGCCGATCACTCCTGGGGCAATTGTATCTTCCCCAATGCGACCATTATCGGGCATGAACTTTGCCGTGAGTTGATGCTCAGCCGCAGCTTGTCTGCTTTCGCGGAAGCTGAGAAAAACGATCCGCTTTTCCGAAATTTATGTATCAAAGAGCCTTCTATAACCTTAGCCAAGGGTGCCTTATTCCTAAGGATTGGCAAAAAACAAATCAAGGTGTTTTCCACACCCGGGCATTCAGAAGACTGTATCTCAGTATTGCTTGAAGAAGACCGCATCCTTTTCAGTGGGGATGCGTATATGCCGATTCCATACTTTGTGGGTGGGGATATTGATACCCTGGCTGAAACAATTACAGAAATAGGTTCCATGGGGCTTGAAAATATCATCCAGGGGCATGGAGATATTGTTCTAAGGGGTGAAATTGAAGAGGTGACGCAAAGCCATCTCGACTATTTGAAAAGTGTGCGAAAACTGGTGCGAACAGCTGCACGCCGACGCAATCCGCTTGACTTTCTCGGTTCGCAATTGGTTGAAGATAGCGGGAAACAGCGCGTCAGTATGGCTGGTTTGGCACAGGACCTTCATACCCGCAACTTGCAATGGCTCTACCTGTACGAGCTTAAAAAATCGCGTGAGTCAGAAAATGGAGCTTAAAACCAGGATCACAACCGTTATAAAAATCATCAAAAGTGGTTCCGTATATTGGTGCCACTTTTTGTTTTCTTCATAGAAGTGTATCCAGGATGTAACCGCGTAAAGCAAACCAGTCAGGATCAGTCCGTATTGGATTGGGTTGATGAAAAGATAATGCAGAGCAACACCCAGCTGAGCAATCAGCCAGGCGACCAATAAAAGTTGAAAGTAGTTGATTTTTTTCGACTGACGAATGCTCATCCCCCGGAAAGTAACGAACAATGCCGCCAGGAAAATAAGGATCATCTGGATGAACATGCGCACATCGCTGTTCTTTAGCGCGATGGCGAGGATCAGGAAGGTTCCATAAGAAAAACTGATCACCAGCACAGAATAAAGCAAATTGCTGTCGCCATCTTCTTGTATGAGTACATATTCAGCCCGGAGCAACAGCGCCAATATCAGGTAACCCGCGAGAAACACCACCCACCAGATCAAGCTGCGGGAACTCTGTCCCAACACCACAGCTAAAATCAGAGTTGTGATAAATGGCAAAGCCAGGTGTGGCAAAAGTTTTATCACCCCACGTTTCTCGTTCTTCCAGCGGGTATGAGTGGAAAAGACCCAATATGCACCAACCCCAGCAAGCAGCGCCAGAATCAATGGGAACAATCCATAGAAGTCGAACCGAAAGATAAATCCGAATATGTTGATCGCTTCAGCTTCAGATTCAAGCGGGATCAGATACAACAAGCTGAAACCCAATGCCAGAAAAGCCAGCAGGATGCTGAAACGGTTTACGTAAAGCTTGTTGGTTTGCAGGTCCGACATAGCCTGATTTTATCACTTGAACAGACGAACATTCCATAACGGTTGCCACGCCGTCCCGTGAGTAGCCATGTTAGGTTATGTTTTTTCCGGCGAAGCAATCATTCGTATGGAACGCGGCCCTGTGCCTGCGCAGCAAGGTATGTCCCGTTCCGGCGAAGCAATCATTCGTAGGGAACGC
>ENA-UOOH01002205-UOOH01002205.1-fermentation-metagenome-genome-assembly--contig:-NODE-2205-length-17286-cov-5.948523_pt1 | contig 17286 bp, 15 predicted proteins | sample MGYA00245778_ERZ724025 | MGnify/ENA primary metagenome ERZ724025 (study PRJEB28704, sample SAMN03018313) | fermentation metagenome | biome: anthropogenic terrestrial biome; feature: soil; material... | reverse complement strand
ACATTATGTAAACCGCCTGAGTCATTTTGCCCAGGATGCGCGCGAAGGCTGGGCAAAATGACTCAGGTTCGCCGCACCCGCCGGGAGCAACACCGCGGGGCGTTCGCGCTGATGAAGGCGGGGGATGCAAAAGCCTGGAATCGCGATTTTCAGCGCGAACGGACCATTGGGCTGTGCTCGGCAGACCTGCCACGAACTGCGATGCCGGCCCACTACCTGCCCCATTTGGGAAGCGTGGGTTTCTTGAAACGCTCGGATGCGTGTGATATCATATAGCCGACACCTGATCGAGCTATTACCCTGCTGTGCGCGTGGGCGCGCTGGCTGTTTGCTTCCAACAAAGCAAACAAGGGAGCCTGGTCTCTATCACCGGCATGTGGGCCGCTTTATGCGGAACGTTAACGTGGTAGGAGGGCACCCACCTCGCAAGCGCGGGGGAGAAACGGCCAGCCCTACGGCATGGTGGGGTGCTTTTATGTACTTTCTGGCGCGGGCCTGCAGGACCGGCGCGGCGACGCGGCGAAACCGGGACCACAGCATACGCGGAGTTTGAGGTGAGCATTTGGATGGCAAATTCCGATCTTTTCGACTTCGGCGCAGAGCAGCGGGACGCAGCAAGCGGCGCGACCGCGCGGGAACCGCTCGCGGCCCGGATGAGGCCGAGGACGCTCGATGAGATAGCGGGGCAGGATCACATTCTCGGCCCGGGCAGGCTTTTGCGGCGGGCCATCGAGGCCGACCGACTGGGCTCCATAATCCTCTACGGGCCTCCGGGGAGCGGCAAGACCACCATCGCCGAGGTGGTCGCCTCCACAACGCAGGCGGTGTTCGTGCGACTCAATGCAGTTACATCGGGAGTCGCCGATATCAGGGGGGTGGTCTCGGAGGCGCGCGACAGGTGGAAGCTGCACGGGGAGCGAACGATCTTGTTTGTCGACGAGATTCACCGGTTTAACAAAGCCCAGCAAGACGCGTTGTTGCCTCACGTGGAGAGCGGCACTGTGACGCTGATCGGGGCCACCACCGAAAACCCTTTCTTCGACGTGAACCCTCCCCTAGTATCACGCTCCCGCATTTTCAAGTTGGAGCCTCTCAACTCGGACGACCTCCGAGGGCTGGTCCGGCGGGCGCTCGCTGACACCCAGCGGGGCCTGGGCGCCCTGCCGGTGGACATCGCCCCCGAGGCACTCAACCACATCGCCAACTTCGCCAACGGCGATGCGCGCACCGCGCTGAACGCCATCGAAGTGGCGGCGCTATCCACCCCGCCCGGGCCCAACGGCAGGATACATGTTACCCTGGCCGTGGCTGAAGATTCCATACAGCGCAAGGCTCTCAGGTACGATGCCGGAGGAGACATGCACTACGATGTGGTGTCGGCCTTCATCAAGAGCATGCGCGGTTCGGACCCTGATGCTGCCCTGCACTACTTGGCGCGGATGATAGAGTCGGGGGAGGATCCGCGGTTCATTGCCCGCCGCCTCATGATCCACGCCAGCGAGGATGTGGGAATGGCCGATTCGCGCGCTCTCTTGGTGGCGGCATCGGCCCTTGCGGCAGTCGAGAAAGTGGGCCTGCCCGAGGCGAGGATCATCCTGGCCCACGCGACCATCTACATTGCCGCTGCTCCCAAGAGCAACTCGGTGATCAAAGCTATAGATGCGGCCCTGGAGGACGTAAGGCAGACAACGGGTGTGGACGTTCCGGCGCACCTGCGCGATGCATCGTATCGGGGCGCGTCGCAGCTCGGGCACGGGACGGGCTACAAGTATCCGCATGACTATCCGGGCTCCAGGGTCAGGCAGCAGTACATGCCGGACGAGCTCGCGGCGAAGAAATACTACGCGCCTGGGTCGAATCCCATCGAGGAGCGCGTGCGGCAGAGGCTGGACGCCATGAAGAACCCGGGGAACGCCTGATCGAACCCTTTTGCCTCGCGCATCGTATAGCCTGTGGACGGCGCTCGCATCTTGGGCGGCTGCGATGATGAGCGAGGGGGTAGCGGATTGGACGGGCAGCGGATCTCCGACGAAGACCTCGCGCGGCAGATACGCGATGGAAACGAGCCCGCGTTCGAGGCGCTTGTTCATCGCTACCACAGACCTCTCCTGGGCTACCTGTACCGGATGTGCCACGATTACCACCTTGCCGAAGAGGCAGCGCAACAAGGAGGCGATTCGGCGGCAGCTGGGCTATCTTCCTCAGTCTTTTGGGCTATACCCGCGGCTTGACCCACTGGAGACTCTGGACTATGTCGGGATACTCAAGGGCCTGTCAGACTCGCTAGAGCGGCGCCGTCGCGTCCATCAAGCGCTGGAGACGGTCAACTTGTGGGAGGACCGCAAACGGAAGGTGCGCGAGTTCTCCGGCGGGATGCTGCAGCGCCTTGGGATTGCTCAGGCGCTCCTCGGCGATCCGAGGCTCTTGATTGTGGACGAACCCACGGCCGGCCTCGACCCCGAGGAGCGAGTCAGGTTTCGCAACCTGCTGTCCATGATGAGCGGAGACAGAGTGGTACTGCTGTCCACCCACATAGTCGCCGATGTGGAATCGTCCTGCTCTGATATGGCGGTGATCAAGAAGGGCCGAATCGTATTAAGGGGCGCGCCTGAAGACCTCGTGCGCGAGGCAACGGGAAAGGTGTGGAAAGTCCGGTGCAGTCGGCCGATGCTGGAGCGACTTCGCGATTCGTGTGAACGCGCTGTTACGGTGATTGGAGCGAAGGATTCGGGCGGTGCCAGCCTCGCCTGCTCTTCCGGTCGCCGCTGTTTTTGGCGGTTGCGTTCGGGATTCTGGTCGTCGTGACTGTCGCCGCTGTTGACTACACAGACGGTCTGCCCACACCGCCGTCTGAGGCCATGGCGGTCGCGGTCGGCCAGATGTTGCCTCTGGGACTCCTCGTCCTTACCCTGCTGGCCTCGGCTGCCGGCGTGTCGTCCCGGTCGGGGCGTGCTGCCGAGATGACCGATACTTGCTGGCACAGCAACGCTGAGATGGCGGCCGGACACACACTGGGCATGGCGCAGGAGTTCGACCAGCCGATGAATGCCCGGATCATGGGGCGTTGGGCGCTCTGGAACTCGCGATGTACATTGTGCCTACAATGCTGTTCCTGACAGGGGTCGCTTCGCTCGGCGCTATGGCCGGCGGCGTGCTTGCTGGGTTCAGCGCCGGATTCGGATGGTGGGCACTGGACGGACTGACCGGAGGCACGGTGACCGGGCCCCTGTTCGTGTTCGGCGCGACTTTCGGGCTGCATCGGGCCCGGGTTCCGCAGTGGCTTACACTGGGCCGTCAGAAGCTCCTGCTTCTGGCAGTGGGAACAGTTATGCTGCTTGCGTGCCGACTGATCGCCGAAACGCAAGCAGCATGGGGCCCCAAACGCGAGTAGCTTGTCAAACCTTGTAGTATCGTCTAGCTCCCACAGTCATCACGACGAGAATGACGGTCACGATGGCAGTGGACACGAGCACCACTACTAGCACTGCCCGGGTCAATACGATCAGCGTAGAGGAGGCAACGAGGACCAGTCCCATGACGTAGTAGCAGATCCGCATCCATCTGGCGAATCTGTCCGGTTCCACCATGTTCTCCTCGGTATACCCGTTTATCAGGTTGAACCTTCGCTTGTCGCCGATGAGGTGTCCGAAGATGAACGACGCCACGCCCGTTATGGCTAGGATCACCGCTATGGCGACCATGGGTGCGACTTGCGGCCCCGTCATCGCTGCGTCAACTCCCTGCCTGCGGCGAACGCCGCCAAGTTCAGTTCGAGGTGCTTGGCCGGGATCACTGCGCCAAGCGCCTGTCTCCAGGCGTCCTCCTGAAAAGGAAGAACTGAGGAGAAGGCTCCCAGCATCACGATGTTCTCCACACGGGTATTGCCCAGGCCGGTCGCGATGCCCGAGGCGTCAAGCCAGCGCACATCGATGCCTCTGGCGGACATGCGCTCGGGGATGTCGTCAGGATAAGCTTCGCGGCCGATGAGGATGGGAAGCGATGGTATTCGCCTGGTGTTGGCCACGATCGCTCCGCCGTCCTTGAGGAAGTGCGCGTACCTGGCGGCTTCCATGCATTCGAACGCCAGTATGAAGTCGGCTTGCCCGGGCGAAATGGTAGGAGCGGCCACGCGTTCTCCGTACCGCACGTGCGTCGTCACGCTGCCCCCTCGCTGGGCCATGCCGTGCACCTCGGACATCTTGACGTCGAATCCCGCGTCCAGCAGAAGCTGAGCCGCAACTCGGCTCGCCAGGATCGTGCCCTGCCCGCCCACACCCACCAGCATCATGTTGGTTGTTTCCGACATCACATTTCACCGTCCTCTGCCGCTCGGATGGGCCTGATTGAATCGAACTGACAGACCTGACTGCAAACGCCGCATCCGAGGCAGACGTCTGCGTCTATCTGGACATTGCCGTCTTCCACATAAAGTGCAGGACACGCCGCGCGGAGGCATGCCCTGCACTTTCGGCAGGTCTCCTGATCCACTGCGTAGGCTGGGCGCTTGACTTGCAGTCGCTTGAGCAGTGCGCACGGGCCGCGGGCTATGATAACCGAAGGGCCCGGGTTGCTCATGGCCGCCTCGATGGCCTCCCGCACCTCGCTGAGGTTGAACGGATCCACTGTTCGCACCATTTCGATACCGAGGGCGCGCGCCACATCCGCAAGCTGCGCCTCACGGGCAGGCGATCCTGAGAGGGTGAAACCTGACCCCGGGTTCTCCTGATGCCCGGTCATGGCGGTGATCCGGTTGTCTAGGATGATGGTGATCAGGCCGATGTCGTTGTAGACCGCGTCGAGCAATCCCGTCATGCCGGAGTGGAAGAAGGTCGAGTCGCCGATGACCGCTATCGTCCGCGTGGGCTTGTCGGGCCCCAGGATGTCTAGAGCAGTCTGGAACCCGAGCCCGGCGGCGATCGACGCGCCCATGTCTATACATGTATCCATGGCCGAAAACGGCGGCAGCGCGCCCAGCGTGTAGCAGCCAATGTCTCCTGACACCATCACCGGAAGGCGGGCGAGTTCGCAGAAAACCCCTCGGTGCGGACAGCCGGCGCAGAACATCGGTGGTCTTCCAGTCACCTGATCGTCCGGGTCGGGGACGGCGGCGTAGTCGTGACCGAGGGCCAGAGCTCCTGTAGCTGCGCCTGTCGAGTCGCTCGCGGCGGCGAGCACAGGAGCGAGAGCGAGGGCCACAGTGCGCGAGTCCAGCTCGCCGAGGCGTGGGATGAGGGACTTGCCTTCTATGGGGCGCTTGACGACCGTTCCCAGGCTGCGGACAGCCTCCTCCAGGAAGGGGTCGAGTTCCTCGATGACGATCACCTGCTCTACCTGGGCGATGAAGTTTCGCGCGAGGGCTTCGGGGAAGGGGAAAGCCATGCCCAGCTTGAGATAGGAGGCGGCGTCTCCCAGCACCTCGCGGGCGTATTGATAGGCTACGCCGCTGGTTATGACGCCAAGCCTGCGTGAACCCCACTCGATTCGGTTCATGGGAGACGACTCCGCATACGTCTGCAGACGGACCAGGCGCTCCTCGACTGCCGTGTGGCGAGGGCGCGCCACAGCCGGTACCAGCACGCGCTTGGCGAGCGTTCGCTCGTAGTTGGGCGCAGTCGCCTCAGCCCGGATCCCAACTGCAACAGGGCTCTTGCCATGGGCGATCCTGGTAGTTACGCGCAGCAGCACCGGTGTGTCGTACTCCTCACTCAGCGCAAACGCTCTCCTGGTAAAGTCGAGCGCTTCCTGACTGTCGGAGGGCTCGAGCAAGGGCAATTTCGCGGCTCGTGCATAGTAGCGATTGTCCTGCTCATTCTGCGAGCTGTGGCAGCCTGGGTCGTCGGCCGTCACAATCACCAGCCCTGCGCTGACCCCGGTGTATGACGAAGAGAAGAGCGGGTCGGCTGCCACATTCAAACCTACGTGCTTCATGGCGCACAGCGTCCGCACGCCGCCCAGGCTCGCGCCGAGCGCGGACTCCAGGGCTGTCTTCTCGTTCACTGACCACCGCGACTGGACCTTGGGATACCGGGCCATGTTCTCAAGTATCTCAGTGCTTGGAGTACCCGGGTAAGCCGAGGCGAACCTGACCCCCGCTTCCCAGGCACCGCGCGCGATCGCCTCGTTTCCCGACATCAAGGTTTTCAACTACATCCCTCCTGCGCAACACAAGCTGCGAAATAGGAAGTGCGAAACTACAGCTGCGACAAAAGGACCAACGAGATTTTCCACACTGCACCCTCGAAGTCCTCCATGAGCGCCACCCGATGGGTAGTTGACACCGCATTCTTTCGGTCGTATATTGGAATTGGAACTCATACTGATTCAGTAGGAATTGCCGTTGCGGCCAGACCCGGTGCACAGACAGGGCATGACGAGGTGAGGCAATGAAGCTCAGTTCGCGGACGGAATACGCGGTTCGGGCTATGGCGGAGTTGGCCGAGATGCATGGGGGCGGTCCGATATCGCTGCGCGAGATCGCCGCGAGGCAAGACATACCCGAAAAATACCTGGAGCAGCTTTTCCGGCAACTGCGGAAGGCCGAGCTGATAAGCGGGCTCCGTGGCGCACAGGGTGGATACTCGCTGGCCCGCGAGCCGTGCGAGATAACGGTGGGCGACATAATGCGCGCGGTCGATGGGCCGATAGCCGTGTGCAGCTGCGCTGCCGAGGGCAAAGGAGACGCCGATTGCGAACGCAAATCCCACTGCGCGGCGCACCCAGTCTGGGCGAAACTTCAAGATGGCATAGTATCTATTCTGGATTCTACGACACTCTACGATATGTTGGCAAAAACAGCTACACAAGACATGCAGGGCAACCGCGGAGGAGGGTCTTGAATGGACAGGGTCTATCTGGATAATGCAGCCACGACCCCTGTAAGGCGTGAAGTCTTGGAGGCCATGGTCCCATATCTCACCGGGAAGTATGGCAATCCTTCCAGCATCCACTCGTTCGGTCGCGAGGTGCGCCGCGATGTTGATCTGGCCCGCGAGCGCGTGGCCGCGGCCCTGGGAGCATTGCCTGAAGAGATAGTGTTCACTGCGGGCGGTTCTGAGGCCGACAACATGGCCATCAAAGGCGCCGCTCTGGCTGCGATGGGGAAGAAGGGGCACATCATCACCTCGGCGATCGAGCATCACGCGGTTCTCGAGAGTGCGGAGGGCCTAGGGCGCCTGGGATTCGAAGTAACTCGGGTTGGGGTGGACGCCGATGGCCTTGTAGACCCAGAGGACGTGCGCCGCGCCATCAGGCCGGACACTTTTCTTATCACCATTATGCATGCTAACAATGAGGTGGGCACTATCCAGCCGATTGAGGCGGTAGCCGAGATAGCTCATGAAGCAGGCGTGCTGTTTCACACAGACGCCGTCCAGTCGGTGGCGCACATACCTGTAGACGTGCGTGCAATGGGCGTTGATATGCTTTCGCTGTCGGGTCACAAGTTCTACGCGCCCAAGGGGATCGGGGCGCTTTATATCCGACGCGGACTGCGCCTTGTGCCGCTGGTGAACGGGGGCGCCCAGGAGCGAAAGCGCCGTGCGGGCACGGAGAACGTGGCTGGGATCGTGGGACTAGGAGTCGCCATCGAGCTGGCCATGGCGGAAAGGGACCCAATGGCCGCGCACGAGCGCGTGTTGCGCGACAGACTCATTGCCGGCTTGGAGCAGCGTATCTCGCACGTGAAGCTCAACGGGCACCGAACCCGGCGACTGCCCAACAACGTCAACATGAGCTTTCTTTACGTGGAGGGCGAGTCGCTTCTGCTGAACCTGGACATGAATGGCATAGCCGCCTCCAGCGGGTCGGCGTGCACATCGGGTTCGCTGGAGCCATCGCACGTGCTGATGGCCATGGGCATGCCGCACGAGGTGGCCCACGGCTCAGTGAGGATGACCCTCGGCCGCTACACCACGGAGGCCGATGTCGACCGGGTGCTCGACGTCATGCCCGGAATAGTAGGGAGGCTGCGTGAGATGTCTCCTGTTTACGAGAAGACGACGTGTGCGATCAAGGAGACATGCGCGAACGCAGATGTGTGCGATGTCGCCAAATCATGATCTCGCCGCGGTTGGTAGGAGGTGTTGGAATTGTACAGCGACAAGGTAATGGATCATTTCGCTAATCCGCGCAACGTTGGCGATATCCCGGACGCTGACGGCGTTGGGCAGGTCGGCAATCCCGTGTGCGGGGACATAATGAGAATCGCGATCAAAGTGGAGGATGGAGTCATCCAGGACGTAAAGTTCAAGACCTTCGGGTGCGGGGCCGCCATTGCCACTTCGAGCATGGTTACTGAGATGGTCAAGGGCAAGAGCCTAAGAGAGGCGCTAGATATTTCGAACAAGGCCGTGGCGGAAGCTCTGGGGGGGCTGCCTCCGGTGAAGATGCACTGCTCCAATCTGGCCGCCGATGCGCTGCACCTGGCGATCCGGGACTTTGTCGAAAAGCATGGCGGGGAGGAGTATGGCATAGACCCTTCCACAATCGTGGTGCAAGACGATGCGCATGGCCATGACCACGACGAGGACGCCCGGGCGTAGTCTGGTTTACTCTCCTTGCGCGCGGGGCATAATACGTCCTGCGAGAGGAGGGAACGGCCATCAGAAGGTTTTGGAGAGTGCTAATCACAGGAAGTCTCATTGGTGCAGGTCTTGGCGCGCTCATGTTGATGAACTCGTCCCGATCAGGCAGGAAGGTTGTCCACGAAGAAGTATCGACTGAAACCCCAATGGGCACTCAGCGCACGCTCAGCCGGACCGTCTCCAGGCAGAGATCGTACGCTCAGCCGGTGGTGGAGGCGATGCAATCGATGGGGCGGCGCTTCAGGGCCGGTGACGACTAGGACTGAATCGCCGGGAATATACGGACCGGCTTCGGACGCGGCGCGCCCGGGCCGGTCCATTTGCACTGCTGCCTTCTGCGCTGGCGCTGGCGCCAGCGCCAGCGCGAGGGGCGCGGGCGTGTGAGGTGCGAGCATGGCGCCGTCGAAGTATGCGGGGATCCTACGCTGGTTGGGCACGGTGCTCGCCGCCGCGGCGCTGGCTCTGTTCGCCTATCGGGCTCGGCGTGCATTCATACCGTTCTTCCTGGCCATAGGAATCGGCTATATTATCAGTCCATTGGTTCGCATGGCCGAACTGAGGGGCGCTCCCCGGGTCGCCGCGATATTCACCGCCTATGTGCTGGTGGCGGCCGTGATCGGGTTTTCGCTGGCGTTCGTGCTGCCGCCTCTGGCGATGCAGCTCGATGAGATAGTGAGCTTGTTCACTCGGGATCCTGCCGTGGACGGACTGGCCGCCGACTGGTGGCGGCGCCTGGGGTTCCAGCCGGACGGCGCCGCATCGCGCTTGGCGGCGGCGGCTGTTGATCGCGCTGAAATCTACATCAGCGAGGTGGCGCGGGCTGCGGGGCGCGCGGTGTCGGGGCTGACATCTCAGCTCTTCAGTATCCTGCTCGCGCCGGTGATAGCGTTCTATCTGACGCGCGATGTGGATGACATTCGAGATCGGTTCGCCTCGTGGCTTCCTCCCGCCTCAAGGCAGAGGATCATGAACATGGTCGCCGACATCGATCGGGCCCTGGCTGGGTGGGTCAGGGGACAGGTGATCGTGTGTACGTTTGTGGGAGTGGCGACAGGCATCTCCCTGGCCGTCATGGGAGTGCGGTATGCTCTCCCGATCGGATTCCTCTCAGGCGTCCTTGAGATAATACCCTACTTCGGGCCAGTCTTTGCCATGATCCCCGCTGTGCTTCTGGCCGCGCAGAAGTCGACGCTTACCGCGGTAATCGCCGCCGCGGCGTTCGTCACCATCCAACAGGTGGAGTCGGTGGTCGTCTCGCCCAAGATCGTGGGGGAGTGCGTGGGCTTGCACCCGCTAGTCGTCATCGGAGCGCTGCTCGTAGGCGGGACTCTCTTCGGCGTGGTCGGCATCTTGTTGGCGGTGCCCGTGACCGCCGTGCTGCTCATTCTGGGCCAGCGCTTGCTTGTGGACTCGGGCCGGTAGGCGGTGGGCGGCGTTCGCAGGAGAAGCGCCGTGCCTGTAGAAGAGAACTAGGTGACTGCAGCAGCCACCGTACGTAGAAGGGGCAGAAGGGGAGGAAGACAATGCGGGCAGAGATAATCAATGCAGACGGGCTCACCATGATGGCGAGGTCGGACACGAACCACTGGGTGGTCATGGATACCGCTAAGGATGGGCAGCCGGCGGCGGCAGCTACGCCCATGGAGACGTTTCTCTTCGGCTTCGGCGGGTGTTTCTGCATGACGGTGAAGTCGCTCCTGCTCAAAAAGCGGCTGGACGTGGGGAAGATGTCGATGTCCATCGACGCGCAGCGGGCGGCTGAGCCCCCTACTGTGTTTACCAAGATCAACGCCGTGTTGAAGTTCGAGGGCGGCAATGTCAGCGAGTCCGATGTGAAGTGGGCGGTGGGGATGGCGCGGGAGAAGTACTGCCAGGTCGGCGTGATGCTGGAGAAGGCAGTGCCCATCGATGTAACGTGGGAGATCCGTTAGCGGACCTGCAGGTAGTCCATTGTGTGTCAACCTCGGTTATGATAAGGTGATTTGAGAATCGGCGACAGTCCGAGCGGACCGTCGCCGCGGCGCGTTCAACGTTGCGCTGGCCGTGCAAGTGGGGTGTGGTTTGTGAAGACTGACGAACTGAGGCAGGCCTATTTGAAGTTCTTTGAGACCAAGGGGCACAGGATAATGCCGTCGGCGTCTCTGATTCCGGCGGGCGACACTACACTGCTGCTTACGGCTGCGGGAATGGTCCCGTTCAAGCCGTACTTCCTGGGCACGGCGAAGCCGGACCATCTCCGAGCTACGACCTGTCAGAAGTGCGTGCGCACCGGCGACATTGAGAATGTGGGTCGGACGACTCGGCACGCCACGTTCTTTGAGATGCTGGGCAACTTCTCGTTCGGCGACTATTTCAAGGCGGAGGCTATCACCTGGGGCTGGGAGTTTGTCACCAGGGTGCTTGGGTTCAGCCCAAAGCAGCTTTGGATCACAATCTACCTCGACGACGATGAGGCGTTCGAGATATGGAACAAGACGGTAGGCGTGCCCGAGCAGAGGATTATCCGCAAGGGCAAGAAGGACAACTTCTGGGAGATCGGGGTCGGGCCATGCGGACCGTGTTCTGAGATACACGTGGATCGCGGCGCAGATGTGGGTTGCGGGTCTGCCGACTGCGGTCTGGACTGCGACTGCGGCAGGTTCATCGAGATATGGAATCTGGTCTTTATACAGTTTCACTGCGATGAGCAGGGTAACTATACTCCGCTGGAGCACAAGGGGATCGACACCGGCATGGGGTTGGAGCGCGTTGCGGCGGTCCTGCAGGACGTGCCCACCATATTCGACACCGATTCAATGCGGGCCATACGCGATGCGGCAGCGGGTCTTGCAGGCGTGACTTTCGGCCGGGGCGGACTGCCCGACATGGCGGTTCGAGTCATCACCGACCATGCCAGGGCGGCCACGTTCATGGTGGGCGACGGCATACTGCCTACCAACGAAGGCCGCGGCTACGTGCTCCGCCGCTTGCTGCGCCGGGCTGCGCGCTTCGGTAAGCTCATCGGCATCGAGGGCGTGTTCCTGCCGCAGGTTGCCGCGGCGGTTATCGACGTGATGCATGATGCCTACCCGGAGCTTGCAGGCGACCGCGATCGCATTCTGCGCACGATCCAGCTGGAAGAGGAGCGGTTCCTGGTCGCTCTGGACCAGGGTTCGGCGGTTCTGGAGTCGGTCATCGATCGTGTGCAGTCAGAAGGCGGGTCGTGTCTGCCCGGAGAGGACGCGTTCCGTCTGTATGATACATTTGGTTTCCCGTTTGAGTTGACATTGGAAATCGCCGGCGAGCGCGGCCTCACTGTGGACCAGAGCGGGTTTGAGAAGGCCATGGAGGCCCAGCGCGAGCGGGCGCGGGCGGCCCGAGGTGGGAACGCTTATCTCGACGACGAGTCGGAGAAGTATCATGCGGCAATCGGGGAAGCCTCTACTGAGTTCGTGGGCTACGACAGGCTCACGGAGCGAGCCCGCGTGATTGCCGTTATCAGCGCCGACGGCGCGGCGGCGCAGTCGCTGGGCGAGGGCGAAGAGGGAGAGCTTGTGCTGGATCGCACGCCGTTTTACGCCGTCTCAGGCGGGCAGCAGGCCGACACCGGGGTCATGGTCGCGGGCGAGGAGGGCGGCAGCGAGGGCGAAGGCCTCGGCCAAGGCACCGGCCCTGCGGGCGCCGTCGCGCAGGTTGTGGGCGCCAGCAAGCCGCTGGGCGATGCCGTGGTGCACGCGGTGCGGGTGACCCGGGGTAGGTTGGCTGTGGGAGATGTGGTGACGGCCCGGGTGGACGAAGCCCGACGCGCGGCCATCCGCCGCAACCACACGGCGACTCACCTGCTCCATGCCGCTCTGCGGCAGGTGCTCGGGTCCCATGTGCAGCAGGCGGGATCGTACGTGGACGACGCGCGCCTCAGGTTCGACTTCTCGCACTTCGAGGCGGTCAGCCCCGAGCAGCTTGCCGCGGCCGAGCGGCTGGCCAATGAGTGGGCCTTGGACAACGTTCCAGTGGAGGTCAGCCTGAGCACCCCAGATGAGGCGCGCTGCATGGGCGCGATGGCCCTATTCGACGAGAAATACGGTAGCGTTGTGCGGGTTGTGCGCGTGGGCGACGTCAGCTTGGAGTTGTGCGGAGGCACGCACGTGGCGCGAACGGGCGATATCGGGATGATCAAGATAGCATCGGAGGGCGGCATCGCAGCCGGGGTCAGGCGGATTGAGGCCGTTACGGGCCTTGGGGCGCTGGACTACGTGAACCGAGTGCACTCGGCTCTGCGCGAAGCTGCCGATCTGCTGAAGGTTCCCGAGGACTCCTTGGCTCACCGCATCGAGCGACTCCTGCACGACCTGCATGATCAGGAACGTGAGGTGCAGCGGCTGACCCAGCGCCTGGCGGCGGGCAGCGTCGATTCGATTATCGCGGCGCGCGCGATGGTCGGAGACGTGGCTGTGGTGGCGGCGCAGGTGGAGGCGACCGATGCCGAGGGCCTGCGAAACCTGGCCGACCAGATCTCAGGCAAGCTCGGCTCGGGAGTAGTTCTGCTGGGCGCCGTGATCGGCGACAAGCTGGGGTTCGTGGCATCTGTCACCCGCGATCTCGTGGGGCGGGGCCATAACGCCGGTTCGATTGTGAAGGAGGCTGCACGCGTAGCAGGGGGCGGCGGGGGCGGCCGGCCGGATATGGCGCAGGCGGGCGGGCGCGATGTGTCGAAGCTCGATGCGGCGCTGGCGGCGGGAGTCGACGCAGTGCGCGCGCACCATGCGGCGCATTCGCTGTAGAAGCATGGCGAACACTATTACCAGCCCGAGGTGGTGTTTTCGATGACTGGGCAGTGGGATGAGACGGTCAAATACCCGGCTCTGGGAGCGGAAGAGGTTACGCCGGTCAGAAGGGTGCTGACTGAGGTGACGACCGCGCTTACAGAGAAAGGCTATAACCCCGTGAACCAGCTCGTGGGTTACCTGCTCTCGGGCGATCCCACATACATCACGAGCCACAGGGGCAGCCGGAATCTTATCCGCAAAGTGGAGCGGGACGAGATCATTGAGGAGCTGGTCCGGAGTTACCTTCGTAAGTAGCGGGCAGCGCAAACCTACCTTGACCGCGGCTGTACTAGCCGCGGTCCTGCTGGCTTGGGCGGCGGGCCGTGGCATTGCCGCCGGTTCCGACCGCTCCGCCGAGCGGCCAACTTCCGCGTTCACCCACCGCAAAGCCGTGGTGATACTGGCAGACGGCCTCACGTGGCAGGGCTGCCGCATGTACGGAGGGCCTGCGCTTGTCGGGCTCCTATCGGCGGCTTCTGTAGGATGCGCCAACGTGAGGACTGCTGACGGAGGGCAGTCGCTCCTGTCGGCGTGCGCGACGCTGGGAGCGGGGCGCAGGATGACCGCTCCTGAGTCGGCCGGATACGGCCTGGGCCTGGATGAGAGCGCATTTGGAGAGACCGCCCTCGACATCTATCGCCGACGGATTGGGCAAGTGCCGGCTCAGGGCCGATCGCCGTCTCCTGGCGGACAGGCGGTTGGGGCCGGCGCTTTGCCGGAAACGGCCGCGGTATGCATCGCCCGGCCGGAGCTGGAGAGGGCCAATGCCCAGTCTGCCTACGGAGGAAAGCCCGGCCTGCTGGGGGAGTCGCTCCGGCGCGCAGCCATGGCAGCTGCCGCCATCGGCAACTCCGACGACCGCGCTTTGGTATGTCGACCGGCCGTGCTGATCGCCATGGATGCCCGCGCCGCAGTGCCCTGGGCGGATGTCGGGGCACAGACCATTGCTCTCGATCCCGGCGCCCCTTTTGGGATGGCATGCGATGTCCGGGCAATGGCGACCGCGACTGCAGCCGCGACCGCATCCGCGACCTCAACTGTAGGCGCATCCGCAACGGCGTCTGCGACCGATCCCCGCGAGGCGCGGGTAGCGGTCGCAGTGTTGGACATGGGCGATTTTGCCCGCCTGCACAGATACGCGGCCAACCTGTCGCCCGAGGCCTACGATGCGCTGCTCGGGCTGTGCTACGAGCGCCTGGACGCGCTGCTGGTCGAGTTGGAACAGGCTCTCGGGACGCCCTCCGAGGAACTGGCGTATGTGCTGACGTCGCCGTCCTCTGCATCAGGGCTAGCGCCGCTGGCCATCGCGGGCTGGTCGTACGCAGCCGGCCTGCTCACAAGCTCCACAACCCGACGCGCGGGGCTCGTGGCCAACCTGGACTTCGCGCCGACCATCCTCGCGGGGCTGGGCATCGCCCCGGCCTGGGAATGCGATGGCGCTGCCATGGACCAGGCGGCAGTCGCACCGCTGGGCTTTTCGGGTCCGACTGGGACGCCTGGCGCGCCGATGGACCACGTGATGACGGCAATGCAAATGGAGCAGACGCTTGCTGGGGCGGCACAGGCGCGCGGGCCTGTTCTTCGAGTGTTCATCGGGCTCCTAGTCGCAACCGTCTTCAGTCTGCTGGGCGTGACGATACTGAACCGCCGTGCCCCCAGGTGGGCGATTCAGGGGGTGAGGACGCTGCTCGTTGCGGCAAGCGCCGCGCCTCTTCTGCTGCTGGCAGGACCGGCGGTTGGGGTGTCGGGCGCGGCGGCGTCGATTGCGCTGCTCTTGGGCGGGTGTGTGGCAATCGCTTTCCTGATGGGGCGCGTGTCCGGTTCGGCAATGTGGTCCGTGGCGCTCCTTTCCGGGGCTGCAGCGGCCCTGATTGCCGCCGATGCGTTCGCCGGAGGACGACTTGCGTCCACCAGTCTTCTAGGTCATTCGGCTGTCCTCGGGGCAAGGTATTACGGAGTCGGCAACGAACTCATGGGAGTGCTGGTGGGATCGGCGGCGGTGGCCGGGGCGGCGGTTTCGGGTTGGGCCTACCTGTCTGCGCTGGCTGTAGGCGCGGCTCTGGTGATGCTGGGACACCCATCGATCGGAGCGAACTTTGGCGGGATGATATCGGCCGCAGTCACTTCACTTGCCATCGCGGCCATTGTGATCGCCTGCCGACCGTTGTCGCACAGCTCGCGCCGGTCGGGCCGCTTGAGATTCGCCGCGCTGAGCGGTCTCGGGCTCGCGGTGATTGGGGTCTGCGCGGCGCTGATACTGCGGGATGCGCGCAACCTCGAGGAGGCGTCTCACATCGGCCGGGCGTGGCGCGCGCTGACGCAGCGCTCTGGCGGATCCGGGCAGCTGGCGGCGATCGCCCTTCGCAAGCTGGCCATGAACATTCGTCTGCTGAGATACACAGCCTGGACACAGGTGCTGATCGCCTTTCTGATCACACTGGGCGCGACGGCGGCCTGCTCACGCGGCGTCTTCCTGCGGCTTAGGCGTCATCATCCGGGCTTCTATGCGGCCTTCATGGGCGGGCTGGTGGGAGCGCTTGCTGCGATGGCGGTCAATGATTCAGGCGTAGTGGCCTGCGCCACACTGGCGATGATGCCCACACTGGCGATGCTGGGGTACGCAGCCGACGAGCTGGCGGCGGGCGGCACTCGATAAGCGTCGAGTGGAGCTGAGGTCGTCATGACCGTTTCGACAATGGGAGGAATAGATGCAGTCCACCCCATTTTCAACAAGCGCGGGATTGGTATAATAGATGCGAGAGTCGCTTAGGCGGCCGATGCGATTGGCGCGGCCAACCGCCGAGGACCGGGCGTTTGCAGCATGAAACCTCTCAGAGGTGGGCATCTATGTAGGGAGGCGCCCAAGTTATCGCGTCAGCCCTGAATGTGCCCGATGAAGTCCTTCGAAAGCTTGCAGGAGAAAAGCGGTTGCTCATAGAAGAGTGGTGCTCGAAGTGCGGGGCGTGCTCCGCGGCGACTTCTGCATGAAAGCGGTCTAGGAGGGCACAGTTTGGTTCGGATTGGGCTCGACGTGGGAGAAGCACGAATCGGCGTGGCCGTCAGCGACGAGCTGAGCCTGGTGGCCTTGCCGCGCACAGTGATCCCGAGCCGGGGATGGGATAGCGACATGGCCCGCGTGGGAGAACTGGTTTCGGAGGTTGGCGCCGGGGAGATCGTGGTGGGCCTTCCGAGGAACATGAATGGTACGCTGGGTCCAGCCGCCAACCAAGTTCTGGAGTTTTGCCGACGACTTCGCGAGATCGTGCCCGTCCCGGTCGTGACGTGGGATGAGCGGCTCAGCACCGCGCAGGCGTCGAGAGTCCTGATTGAGGCCGATCTGTCGCGCAAACGGCGGCGCGATGTAATCGATAAGACAGCTGCTGCGATCATACTTCAGGCCTACCTCGATAATGTATCGTCGCGGGGCTGACCGGGGCTGATCGCGGTGCAAGCGGCGCGAAAACCGCCGCTGCTCAGATTGGCGTCCTGTGCGGGCGCGGCCCGCACGCATTCACCCGAGAAGGCTACACGGGCGCGGTGTTGCCTTGGCAGACCAAATAGGGCCAGATTGGAGTGATCAGCATGCCAGACGAGGAGAGCATCATTACGCTCGTAGAAGAAGACGGCAAAGAGACTGACTACGCAATCGATGAGATCATCGAGATTGACGATGCCAAGTATGCAGTGCTCATTCCCGTAGAGTGCTTCGAAGATGACGAAGAGGACGTCTGCGAGGAAGCCATCATCATGAAGTACGAAGTCGACGAGAAGGGCGACGAGTACCTGAGCGACATCGAGGACGACGAGGAGTACGAGCGAGTCGTCGAGGCCCTCGAGGCGTTCGAAGAGGACGACTACGACGACGACGATGAGGATGAGGACGACGATGATGATGATGA
>ENA-UOOH01002204-UOOH01002204.1-fermentation-metagenome-genome-assembly--contig:-NODE-2204-length-17293-cov-4.096995_pt1 | contig 17293 bp, 19 predicted proteins | sample MGYA00245778_ERZ724025 | MGnify/ENA primary metagenome ERZ724025 (study PRJEB28704, sample SAMN03018313) | fermentation metagenome | biome: anthropogenic terrestrial biome; feature: soil; material... | reverse complement strand
CTTTAGCTCAACTTTGTTCAATCGCAAAATCCCTCACCCCACAAAATAAGCAATAACTGCCAACAATCTTCTGTGATGGCCTCACCTTAGCTGTTCGCCCACAGCATCTATAGTAATAGATAGCCAAGGACTCTATTGTCGAGTAGAGCGGGCTTTCATGTAACGGTATAGGTCTTTGGGACGAGATTGAAACAAGCGATCCTCCCCCCATCTTTCGTCCCATTTTCTTGATACCCTGATAAATCTCATTCTCCATCTTGTTCTGAAACATCACTGAAGCAAGTTCAACTACCTCTTCCGTTAGATAACTCTCTGCAATAAGCCCGCAGTTCGGGCAAAAAACCCACAAAATACCTTCGTCATTGTAATCTTCTGATTTAACCTTGAAATATTCACCACAAAACGAGCATTGCAATAAAGAAAATCCTTCATTATCTGTTGGGATCGAAATTTCGATTACACAGTCCATGCTCATTTTTCGCCGCTCCTTATGTGAGTATTCACCTATTTTGTCCAAGCCCGATGCCCGACCTGGACTGATTCATGAAAAACTATAGTTGCCTTATCCTAATCACAGAAATCCATCTACATGACCCATCCAGCAGAGTTGCTCAACGACTGCTCTTAGTAAAACACCTCAATGTTATCAACCCACTGTTCAGCCTGCCTGAGGACAATTTGGATCGCTTCTTCCTGTCCTTCTGGTGGGTAATCATATTCATCAAGCAAGCGCTTGATCATACGGCGCATACCTGCCCTGGCACTCTTGCGTTGCTGCCAGTCAATGGTTCGGCTTCGTCTGAGTTGTTCCGTCAAGCGCCTTGTGATCTCAATCAGCGTCTCATGCTCATAAAAATCCCTGATGGCTTCAGGTTTAGTAAGCGCGTCATAAAAGGCTAGCTCCTCTTGAACCAGACCCAGCTCTTCGCCCTTCCGATTCGCATTCATAATGTCATGGCTCATTCTAATCAGTTCATCGATAACATCTGCATTCGTGATCTGACCATTTCTGTAGCTGTTCATAATTTGCTTCATGCGCTCAGAAAACTTCTCCGCTTGCACCAAGTTGGAACGTTGGAAAATGGAAATCTGTTCCGATAGGAGCTTGCTTAAGAGCTCCAGGGCCAGGTTCTTCTGGTTCATCGCTTGAACGCTAGCTAGGAAGTCTGGATCAAAGATGGAAAACTCCTCTTCGCGATCGGAGAAAAGGTTAATGACACCTTCACTTTGGATACTTTGTTCAAGAAGAGTACTAATTTCCTGGTTAATGTCTTTGAGGCTCAATCTCCTAGCACCCTTTACCCTGGTAATGGATACGCGGATTGCTTCGATAAAGGCAGATTCTAGCCGTTCTGATTCGGTTAGCACACTTTGGCAAAGGCTCCTAAACTGCCTCATGTATGTAGCTTCCCGAATAAAGAGCTTCTGTTCGCTTTCTTCAAAGCCGAAGACAAAGTTAGCCCCATCCCGAATGGCATCAGCCCGTTGCTTCGAGGTCGCATTGGGCTTGGTAAAGATAGAGTAATCGAATCCGTGGAGCAATTCCTTGCAGACTTGAAGTTTTTCTTGGAAATTGGGGTAGGCAGTCTTTTGGATGTCCATTTCGCCAAAGTTTTTCTGATCTCGTCTGGTATAGTCTTTCATAGCTTGCTTCAAAGCTGTAGCGATTCCAATATAGTCAACAACCAGTCCGCCTTCTTTATCCTTGTAAACACGGTTTACGCGGGCAATGGCCTGCATCAAGTTGTGCCCTGCCATAGGCTTGTACACATACATGGTCGCCAGACTGGGTACATCAAAACCTGTTAGCCACATATCTACTACAATGGCGATCTTCATGGGGTCATCGTTATCCTTGAACTTCCTAGCCAGTTCTTGGCGATACGCCTTGCCTCCAATGAGAGAGTGCCACTCTTCTGGATCCTGATTACTCCCTGTCATAACAACCTTGACTTTTTCTGTCCAGTCTGGGCGGAGCTCCAGGATCTTCTCATAGATCTTCATCCCAATCGCTCTGTCGTAGGCCACAATCATAGCCTTACCCGTTAGGTAATGTTGGCGATTCTCTTCATAGTGCTCTACAATATCCTTGCAGAGAGTTTCGATGGTTTCGGGGGCACCTAATATGGCTGACATGGTGCCGAGCTCTTTTTTGCTCTTCTCAATGTTCTCCGCACTGGCTTCAAAGGCCAACTCCTCATACTTCGCGTCAATGGCCTGCAAGACTTCTTCCCGCAATCCAAGGTTCATCACCCTATTTTCATAGAATACGGGTCTAGTTGCTCCATCCTCCACAGACTGAGACATGTCGTAGATATCTATGTAGTCACCAAAGACTTCCCTCGTATCCCGATCTTTGAGGGATATGGGTGTGCCCGTAAAACCTATGTAACTCGCCTTAGGCAGACTATCCCTAATAATTCGAGCGGTGCCCTTGACAATGGTTCCATCTTTCCTGATGCGCTCAGTTAAACCATATTGACTGCGGTGGGCCTCATCCGCAATGACGATAATGTCATTCCGATCAGAAAGAGGCTCATCGGATTCTTCAAACTTCTGCATGGTGGTAAAGAAGATGCCATGCGCTTGCCTATTGGCCAATAGCTCTTTTAGGTGCTCTCTACTCTCGGCCTGGATCGGCGTTTGTCTTAAGAATTCATCACAAGCTGCGAACTGTCCATAGAGTTGATTATCTAGATCATTGCGGTCTGTGATCACGACAAAGGTAGGGGAGTTTAACCTTTCTTGTAGCTGTTTCACATAAAAGATCATGGATAAGGACTTCCCGCTACCCTGGGTATGCCAAAAGACCCCAGCTCTACCATCACTCTTCGTTGCTTCGATGGTGGTCTCTACCGCCTTTTTGACCGCGTAGTACTGGTGGTAGGCAGAGAGGATTTTGATATCCTCAGGTAGCTCCCTCATGATGAGGGTAAAGTATCTGAGGATATCCAAGAGTCTTTGGTGCTCCAACATACCGCGAAAGAGAGTATCATATGTAGCGATGGCGGTTTCTTCATGGCTGCCATCTATTGTCTTCCATTCCATAAAACGGCTTTCGCTAGCTGATATGGTACCTGCCATGGAGTAGGTCATATCACTGATAATGCAGAAACCGTTGTACCAAAAAAGTTCGGGGATGACCTGCATATAATTGCGGAGCTGAAAGTAGGCATCGGTTGTACTCACATCTTCTCTAGAACCACTCTTGAGTTCCATAACCACCAAAGGTAAACCATTGACGAAGATCACAATGTCAGGCCTCTTCACATCTCCAGTAGCTCCCTGAACTGACCACTGGTTGATAGCGGTAAAGGTGTTTTTGCCTACGTGCTCAAAGTCCACTAGCTTGACTAAGCGCGTGACGATCAGATCGGAAGAGCGTCGTGTAGGGAAAGAGTGTTTTTGCCTACGTGCTCAAAGTCCACTAGCTTGACTAAGCGCGTGACGATCTCTCCTCTTTCTTCAAAGGAGATTTCCATCCCGTTTTGGAGCCAATCGGTGAATGCTTTATTCTTCTGCACCAATGTCCCCACATCGAGAGCCTGGAGCTTCCGCAGGGTTTCTTCGATAGCCCTTCTCGGCACTCCAGGATTAAGAGCAAATAGGGCTTCTTCAAGCTCGTCCATGTAAAGAGGATTACGATAATCCCGCTGGATTTCACCGCTAGACAGAATATTGTAATCCTGCTCTCGTAAAACCTCCATCACTGCTTGTTCAAAGTGATTTTCAGTGAAGTACACAGCATCAGCTCCTTTCCAGATTTAATCTACTGGCACCTCAATCTCTCCACTCATGAGCTTGGGTAGGAGGGTGTCGCGGAGGGCCCTAAGAGTCTGATTTTGCTCTTCAAGCGTCTCTTGCAGTCTAAAGTTTGGATGTGCGGCCTTCCCAAATCTCTCTAGTACTTCTTCTGAAGGGACCAACGCTGGAACCTGCTTCATTATTGTTCCCGATACTTCTTTGAACGTCGAACCCGACGCTCTAGCCTCAATTGTATCTATGTTGTTCTTCAAGAAAAAATATGTGTACTCCGTACCCACACTGGCTTTAGGCACCACAGACTTGAACCCTTGGTTTGTTGTGACCTCGTTCTTGGCGATAGCGATATAGCCAATCGGGGCTCTTGAACTAAATAATACGGTGCCTTTGGGCATTACCTTAGCACTACTCTTCCTCAATCCCTCTTCTGTTATATCGATTTGCCCCCTTGCGACAAACTTGGTCTTATTGAGGGACAAGTCCTTGGGCGTTATCCAAGGAATGCTTTGCTCGGCGTAATAATCATTGACCTTTTTTGACGGTGTACTACCTCCGATGACTTCTCCCAAATCGGAAATAGTGCCAATCCTCCACCCTTTTGGTATCAACCCCAACTCGCTCTCCACAAACTCACCATTTTGGAAAGGCTCAAAATCCACAAACCAGCTCTTGAAAATGGCCTGAGCTTGGGCTTCCAAATTCTCATTGATCTTGTTGTTCAACTCGATTTTGGCGTCTAGGCAGGACAGAGTATCGGCAATGGCCTTTTGACTGGAGAGCGGAGGAACCAAGATTTCAAATTTCTTCAAAGTGTCTATCGGTAGCGCCTTTTGGGTGGATCCAATATGCCTTGCATTAATTTGGTTGACTGCGTCTGGGCTTAAGAACCAATAGTACAAGAATCGTCCCTCAAGTCCTTCTCGCACTCTAAACCAGGTTAGATTCCCATCCTTGAAATAGAATGTCTCGTCTTTTACCAAATAAGGGACGCCTAAAGTTCCCACTGAGGTAAGTAGAATATCACCTTTTTTGGGGGATCCGTGTAGAGTATCCAGCTCATCAAAACGTTGCCTAGATATGTACAAAGGTGTGGAAACTTCTTGATTGTGCGCTTTTTCAATTATCTCCTTGCTACGGTAGAAAGGTATACCCTGCTTAACATACTCCCGAGCGTAGATTCGTTTGCTAGAAGTTATGTTTGCCACCTCTCCTACAGTGAGTTCTCGCCACTCAGACCTCATACCCGATCGCCCCCAGTCTGATGCGGATCTCTTCCTCTAGTTCCGCACTTTCCGCAAATAGAGTTGACAGTTCTGAGGTTAGGCGTGTCATCTTCTCTTCAAAGGGCTCACCATCGTATTCCTCTTCCTCTATGCCCACATAGCGACCTGGAGTGAGAATGTAATCGTGCTCTGCAATTTGTTCAGTAGTGGCAATAACGCAGAAACCCTTTTCTTCTTCCAGGGTACCTGCTTCGAATGCCTTGTGGGTATCAGCGAACTTCTTGATTTCCTCATCGGTCAATTCTCTGAGTGAACGAGTGACCATGGTACCCATCTTCCGCGCGTCTATGAACAAAGTCTTACCTGGTTGCTTCTTACGCTTATTGATGAACCAGAGTGATACAGGAATTTGAGTAGAATAGAAGAGCTGAGGGGGCAGGGCCACAATGCAGTCAACGAGATCGGCTTCAATGATTTTTCTGCGGATTTCCCCTTCTCCACTGGTTTGGCTCGAAAGTGAACCATTGGCCAAGACCACACCCATCTTTCCTTTAGTTGAAAGATGATGAATGATGTGTTGAAGCCAAGCGAAGTTGGCATTGTTGGCTGGTGGTGTGCCAAACTGCCAGCGTTTATCTTCTTGAAGCCTGTCCGCTCCCCAGCCTGACATGTTGAAGGGTGGATTAGCTAGAATATAGTCTGCCTTGAGCGTTGGGTGAAGATCATTAAAGAAAGTGTCTGCGGCCGCAGGACCAAGATTTCCCTCAATGCCTCGAATGGCTAGGTTCATCTGACACATTTTCCAAGTAGTAGGGTTAGCCTCTTGTCCATAAACAGAAATATCCTGAAGACTCCCTTGATGATTTTCCACAAACTTTGAAGACTGGACGAACATACCACCACTACCAAAGCAGGGATCATAAACCCTACCACCGTATGGTTCTAAGATTTCGACCAAAGTCTTAACCACACAGGACGGAGTATAGAACTCACCAGCATTCCTTCCCTCTTGCTCTGCAAACTTGCTCAACGTGTACTCATATGTACGGCCAAGGATGTCCTTGGTATCACCATGTTCTTTCATAGCAATATTAGTAAAGATATCGACGATATCCCCTAGTCTACGCTTGTCTAGTTCTGGTCTGGCGAAGTTCTTGGGCAGAACACCCTTTAGCCTTGGGTTCTCCCTTTCAATAGAGTGCATCGCGTTGTCAATCACAACACCAATTTCCGGTGTATGGGCACTAGCGGCGATTCTACTCCAGCGTGCTTCCTCTGGCACAAAGAAGATGTTGAGAAACGTGTATTCATCCCGATCCTCTTCATAGCCCCTGCCTTCATCTATTAACTCTTGGTACCGATGTTCAAATGCATCGGAAATGTACTTAAGAAAGATCAGGCCTAACACCACGTGCTTGTACTCCGATGCATCCATATTACCCCGCAACACATCTGCAGCTTTCCAAATCTCTTGTTCAAACCCTAAATCCGCACCATTTGCCCTGGACATTTTGTTCCTCCCGTTTCATATACCTGTTTGTCTTAAATACAGATGCTCTATGGGCAACATCCGTAACCCATTGTTCACAAAATCTTGTGATTTGTGCTAATTTCTACACTTGGCCTGTGATGTCCTTCCCATCCGTACCTAAGGATACTCCCGCATTGTCAGTTGTCTGCCTTTTTGGGCCAGAGCCAGCGATGAACAGGACACCCCATATCCACATCCCGTCACATTCTAATGGCCACATGCAACACGAGAATATAGACACCTCGTGAGGCTTCGATCTCTACATTCCAAAATTGTCAATATAGTGAAAGGGAACTACCAATGGGGGGCTTCATTGCCTGGGCCCTTCTTTCTTTTCAAAACTATGTAAAGGAGAAATTGAGTAATGAGAAGGTCTGTAGTAGTGCCAGAACAGTTCGTCATGTGGATCGAAGGGAAGCCGTCGTGCTTTATGCTGGGCTCTTACACGTAACCCAGGAAAAATAAATTCAGGAACTGTCTGTCTCCATCGAACAGATTCCCAGCTGTGAAAATGGTCATACTGCCATTGCCGCTGCCAAAGCCCAAGTTGATAGTCTTTGCCAGTGAAATGGGTACCCCAATCAACGCTAGTAATCTGCACCGAAACTTTAAGCAAGCATTAGAAAAGACAGGATTGCCAAACATAAGACTCCATGACTTGCGGCACACATATGCCACTCTCATGTTGCAGGAGGGAGTGCACCCAAAGATAGTATCTGAAAGGTTGGGGCACAGCAGTATTCAAATTACGTTAAACACCTATTCCAGTGTGTTACCTGACCTCCAGAGTGAGGCTGCCCAAAAGTTAGATAAGGCACTCTTCGGCAAGAGTGATGACACCGATGAAGTTAAAGAGAACCGCGCAATATACTCCACAAGGGTTGCCAACTAGGTAGCCCTTTTTCTTTTTGGTTTGATCTCTCACTTCTGTTAAACCTCATCTACGACCGCATAGTACCGTCCTTTTCTATCTAGTCTGTGACCAAAATGTGACCATTTGCCCTTTTCGCCAACATTGAGCAACGAAAAAAGACCTCCGAAGAGGTCTGTCCCCTAAGGAGGCCTAAACAGGCATTGGAATGGTGGGCCATCAGGGATTCGAACCCTGGACGCCCTGATTAAGAGTCAGGTGCTCTACCAACTGAGCTAATGGCCCACACCACAAAATTCATTATAATCCTCGCGGCTATGAGTGTCAAGAAAAAAAGAGAGCCCTATCCAGCGAATCTGGGTAAAAAATGACTGTCTACTGACTACCCGATACGAACCATGTCTATATCCTCTTTGTGTCGATTAACTTTAATAACCGCGCTACGTGAGTGTAATCGCCAAGAATCATTAGGTGTTCATCAGCGGTGAAAACATGATCAGCCGAAGGCAGAGGAGATACTTTCTCCCCAACTTTAGTCGCCAAAATGCTCACCTGGTATTTAACTCTCACATTTACTTCTTTGATTGTCCTCCCCACCCAACTCTCAATAGGTGGAATTTCATAGATTGATACATCCTCAGTCAATTCAAAGTAGTCAAAAAGACTATTTGTACTGTTCTGTACCGCTAATTTGTGAGCTATGTCTCGCTCTGGGTAGGCAATCTCATCAGCACCGTTCCGCAACAAGAATTTCGCATGAACGTCACTGCTAGCCCGACTAATTACATGCTTAGCTCCTAGCTCTTTAAGCAAACTGGTAATCTGCAGACTATTCTCAAAGCTGTCGCCGACGCACACAAAGCACACGTCAAAGTTGCGCACTCCCATGCTTCGCAATACATCCTCATTTGTGCAATCCCCTATTTCGGCACTAGTCACGTGAGGTAGAACGTCCTGAAGCTTCTCTTCGTCCGTGTCCACAACCATTACCTCGTTTCCCAGCTCGCTCATTTTGACGCTTAATTGCCTGCCAAACTGTCCAATACCTATCACTAAGACTGACTTCATATTCAACCCCCTATCCGATTATGATTTTTTCAGTCGGTTTCTGGATCGAAACCGGCATTCTGTGTTGCATGAATAATAAAGCAAGCGAAATGCTCCCCACTCGCCCTGTATACATTAGCAATATCAACATGAGCTGCCCAATTATACCAAGCGATCCGGTGATTCCGGTTGAAAGACCCACGGTGCTTAAAGCAGAAACGGTTTCAAAGACAACGTCTCCCAAAGGTAGCACGGGCTTGGTAGCGCTGATGACCAAAGAGCTGACTAACACAAGAGTTAGGTTAATTACCACTACAGTATTCGCTCTACGCAGAGCAGACTCTTCTAGCTGGCGGCCGAAAACACTGTCACCTTTAGTGTTTTTCAAGCTTGACCATGCCGAGATCACGAGAGCTGCAAATGTCGTAGTCTTGATACCACCGGCCGTTGATCCTGGGCTACCACCAATAAACATTAAGATCATTATCAGCAGCCTAGTTCCAGGCAACGATACACCCATATCAACCACACTAAAACCAGCGGTCCTTGGCGTCACCGCCGAAAACAGAGAGACCAATATTTTCTCACCAAAAGGCAGTCCGTTTAGGAGGTTTGTTCGTTCAAATAGAAAAAAGACGATTGCGCCCCAGGTAATAAGAAAACTGGTAATAGCAAAAACGATCTTGGTGTGCAACTGGTACTCCTTGAAACGATGTCGATGTTTGAGAATATCATCCCACACAAAAAAGCCGATCCCGCCTACGATGATCAGACCCATGATGGTTAGAGTAACCACGGGATCTCCTGCATAAGATATCAAAGACGAGTATTTACCGTATTTGCCCATGAGATCGAATCCCGCATTATTGAATGCTGAAACAGAGTGAAAGATTCCATTATAAATTCCTGTTGTTAAGCCCATTTGAGGAACAAATCGCGCAGATAAAATGACCGCGCCAAATCCCTCGAATAAAAAAGTGCCAATCAAAAGGCGCTTGATTAAGAGTACAACGCCACCAAGGTACATACTATTTACACTTTCCCGCAGAAGACCCCGTTCTTTCAATCCAATTCTCCGCCGCAAGAAAAAAGAAAACATTGTAATAACTGCCATGAATCCGAGACCGCCTATCTGAATAAGCGTCATGATCACAATTTGCCCAAATAGTGACCAATGGGTGAACGTATCATACACGACTAGACCCGTCACGCAAGTTGCAGAAGTAGCAGTAAATAGGGCATCAACAAATCCAACTGAAACATTGCTCCGGGTGGCCATAGGAAAAGATAAGAGAACCGTACCCATGGTAATAATGACGAGATATCCTAGTACAACTAACTGTGGATACGTGAGTGATCGAATTTTGTGTCCCATTCATTACCCTCCCGATCTAATGGACTTACTACGGGTCAAGCCAAAGAACTGTGTTTGGCACCAGGTTATTTTATAAGTATAATATAAAGACACTTTACGCTGCAAGCAAATGCTCCCAATTAATTCAACGTTGCAGCTCCGGTGCATTGGCGTCCAAAGACCGGTCAGCGCGCTAAATTCGAAAAAAGGCTGCCTGGCTTTTTTTGCCTGGCAGCCTCGCACTACTATTACCACTACTTATCAATCACAATCCGTCCACCTTCAGGAGCTTCTGCGTTGCCTTGTTGAGCAATGTAATCAACCATAACATCCCGGAGCATAATGCCGGTCTCCGCCACGAGGGTTGCATTCATGAACATGTCGTAGCCATCTCCACCCGCAGCAATAAAATCGTTCGTGGCTACAGTGTAGTATCCGCCAGTTGCAAGTCTATTTTCGCCCACCTTTACGTTAATGACACGCCCGCCAGGTAATGCACCTGGATCTACCTCAAAGGTAATCCCAGACACCTGGAGGAATGCACCATTTTGCTCTGGCAACAGCCGCACGCTGTGCTCTAGAGCCTCTAGAATATCCATACCCATCATTTCTACAACAACAAGGGTGTTGTCAAAGGGCAGTGTATTATAAACATCAGCTACGCGGATGTCACCAGCATGAATACTAGCGCGGATGCCGCCCCCATTGGTAACAGCGATGTCGCTATCTACAGCATCTCGAATCACGTCGGCAACGAGATTACCGAGATTGGTTTCTTGGGTACGAACGGAGGCGCGCTCGCCGTCCCAGGCTATGTTACTGGTGCCAATCACGTGATTAAGGCGCGCCTGCAGCTGCTGATTCCAATCGTCAATAATGGATTGAACCCCCCCATGCTTCTCAACGTCAGCGGTTACAGGAATCAAGAAGCCTTCATGGGCCAAAATCTCTTTGCCTTCCACCTCAAGATACAGGAAACCAAGATTATTGGCGTATTCATGGGCTTGGGCAATTAGAACACCATTAACTTCCCTTGGTACGTCTAACACGGTGTGGCTATGTCCACCCACAATAACATCAAACTCAGGAACCGCCTCTGCCAGTTCCACATCCTTGCTTAAGCCTAGATGACTCAAGGCGATGAGGATGTCCACGTCAGGGCGGATAACCTGCGCCGTCCGCTTGGCAATATCGATAGGATCAAGAAATTTAAGACCTTCCACATTCTTAGGGTGAGTTACTATAGGGGTCTCTTCTGCCACCAAACCAATAATACCTACTTTAACACCATTCACTTCTTTGACTAAAGCACTGTAGCCGGCAAAGAGCGAACCATCTTCCCTCATTACATTGGCTGCTAAGGTTGGAAACTTGGCATCCAAAATACGCTCAGCTAATACTTCTTGCCCGTAATTAAACTCATGGTTACCAAGGGTAAAAGCATCATAACCCATGGCATTCATGATTTCGATGGAGGGTAAACCACCGAACAAATTGTCAATGTTCATACCATGAATAGCATCTCCAGCATCAAGCAGAAGGATTTTTTCTCTGCCATACATGTCTCGGATCTCCTCGATCAACGTTGCAGCCCTAACACGACCACCTTGTTCGCCTTCGGCACCTTGAGGAATATGAGATTCAACACGTGAGTGGACATCATTGGTATGCAGGATAATGATCTCCGCAGCGAAGATAGGCAAACTAGCAGACAACACTGTTACTAGAACCAAGACCAGTACAAACCAAGAACTTCTCAACTTAGCTCTCAAAAAAATCGCCTCCCATAGTAGTCTTTTGCCCCTCTGTATTTCTACATATGTCAGTCTTTCCCTTTGTATTTGGAAAATTTGTCCTAAATTTGACCACCCCCAGACAGGACAATGTGACTTTTTATGGAACTCAAATTATGAGGGCTCGTCAGGCAGAAAGGATGAATCTCGTATGCGAAAGTCCGGTATCGTCGTTACCGTTTTGCTGTTGATTGCAGTGCTTGCACTAATGGTGGCTAGTACAGGGTTGCTGCCCATCCCGCTTTTTGGCTCCCAGGAGCCTGGTACACCCCTAGCAGTTACCTCGCCCTTCAGCAACTCTCAAGAGAAGAAAACAGAACATGTTGTGGAGACTAGGCCAAAGCTTGCAGTTGACACGCCCCATGGACAAATCGTAGTACAAGGGGGCGATGTTGAGCAAATCCAAGTCCATATGCATGTACAAACCAGAGCGGCCACCCCCGTAAGAGCCCAGGAGCTCGTGGGGGGAGTGTCCCTTGAGATCACAAATACTACAGAAGAAAATACTTTACAAGTACTCATGCCCAAGACGCGCAACAATGAGATGGTCAGAGCAGATCTGGTCATTCAAGTACCCGTCCACACCGAATTGGACCTTAAGACAAACCTAGGAGAGGTCGAAGTCAAGAACCTTCAGGGGGCCCTGCGAGTCCTTGATCATCTTGGAACGATCAAGTTACAAGGTTTCAAGGGCGATGCCTATCTAGAAACATCTCTGGGGAATATTGAGATCTCCAATTCCCAATTTGAAAAAGAACTGGTAGCCCTCTCACACCTCGGTGACCTGACCATTGAAGCCAGTCTTGCGAACCACAATGTACTCGAAAGCAGTTTAGGCGATTTAACACTACTTCTTTCGCCAGATGAATCATATGTATTAGAGGGACGCATTAGCCTAGGGTCCTTCGGTATTATGGTTCCCTTTAAGGGGCAGCAAAGTAAAGAACGTATTCAGGGAATTATTGGTGAAGGGGAGCAGAGGGGATCGATTTTTGTGGATCTGTCTCTAGGTTCCTTGGAGCTAAAAAATCAAACGAATGGGAGAGATTAATGTGAATTATACTGTGACCTATTTAGCGTATTTTACCCCCATTATTCTCACTGCACTGGTCGTGCTCTTGGTCATCGCCTTACGATGGTTTAGCTACAAAGAGCGCATGGCCCTCATTGCCCAGGGAATATCACCGGAAGACCAGCGCCAAAAACGGAAGAACCACAAGACCATCCTCGCCATTGGTCTGGTTATCGGTCTGATTGGTCTCGCCCTCACCATTGGCCTCATCACCTTAGGTGTTGGCCCCTGGCTCTTGGCAGGGCTACTGCCGCTCTTTGTGGGCCTGGCCTTTATTCTAGTGAGTCTCGTTCTAGCCCCTGCAAAACCAAAGGAACCGAAACAAAAGCCACAGGTTGAGCCAGAGATAACCATTGTAGAAGAAGAGGACATAGAAGAAGAGCAAGAAGATGAGAACAGCGAAGAGACCTTTGGATTCACAGACGATGAGAAGATCGTTGGCTAAAAAAACGAGGTGTGGCCCTCATGGCTACACCTCTCAATTTTGTTCAGAATAAAGAGTGGGAACATCCACTGCGTCTTTGGCTACCAAGATCGCTGCCACCTCACCTTGGAGATTTGGGTTAGAAACAATGGTAAAATCCAGACCTTGTTTGCGAGCCTGCACTATGAGGGGCATCGCCCTGGTTCTGGCCTTTTGATGAATAACCAGCTCCACCCCGCGAGAATCTCCAAGGGCCTCCTCCATGATTTTAAGACCTTCAGTAGTCTGAATCTGCTTAAAGGTAATAGCCTGAATCACCCGTTCCCTGAAAAAGCCCAAAAAGCGTCTCTTTTCATCGGGCCGAAGCTGCGGTGTGCCGTGGATCCCTGTATGGATCGTTTTTTCCAGTTCATTGGATTTCTTAGAACCTAGCACCTGATCCCTCCAGACAAAAAAACACCTCAAAGGTGTTGAGTCTTGTATATATGGTGCCGGGGGAGGGACTCGAACCCTCACGGGCGCTTAGCCCAACGGATTTTAAGTCCGTAGCGTCTGCCATTCCGCCACCCCGGCACATCCAAAAAATATTATAGACTATTTGCACCCCTTCTGTCAACTGTCCTGTCGCCAGAGCCAGCCATAGAGAAGGTCTCCAGAACTCGTGTAGAACTGGGAGATACCCATCAGCTCTACCACCCGAATTAAAATGGCAGCACCGTATACAATCACATCTTCCCGGCCTGCCTGCAAAGACGGAATGTGACGGCGTTCTTCTAAAGATAGTCTACCCAATTTCCGATAGCATTTCTTCAATTCTTCAAGAGAACAAAAGAAGCCTGTGACCTTTTCATCACTGTACTCCTGTAAATCTTGAATCATGGCCGCAAGGCTCGTGGCAGTGCCGCCTACAGCCACCAAGGTTTTAGGAGAGAACTTGAGATTCTCCTGAACCACAGGTTCAAGGAGGGACAGATCGATGGACAGATCGCTGCTTTCGCCCTTTTCTAAGAGGCGCACCGCGCCAACTTGCGCACTACCTCCTCCTAGAAGTGTCCCGCCTCTGGTACCTGTGTAGACTTCAGTACTTCCTCCACCGATATCCACCACAGTTACGGGATCCGGGAGATGTAAATCCTGCAGAGAAAAAACAGCCCCCTTAAACGATAGTTCTGCCTCTTCTAAACCGGAAAGAATTTGCAAAGAAAGGCCTGTCTCCATCTTGACAAGCTCCGCAAATTCCTTTCCGTTTTGAGCATCCCGCACCGCGCTCGTACCCATAATGGAAGTGGGCGCACCCTTTGGAATCAAAGCGGTTAATTCGCTTAAGGCAGCCAAAGTACGTCCCATGGCCACAGGGTCCAGCCTCCGCCTTTCATCAACCCCTTGACCTAGGCGGGTGACTTTGACCTCCCTTGTAAGGGGCTCCACCTTGCCTTGTGAAACCTTAGCCACAAGTAGGCGTACTGAATTTGTACCTACATCCAAGACAGCCCTCATTTGACGAAATCCTCGCATTGTTTCGTGGGGCAAGCTAGGGGATTCTGGAAAATCTCCATCACTTCGGCTCCGATGGGGTTTTCACCATGGGTCAAATAATCGGCCACATGGGTATGGAGACACTTGACACCCTCTAGGCTGCGGATTCCCCCTACACCAGTCTCTGACAGCACGCGATAGCGATCAGGATACTCCTCCCTGAGGTTCTCTTGGACAACTGTGGGAATCAGGGCCAAGCGGCGCCTGGCATAGCTTTCATGATTTTGCTCAACCAGAGCTGCAAAGTCGGGCTCCTCTTGGATGCATTTTTCGAAATGGGCAATGAGGCCTTCGCCCTCCAGCAAAGCCATCTCTTTGCGCAAGTAGGGACAGGTGAGCCAGTAGAGCGTGGGAAAAATCTCTATACTAGAAAAAGCAGCCGAGACGGGACGGTTCACAATCACCTGGGGATAACCGTGTTCACACATGGTTGCCACTCCCAAGACCCCCCGGGGCTCCCTACCGATCTGTTCCTTAATGATAGCTAGAGTTTCCTTATCAGGCTTTTCGTACTTCAGAACATCACTTCCTTAAAATGAAAACACCCCCGCGGGGGTGTCTAAAGTTTTGGAGAAAGGCTTTTGCTTCGTTTCGATCTACCTTGCGCCCCTGCCTCCCCGTTTTGAGTCCTGACTTTTCTTCAGAGCAACTTGCCTCTCATCACTGTCTTTTAAGAAGCGGGATAAACGCTCCTCAAAATCCACAGGGCTTGCGGCCTTCCTGCGGGGACCACGACGATCACGCGATGGCTTAGTAGGATTCACCTGTTTGATGGACAGGCCAATCTTGCCCTCGCTCATATTAATGACCTTCACCTTAATGACATCATTTTCGTTTAGGAAGTCCTTAATATCCTTCACATAAGCATCTGCTACTTCAGAAATGTGGACTAAACCGGTTTTTCCATTGGAGAGTTCGACGAAAGCACCAAAATTGGTTATTCCCGTAACCTTCCCTTCGACAATGTTGCCGACATCAATTGACATACGTTAAAAAATTCCTCCTCTTGGATTTTGCCGTGCAGGGCACGCGACTACATAACATTATATATTATCAGGACTTTTGTGTCAATAAGACTACCGTTTCTCCACATCATGCTCTACATCGCCAGAGAAGGGTTCTGACACTCTGTACACCACTTCACCAGGTTTGACTAGGCCCAACTGCTCCCTAGCCACCCTCTCCACATTCTCAGGGGACCTCCACTCTTCGATTTCCCGCTCCAAATCTTCCTTGCGCATCTCCAATACGACCAGGCGCTTTTGTAAAGCGTCGATCTCCTGCCTCAACCTAAGATTTGCTAGCCCGCTTTTGGCAAAACTAAACACAACCCACAAACCCACAACGAGCAGAACAATCCGCCAAGGCTGTATTCTCACGCGTTTTTTGGCCATATCCGAACATTCCCTCCTGGCTGTTGCATTCCCCCCTCCCCCGGAGTTTTCCTGCTAGGTTACAATTTTGCCTTCATTTTCTCCAGCGAAGTCTTGGCCTAAAGTGCCACGTCCTCTTGGTCCCTCCCAGGGATTTTTGCCTATGGGACCAGCTAAATCGGGCTTCTTGGAACAAAAGCACAGGAAAGGAGGCTAGCCAAATCACCAAGGAAACCACAAGGCTTAAGAAACCTCCGATGACTTGGACAAGCCACAGTAAGAGGGAAATGATCATGCCAGAAAGAAGCAAACGATAGAAAAACAGGCCCAAGAGAAGGCCAATGATCACATAGCCCCGCAATTCACCCCAGTTGGCTAAAATGAGGTAGAGCACAAGAACCGGGGTGATCAAGGCCCAAAAGAGAAGGTCCAAAAGGGGCGTGCTAAATACACTGGGGCGCAGAAGCCCGCGGATGACACGGAAGAGATCAAAGAAAAGTCCTAAGGTGATTCCCGCCAATAGGACAATTCCGAAGGCATAAAGTTGAGTGCCCAGGGATTCCATAAAGACACCTCGCTTTAGCCCTATTTAAATAGTCTTGCCAACAAGCCCTTGCTGCGCTTTGCCAGGGAATCGCCAAGGTACTCCACGGATGTGATGTATCCGCTCACGAGTAGATTTCCTTTCTCTAAATTGAGCTCCTTAATATGCAGCTCTTCTCCCTGAACCACAAGACCGCCAAGCTCTGTCTCAAGTACGATCTCCCGGTCATCAAAACTCTCTACATGCACCACTCCATCAAGGGTCAGGCGCTCCCGCTCCGCCAGAACCAGTTGGTGGCGGACATTATTTAACCTTTTGTCGTCCACAGCAACTACCTCCCTTTACATCAATGCTACTTACGTCCTATGCAACATTGTATGCCGGGAGTAGTCAAGTTAGACTCAGTCGTAGATTTTGCGGATTTCTACACCCTCGAAAAAGGTCCTCACGATCTCCTTGGGACTTTTCCCGTCCTTGGCCAGCATAAAGGCATCCCACTGACTTAAGCCCACCCCATGGCCATAACCAGTACCGGTGATGGTGAGGGTTCCGTCTGCGAATGTAAAGTCACGAACCAGGGTTGATTTCATTTTTGTGGAATCAACGGCGAGCCGAAACTCGGGTCCCGAAATCGTCTCCTCACCCTGGGTCCCCGTAACTGTTATCAAGGTAACGCGCTCACTAGGGCCCCGTTCGGTGATCTCCAAGCCCTGGATTTCCCCTACATTGAGACCAGTAGTAGCCAAGAGGCCATTCAGCTCAG
>ENA-UOOH01002203-UOOH01002203.1-fermentation-metagenome-genome-assembly--contig:-NODE-2203-length-17294-cov-8.097569_pt1 | contig 17294 bp, 17 predicted proteins | sample MGYA00245778_ERZ724025 | MGnify/ENA primary metagenome ERZ724025 (study PRJEB28704, sample SAMN03018313) | fermentation metagenome | biome: anthropogenic terrestrial biome; feature: soil; material... | reverse complement strand
AGTCTTCACAGTCTTCACAGTCTTCACGGTAGACCACCCTTTCACTTCCGAGCGAAAGGTATTACGTAATACCATTTCGCTCTATGATGATGATATCCTGCCGCCCAAAAAGATTTTGTGTGAATGTGCGATTTCCCAGACGATTGCGCTGCCATCGTTACTCATTGGCCCCTAATCGGGCACCCCAGCCGGCGGGCAAGTGCACGCCCGCAGACGGAACAGGGCTGAAGCCCAACACCCTTCTGGCTGAGGGAATTCTCCGCCTCTTCCGGTTATCCCTTGAGCGCGTGGGGCCGGCCCTGCCTACTCCGCACACTGTCCGGCAGTTGCTGCTTCCGACACATGACATTTCTGCGCCATTGGAAAACGTCTCGGCACCTGTTGCCTTGCGACACCCAGTTGCGCATGCCAAGCTGTCTGCCAATTGGTTCTGGGCGACCCGTGACCCTGCAGGCCGGAGTCGATTCGCCGAAGTTGCCAGGGAACGCCTGAAGACGCTGCGTCTTCGCCAGGCACGCGCCTTCCGTGCCTTCCTATGCAGCAACTGGAGTATGTGTGCACAGTGGAGTATGCATGAATGGGATAAAACGGTATGTGCAGTTTCTGACGTTTGTTTTTGAGATGTGCTCACTTCTCTGGCTGGTGACGGCTCAGCTCTGCTGAAATTTAGTTTCTGCGCCTGTAGGCAATATGGAGGAATCCTTCAACGCGCGTCGAATAGGACTGAAAGGGATTCCGTCAGCCCAGTCAGAACACCCGCACTGTAGAACAAGGACTGACGACTATCGTGTGGAGGTGATCAGCCTGGGTAATTCCGATGTGGGGCGTCCTGGGGCTCTGCTTTGTATCAGAAGTAAGTATGACCTACTCCGCCCATCTGAAAGGAAGGTAGCCGATTACGTGCTGGCTCATCCAGACGAAATCGTAAATCTCCCTGTGACTGAGTTAGCCCGCCGGGCGAACGCGAGCGATGCGGCTGTGATTCGCTTTAGCCAAGCTGCAGGGTTTCAGGGATTCTGGGCCTTGAAAATCGCCATTGCGAGAGACCCAGCCTCGGGTACGCCAATGCGTGAGCGCGAAAGCGGTCGCATAGCCTCACCTGCTGACCTTTTGGACCAAGCCTTCGATGATTCCGTGCGGGCCCTGAAGGACACTCGCACTATCCTCAGTGTGCAGGAAGTTGAGGCAGTGGCCGATGCAATGTGGACAAGTCCGCGCACACTCTTCCTCGGAGTCGGGATATCGGGCTTGGTAGCCATGGACGCCGCGTACAAGTTCTCCCGAATTGGACTCAACGCGTTCTGCTACCTTGACCCTCATCTCCAGGCGGCAATTGCAGGCACTCTCACTGAGACGGACCTTGCGGTTGCCATTACACACTCGGGAGACACAGATATCATTGTGCAGACGCAGAGAATGGCCCGGACAGCCGGAGCCAAGACCGCCTGCATCACAAAATACGCGGGATCTCAGATTACTACTCTCTCGGACCATGTGCTGTTGACCGCGTCTGAGCAGACGATTTTCCGCACCAGTTCAATGTCGTCGCGAATTGCTCAGCTTGCAGTGGTGGACGCCATCTACAGCCTCATCCTTTGGAAGCACAGGGCCGATTGTGAGCGTGCATTGGAAAATGCGAGAGCATCTATTGCGCAGCTGGAATCTTAGCATGATCTGCTTCCCTACAGGTTGCACATGAGCTAATTCCTCTGGGAGGAGCTATCGGCAATGACCTCAAATCGCAAGGATCGCGTGATGATTGGCGTAGATGGCGGACAGACGTCACTTCGCTGCCTCATATCCAACGTAGACGGCAGGTGCCTTGCATACACAGAAGCCCATTCGAGCGTCGAAATCGGAAACCAGTTGGATCGTGAGGCCAGACTGATCGACACTGTGCAGTTGGCGCTGGGTCTTGCGAACATCGCCCCCGATCTTGTCGCCTCGGTGTGGATATCAATGACTGGCGTACCGAACCGGCACTCGAAACCCGCGGATCTGTGGAGACGCATCGTCGCCCAGGCCTTCCCAAATGCGTGTGTCGCCGTTGACTCCGACATCCTGGCAGCACTGTACGGAGCCGCACAAGCTGAACCCGGGATAGCAGCGCTGTCCGGAACAGGATCGATTGTGCTGGGGCGAAATGCGCTTGGCCATTTTGCCAGGGCAGGCGGATGGGGTTACCTGATCGGCGACGAGGGTTCAGGCTTTCACATTGGCCTATCAGCCATAAGAGCCATGACCCAGGCCGAAGACCAAATCGGACCAGCGACGTCGCTCACCGAGTTACTAGTGGAAGAACTGGACCTCGATACTCCGTATAACATCAAACATCGTCTCTACTCCCAGCGCCCTTCACCAAGGCTCATCGCCTCGCTAGCAAGACTGGTGGCCGTGGCCGCGGCTGACGGCGATCCAGTTGCCCTGGAGATACTGACAGACGCCGGGCGACATCTAGCCTTGCTCGTTCACGCAGTGCTGCGCAGGCTTGACTTGATCGACACTTCCGCGAACGTGTATCCTGTGGGCGGAATCCTCACCCATAACAGAATGGTCAAAGAGAGCCTTCGTAAGGAGTTGTCGAATCTGGCCCCCCGGGCCATGCTGGCCGTGCCTAAGCTCCCGCCGGTGGCCGGATCGCTCATCCTTGCCAGAGAGGATTTGGGCCTCAACGCAAGCAATGAGTTTCTGGAGCGTCTTTCTGCCAGCCTGCCAAATGTGCCGACCCTGAGGGCAGACACCCGCAGAACATGGGATCTCGACAGCATCAAGGCACACATCAGGGGCAGACTCATTGTGTCCAGCCAGGCCACTCCGCCGGACCGCACTGATGATCCCTACGTTCTGACCTGCTTGGCCAGGTCAGCCCTTGCCGGCGGAGCCGTAGCAGTCAGGGCAAACGGGCCGGACGTCATTCGCCAGATGCGAGCGGCGTTCTCCGAGCCCATACTGGGGATCAACAAGGTCGACCGCGACGCGAACGAAGTATACATAACGCCGACATTCTCTGCAGCCCGCGAGATAATCGAAGCGGGAGCCGACTTCGTAGCTATTGATGCCACAATGAGGCCTCGCCCTGACGGTCGCAGCACAGCAGAGCTCATTACGGATATCCTAAGCCACTACAACATCCCAATTGTAGCCGACATTTCCACGGCGGACGAGGCAGTCGCCGCTGAGAAGATGGGGGCAGCCTTCATCGCAACCACCCTCGCTGGATACACATCGTACAGTCTGAACTCATCATCGGTGAGCCTGGAACTCATACGCGAAATCTCCTCCTCCGTGAGCATTCCCGTCATAGCCGAAGGCAGGATACTCAGCCCGGAGGAGGCCGCGATGTGCATACAGGCAGGCGCGTGGGCTGTCGTGGTCGGCTCCGCAATCACGCGGCCCAGATTGATCGCCAGACGATTTGCCGAAGCCCTGGCCAGCATCGAGCATGGCTCATGAATACCTACGAAGGGAGTACGGCTTCATGGTTTGCAGCAGATCAGACACCATGGGTGTGGGAATAATCGGATATGGTCTCATGGGGCGGAGGCATGCGCGGGTATACGCGGAGAGCGGCTTCTGCAGGATCGCGGCAGTCTCCGATTCCAGCGCCAATGCGCTGACAGACGCCGCCGCACGCTACCAGTGCGATGTCTACGATGACTACCGCCGGCTCCTCACCCGCGCCGACATTGACGCAGTGAGCATATGCTTGCCTGACTCCCAGCACTTCAGTGCAACGCGCGAGGCCGCAATGGCCGGCAAACATGTTCTGATAGAGAAACCCCTCTCTACGGATATCCGGGAGGCAGCTGAACTGGTCAAGATCGCGCATGAGAGCAGCGCCACGATGATGGTGGGTCACCTGCTGAGGTTTGACCCCCGATACAGCGCTCTCCATGCTGCGATCGACAGAGGAGAGTTGGGCAGCCTGGTTTTCATGTCTGCCATGCGCAGCAGCCCACTCACGGGACCCATGAGATACCGGGGCCAAGCATCTTTGGAGTTCCATGTGGCCATTCACGATGTCGATTTGATGCTCTGGTGCTCCGGAGATACGGTAGTCCGGGTGAACGCCATCGGTGCATCAAGAATCCTCAAAGAGATCAATGCTCTGGACGTGGTTCTCGCTACGCTCGAGTTCAAGAGCGGCCTCGTAGCCTCCCTGGAAGCTAGCTGGGTCCTGCCCGAGAGCTTCCCCTCGACTCTCGATTCAAAGCTTCGCGTTGTCGGTACATCAGGCGCTGCCATAGTGGATACGTGCAATCAAGGTCTACTGATAGCGTCCAGTGAAGGGGTCACTCTTCCCGACACGATGCGCTGGACTGAACTTGGCGGTCACGCGGTGGGGGTATTGCGAGATGAGATCCTGCACTTCATCGCGTGCGTTCGACAGGGCGAGCGCCCGCTAGTGGCCATGGACGATGCATATGAAGCGGTTGCAGTGGCGTACGCGATACAACAGTCCCTGAAATCCGGCAGACCCGAGGAAGTGGCCCATGCCCAGACCCCAAGCGCACGCACTCCCACGTGTTCTGCCAACCCCAGAAGAAGAGCTTGAGGTGTAACATGTCCTACTACGATGTTCTACTGACTGAAGAACCAAATCCCAGCTCGTGTGGGCTCGACGTCATGCCTACTCGCAAAGTGCTGCAGCTGATCAACGATGATCACAGGTACATGCACGATGTGGTCGCGCAGGCAATACCCGATATTTCACGCGCGGTCGACCTCATCGTAGAACGGCTGGAACGCGGGGGTTCACTGGTGTTCGCGGGAGCCGGCACTTCGGGCAGGCTTGGAGTACTTGAAGCCGCCGAATGCTTGCCGACGTTCGGAGTCGGCCCCGAACTCATATCTGCCACAATCGCGGGCGGGAGCGATGCTGTCTTTACGCCCGCCGAAGGCGCCGAGGATGACGAGAATGGCGGAGCGCTGGACATTGCGACCAGAGTGGGTCCGGACTCCGTGGTCGTGGGAGTATCGGCAAGCGGCGCCACTCCATATGTCAAAGGCGCACTCAAGGGGGCACACTCCATAGGCGCAGCTACCATCGCGATCGTATGCAACCACGCCGAACATGTGACTCTAGATGCCGATGTCTTGATTGCTCTGCCTGTAGGTCCTGAAGTACTGACCGGCTCAACGCGCATGAAGGCAGGTTCGGCCCAGAAGCTCGTGCTCAACATGCTTTCCACCGCGTCTATGGCGAGGCTAGGGCGCGTATACGACAATCTAATGATAGACATGCAGCCCACCAACAGGAAACTTCAGGAACGCGCAACCAGAATGCTCTCCGCTCTTTCCGGATCAAGCCGGACTCAGAGCGAGACGATCTTGAGGGACTGTGACTGGAACGTCAAGACTGCACTCGTTGTGTCAGTGACAGGAGCAAACCGAGCCAGCGCAGAGGACGCAATCGTACGCTCCAACGGCCACGCGCGCAAGGCCATCGACCTCGCCAATCGCCTGCGTAAGCTCGGCTAGGATCGCCCGTATCAGCTCACAGAGCCGACCACAGGGAGGATAGCACCATGGATAAACCCAGAATTCTGACTGTTGCTGTTGTGGGGGCTGGGATTCTCGGGAGCCGCCACGCCAGGGTATTCCACGAACACGCCGTGACGAGACTAGTGGCTGTGATGGATGTCGACTTCGAGCTCGCCGAAGCCGTCGCCGCGAAGTACGGAGCCAGAGCCTACGAAAGCATGGATCGGATGCTCGAAACCGAGAAGCCGGACGTTGTGTCTGTAGCCACTCCGGATTTCGCGCATACTCAGGCGGTCTTGGCCTCTGTCCGAAACGGCTGCGATGTGCTGGTCGAAAAACCACTCGCTACTGAGGTCGGCGAGGCCGAGGCCATTGTAGGAGAGGCCGAACGCACGGGGCGCACAGTAATGGTCAATTACAGCCAACGTTTCGTCTCCGACTTCGTGTGGATCAGGAACGTGGTGCGCAGCGGCGCGATCGGTATGCCTATCCTTGTGCAGTCCGAGAAATTCGACACACTGTATGTGCCTACGGAGATGATTGGATGGGCAAGCAAGACGAATCCATTCTTCTTCATGAACGCACATGACTTGGACCTGGTATCGTGGTACCTCGAGTCTAGGGCTGTTGAGGTTTACGCTCAATCAGTATCCGGAGTCTTGAAAGCTAAGGGCATCGATGCGGTAGATGGGATTCAGGCAGTGTTGAGATTTGAGTCTGGCGCATCTGCCGCATTCCACTCGTCATGGGTTCATCCGGACACATACCCTGTGGTAGCAGGGGGCAGCCTTGAGATCATCGGGACGGACGGCTTCATCAGATACTCGATGTCAGATCGTCGGGCTTGCCTATACACGGGTTCTTCTGCCCAGGAGATCAGCTTCGGAGGTGCCCATACGGCAGATGAACGCAGAGGACGGGTAACTGGGGCCTTTGTAGCATCTGTAGACCATTTCGTCTCGTGTATCCTGTCCGGAGATGAGCCGGTGACATCGGCACGCAGAACACTCCATGTGACGAAGGCACAGTGTGCAGTAGTCGAAGCCGCACAGCGCAACCAAATCATCCGGATCGTCCAATAGCATCCATCCCGTAAGGTGGGGACGTTGGGGCCAGAGCCCATCGTCCCCACCTTCGTCTCATAGCGTCCGATACGCCCTCCTAGCTAGCGAAAACCCGCTCACCCCGATCTTGTTTCGACATGGCACGCGCAGTAGTGTCCGTCTCCGAGATTCGTGAATTCCGGCTCCATCTGCCTGCAAATCTGCCGAGCGCTGCTGCACCTCGGGTGGAATCTGCATCCTGACGGTGGGTTGATTGGGCTTGGGACGTCACCCTCCAAGAGTGCGCGATCCCTCTTTGCCTTGGGATCAGGAATCGGAATGGCAGCCATCAAAGCCTGAGTGTAGGGATGCCGGGGGGCCGAGTACAGAGCGGATGTTGACGCAAGTTCCACAATCTGGCCCAGGTACATCACTGCAACCCGATCGCTGACATGTTTGACTACACCGAGATCATGAGCGATCAGGATGTAAGTCAGTCCTCTTTCCTGCTGAAGATCCTGGAGAAGGTTGATAACCTGTGCCTGTACCGATACGTCCAGCGCAGAAACTGGTTCATCGCAGATGATCAACTTGGGGTTAAGCGCCAGCGCGCGCGCCACTCCGATGCGTTGTCGCTGGCCTCCCGAGAATTCGCGGGGATATCTTGACGAATAGGATCTGTCAAGGCCAACCTGTTCCAGCAGCTCGAGAACACAGCGCTCGCGTTCGCTCTTCTGACAGACCCGGTGAATTCGGAACGGCTCGCCGATGATCTGCGCAACGCTCATGCGAGGGTTCAGAGAAGCAAACGGATCCTGAAACACAATCTGCATCTCGCGCCGAACTGCCCGCAGGCCCTTCTTGGACATGCCGACGATGTCGAGGCCATCGAATGTGATCTTTCCCGAGGTCGGCCGTTCAAGCCCCATGATCAGCTTCCCTGTAGTAGACTTACCGCACCCGCTTTCACCCACAAGGCCCAGAGTCTCGCCTCTGTGCACATCGAAGCTGAGTCCGTCAACAGCGCGCACCACGCCCACCTGCCGCTGTACTATGGTCCCCTGCATGATCGGAAAGTGCTTGACCAAGTTCTCCACATGTAGCAGCACATCAGTCAAGTCCTACACCCCCAAAACGGCGCTGCACCGCACATGATGGCCCGGAGCTATCTCTCGGAGGTCTTGGGCATGTGCAGAGCAATGCCGGGTAGCCCGAGAACATCTGGGCCCGAACCTGCATCCGTTCGGCACATTCAGCGGACTGGGCACTGTGCCTTCTATAACGTTTAGTCGGCGTTTGGTGCCATTGAGTCTGGGAATCGACCCCAGCAAGCCAACTGTGTATGGGTGCAAAGGATTCTCGAATATGCTCTCCACACTCGCAGACTCCACAATCTGACCCGCATACATCACTGCAACCCTGTCAGCCGTCTCAGCAATGACTCCCAGGTCATGCGTTATCAGTAGAGTAGCTGTATGATACTCGTTCCTCAGTCGACGCATTAGCTCCAGTATCTGAGCTTGAATAGTGACATCAAGAGCCGTAGTGGGTTCATCGGCAATCAGCAACCTGGGATTACAGGCCAGTGCTATCGCAATCATCACTCTCTGCCTCATGCCCCCGCTCATTTCGTGAGGGAAATCCCGCACTCGCCTTTCTGGAGACGGTATACCGACTTTGCGAAGCATCTCGATTGCTCGCTCCTGCGCATCCCGTCGCGATACATGATCATGGTGCATGATGGTCTCCATAATCTGCTCGCCCACGGTGAATACCGGGTTCAGGCTCGTCATCGGTTCCTGAAACACCATGGCCATGTCTCTTCCGCGCATCCGACGCATCTCGGGCTCCGGCAGCATCAAGATGTCCCTGCCCTCAAAGAGGACCTTACCGCCTTCTATCGCCCCAGGTGGACTGGGCACGAGTCGCATCACCGATAGCGAAGTCATGCTCTTCCCGCATCCGCTCTCACCCACAAGACCGAGGGTTTCGCCAGCGCCTATCGAGAATGACACGCCGTCCACTGCGGTGATTGTCCCGTTCTCAGTCTGGAAACGCGTGGTAAGATCCTCCACAACTAACAGATCTTCAATCACTTCTAATGGTCCCCCACCTACTTGTCTATCGATGCGACAGCCGCATTGAGAAACCTGGGCCTGAGGCCCAGCAGAGCTTCATTTTCCCTTGTCTCGTGAACCCTGTTTGTGAGAAGCACAACAATGAGGTCGCGTTCCGGATCAATCCAGAGGGCAGTACCAGTGAACCCGGTATGGCCGTACGCCCTGTCCGATATGAGGCTTCCAAATGACGTATTCGGCCCCTTGAGCTGCCACCCCAGCCCTCGATTGTCCCCCATGCCGGCTGTGAAATTGTGCGTGGCTAGCTCAATAGTCGCTGGAGATAACACCCTGGTACCGTTGTAGTATCCATTCCCCAAGTACATCTGGGCAAACTTCGCAATATCGGCCGCCGTCGAGAAGACGCCTGCATTGCCGCTCACACCGCCCATGGCCAGAGCGTCTTCATCGTGAACCGCGCCCCAAGCTACAGAGTCCTCAGTGTGGAGATCCAGGAACTGACCAGTCTTGTGAAGCCACGCCCACAGCTCCTCACCTCTTTCACACGCGGTCCGCCGCTCTGTGGGAGCCAACCGCGCGCGTTCCGCGAACCTTTCGGTTGCATAGTAGCCAGTATCGTCCATTCCCAGCTTATCGAAGAGTTCTCGGCGAGCGAATGTGTTGAGGCTTTCGCCAGTGACTGTTTCCACGAGCAAGCCGAGGAGAATGAAGCCCATACAGCTATACTCAACCTGGCTCCCCACCACCAACTCAGGAGTCAGCGAACACATGAACTGCACACAGTCGTCTCTGCCATCAGCGCGAGTGTAGACGGGAACCCAGCCCGGCAGGCCAGATGTATGTGTCAGCAAGTTCATCAGTGATATCTCATTTCCCGCAGCACCCGCGAACCCTGGCATGTAGCGCTGGAGAGGATCGTCGAGATTGATCTCGCCCATCTCCATCAGCCTGAGAATCGCACTTGTCGTGGCAATAGGCTTGCTCATGGACGCCACGTCAAACACGGTATCCCGAGTCATGGGTTGCGCCGAGCTGTCATATGAACGGAAGCCAAAGGCTTCATGCACGATTTCAACACCTCGGCGCACTATCAGGAGCACAGCTCCGGGGTATGAACGACAGCCCCCCTCGCCTGAACAGCCCTTCCTAACAAGGTCTACTGCATGTTGAAGCCTTGCTACATCAAATCCCTGGACCTCGGCATTCGAGAACACAAGGTCAGTTGCCATGTGGATGACCCTTCCTTCATTGCTCACCGATCTCGGAACCGGCGATCAAATGCTTGTCTTAGGCTGTCCCCGGCGATGTTGATGGACAGGACTGTCATGGCGATCACGAACCCTGGAATCGTCGCCATCCACCCTGCCGTCACGAGGTAGTCTTGAGCATCGGACAACATGCCGCCCCACGATGGCACTACCCTCGAGACTCCGAGGCCTAGGAAGGTCAGAGCAGCTTCCGTCACGATTGCGCCGGCCACTTGGAATGTGGCAATGACCAATATGGTCGGAAACGTAGCCGGAACCAGGTGCCTGAGAATTATCTCTGCGTCCGTAGCCCCGAGGGCCTCAGCTGCTTTCACATACTCCTTTTCGCGCAACGAGAGCACCTGGCCCCGAATAACGCGCGCGTGCTGCACCCATCCGCCGATTGCGAGAACGATGATCATGTTTCTTGTGCTCGGTCCGAGAACCGCCACAAGAGCAATGGCCAACACCATGGACGGAAACGCCAGCTGAATGTCGGCGATGTGCATGATGATCCGATCTGTCTTCCCCCCGTAATAACCGCATAGGAGGCCAAGCGGCACACCCATCGCGACAGATAGAACCGCGGCAGCTGCGCCAACCAAAATCGATATCCGACTTCCCCACACGATTCTACTGAGAATGTCGCGTCCCAGCTGATCTGTCCCGAGAACATTCCTGACACCATCGGTGGCGCTAAGGGCAGGCGATAGGCAGCGACGCTAAATGTCCTGTTCGTTGGGATCGATGCTTATGAGCACCTGCGGAGCAATTGCGCACATCAGCACAACCATTAGCCACAGCATAGATACAAACGTAGATCCTCGAATTCTCCAACGTCGCGACGCAACTCGCGCCAGTGATGGCTTCACAGCAACGGGACTCTGTGTGCATTGCGTTGTCACTCTGGTCATGCTCCTTCCAAAGGCCAATACCCGCTCCGCAGATGAAGTCTTATTCGTATCTCACTCGAGGATCAACCACAGCGCAGAGGACATCGGCCACCAGGTTCGCGCCAGTCACAAGGAGCGCCGTAACAAACACCACGGCCTGCACTACCTCGAAATCGCGGTTTCCTACGGCTTGAAGCAGCAAACGACCCATTCCTGGCCATGCAAACACCATCTCTGTCACAACGGCGCCCCCCAAGAGACTGCCGAATTGCACACCGACAATAGTGAGCACAGGTCCGATCGCATTCCTCAAGGCATGCTTGAACAGGACGATTGAGGGACCGAGTCCCTTGGCGTTGGCCGTCCTAATGTAGTCCTCGGACAGAACCTCTTCCATGGTGGACTTGAGAAGCCGAGTGATTATCGCAGCAAGTGGCAGTCCAACTGCGGTAGCAGGAAGTATCAGACGTCGAAGCCCGCCGCGACCATAAGTTGGAAGCAGCCTGAACTTCACCGCGAAGATGAGAATGAGTTCCAATGCCAGCCAGAACACCGGAACAGCCTGGCCGCATAATGAAAGCCACATCCCTATGGTATCGATGGGCTTGCCCCTGTGCACTGCACACAAGACCCCGACAGGAATGCCAACTGCCAGCCCGATCAGAACTGCGAAGCCCGTAAGCTCAAATGTGGCGGGTAGCCGCTCGAGAACCAGAGGCAGCGCTGGGCTACGGTATCTCAGCGACATACCGAAGTCCCCCCTGATGGCGTTCTTGAGGAAGTTCCAGTACTGCACCACAAGGGGTTTGTCGAAGCCCAGCGAATGCTTGAGCTGAACATAGTCCTCATAGCTAGCTTCCACGGGTAGGAGGAGCGACACCGGGTCGCCGGATAGCCGTAGAAGTAGAAAGACAACGGTGCATGCGCCCCATGCGACGATCAAGGCCCCAAGTAACCGACGTACGACGTACCTCTGCATATCTGATTGTCCTCCACCATTCCACCCGCGCAGGGAGTGCATCCCCGCGCGGGTGGAATCACCTTGCGAACTAACTCTACTTGCCGTCTCTCGACGGATGGGCTCCGTGCATCCACATCACCTGGGACATCAGAGGTTCCCATGCAATGCCTGCCCGTACGCCGTACAGCTCGTTGGCCTGATAGAGGAAGATCCACGGCGCGTCACCATGGAGTATCCCGACCATCTCAGAGAAGGCTGCTTTCCGCTTGGCAGCGTCTAGCGTAGTGGACTCGAGATCAATGAGCTCGTCCACGCGCTTGTTGGAGTATCTAGAGTACATCTGGCCCGTCCTGAATAGGAAGTTCACCGAGTTGTCAGCGTCCATGGTCCATGCGAAGTTGCCCATGAGCAGTGAGGCTGGCAACTGATCCATTCGGTACTTGTCGAGGAAGACTCCCCATTCATATGTAACTGGATTCAGCTTGATACCTACTTTTGCCATCTGGCCAACTATTGCCATGGCAACTTCGTAGTCCTTCATGTAAATGCCTGAGGGGTGTGCGAAATCCATTGAGAAGCCGTTGGGATAGCCCGCCTCGGCAAGCAACTTCTTGGCCCGCTCGGGGTCATGAGTGTATGGCTTAATCGATGGATCGAATCCGAACATTCCCTGACCAACCGGAGTAGCTATCTGAAGAGCGTGCCCGCCAAGAATGTTCTTGATGATAGCGGGTACATCCACCGCCATGTTCATAGCCTGACGCACTCTCTTGTCGGCGGTCGGACCAGTACGAGTATCCAGACCAACATAGAACACTCTCAGACCTGGGACCGACAGAACATTGCAGTTCCTGTCGGTTTCCACCCGCGGAACCATGTCCACCGGCACGTTGGCGACTATGTCGGCCTCTCCAGTGAGCAGCGCAGCTACGCGATCGTTTGAGTTGGGAATCGATCTGAACTCCAGGTTATCGTAAGCCGGCTTGCCCTTCCAGTACGATGGGTTCGCCTTCAGTACCACGCGATCATCCCTAATCCACTTCACGAACTTATAGGGGCCGGTACCAATGGGCTGCTTAGCGAAGGTTGCATTGCCGTTCTTCGTAATGTAGCCCTTGGGGACGATGCACCCGCCAAACAGCACCATTTTCGCTGGCAGCAACGGATCGGGCACCGAGGTGATGATTCGGACCGTGTAGTCATCGACGATATCTACTCGCGAAACCGTCTTGAGTTCGACTATCGGAGAGTTTGTCTTTGGATCGAGCAACCTGTCAATAGAAAACTTCACAGAATCCGCGTTGAACGGTTCCCCGTTGTGGAATTCCACTCCTCGTCTGAGGCTGAACTCCCACGTCGTCGAGTTCACAACTCTCCACGACGTCGCGAGTCCAGGTGCCAGCTCCATATCAGCATCACGTGTAACAAGGGTGTCGAATATGTTTATAACGACATTCATGGTGACCATGTTCCCTTGCAGTTGAGGATCGAGTGTTGTGACATCGCCACCCTGCGCTACTATTAGGGCGTTCCCTGAGGCCGTTGAGCCTGATCCGATGCCTAGCACCAATACGCAGAGCAACAGTGCAACGCATAGCGTTCTACGAATGTTGTAGTCTTGCATACTCTGTAGCCTCCTCGCGTGCATAAGTGTTCGCTAGATGAATGGTACCGTTGAACTTCGTAGCCCTAGTACGCCCCGTTTGCTGCCCACAGCCAGGCCGAGCGCCGCCACTTGCAGATACCCGGCCTAGGGCGGTTGGACCCGAACCGACCGCCAGACCAGCACATCCCACTACCTCCTTCCCGTAACGTGTTCTGCTGAGAAGAGGGTTCGACGCTCCTGTGAAGTATTCCTCCCTAATCACATTAGTCCTTGTAAAGGAATTTCATAAGACTTGCCCTATCCACTAATTCACCTGGCTCTTCGCTGTTGAGGCTGTTGGCAGATTGCCTGCCGTGCGCCGGATTGACGTGCCAGTCTGCATGCCAATCCTGTGCGTCAGTGGTTGAGGATATGGTATTACGTAATACCTTTTCTATATCCGCTCGGGTTTCCCTTCTTTTACACATCCAATGTCGTCGGAATCCGTGGATTCACAATCGCTTCGTTCCCTTTTTGCGCCTGGACTCAGGCCCTGAGCATCCTTGGAGCAAACTCTCATGGAGGAACCCTGGTTTCCATAGTCAAAAGAGAGGGGGGGCCGCGTTGCCGGATGCTGCAGGTTGACCCGACAGATGCACACCGTGCCTCACTGGCGCTTTGGTGCAAGTCGCAGTGCAGGCCCCAGACGTGTGGTGGGACTTCATCTCAGCCCTTGATCGCTCCTGCCACAACTCCCTTGACGACATGCTTCTGCATAAGGAGAAAGAAGGCTACTGGAACGGCCACGGTCATCACGAACCCGGCGAGGGCGTAGTGCCATTCGCTGATGTACTGCCCAAAGAATGAGTAGGCCGCAAGCTGCAGAGTCTTGGTGGACTGCCTGCTATTGACCATCAGCAATGGAAGCAGGAAGTCATTCCAAATCCACATTACCTCCAGAACAACAATGCTGCTGGTGAGCGGTTTGAGCAGGGGAAGCACAATGACGAAGAAGATCCTGAGCGGCGATGCTCCGTCTATGCTGGCTGCCTCATCAAGCTCCACAGGAATGGTCTTCACAAAACCGTGATACAAGAATATCGCGAACGGAAGACCCAAACCCCAGTAGATTACGGCCAGCCCAAGGATGCTGTTGGACAAGTGCAAACGCCTGGCCACCTGCATTAGAGTGATCATTATGGTCTGAAATGGTATCATCATGGGGGCAATGCACATCGAGAACGCGAAACGGCTGAGCCGAGTCTTGGTCCTTGACAGCATGTATCCTGCCATAGACCCGAACAGAACAATACCTGCGACTCCCACTGCTGTTATAGCAAGTGTGTTGGCAAAGACTCTCGGGTATTGCATGAGCCTCCAGGCGTTCACGTAGTTCTGATACTGGAAGCTTTTCGGCGGTTTCAGTGCATCGACCATTATCTCGCGATAGGTTTTGACCGAATTGCACACTGCAAGCGCAACAGGATAGACAGCGACCGCGGCCAGCACAATCAGCAGAGCGGTTGCGAGCCAGTCAAGGGTTGTCCGTCTCATCATGATTCTACCTCCCGGCTCTTAAGGAAGTTCACCAAGATCCCAGTTATCATCAGAGTGATGATGAAGAATACCAATGACTTTGCCGTAGCGTACCCGTACCTGTTGTTGACGAATGCTTCTCTGTATATGTCCAGTGCGATACTGGTGGTTGTTCCTCCCGGGCCTCCACCTGTGAGAGTGAAGATCACGTCGAACACCTTCAGGGCATTGGTTGTAGAAAGGAACATGCACGCTGTCACTGACGGCATGAGAAGGGGAAACGTGACCTTGAAGAACCTCTGGGCGCTGCTGGTTCCGTCTATGATCGCAGCCTCTTCAATGTCTCGGGGGATTGTCTGAAGCCCTGCTGTGTAGATGACCATGTAGTACCCCGCAGCTTGCCACACAGACACCAGCAGTACTGACACAAAAGCCATGTTGGGCTGGCCCAGCCAGCTCAGTCCGAATACGGCCCACCCAGTGTAGTCGAACAACGCTCCAAATACTCTGGTGAAGGTGAACTTCCATAGAAAGCCCACGACGACAAGGCTGAGTATGTTGGGCAAGAAGAACACTGCACGTAGCAGATTGCTGCCTCGCAGACCGCGGTCCAACAGCACTGCTAGAAGCATTGCTAACACGTTGGTAATGAGAACGTGAAGTATGGCGAATTTCATGGTAAACAGTGTTGCCTGTCGTATACCTTCATCATCCGTGAACAGCTCGACGAAGTTGTCGAGCCCCACACATGAAATCGTCTTGCTTATCCCGTTCCAGTTGGTGACGGCGTAGAGGAAGTTCATCACCAATGGGATTCCCGATGCCACTAGGATGAGCATCACTGCCGGAAGCACGAATGCAGCGAAGCTCAGCAACTTAGATCTGCGCCACGTCATTAGGCCACCCCCGTCGACTCTGCCCCAGTCGCAGTGCGACCGTGATGCGATGCCAGCCGAAAGAAGGAGTTCCTTCGGCTGGCACCGCCGCGTACTGCGGATGTCTACTGCTGAGCGTTTGCCAGCCGAACCCATGTTCTAGTTAGCTCATCCGTGCACTGCTGTCTTGTCTTTACACCCGCAACGTAGGCTTGCAGGATCGTCCCAAGCTGCTGGTCGAAGCCATCAGGCCAGTAGTCCTGTATCCACGGGTAGGTCTGCCCTTCTGCAAGGAACGCCGACGTCTCTCGAGCCAGTTGCGCATCTGTTGGTGGAGCTCCCTTTACGGTACCCACTTCCTTCAGCTTCTCCGGCGCGAAGCTCTTGCCGTATTCAGATGCAGAAAGCCATTCCAGCCACTTCTTTGCTTCCGCTAAGTTCTTGCTACCCTTACAGAGCCTGTACGAGCCACCAGTTCCGACCATGAGCCTTGCCTTCGAAGGGTCCTCGTTGACCGGCTGTGCCATGAACCCGAGTTTAGCATCGGGATTCATGCTGAGTATCATGTTTTCTGCCCATGTTCCCTGATGGCACATGGCCGTCTTGCCAAGAGCAAACTGAGCCACCTGAGCATTGAAATCGGTCTCCAGCGGTTTGGGCTGACCGTACTCGACAGTCAGGTCAATGACATCAAAAACCTTCATTGCTGCCTTCAGGTCGGCAAATGTCTTGATCCCTCGGGTCAGGTCTTCTGCGGTCTTGACATAGTCGCCATCCTCTGCCGCCATGCAGTGCGAGAACACGTGTTTGAACACCCACCATTCTTGGTAGCCGTTGGAGAATGTAGTAATTCCTTTGGCCTTCAGCTTCGCGCACATGTCCCTCAATTCGCTCAGCGTTCTTGGTAGGTCTGAGATCCCCGCCTTGGCAAGGGTATCTCGGTCGTATATGAACCCGTAGCTCTGCGAAGACAGCGGGAAGCCCAATACTTTCCCCTTGTATGTAACTGACTGCAAGGCACTCTGGTACACGTTCTTCACGAAAGGTTCATGAGTCAGGTCTGCCAGGTAGTCATAGTAGGTGATGTTGTCGTTGTAAGCGCCGGTCATGAAAACATCGGGGACGTCTCCGGAGTTAAGTCTGGTCTTCAGCACTGTGTTGTAGTCAGCCTGCAGTATCTCAAATTCGAGAGTGACATGGGGAAACTCCTTGTGGTACTGCCTGCCCATATCGAGGAACTTCTCAGTGTTCTCAGGTCCGTATTGGAGAATCCTGATGGTGACTGGTTGGGGAGCCGCTTTGCACACAGACAGCAGACTCAACACCAACATCGCAAGGAGCAATGCCTTCATAAGCCTTCTCATATGAAACCCCTCTCCTTCTCAGTTCACTGAACCTTAGTCCCGCCCCATCATCACAGCCATCCAATGCGCGCACCCAGACATGGTCGCGCCGTCCTTCACAACACCTCCTATCTCAGATCACACGGCAAGGTGCGCATTCAGTCACATACCCTGCAACGCGTCGACCTTGGCATGAAGAATGAGATACATCGCATGCGACCAGAGAAGCGGATTCGCCGGCGGTCCCCA
>ENA-UOOH01002202-UOOH01002202.1-fermentation-metagenome-genome-assembly--contig:-NODE-2202-length-17299-cov-5.269775_pt1 | contig 17299 bp, 15 predicted proteins | sample MGYA00245778_ERZ724025 | MGnify/ENA primary metagenome ERZ724025 (study PRJEB28704, sample SAMN03018313) | fermentation metagenome | biome: anthropogenic terrestrial biome; feature: soil; material... | reverse complement strand
TGAATCGAGTGAATCGAGTGAATCGAGTGAATCGAGTGAATCGAGTGAATCGAGTAAATCGAGTGAATCGAGTGAATCGAGTAAATCGAGTGAATCGAGTGAATCGATTCCTGACTAGTCTTTATGGCGCCTGGCTCTCTGAGCACCGCTGAAACCCTGTTGCCGGGCGCATTAATATGGTTGCGGTACTCGGTTTCCCCTGTCCGAATCCCATCGCGCGTCCATTCGATCCCGATTCCGTCGCGACCCCGATCTGGCTTGGCCATCGTCCTTTTCGGATGACCTCCGGCCCTCCGGTTGGGTGTGACTCAGAACTCGCTTTTAGTGGGCGGGAACGGCTCGTCCTCGGGCGGGAGCGTGTTGTTGGGATTGGGGATCCACTCGTGAATCTCGCGGGTGAGCGGATTCCAGCGGCCCCAGGGTGCGTAGGCGGGTGTAGGCGCGGTCAGGCGCGGGTTTTTGTCGAGTGTTTCCAGGTAGCGCAGTTTCCCGGCGGGGTCCTGGACGGCGACCCAGGTGTGCGGGCGGTCACGGAAGGTGCCGACGACAACCCAGTGCTCGATTTGCGCGGCGCCGAGGAGGGAGGAGAGGAGGAAGCTGCGATCCTCGCAATCCCCGCCGGCGATCAGGGTCTCGCCGGGGGTGAGCCAGAGGTCATCCGGGTCGTTCGCGATCGGGATGGCCTGAACATAGGCGAGGATGTTGAGGATCCGCTCCTCCTGGTCGGCGTGTGGGTGATCTTGCTCGAGCTTAGCGAGGATATGTTCGACGGCGTGGGGTTGGGAGAAGGTGAAGACGGAGACGGGAGCTCCATCCCTGGTTTTCCCGGAGACATCGAGTGTATCGAGTGATTGCCAACGGCCTTGGTCTTCGAGGGAAGTGGCGCACCCGGCGAGGAGGAGGAGGAGTGCGCCTCCGAAGGCGAGGAAGAGTCGGGTGGTGAGGTCACGTTGCATGCGGATTCGGGGTCCTGGTCTGGAGTGATGAATCGTGGGAAACGCGGGCGGGGTTGGAGGGGTGAGCTGCTCAGGGGGGGTACATGGGCATCAGCGGGGGCCTGCGCCAGCGGCTGTAGGCTGGTTGGATGCGAGTTCGTTTCTGGGGGTGGTGAGCCAGCGGACCAGCTCCCGTGGGAGTGAGCGGGCGGGTCGGAATCCGGTGTTGTTGAAGGTCTTTTCCGGCTGGGCCCAATCGCGGTGAAAGACCGTACAATCGGTGTAGGAGTAATCGAAAGCGCCGCCACGGATGACCTTGGATTTTCCGGTCCTTGCGCCGAGGGGGAAGCGTGTGAACTCGTGCAGGTAGGTATCGGTATCGTACCAATCGAAGCACCACTCCCAGACGTTGCCGGACATCTGGTAGAGCCCATAGGCATTGGGAGGAAAGGTCTCGACCGGCGCGGTGCCGTAGAACCCATCGGCGACGCGGGAGAGGCCATTGCCGCTGCCGTGGTTGCAGCGTGCAACACCGTCCTTACCGGGGGGGAGGTCGCTCCAGGGGAAGGCCATTTGGATGAGGCCGCCGCGGGCTGCGCATTCCCACTCGGCTTCGCTGGGCAACCGCCAGCCGGGTGAGGTGACGTCCATCCAGTTGCCGGTGGTGTCGATGGCGGGGGGGAGGCCTTCTTTTTTGCTCATGCGCATGCAGAACTCGGCGGCCTCCGCCCAGCTTACCTGGACCACTGGGTGGTGATCACCGGGCGAGATGGAATCGCGCAGCCGCTGGTGTTCGGGGAAGACGGCTTCGTATTCGGCATTGGATATGGTGGTTTTGTAAAGGAGGTAGGGTGGCAATGTGATTCTTCGTTCGGGGCCTTCGTCGAACTCGCCGCGGCTGGTGCCCATGATGAACTCACCGCCGGGGATGAGGGCCCATCCCTTGGGGAGGAGCAGGCGTGGTTGGATGCGCACCTCGCGGTGCTCGCCGGGTGTCAACTGGAGGGTGGCCTCCCAATCGAGCCACTGACCCTTGAGTTGGATGGAGGAGGCGCCTGGGTTGAGCGGGAAGGAATAGGGTTCGAGCCCTCGGATGATCTCCTGAGGCTGAGTATTGACGAAGATCTGCCCGGGGAACGGATTGGCGATGGTAACGGTGGCGGGCTTGGGCGGCTGGACCGGCGTGACAGGGTCCTGGGTAACCTGCGGTTGGGGGGGAGTGCCCTCGGAGGGCTCGGTTGTAGAGCGGTCGGGAGGTGTGGTACCGATTGGCTCGACCGGTTTGGGAGGGGAGACGACGACCTGTACCTGGTTGGTGAGGACTTCGCCGGCCTCGGTGATGGGGTAGGCGATGAAGGTATAGGTGCGGGTTTCGGTGGGGCGATCCTGGAAGGAGCCGGCGGGTGAGAGCCGGCGGCTCTCGAATGCGGGTGCGGATACGTGAACTTCCTTGGCGCCGACGGCCTCCCAATTCAGGGTGATGCTCTCGCCCTGGACGATGTCACCTGGGGTCGCGGTGAGGGTGGTCCAGGATGTTGCCGGCAGCACAGTGATCGAGGTGGTCTGACGGGTTTCCCCGCCTTCGCCGGAGGCGATGAGTTCATACTCGGTGGATTGAGCGGGCAGGACGGAGCGGGAGCCTTGGGGTGGGACCTCGCCGACCTCGGGCTGGATTTGCAACTGATCGGCGGAGGCGACGAGCCACTCCAGAATGGCGGGCGTACCGGCCTGGACGGTGTCTGGCTGGACCGTGAAGCGTGCGATGTGGGGCGGCGGTGGTGTGACATCGACGAACAGTGACCCGAGGGGGGTCTCCTGTTCGCCTTGGCCCTGAACGATTCGGTATTCGGTGTCGACAATCGGATGCAGGGTGATCTGGCCGATCTCTTTGACGGGCCCGATATCGGGGTGGATGAAGAGGTTCTTGCCATTCTTGACGCCCCAGGATAGGCGGACCTCATCGCCTGCGGTGATTTCCTGGGGATTGGCTTCGAATCGAAGCAGTTCTGCGGGTTTGGGGCGCAGGAGTTTGAAGGCGGATGCGCCAATGATGAGGAGCAACAGGAGGGCCAGGGATCGGGTGATGACCTTTCGAAGGCGACCACCATGGAGGGCTGCCTTTTGGACGACTTCGAGTTCGAAGGTCTGTGTGGAGCGCAAGCCGCCCAAGAGGCTGACGGTCACGGAGAGACGGTCCTCTCTGCGTGTGCCGAGCAAAGCCGATTCCTGTGCGACCAGTTCGAGATAGACGGAGCGGGACTGGCCGGGTTCCAAGACGGTATGGCTCTCTTCGAACTCTGCGGTGAAGTAGAGCGGTTCTTCGTCAAGGCCGAGTTGGAGTTCGACGCGGTCGTTGCCGGTATTGCGCAACTGGAGGTAGAAGCGCCCGGTCTGCTCGACCTCGAGTCGGCTCACGCTGAAATTGACCTGATAATCGATGGTGGGCAGGATCTGGATCGTGCAGGGGCTTTCGGCGAGACGGCCATCGAGGTCGATCGGGTGAATCTCGATGCTGCCCTCGTAGTCGCCGGGGCGGATTTTGCGATTGCTAGGGATTGCGATCGCGAGATGAACGGTCCGTTTTTCACCGGGATTGAGAAGAAACGGTTTAGGCGGGAGATCGATCCAATCGGGCTCGAAGCCGTGGACCGCCCACCGGCCCTCCACGGGGGTACTACCAGCGTTGGTAATACGCACTTCGAGGCTGGTTTTCTCCCCCATTCTGAGGGCGACTCGCTGCTGTGATAGCCACAGTTGGATCATGATTCCTACCCGTCATTACCCCAAATCAAGGGGGTGTCACACGACCGATATTAATAAGCTCCCTCCCATTATCTACAACCGAGGTGGGGAATGCAATAGCCTGGGGGCCGCGGCCTCAGGCGTGGGACCGTGGGATCCGCAGAAGGCCGCAGATGGCTGCAGCTAGAGCCCGTCCGAAAAGCCTGTTAGACCCCAACGAAAGGTCGCCATGGCCGGATTGGGAAGGACTCCCGCAGAGGGCGCAGAGGGCGCAGGTACGAGTACGAGTAGGAGTAGTAGTAGTAGGAGGAGTAGTAGTAGGAGGAGTAGTAGTAGGAGGAGTAGTAGTAGGAGGAGGAGCAGGAGGAGGAGGAGTAGGAGGAGGGGCACTGTACGAGAAGACGAGGCCTGCTTAAACGGGATATCTACATAATTCCCCTAAAAATGTAGGAGGCAGAGCATTGGTTCTACCCACCCCCAGAGGCAGGTCTAAAACGCCACCGCGCCCTCTGCGGGAGGCTCTCCGGGTGGTTGGGAACAGCATGTTGGTTAATCCGCTACCTTTTCGGACGACCTCCAGCTAGGGAAATCGGGATCGGGGCCGAATCCCATCCCGCGTCCTTTCGATCCCGATTTCGATTTCGAATTCGACAATGATTGGACGGATTGGACTGATTGCCGGGAGGCGACGCTTGAAGGGGCGCGGGTTATCGGACGACCTCCAGCGATTCTCCATTCCTTAATCTGTGATCATGCTGGTCCTCAGGATTTGCGGCTATTCATTGACAGGAGCGAGCCGACCTCGTATGAGGGTTATCGAAACGGTCGTTGCCTGGTAGACCAACCGGGTGGGAACATGATCTGAACGTTATGGACGAGGAGTCCTCCAAAATGTTGCAATCCAGATTTTCCGGATGGACGAGATTGGTCTCGTTAGGGTTGGCGTTTGTGCTCTGCGCATACGTGACAGTGCCCGTGCGGGCGAAGATGGCCGAAGTGCATGTAGATGGAGGCAACTCCGGCAACTATTCTCAGGTTCGGATCGGGGTTTCCTTTCCACTGGGTGAATCTGAGGCACCTTCGCGCCAGGCATCTTTGGCGGACCGTTTAAGCCAGGCCAACATGGGGGGGAAGCGGCAGTCCAAGTATTTCTGGATTGGCGTCACCACGCTCGCCGTGGCTGGGATTGTGATCGCGGCGATTGCCCTGACTGACGACGACGACGACGGCGGCTCACCTCCGCCTAAGAAGGATGACACGAACGGCACGGACGGTACAGACGGTACCGACGGCACGGACGGGACTGGTACCAACGGCACAGGAACCGACGGCACGGGTACCGATGGCACGGGCACGGACGGCACGGGTACCGATGGCACGGGCACGGACGGCACGGGTACCGATGGCACGGGCACGGACGGGACTGGGACGGACGGCACGGGTACCGGGACGGATACCACCGCCGGCCTTAGCTAGGGACGTTTTCAGTCAATTGCCGCCTGGAATCAGAGGTTGAGAGGGGACGTTTTCGCTTTCCTCTCGCCCTTTCCGTTTTCACGGACTGAATCCCTTTTCGCGGAGGGTCACGCTTTTTCGAGGATGAGCATGCATTTTTTAGATATTGAGAAGCTGTTGGAGATCTTTGAGGACGATCGGGAATTGATCGTAGATCTCGCGCAGATTTTTTTAGGCGAACTGCCGGAGCAACTTGCCGCGATTCAGGCGGCTATTGATGAGGGGAGGGCGGATCTCCTCAAGTTGGCGGCGCACGCGCTCAAGGGTGCTTCGAGCAATTTCCGCGTCGAGCAGGTGACCTCGAAGGCGTTGGAGCTGGAGATGTTGGGACGTGGTGGGACGACCGAGGGTGCGCAACCTGTTTTTGATGAATTGAAGGAACGGCTGACCCTTTTCATGGAAGACCTGTCCGAGTTGACACAATCGTCTTGATCCGGTGTGATGAACGGCGATGAACCCGAGGGAATACGATGGATGTGCCTGCCGGAATAGCCGCGCGATTTGGCTCGCTCGATGTCTTGGTACTGGTGATCTACCTGGCGGGTACGACCTATCTGGGATACCTGTTTCGGGCCAAGGACGCCACGATCAAAGATTTCTTCCTGGGTGGACGCAAGCTTCCCTGGCCGGCGGTCTGTGGTTCGATCATCGCGACCGAGGTGAGTGCCGTCACCTTTATCGGCGCGCCGGCGATCGTCTTCGCGGCGACCGGGAATCTGACCTACCTGCAGCTGGCTATTGGAACGATCCTGGCCCGGTTCATCATCGGATTCTGGTTTGTGCCGGCCTTTTATCGCAACGAGATCTACAGTCCTTACGAGTACATGGGTTCCCGGCTCGGTCCGGGCATGGAGCGGGTGACGACCGGGCTCTTTTTCTTGGGTGCGGTACTGGGGCAGGGGGTACGGGTTTACGCCACGGCCTTGGTTCTGGAGGTGGTCACCGGCTGGGGGCTGGAGCGCTCGATTTGGATGATCGGGATCTTTTCTATTGTCTGGACGTATGTGGGTGGGATTTCGACGGTGATCTGGACGGACGTGGTGCAATTCCTCCTGTTTTTGGTCGGTGGGATCGTGGCTCTGGTCTGGATCTTTGTGCACGTGCCGGAGGGTGCTTCCGGGGTTTTCCAGGAAGCCTTCGAGGCCGGCAAGCTTCGGCTCCTGAATCTCTCGACCGATCCGACGGTGACCTACACCCTTTGGGCCGGCTTGTTCGGGACGACCTTTCTGACGCTGGCTTCTCATGGCACTGATCAGATGATGGCGCAACGAATGTTCTGTTGCAGGGATGAATCGGCGGCTCGGAAGGCGATCATCGTATCGAGCCTGAGCCAGGGCGTGACCATTCTGATGATGTTGGTTGGTGTGGGACTTTGGGCATTCTACCGGCACTTCCCGTTGGAGCCGGGCGGGGCTGCCTGGGTGGCGGAAAAAGCGGATCGGATCTTTCCGATTTTCATCGTCAAGGAATTGCCCCCGGGTGTGACCGGTCTCATCATCGCGGGGATCTTCGCCGCGGCGATTTCAAGTCTGGATTCGACCTTGGCTGCCTTGTCGCAGACGACGGTGAATACCTTCTATCGCGGGTTCATTCGGCCGGACGCCTCGGAGCGGCATTACATCAAGGTGTCGCGCGGTCTGATCCTCTTCTGGGGCATCGCATTGTCGGGGATGGCCATACTCTGTTCCCGCGTGCGCCAGTATCCGGAGCTGATCGACCAGGCGCTGGCGATGACCGGGTACACCTACGGCGCGCTTTTGGGCGGTTTACTGCTTTCGTTAATGCCTTTGCGCGTAGACACCAGGGGCATGTATTTTGGTGTTCCGCTCTCGATCTTGCTGGTCTTCGGTCTCAGCTGGCACGGCCCCATAGCGCGTTGGTTCGTGCTTTGCAGCCTGGTCCTTCTGGCGGGGTTGGCAGTTTGGCAGCTGCGCCGCGAATGGCTTCCCTTGGCAACCGTCATGGTGTTTGCGGTCGTGGTTTATGTGGCCTCCTGGCATGTCCTCGGCTACGACGTGGAGGGGATGGCACGGCATATCCGAGTGGCCTGGCCATGGAACTACCCGTTGGGGTGTTTTGTGACTCTCACCTGTGGAATCCTCGTGGGGAGACGGTGTTCGAGCCATGCTACAGCAACGGACAGGTCGTGAAATGTGTCGGCGAAGTTTACTTTGCCGATGTCAGGTCCTATGTTAGTAAGCCCCTTCCATTGCACGAGGATGATCTGAGCCATACTTAAACAGGGGTGGCGGCCGTTCGGGCTCGAAATCGGAAGGACCGATTCCCGACGGGGGTATGGGATTTGTGAGACGCAAACAGGAAGCATATGAATAGACCCAAGAGAAGCAATCAGCGATCCAATGCGCGGCGCGGCGGCGCTGATCAGAAGCGGACCCCAAGGCCTGCTCCTCAGGAATCGACGGATACGTTGAAGGAAGAGCCGATCAAGATCGATGGCGTCGTGACCCAGCTGTTGCCGGGGACGATGTTCAAGGTGGACTTAGGCAACGGCCACGAGGTCTTGGCGCACATTTCTGGTAAAATGCGCAAGCACTTCATCAGGATCATGGTCGGCGACCGTGTCAGCATGGAAATGACCCCCTACGATATGACCAAGGCGCGCATCACCTACCGTCATAAGAACTAGGGCAGCCGGCAGGGCGTTTGCCGGAGTGTGTGGGGTCATTGTTGTGAAATTGTGATACGGTTCCCGTCCTGTTGAAGGTGCCAGCGCCGCTCGGTCACCTTTGAGAGGAAGCGCAAGTCATGACTGATCAACAGCAGTGCGCATGGGCAATCGCTCAAGGCCGATTCGAGGCACTCGATCGCCGGCAGATCGAGATGATTGGTCGGTTCGTCCATCACAATCAAGTACGGGTTGCGGATGACGCCCAGTGACAGCAGGACTTTCCGAAGTTCTCCAGGGGTTGCATCAAGATTGTGCAGCAGTCGCTCCGGTCTTGATCCCAGTGCGCTCACAACAGTCATGACTGTTCCCAGCCTGTCACGGGAAAGCAGGCGTACCTCCTCCATGATATTCCGAGTTTGTGCGAGATCGATCTCCTGCGGGAGGTAGACAATACGCTGCTCGGGGAGATCGATACGCTGCAGGATATATCGAATCAGGGTGCTCTTTCCCAATCCGTTTGCGCCGGTAATGGCGATTCGGTCGTCGCGAAGCAGGGCGAAATCAGGCACGTGCAGCGTTCTTGAACCGTCGAGCGGGACGATGTCGGCGGGGAGGTAGAGGAGCCGTCTGCGGGGTGAGACCGAGCCTTCCAGCCAGAAATGTGTTTTGTATTGTTTCTTGATTTTGATCGTGGAGATCTGGTCCTGCAGCTGCCCCACCCGACCGGTCAACTGAGCTGCAAGGCGCCCGGCCTTGCCGTCCTTTCCGGAGACGCGGGCCGCATCGATTTTGGCACGTCCGTCGCGATCGCCCTTGGCCAGGTGTCGTTTCGATCTTCGTTTGTCGGCGCTTGATGCTTTGACTTGTCGGCGTTGGGATTCACCCCGCAGACGTTCCAGTTGCTGCCCCAGCGCCTCACGCTCGGCCGCGATGCTCATGTCCTCGCGTTCGCGCTCGGCGGCGGCCTGCGAATAATTGCCGGACCGGATGGTTGCGTGGGGCGGATCGAGAAAGAGGCATTGTCGGCAAAGCAGATCCAGCAAATCGCGGTCATGGCTCACCAGCAATCCGAGTCCGTTGAAGGCACGCAGTGCATCCACCAGCAGCTCGCGGGCCGGGATGTCGAGGTGGTTGGTCGGTTCATCCAGCAGAAGAATATTCGGGTATAGTCCGAGGGCGACGGCGATTTGGGCGCGTTTTCGCTCGCCATGGCTCAGGGTAGGCCAGCGTTCCGCCCAATCCTCACCGATCTGCAGTTTCCCGCGTAGCACGCACACATCAGCCTCCAACGAGGCCAGAAAGGATGGCAATTGTTCCGGGGCATCATCGGTACGCTGCTCACAGAACACCAGTTGTCCGATTCGCTTGATTCTGCCTTGCTGCGGTTGAAGCAGTCCTGCAGCGAGCTTCATGAAGGTGGTTTTCCCTGTGCCGTTAGCGCCGATGATTCCGGTCCACCCCCTTTCCAGATGAACCGTTACATCCTCAAACAACCGGGATGTTGCTTGATCATAACCAAAAGAAACGTGCTGAAACGATAATGACATGGTTGACCTCCGGGCATGTGAAGGGCGGTCATGCGGGCGGTCCCGGTCCCATGGCGGGTTGAAGACCCGGCGATCCCCAAAATGGAAGCCGAATGGATGACTCATGAGCCACGGAAGCAGAACACACCAACCGTTGGATCTTGTTGCAAGGATCCAGCAGGGACCACGAAGATTACGTGATGGTTCTATTCCGTCAGTTTCTCAAGCGTCTTCCTCCAGCAATAACGTTCGATCATGAACTTGGTAGCATCCGCCGAGTTCGGCGTCAAGGTCGGTGGCCTTCGGCCGGCGGGCAGCGGTGAGTGAGGTTCGATCCGCAGATTCCGCAGATGTCCGCAGATTCCGGATGAGGGGAATTGTCGAGGAAATCGAGGGATTTGATGGAAAGCGTGATTCGGCGTGGAGCCCCTGCGTGCAAACGTTCCCATGTCCCCTTCACCGGCAGCGGACCTCTATTTCCTTTCCTCTTTCTCGTGGGCCCTGGAGATGTGGTAGTGCAAATAGACTTCGTCTCCGACGACTTCCGTTGATTTCAGGGTGGCGTGGCGGGTGAGGTCTTCAGAAAAGCCGGGGCCGTCGACGGGGGTCTTGGCCGAGGCGCCACCGAAGATGAGCGGAGCGATGGTGAGGTAGAGCTCGTCGACCAGTTCTTCTTGGAACATGAAGAAGTTGAGTGTGGGACCGCCTTCGCAGACGGCTGAGCGCACCTGGTATTCGGAATAGAGAATTTCGAGCATGGTGCGCAATGGGACCCGATCCTCGCCCATGATAAAGAGCCGGCCGTTGCTGGGGCGGACGGCGGTTTCGATCGAAGTACGCCACTCTTTCGGGGTGGAGTTCGAGGCAAAGACGAGGATGGGGGATGCGTTACTGGAGAAGGGGCGGGCGTCGGGGCGGAGGCTGCCGGTAGCGGAGAGGATGACACGGATGGGCTGTTCGGGCTTTCCGTGCTGGGTGCGCGATTGGCGCAGTTCCGGTGTGTTGATGAGCATGCGCGGGGTATCGATGGCCACGGTGGTGGCGCCCATGATGAGGGCGTCGGCCCGGGCGCGGATTTGGGCCATGCGTTGTTTGTCGTGATGGCTGGTGAAGACCGCACCGGTGCGGTCGATGGTGCTGACCTTTCCGTCCAGGGTCATCGCCATGTTCATGACCAGGTGTGGAAGCAAAGGAGTTGGTGACTGCATCGGTAGGTTCCGTTCCACTTTGGGTAGGGGGGGAGGCCGGGGTCATGGCCAAGAAAAGAGCCGTTACCCTTGAGGCGACAAGGGCAACGGCCGTAGCGAAGGTCATGGATCTGAATACGGAGGCGTTGGAGGGCGCGTGCTGGTTGGCTGATGTGGAGGGGACGGATTAAAGGTTTTCCTCATCCGATTCAGCGTCGTCCGGATCGAGAGTGGCGTCGTCCTCAATCGGCTCCTTCTTGGTCGGCCTCGCGAGCCCCATCAAAACCGCGCGTTCCGCGGGGTCGGTATTCTCTTCCAGGTTCTGAATCTTGTATTTCACCACGCTGCCCATTTCGGCCAGGGTGGTGTTCTCGAGGTAGTTTTCCAGATGCTTGCGCACGCTCATCCAGAGGTCATGCTGAGGGCATGGTGTCTCGTCACAGCAGCGCAGGTATCCAACGGCGCAGCGGTTCATAAACTCGAGGCCGTCGACGATTTCCACAATCTCGGCGGCGGTGATCTCCTCGGGCGGACGTGCAAGGACGAAACCCCCACGGGGCCCTTTTTTCGAGAGCAGCAATCCTCGTCGAGACAGGTCCTGCAGGATCTTGGCAAGGAAGTGGAATGGGATGTTTTCGGTTTCTGCGAGGGTTTTGGCAGAGACGGGACCCTCGCCGAAGTGCAAAGCCATTCGGGTCAATGCACGTATTGCGTATTCACATTGGCTACTGTACAGCATGTGGTGCGCTCGCTGCTGGAGGTGTTGAGTAACAGAGTTTTCATTCTAGTAGTGTGAAATAATTGATACTTTGTCAAGGGATTCCCATGCATTATTCTTGCCTGACCATTTGTTTCTGAGGGATAATAAGGTAGGCCCGCGGAGTTCCCCGAGGTTGGGTGCGACGTGAGGTTCATGACATTGGGACCGGTTGGACTGATCGCGGCTTAGGGCGATTCGTATTGAAGGGGAGTCGTTATGGAGCGGGAGACATCGCAAATGCCGCCTGGGCGGTGGATGGCGGCGGGGGCGGGGCCGATGACCCTGGCGAACAAGCTCACGCTGGTGCGTTTTCTCTGCATTCCGATCCTTGTGATCGCGCTCTTACGGCAGCGCGAGATTGATCCGGAATTTCGTGCGCCCTGGATCTGGACGGCCTTTTTTGCCTTTGTCGCGGCGGGTGTAACCGATTTCCTGGATGGGTATCTTGCGCGCAAGCGGGGCGAGGTCTCCCGGCTCGGCGCTTTTCTGGATCCGCTTGCGGACAAAGCGCTATCGATCACGACCGCTCTGTTGCTTGCCTTGGACCCCACCGGCGGGTTTGTCCACATTCCCTCTTGGTTCCTGGGGCTGCTTTTGGTGCGGGAGGCGATTGTCGTCTGTGGAAGCATTGTCTTGCATTTGATGGGGGGACTCTATGCGCCGCGTCCGCACTGGACCGGTAAGGCTGCCAGCGGCTTGACGATGGCCGTGTTGGCCTGGATTCTTGCATTTCGCAGTGGAACGACGCTTTCCAACCTTGCACCGGTCTTGATTTGGATCGATGCAGGTCTGATTGTGGTCTCCGGTTTTCGCTATTTATGGATGGGGTTGATGTATTTGCAGGCCTTGGATGAGGGGCGTGGAGAGCTCGATCGGGAATCGGATGCTTCCGTTCCCGCCTCGGGTTTCAGGCCGGAAGGAAAGGTTGAAGAATGAGGAAATTCAGGGCCAGGCGCCAAGTGCGGACGGTGCGGGAAGAGTGGATGCACGATCGGGAGCTGCCGCGCGTGGCGTTGGTGGGTCGCCCGAACGTCGGCAAGAGTGCTTTGTTCAATCGGATCCTAGGCAGCCGCGAATCGATCGTGCATGAGGAGAGCGGAGTGACCCGTGACCGGGTGGAGCGTTGGGCGGAGTGGCAGGGACGCAATTTCCGGATTGTGGATACGGCCGGCATGAACGCACCGGGTCAGGAGGACTCCACGCTGCCTGCCCAGATACAGGAGCAGGTCCGCTGGGCGATCGAGACGAGTGATGTCTTGGTACAGGTGGTGGACGTCACGGTCGGTGTGACACCCTTGGACGAGATGGTGGCCGCCTTTCTTCGCCGTGCGGGAAAGCCGGTGGTGGTAGCGGTCAACAAGGTCGACCATCATGGGCGTGCGGATGGGGAGTTGGATTTTTTGCGCCTGGGATTGGATCCGCTGATGTCGACCTCTGCGCTGCATGGCGGTGGAGTGGCGGAGCTCCTGGATTGGATCGTGAAGCACCTACCTGCCCCGACGGAGCAGGATTCTTCCGAGGCAGCCACTGTGGTGGAGGATTCCGACGAGGGTTGGGATCAGGCGGATGAGCCGCTCGACGAGAGCGAGGAAGAGTCCGTAGAGGATTGGGGTGACGAGAGCGACGAAGGTGACGAGGGGGATGCTTCGGAGGAATGGGACGAAGAGTCCGAGGATTCCGCTCCTGAACCACGCCGCCGGTTTCAGCGACGGGAAGGGCCGATCAAGTTGGTGGTTGTCGGGCGTCCGAATGCGGGTAAGTCTTCCTTGATCAATGCACTGGTCCAGGATTCCCGTGTTTTGGTCAGTGAAGAGCCGTGCACGACTCGGGATGCGATTGACGTCCCCCTGCAGGTTGAACGCGACGGTCAGATTCAACGCTATTTGATGATTGATACGGCGGGCTTGCGACGGACCGCGAAGATCTCACAGCCGGTGGAGTATTACGGGAGCCGCCGCACCCAGGAGTCGTTGAAGCGTGCGGATATTGCACTGCTGGTTCTCGATGCTGACGACGGGATTACCCGGCAGGATCAGCGGATTGCCCGGATGATCGCCGACTACGGAATCGGTTGCGTGATTGTGTTCAACAAGTCTGACCTGTTGACGGATCCTGGGCGCAAGCGCCGCCTCGACGGGTTCCTGAAGCGTCAGCTCCCATTTCTCTCGTTTGCGCCGAACGTGCTGATATCCGCGAAGTTCTCTCGGAATCTCGATGTGCTGTTGGATGCGGTCGCACGGGTGGGCGATCAGATCGACCGGCAGATTTCGACACCGGAATTGAACCGTCTATTTGAGCGTGCGATGCAGCGCTATCAGGCGCCGATGGTCTATACCGGGCGGCAATCGAAGAGCTCGACAGGGCGCTATCGTCAGATGCCGAAGGTCGCGAAGATCTACTATTCCACGCAGGTCAGTACCCGGCCGTTGCGGTTTCGCTTGTTTGTGAACGACCGCCGTGCCTTCAGCGACAACTACATCAGCTATCTCACCCGTTGTCTTCGCGACGATCTGGGCCTGGAGGGCGCCCCTGTTTTTCTGCATCTCAGCAATCGCAAGAGGGAGCGGGAGGAGTCCTGAGGCCGGGGTAGCCAGGCCGTCCCGGCCTGGTGGGATTGCGGTATGGCCCTAGGGCATGGCGCCCCCACTCAATCGAAATCGAAATCGGGATCCGGATCGGGATCGGGATCGGGATCGGGACCTATGGAAAGGCTGCGGCCTCATGGATTGTTGCTCCCGAAACGTACACGTCCACAGCGAAGTGGTACACGTTCCCGTTCACGAGGTTCCCGTACACGAGGATGCGAGGGAACCCGGTTTTCGACCGGGCGAGTGGGGGATGGGGACGAGTACGAGTACGAGTACGAGTAGGAGTACGAGGTTATCGAGGAACACGAGGGCCTTTGGGCAGGCAGAGGTCGTCGGAAAGGGTGCGTTCCTTTGGGCGCCACTTCCAGAAAAAAGTTGCCCATCAGTCCGATCAGTCCGATCAGTCCGATCAGTCCGAGATCGAAATCGAAATCGGGATCGATGGGACGCGTGATTCGGCGTGGAATGTTCGTGTTCGAACGTCCATTACCCCGACGCCGCCTCAACGTCCGCGTGCTCACGCTCCCAGCCAAAGCTCCAGCCACAGCGGCCCGCCGCCCCGCCCTCTGACGGCTTAGAATAGGGTGTAGATGAAGGGTGCCGCGCCGGTGGATGCGAGGATGACGAGAATTCCGAACAGGAGCAGGACGAGCACGATCGGTGTGAGCCACCACTTCTTGTTGTTGCAGAAAAAATCCCAGAATTCACTGAAGAACCCTTGGGAGCCCGATTCCACCTGTTTTTCGAATTCGGTTTTGGGTGTTGGGTCTGGTGTCATGAGGGGATTCCTTAAAGGGGTGCTGTTTGGATCAAGCGATCAGTATTGGTGAAAGTAGCGTTGGACGTCCTTGAACGGCTGATGCGGGATCCAGTAGGAGCTTTGATCGGGCAGGAATGTGCGGTGCATGGGGTCATAGCGGAACAGGCGCAGGAGCAATCCAATCGGGGTGAGGATAACGAAAAAGATGGCGATCATCAACAGGTTGGAGATGACGGCACCGATCGGCAACGCGATTGCCATGAGGACGATGTAGACGGGGAGCACGGCCTTGGGAGCGCATTGGCCGAGGAGGCAGACTCCCGCGCCGATGGCCCAGGTCCAGTACGCGACCCGCCAGGAGAGGCCCCATTTGTAGTGAAGGATCAGTCCGAACAGGAGGGCGAAGATCAGGGCGAATCCGGCGAACTGCCGCAGCATACGGGAGCTGGGATGCCAATCGACTTCGAGTAGTTTCATGGGGTGATCTCTGGGTTGGGCAAGGGGGTAGAGGCTCGGGTTCGATGCTGGTTGTGCCGGGGTTAATCGAGTTCGAATTGGGCCAGGTAATCGTCGCGTTGGTGATCGACCGCGTTGGGTTGGTCTTGTTTCCGCAGGAGGAAGTTCTCGATGACGAGGGCGTCCATATTGGTCGCCATGAAGCAGCGGTAGGCGTCTTGTGGGGTGCAGACGATCGGTTCGCCCCGGACGTTGAAACTGGTGTTGATCAGGAGGGGGCAGCCGGTCTTTTGCTCAAACCGCTGGATCAGGCGGTAATACCGTCCGTGTCGCACGGGATCGACGGTTTGGACTCGCGCGGAGTAATCGACGTGTGTGACCGCGGGGATTTCGGAGCGCAGTGCCTTGAGTTTATCGAGTCCTTGCAGATGCCCATCTTCCGAGGGTGGGGTGCGTTTGGACTCCTGCACAGGTCCGACCAGCAGCATGTAAGGGCTTTCGGCTGTGGGGCCCAAGTCGAAATATTCGGCGCAGCGTTCCTGGAGGACAGAGGGTGCGAATGGACGGAACGATTCGCGGAACTTGATCCGCAGATTCATTGTGGACTGCATTTTCTCGCTGCGCGGATCCCCCAGGATGCTACGGCTGCCGAGTGCTCGGGGGCCGAACTCCATGCGGCCTTGCATCCAGCCCACGACCTGTTCCTGAGCGAGCGTGTCGGAGACGGCCTCGATCAGGTCCTCTTCCTGTTCAAAGGCTTGGTAGTGAGCGCCGGCCTTGTCGAGGAACTCCTGAATCTCGGCGGCTTGGAAGTGGGGGCCGAGGAGGGTGCCGGTCTGACTGTCATGCGGCTGTGGGGTGCGTGCATTTTCCAGCAATTGGTGCCAGATAAAGAGGGCGGTTCCGAGTGCGCCGCCGGCGTCGCCGGCGGCGGGCTGAATCCAGATCTGTTCGAACGGGCCTTCCCGCACGATGCGTCCGTTACCGACGCAATTCAGGGCGACACCGCCGGCGAGGCAGAGGTTACGCATTCCGGTCTCCCGGTGGATATTCCGGGCGATCCGGAGCATGATCTCCTCGGTCACGTCCTGAATCGATGCGGCGATATCCATTTCACGCTGGGAGAGCGCGGATTCACGGGTCCGCGGCGGACCTCCGAACAGGTCGTGAAACCGGGGACTGGTCATGGTCAGCCCCTGGCAATAGTTGAAGTAATCGAGGTTGAGCCGGAAGGAGCCGTCTTCCTTAAGATCGAGCAAGTGGTCGAGGATCTTTTGGGCATAGATCGGCTGCCCGTAAGGCGCGAGCCCCATGAGCTTGTATTCGCCGGAATTGACCTTGAATCCGCAGTAGTAGGTGAATGCGGAGTAAAGCAGGCCGAGGGAGTGGGGGAAGTGAAGTTCCTTTTGGAGTTCGACCCGGTTATCCCGTCCTACACCGATGCTGGTGGTGGCCCACTCGCCGACGCCGTCCAGGGTGAGGATGGCGGCCTCTGAGAAGGGTGAGGGAAAGAAGGCACTGGCGGCGTGGGACTCATGGTGCTGGGTGAAGACGATCCGCTTTTTGTACCGTCCGCCGAGGCCCTTACGGATCAGGCGAGGCAGGTGCAGCTTCTGGCGTAACCAGAGTGGCATGGCCTGGCGAAAGGAGGGATAGCCGGCGGGTGCGAAGGCGAGATAGGTTTCCAGGAGGCGCTCGAACTTGAGCAAGGGGCGATCATAGAAGCCGACGTAATCGATCTGTTCGGCATCGATCCCGGCCTCGGCGAGGCAATAGTCGATGGCGTTCTGGGGGAAGGCGTGATCGTGCTTGATGCGGGTGAAGCGTTCCTCTTGTGCTGCGGCGACAATGGATCCGTCGATGACGAGGGCTGCGGCAGAATCGTGATAGTAGGCGGAGATGCCGAGAATCGTTGTCATATGTAGATCCGAGGTCGGTGTGAGGAGGGCGCCATCCAAACAGGGTGGGAAAGCGAAGAAACTATACCGCCAAGGTGTTGGGCTTTCAACGGGGAGAAGGGTGGGAATAGGGTGGGCGAGGAATGCAGAAACGTTGGGGCTGTTTTTTGCATCGGTCTTGGTCTACGGAAACCGGAAAACCCGGGAATTTCCCCAAGAGCCTGGATCAGCGCCTGGATCCTATCCACTCGCATAACCAGGTTGAAAACGCCTTGGCGCCTCTGCGCCTCTGCGCGAGTTCTC
>ENA-UOOH01002200-UOOH01002200.1-fermentation-metagenome-genome-assembly--contig:-NODE-2200-length-17312-cov-3.714261_pt1 | contig 17312 bp, 25 predicted proteins | sample MGYA00245778_ERZ724025 | MGnify/ENA primary metagenome ERZ724025 (study PRJEB28704, sample SAMN03018313) | fermentation metagenome | biome: anthropogenic terrestrial biome; feature: soil; material... | reverse complement strand
ATGCCTTCGCCTGCAAAGCGAATGTTTGGGGGTTCGACTCCCTCCGCCGGCGTCATTGTTTTAGTTCATATTCCATTTTGTTAGTTTTCCCCCTGTCGGCGGGTCGCTAAGCCTACGCCCGCGATCATTCTCTAGTCCTCTACCGCTTCAATTGGCGCAATTTCATAGGAATACAGGTCTAGAGGGACTCATAGGAATACAGGTCTAGAGGGACTTGTTGCATCCTCCCCACCGCCACTTCGTAATAGTGTGGATCGATCTCATAGCCGAGATACCACAGGCCAAGCAGTTTCGCCGCCAGGGGGATGGTTCCGGAGCCGGCAAACGGATCCACGATCAGGTCGCCTGGGCGGGCGAACCGACAGAGGAGATGTAGGGCTTCGTGGATCGACTGCTCCCAGGGGTGATGAGCCTTCATCCTCTTTCCGGCCACCAGATCGCAGAACGCTTTCGGTGGGTGCTCCGTTGGGGCCTTGGTGTAGACAAGGATCGGCTTCCACATCGCCATGACGTGCCTAGCGTAGACGACCGCGTTTGCGTTCGATTGATTGAGCTGGGCCACGGTCCACCAGTACTGTAGCGTGCTCCCGAGGATCTGCATGATCTCCGGGAGATGATACTGCGGGGCGTAAGTGATGAGCCATCCCCCGGGCCTGAGCACTCGAGGGGCGTGCTCCGCGAGGATGCTGTACGCCTCTTCATACATTGCCGCGAGGTACGGCGGGTCCGTCATGATGATGCTGACGGATTCGTCCTCCAGGTCCGCGAGACCTTCTCTGCAATCGATGTTGAGGATCTGGTTCATCTTCCTCATCACCTCGCCGCCGGCAGGCTGCAAAGCCATGCCATCTGCTCTCTCGCCCGGGCCTCTTCCTCCCGGATCTGATCATCGATCTTCTGTTGCAGCTCCCGGAGCCAGAGGTCCGGGGAGTTTTTAGGGGACTCGTATTCAGCTGTGTAGTCATACCAGCCGGTGACGACCTCGATGACGATATTCCAGTCATCGGTGGTGTGTTCGGAGATTCCGTCTGTGACTCTGTACCAGTTTTTTTCTTCACATTCTGTCATGGTTTCACCTAATCACATGAAATCGGCGAGGCTCCAGGGCCGGCCGGTTTCGGGGTTAATGCCGCCGCTCTCCACTTTGACCGCGACCGGCCGGTCTGGAGGTCGGCGTTTGCGACGGGGGCCGAAGGGGATCAGGTCGGGGGAGATCTCGGCGGTCCACGTGCGTGGCAGCTGGTCCACGGGGATAGGAGAGCAGAGGGTCTCCCGGGCGGGTCGGCTGTCCCGGGCGATGGCTTCGGAGACCTGATCGCTCGGCACGGCCCCGAAGAACTCGTAAGCGCCGGCGTTCGGTTTCCGCTCCAACTTGGCCTGGATGGCCTCGGCTATCTCCTGATAGCGGAGGGATTGCGACATTGTGAAAAAGCGCTTGTTTGTGACCCAATAGGGCGAGTAGCCGTCTGTGTTGAACAACGCTTTTTTCAAATACTTTTTCAGGTAGTCGGCCGGGTCTTTGTCGTCGGCATCCTGCGGGACGTCTTTGTTCGAGGCCCAATCCCATTTCCCGGCCCGCCTTCTGATGCGGCTGATCTGGCAGTTGAAGCCCTGCCCGTAGGAGATCCCCCAATCGTATGCGACCTTTCGGAAGTCATCGAGCCAGTGGATGCCGAAAAAGACCACATGGAGATGGATCAGCCCGTTCTCCATGAACTCGACGACGCGGATGTAGGGGACGCGCCAGCCGAAGCGGTGAACGAGTTTTTCATAGTACTGCCGCCAGGCTTCGGACTCGTGGCGGTTGGCGTGCCAGAGGGTTTTCCCCTTCGCGGTGGCGTTGAAGGTTGCGAGGACTTCCCCGGTTTTCTTGTTGGTGATCGTCCGGGTGAACTCCAGCCCGGCCGGACCCATCCAGAGAAGCGGGTCGGTCGTCAGGGTGAGGAAGACGCCTTCGTCGAACGTTGCGAGGCTGTTGTCTATCCCGGTCTCGTAGGTTTTGAGGTTCCTGACCTTCTTCACCTGGTCGTTGAATCGGACGGAGTAGGGGAAGGTGAGCCAGCTCTGCCAGGGAGCGTGGGGGTTCGTCTTTTTGAGGATGATAACTTGGTCTTCGACTTCATCGAGGTAACTCCCGAACTGGTTTTCAGAGGGGGCGAGCGCCTCGACGAGGTCGGGGTTGAGGTGGTCGGGGTCCGGGCGGACGAAGAGCGACGGGTTGCGGATGGTAAGGTAACTCTTGATGGCCTCGATCCGCTGTGGCTTGCTCCTGGCCGGGAGTTTGTAAAGTGGGTTGATGCCGGCCTTCGGATCGACGTCGCCGCTCTTTTCTAAAATCTCCTCGCATTGAACCCGGTTGGGTCGTTTTGCGGGGTCATTGGCCTCCTTGGAGTTTTGCTCTTGCCTTACCAAGTATAAGCGGTTGGTGGGGTGTGCGTAGACCAGGCCGTCCGCTTTGTAGAGGCCCAGGAGCCCGGCGGCGGCTAACTTCTTTAAACGGCGGTAAATGCGATAATAGAGGCGTTGATACGTTTTCTGATACTCGGGGCTCTCGCGGTCCCGGAGGCCCTCGTGCCGGCAGGCTAGGTCCACTAGGTACGGCAAATTTGCGCCGTAGTTAGGGATGTGCTCGTCAAGGTTGAACGGAGATAGAGCCGCCGCTACCGGAGAGACCTGAAGGTCCGCAAGAGCCGCCATGCGTCAGGAAAATGAGGTTATGCGGTCTCCTCGCAGACAGGGGGCCGATACTCCAGCCTATGCCGCCGGCGCTGCTCGCGTTCGGTCAGCATCGTCCAGGGGAAGGTGATATCCCCAGCCTTGATGACGGTGCTGGTCCGGGGGAGAGCGGTAGAGGTGCGGATGACGCGGACGGGCATACTCACGCTCCTCCGGAGGCAGAGGCTTCGACTACCTCAAATTCGACCGCAGTGATCTCCAGATCCGGATCGTATGATCCGTTGATGGCTTCGAAGATCTCGGCAAATTGTCGCTGGGTGTATCCCCCCTCCGCCTGTGCATCCTCCGGAGAGATGTCGCCCAGGCGCTCCTTCCAGACCCGGAGAATCTTCACCTTGGCAAAGTGGGTTCCCGCGAGCATCTCGGTCTTCGCCAAGTGCACAGACCCCACTTTTGCCCGGGGCTTTTTCCAGGCTCGCCGGGTTTGCGTCTTCTTTCCGCTGAGGATCGGCTCCACGTGATAGGTTTTGAAGAGCAGCACCTATACCGCCTCCACTAACCGACGCTGATGGAACCAGTACTCGAGGTCCAGCCGGGGACGGAGTGAACCGTCAGTGATTCCGGCGTGCTGTGCCCGGCACACGGCAATTGCCTCTTCGGGGATGGAGGAGCCTGAAAGAGTGTACTGCATCAGGCACGCACCCCCTGCGGGGCCGGCTGCACGACGGCGGGCGCCTCGACGACAACCTCCCCTGTCCGGAGCAGGATCTCCAGCAGGGCCGCGTGCGCCGCAGTAAAGCGATGATCGGATTTGAGACGCTGCAGGTCCGAGGCGGTCAGGGTGACCGGGGTCATGCGGCGCCCCCCTCGGGGATACGTTTTTCTTCAGAAACGGTACCAATACTGTTGGCAGTTCCCCCACTCACTTGCTTGGCGGCTGTTGGTGCGGGGCTGCCCCTACGTTTTAGCGTTCGGGACGTGGTCTGTTCACCAGGCGGGTATATTTCGTGGTCGGGGATATTATCCCATGGCCGCGCGCGGGGTGAAAGTGAAGCCGTCGCTGGATCGAAACCGCGCCGCAGCCCGTTGTACTTGATACATTCCCTGAAAAACTCAGATACGTTCCCATACCTACCGGAGCGCATTGCATTGGTCACAATTACGCGGTGGTATGGTGGCAACTTGCTAGTCACCTGATTAGGACAGTTGTATGCGTCCATAGATTGTAGTTGAGGCTTGTGGTATATAGTATTACCTATTATAGTTCCATATGTGGAACAGATTTTGTTTCGTTATTCTGCCTTCGTTTTGATAGGCTGATATACCCCCATGTAAAACGGTGAGTATGGCAAAACGACCCAATCCATCCATACCTGAAGACCTCTACCAACGCGTGGACGAGATGAGGGTGGCTGAGGGCTATACGGGTGGGCTTAACTCCTATATCGTTAAAATATTGCGAGAATATGTGACAAAGCGCGATCTAACGCTAGAACTGCGGAGCGGTCTTGAGGCATACACTGAAGAGTGCGTCAATAAGAAGATTGAAGATCTACTTGCTTCGGAGCGGTTCAAGGATCTCATCCGCGCGCTCATGGATGAGGAGGTACAGGAGGGGGTGGGTGATTGAGGGGGCACAAGAAACGCCCTGTAAAGCACCACGGTCACCGCCCCCGCCACCATAAACTTCCCCTCCGCCTTCGACTCTGGAACAAACTTCGGTATGGGAAAAACCGGGGGATCTACTATGGAGTAATCTGGGGCCTGCTCATGCTCTTTATATTACCTGTATTTGAGCGGATGAATTCGGGATTTATTCACAATATTCTGTATGTCATCCTGATCACTTCCGTCGTAATCGGTTTTTATGCGGCGTACTCTGTCGCCATGTGGATTGATAGAAAACTCTCGTACTCTTATTTCGGGGCCTGGATGAGGAGGGCGGTGTCGGGGATCTTCATCGTTGCGGGGCTGGGCCTTTCGACCGTGTTGTTACTGGCCCTTACACTGACGGCAGTTACCTTCATGATTCAGACGGGGAGCCTACTTGGGGCCACATCCACGGTGGCGTTCTCCTGCACGATTATTGCCTTCTTCACAGGGATTGCCTTCTTTGCCGGGTATTTAGAATTCGTATTTGAGAAAAAAGCGGGAATATTGGTGTTTATCGGGCGGCAGCGGTTTTAGTACGAGTAATTCTTTTCCGGCCAGCAACAGTTCTTATGAGTGGGGCGCATGCCCTCTCTCCGATGATGGCCTGATGAGGATCCACGGGCATCGAGTGCTCTTCGTAAAATTTGGCTTTTGTCAGTTCCCCGACCACCGCCTGGCTGAGGTTGTGGTAGTCTCCCTCTCTCCCTGTCTCCTCATCGGAGACCTTCGCCGTCAGCCACCGGTAGAGATGGGGGGGTAACCGCGCTCCCACGGTCGGCTTGAGTTTGCGAGCCATGATAGATATTCGCCGAGGGAAGATATACTGTTTACTGAAATATTATATATTACTATATTGGTCCATATTGTCACCATCACCCAATCCTGCTCACGTAGACCCGCACCACGGCCGCCGTCACGGCAACCGCGATCATCACCGCCGCCACGAACTGCCCCTCTGCAGGCATCATCGTTCCCATGATCCCGGCCGACCCGATCCCGACGACAATCGGGATGATAACATCCCCGGACTTCATCCAGCACCTTGCCAGGTATGCGAACCAGACGATCGCAAACGTCCAGTATCCAAAGATCGCGATGAACGGCCCGGCCAACCCCATGCTGAAGTTAAACGGGTCTAACCCCTGCGCCCCCGGATCTATGAAATGCCGGACGTATGATGCGTTCCCGGGATCCTCATTCACCGCCACCTCGGACCAGTTGATCGCGGTGGCCGTGACGGCAGCCGGCACGAGCAGCATCCCGACCAGGCAGAGCAGCAGAGCGACCCTCATGAACCCGACCTCCCGAACCCGGCGACCACCGCGACGACGATCGCCCCGGTCACGTAATACCACGAGATCGTCATCCAGCCGACATACACGAAGAACGCCAGCGTGAACGCGATAATCACCGCCAGCTTCGACGAATGAATATATCCAGCGAGGCCGCCGAGCAGCATCAGGAAGAACACGCAGATCGCGTTCGAGAACATGCCGTCGATCGGCAGCGCCAGCGGAGCCCCCGGGTTCCGGAACCAGGTGTTCGAGATCGTCGTGTTCAGCCGGGTGACTTGGACATCGACCTTGTACGACGTCGACGTATCCGGCACCGCCACAACCGCCTCGATATCGCTCTGGCCCGTGAACGTCTGATCGTAGACGGCCTCATTGGTGTCCGTCCGGGCCACCCTCCAGCGCACCGAGTCGGTCGCTCCATCGTCGTCGAAGTACGTCAGCATGAGCGTCTGATCCCCGGCCGAGTACTCCACCTGATAATCAATCGCCGACCCGAACGTCTTCCCCGCTCGCCACGAGATGAATTTGGATGTCACGTATGGAGTCATCTGCAGATCGACAGAATGCTCCCCGTCGTTCAGGTCGAAGCGGTACACCCCGCCCGGGGCCACCGCCACAACGTACTTCCCCTCCCCGTCACTATCCCCGGTCGCATACGGCTTCCAGTTGCCGTCTTTGTACGTCATGACCTGCACCGGGATCCCCGTAGCCTTCTGGCCGTTCCGCTGCAGGTATACCGTATACCAGACCGTCTCCGTCGCCTCATCGCCGATGGCGAACACGGTGAGCCTGCCATCCTCCCTGCCGACGACGGTGATCTCGCCCCGCCATGACATAGCCAGAGCAGTAACAGGAGCGTACGAGTCCGAACTGTAGTAGAGGTACCACGCGCTCGTGGCGTCCTTTGAAAATAGGTAGTACTTCCCGTCGTCGGAGCCGGCGGCGGCGTAGAGGCCGTTTTTCTGCGCGATCGCGACGTGCTGCACGGCTCCGCCAGTGGTGTAGGTGCCGGTCTGCACGGCGTCGATGCGGTAGATGTCGGCGAGGATGTTACGCCCTTCGATGGCGAAACTGCCGCCGCTGGCTACGGCGACCTCGTAGGGGGTGCCTATGCGGTCGGCGCTGTAGATGGTGCCGAAGCCCGTGGGGGTGATCTGGATGATATAGGTCTTGTGGGTGGTGGCGACCGCCACCCAGTCGCCGCTCTCGGGGGCGTCGATGTCGATGATGGTGCCGTCGAGGGTTTTGGTGTCGAGCGAGGAGACGATGGCCTCCACAGGGGCCCACGAGCGCGCGAAGTACGACGATGTGTTGTAAGAAGTGATCCTGAGATCGTAGATCCGAATATGCCCGGCGTTGATATGAGTCCCTGCCTGGAAAAATATTGGCAGCGACGCGACCCCCGCATAACCAGTGGTATCCCAGTCATTACCAAATATGTTCCGGGTTTCGCCGCCGGGGGTAGTGTATTGGACCAACTGCTGCATCGTGTCCAACGTCGCAGAATGTGCGGTGTAGCCCCCCCAATAGAGCTGCGGGACCCGATAGGGGGGGTCGGAGAAGACCCCTGTATCTCGGCCGTCCAGAGACGCGAACAGGACCCTGGTGGAGGTCGCGGAATCGGACGAGACGGAGACGTTCGCAACAATTTTGTATGGGCCCCCACCCAAGGTAGGACCGACAATCTTTGCGGTGCTGAGAGCAGGGCTGGAGAGATCCAGGTATCCACCCGTTTCCGTGGCGGCGCCGTTCCCACTGAGTACTACCTGCCAGAGCGAGGTATTGATCGTGCCGTCGTCGAAATCATCGTAGTACGCCCACTGTGCCGAGGGGTCAGAATCGCTCGCGGTGACCGCAAGATAATTCCAGTAGACGTAGATCGTCGCCGAATTTGGGGCAGCGGGGATTGTGGGGACCCGGACCAAAAACGTGGCTGTGGACCCAGATACGGATCGGAGATAATAGGATAGAGGAGTGACCCCATCGGCGGCGGTGAATCGGACGTCCGCAAAATCGGCCCGGCATTCCGGGGCGTAGAGTGTGCTGCCTGAGTTGGTGCCGGACCCACGGATCACGGTGATCTCTATAGGGTAGTTCGTCAGCGCGGGAGTGGTTCCGGTGATGGTGTGGGCGATGCGCTTTTGCCACGCAAAACCTCCATGCGAGGCAATCCACCCATCCCAATCCGGGGTGTTGATATCATAGAGGTTTAGCGTGGTCCCGGTCGCCGTGATGCCCCAATCCCCCTCTCCCGAGAGGCATACGTCGGTGTAGGAGCCTGTTGCACGAAGGATACGACTCCCCTTAATATTGAATAAATCAACAGCATTCCCTGTATAAATAGCGCCACTAACATCTTCCGTCTGCGATATCGCCACTCGTCCAAGGGTGCCCCAAGCCCCTGCCTGAGAATACCAGTGAATACTGCCTGTGGCTGTATCTCGAACCTCTATCCGCCCGGGCGCTCCGAGCGTCGATACCTTGAGACGATCCCCGCCAACCTCAAGCGCACCGATAGGGCGATTGCCGCTCGGGGTCGTCACCTGCGCCGACCACACCACGCCCCCGCTGGCGTCGTAGCAGTACACCATCCCGCCCTCGGTGCCGACAAAGATCCGGTCGCCGTACTCGTCGGTGGCGACGGCGGTGATCTCTTCACCGAGGCTTTTCTCCCAGACCTCTTCCGCCGCAGCCGGGGCGGCGAGGAGGAGGAACAGAGCAAAGGCAAGATAAATTCTGTTCGTCATATCTAGTACCTTCAGCGACTATGTTTCTTCGACTTTCGACGCTTTTGCGTGATTTTCCCGTTGATCTCAATTGCCAGAGGGTATAATCTGTTCGAGACCTTCAGACGAGGGTCCGGCCTGCCGGTCAGGGCCTCAAAACCGGAAAGGATTGCAGCAGATACGTCCATTCCAGTCCAGGCCCGGCGGGACGATGGTTTGCGCCGGCGGCGGGGGTCCTGGGATCCCAGGCGCGTGCGCGGCGGTGGGGACGGGGGTATGGGCGGAGGGGGGTTCGGCAGGATGCGGGAAACAGGGAGGGTACGAGAGTTCGGCAGGATACGGGAAACAGGGAGGGTACGAGAACCTGGGAGAGCGCGAGAGCTCGGAAGAGCATATGGTTTAAGTGTCGAGGCAACAAATAGTCGTTTATATGATGAGGCGACTTCGTAACTGGGTTTTACGGATGATACGCCGGGCGATATACTGGCGATACCGGGGTTTCGGGAACGGGCACGAGTGCTATCTGATCCCGCGCCCTCTGTATAAGTTCCTCTTGAGTATTGACGATTTGCCGTGGTAATCATCACCGATGCGGCTAAATTTGTTCCACTGATGATCGGGCGCTGTCTGAACCCGTCGTCATCAAGAGGGGGGATTTTACTCTTTTTTGGCGTGGTACTTAATCGGCCGGTGCTTAAAATCGGATCCATCTCCCCTGTTACCCTCAACTCGTAGATCGGCACACGGGTGCCGCCGACGTGCGATCTCCCGACACCGCCTACTTTCGTGTAGTACCGCGACCCGAGGAGCTCGAGCACGTTGCCCTCTGGTAGCACCGCTTCGTACTCTGCCTTGGTCATCGGGAGATAGGCTTTTCCCGGCTCTTTGTTTGCGGCAAGGAATTTATTGATGCTAGAGTACGCCACTTCGTTGGACGCGCCTTGAGTCTTGAGACCAATCGTTTCCCGTGAGAGGGGCCGGGGAATCGCTTCAAATTCCGATACCTGGGTGCGCAGGATTGACGGAGTTCTCAAAGAGGGGAGATCAAAACCGAACAGTTTTGGTATGCCGCCAGCCTTGGTGAAGTACGACAACGCCACTGGCGCCCCGTACATCCCCGGGATCTCCGATGCTCCGGAGCCAAGAGTGACCTCGCGCCCGAACGGTACATCCGGTTTGATCCGATGCTCCCAGCCCGTCCACATCTGATGTGCTCCGGACGGGTCGGTCGGAAGCCGGGCAGACTTCGGAACGTAGGGGACCTCTTTTACCCAGCTGCCCGCCATCATATCCGGCCGGGGTAATAGCGTCCCTTCGGCAAAGGAGGTCTGAAGGCCGGCCGGCGTTGTTTTGCCCAGTGGGTATCCGTGCTCGACGTCGTACCCGATCTTCTCGATCGAGATGTATTCTTTCCCGACCGTCCGGGCATATCCCGGAACTTTGCCGAGTCCGCCCCGGACTCCCCGGGTGAGGAGACCGAGACCGATCAATTCGCCAGCAAACTCCGCTGGACGTTGGGTTAATCCCTTGTATATGCTCTGTCCCTGCAGTTCGAGCCCCCCTTGTATATACTCCGGGATGTTGCCGGGGGTCTTGGAGATCCGTTCCAGTCCTGGAGGGGCCATGCCGACGAGCTCTGCTGCTATCGCCGGGCTTCTCACGATCCCGGTTGAGATTCCGCCCAAGGGCACGCGCGATGCTATGTGCTTCTCGAATGGCGCGACTACGTTTTCGTTCCACCAATCCGCGCGACCCCGCATCACCTCATAGAAACCGTACGTGGACATTGATTCCGTCGGATGCAGCACGGTGGATGGTTCGGTTTCAAATTTGGTTTCAAATTTCGCGGGTGCTGTCTTTGCGTCGATGACGTCGGAAGTGTACTGATACCGCCAGGACTCGAACTCCTTGAGGGACGATCCGGTGTACCCCGCTGCACGAGCCCGGTCGCCGAGTCCTGCCGGCAGCAGGGGGGCATCGGCTGGATCAGGTAAGGCCGAGCCTGGCACGGGCGGATTGCTCCAGTACTCGTTGGCGAGGCGGTTTAACGTGTTGTTCAGGCCCTCGGCGGCGGCCCATCGCCTCCTGATATCCTGGGAGTACTCCCGGATCTCGTTGGTGTATCGGGCAATATCCGGGCTCTTCTCGGTGCCGAACGTCTGGGATATGTGAGCCTCCAACTGATCTATCTGGGCCGCCCTCTCGCGCATGTCCGCGCCGAGATCCCTGCCGGTCTCACGATAGTATTCCCCGTAATCCTCCCGGGCCATCTGCCCGAGGTCGAACATCTCACTGCCCAGCTCGTTGAGACGTTTCGTCGCCTTCTCCTGCTGGATCGCGGCCATGAGTTCTTCGTGGGTGTTATACCCGTATTTTTGGGCTTCAGCGTCCCTTGCACGCTGTTCCGCGTAGAGCTGGTTCTGCTTCGCCTCATAATCCGCCTGCGCGCGCTGTTGCACAGTAGCCCTGAGCTGATGGGGAAGAATCGCCGCCCGGATCTGCTCTGCAGTGTACCACGCATCCCAGTCCCGTTCCTCAGCCTGGACAACTCCCTGGTCGAGCATCTCTCGATCAGGCTGACGACCTCGAGACCTGAGCGTGATCTCCTGCGCATCAGAGACGGGGGTGTCAGGGGCTTCGCTCGCCCGTATCTGGCTCTTCTCAGACCGTGAGAGATACTTGGAGCGCTCATACTCCCTCTGGATCTGTGCGTATCTCTCCTGCAACTCCTGTTCCCGGCGCGGTCTCTCGGGCGGTGGCGGCGGGGCGATGGTCTCCCCTCGTGCAGCCGCCGTCCCCGTTCCGCCCGGTCCCGCGACGGCGACGGCAGCTCGAACCGCTGCAGGGGTATTCGCCCCGGGATCCATTGTTGGTGGTGGATTGGTAGTCATCTAGATCTTGCCTCCGAATTTTCTTCTCGCCCAATCGAGGCGAATCTTCCCGAGACGCTGACCGGATCGGCAGTCGAACACCTCGACCATCCCATCACGGCGGCCTTTCGGGATCTTGAATACGAACTCGTCGATCATGACATCGACTCCAGCGTACGGTTCAACACGATCTGCATGATCCCGGCGCCATACACGAACCAGCACGGAGCAGTGATCAGAGCGGCCCATTGTGCCGGTATACTGAGCCCCATCAGGAAGAACGGGAGGAATATCGTGGCGTTCAGGATCGCCGAGATAAACATCCCAAGGATCCCCAGCAGATCGAATGCATCAAACCCCGAAACCTCGTACGACTCAAACCCATCTGCAGCGCTGAGAAGCTCCGGATCGTATGCCAGATAGTACGTCCCGTTCTCGGGATCATACGTCCAATTCGTCCCGGTAGGTGACGCCTGATCACCGGGCAGCCCGTTCGTAAACAGGTCGCCGCCGGCAAACAGCGATACCGAGAGATTAAGGACGAAGAGGAACGCCGCTACCTCGTAGAACTTCGCCATTAATTATCCCGCCCAGGTATCCCCGCTCTTCCGGGTGGCCGTGTAGATCATCCAGACGATACAGGTGAAGAGGAACGCGCCCGGCCAGTAGATCCAGTACATCATGAAGAGATCCACCGTTCCGCCCGGCACTCCGGCGGCGAGCATCATCGACGCCAGCGTAACGGTCACCAGATCATTGAGCGAGACATAGATGGTCATCACCAGGAACATGGCGAAGATCACCGTGATGCCCGAGTATGCAATATCCCGTAGACTCATGGTTACCACCTATTCGGACGATTATCTCCTCCAAAGAAGATCCAGAGGAGCGGGAACAGTATCAGGAGGACGAACACAAACCCGAAGACGAAGAGATTGTACCTTGCCAGCGCAGAGATGGCATCCATTACAACCATCCAGGGGCCGGGGGGGAGCAGGGGCCGGAAGTACCCGATGACTGTGAACACGATGATGCCGGCCAGGGGGATCAGGATGAAACACCGGGCGAGCAGGCTGATAAGTGATGATATGTTCCCGGCATTGTCTCCACTGTCACGAGAGGGGTATCTCTGATATCTCTGGTACCTCCGGGCCATAGAATCACCCCATGCCGGTTGCAAGCAGGGCGATACCCGCCCCTGCAATGATGCAGATCAGATACACCCACCAGGGAGTGATTACGGCGTTCTGGTTCTTCGCGCGCAGATTTACCTTGTGCTGGATTGCTCCGGAGAGCTCACCGGCGTTGTCGGGGCTGAGGTAATCGAGCAACTCCGAAACCGGCACGTAATCGATAGCCTTGATCTCGATCAGGCTATTGATCTTCTCCCCTCTGAGCCGGTCCTGCAGCTGCACGTAGTTGGTGATCTTGTCCTCAGCATGCTCGTCATTCCATTTCTGGATGTACTCTTTGATTGCAAGCAGTTTCGCAGGGTCAAGGACCTGCTTATAGCGATCATACACCAGTACGCCGTTCATACCGCCGAAGTTCCGGTATCGGGGAGCCCGATCGAGCCATGCCAGGCCGAGCGCCTCGAACACTCCAAGCAGGTAATCAACCGGCCGGATCTCGATGTTATCCGAGGTGATGATGATCCCGGCATTCTCCTTCTTCTGCAGGCGGGCGATCACATACCCCCAGGTCGGCCCGGCAAGCCACCGGATCACGATGATCGTGAAGATGTAGGCGATCGCGAGGATACCGGTCAGCACAACCAGCCAGTAGAACCAGGGCCAGCCGGCGATGAACTCAACCGGCATATCGTATACTACCATTTACTTCCTCCGTAACATACCCAGGAAATTCTTGTTCTCACTCGCCGCTTCTTTATCCCCGTCCCCGACAAATGCCCGGGAGATGTTGGTGATGATCGCCGTACGATCCCGGACGCCGTGTTTATCCGGCACCGAACGCAAGATCAACAGATCGGTCAGGTAATCGAGCTGAGCCTCCACCGAATTGGTGATGATCGGGCGCAGATGCGGATCGCGTTTCGCCTCATCGAGGATGGTATACTTGTGCTCGCGGAACCGTGCCAGGTCGGCGGGATCGCTTGCGTTCGTGAACGCTGCCTGCACCGCAAGGTTCCCGGCAAGCATGAAGAGTTTCTGGCGGATCATCTCATCAGGCACATCGATATCGTAGAGGAACCTGACCAGCTCCGCAGATAGCGGAACCGGAGCTGTGGGGTGGGTTGGCGCCAGAGGGGGCGCAGCTGACCCGGAGTAGAGAGCAGGATCAGCCCCCATCGCAGCAGAATTCATCAGAGTGTCGTACGTCTCTGGAGATACCTCAACGACGTTGCCGAAATCGTCGAATATTCTGACCATATCATATCACATCCCGGGTAACCCGGCTCATGTTGCGGAACGCTACGCGATAACAATTCAATAGACTGAGCAAGAACATGCCCACAAACGGATAGGGGAACCAGAACGGGGCCAGCTGTGCTACATGCACGGTCTGGTAGAGAGCCTCCCCCCCGATTGCAGGGTCGAGGACCTGGAACACCTCAACGGTGTTGAACGTGACCCAGAGTGCGGATATCGCGACCGTGAGCCAGAGGAAGGACGCGAGGAAGCCGGTAAGATCCTCGCAACGCTCGATCAGCAGCGAGGCCGCAAGAGCACCGGTGGCCAGAATCAGAAGAACCAGCCAGAGCCGGAAGTCGATAAACGCCTGATCTCCCGGTATCCAGACGGTATTAGAAAGAGTTAGATTGGTCTGGTAATCGGGAACGATCGTGTCGTTCCAGGCGGAAAGAGGGGGCATGGAAGAGATACCCCCATCACCGGCTACTGATTAGCGAGACCGCTCCCATCACGCCGGCTGCGCCGAGGATGATGAGGATCACGACCATCATGTTGAACCCGCCCGAGGTCGCCGTCTCGACGGCTACCTGCGTTCCGTTGTACGGGCCTTCCTCGATCCGGGGCATCGCGGTGCTGATGTTGTACAGGATCAGGACGGCAACCGAGAGCATGATCGCGATTGCGATGAACGCGATGACGACCTCAGTGACGGCACTGTCATCCTTAAACCCTGCGTTCAGTGCTTTCTCGCGAGCCTGGGCCAGGGCCCTCTTCCAGTGACGTTTGATTGCTGCAAACAAGGACATCCGATATCACCTCACCTAAAAATAGGTAGAACGGTGGGCGCGATAAAACGATGTTGTACAGTGTTTACAATGTTATACAGACTTATTTTGTGCCGATCGACCAAGTACATCTTATGTTGCAGAACCAGCAAGCCGCTCCAAGAATTTTGTCGTTTCCGGCATTGTATGAGGATGAAACTGTTGGTAAACTGCCTGACGGCCTCACCGAGTCGCTCGGTCAGGTGATCGCCACCTATGCATATCTAACCGGCCAGGATGCGATGTTGCGCTGCACTCGATTCCTCCTGAACAACATCGAGGCGGCGCTGGTAATCAAGGGTCAGCACAAGCAGTATCGTCCTATTATCGATGAACTGAACGCTCAGTGGCGGGAAGCGCACAGGTACCGGAACACGCCGACCGTTGAAACGATATGCGGGGATATCGAGCGTTATCTAACGATCATCGCGTACAAAGAGCGGCTCCTGAAACTCCGGGAGGATATGTTCACTCAGTTATATCCTGACGCCCGGATGAGCAAAGCGGGAGAGGGAGGGTTATAGAAATTAAAAAGGGGTTTCGTCGAATCGTCGAACAAGTGCTGTAGTCTGGACGGGATATCATGGTTTCGATGAAAAACAGGGCCGAAGCGGCCCGACTCAACCGGGAGATCACCCTCAAGGGGATGGAGCACGGCGGAACGACCGTGGCGGTGATCGGCCAGAAGGGATGTGGCAAGACCACCGAGCTGCTGCAGCTCGCAAACGGCGTGGCCCACGTAGACCCGTACGATGGGATGACGTACAAGGATACGGTGGTCTGGCTGGCTCAGGGATACGACTACTGGAACTCGATCCCTGACCAGAGCCGGATCCACCTCCACTTCCATAAGAACAGTCCGGTGAGGTTGGTGAATGAGCGGTTCGAGCCGGACGACTTCGGGGTTGCCAAGCGACGGATGCATACGTACAAGGATGCCAAACAACTCCTATCCCGGTTGGTGCCCTACGCGATCAACGTCATCTACGAGCCGACCGAATGGCTCTTCTCGCCGCTCGTGCAGCAGGCGATCGAGCGCTATACGTTCCAGAGCCTGGACGATCTGGTCTTCGAGGGGTCGTTGTTCTTTTATGAGTTGCTGCATGTGCTTCGCACCCGGAAGCACCGGGACCAGTTCGTGTCCGTCTTCGCGGACGAGGCCGGCCGGATCTTTCCCATGTATCCCGCAGGCCGGCGGTTTATGCTGCAGGCCTGGTTGATTCAGAGTGAGGTGATCCATCTCCGCCGAATGAACATCTCGCTGTATCTGGCGGCGCACGGCACGAGTTCGATCGATTCCCGGCTGCATGACAAGATCCAGTACTGGATCTGGATGAGAGGGGCGAGGATCCGGAAAGATTCTCCGGTATATAGGTATCGGACCAACGTGCTCGAGCCCGGGGAGGCGATCATCGAGTCGGGGATGTTTGGGGATTTCAAGGTACCGGACCTGGTCAGGCGGGGGTTGGTGATTGCCGAGTATCAGCGAGAGATCGAATCAGCGAAAAAAGAGGAAGATGCATCAATGGGATACGCCTGATATCGTTCTTCTAGTTCGAGTCCAAGCCGGCAATGAGAGAGCGCCGGAACTCCTCCATCTTCTGGTTGATGAGGGCCAGTCGGGGATCTCCGTCCATCCGCTGGAGTACGTTGTTGACCTTCTGATCTTGTTCTTCCTGCGCGGCAGCGGTAAGCGGCTTCGTGCACATGCGACAGAATTTTGACCCCGGGGGATTGACTGCCAGGCAAAACATGCATTGCCGGGGCTTATCGTCGGCAGCGTCGAGCTCGCTTTCCGTCTTCAATCCCGCCTTCCTCAAAAATTCGTCGTCGATGGCCTTTTCCGACAACTTCAGATACGTTCTGAACATCATCGTGTCTGGATTGGCCCAGAACGTTTCTTTCAGAACTGACTCCTGATAGTTCTTTTTCACGAGTTCAGTGATGCGGGATTTTCTGAACAGATGCGGGTGGACCCGCTTCGTAATCCCTGCACGCTGAGCGGCGCGTTCGATCACCTGGGATATCGCCCGATACTGGAGCGGTTTGCCGTTCATCTCCGAGATGAACACGAATGCGGGCCCTTCAGCCGACGGCCCGTAATACCCGTTCCTCCAAGCGGCCAAGTATGAGGTGCTGTTGATGAGTCGGGGGTACCGCTTCTTCATCTCTTTCGTATCGTTGATTGTGCAACGCACTCCATACTTGTCAAACTGGATGTCCGACCATCTTAGGCGGGCAATCTCCCCAATCCGAGCGCCTGTTTCATAGGTCACGGCGATGATTGCCCGGTCCCTATGCGTCTTGCAGGCTTTGATCAGGGCGGCGAGCTCGTCGGACGTAATCAGGTCACCGGGGTCGGTCGTCTCAAGGTCGGTCGGCGGCGCTTTGAGCTCGGCTAGGTCCTCCTTCGTGATCCGGGAGTGGCCCCGGGTGATCATCCACTTGTAAAACGATTTCAGGATCCGGATGTGATCGCTGACCGTGTTCTGCTTGTAAGGTTTTCCCTTACTGTTTTTCATTGCGGTTAGGCGCAACCTGGCGGCGAAGAGATCGTCAATCGTCGCCTCGTCCCACGGTACGTCGAGCACCTGTCTCCAGGATACGAGGGTCTGGGCCAACTTTGTGGCCCGGTGATTCGAGATACCCCGGCCGCCCTGCTTGTAGAAAACGAACTGACGGACGTACGTGGCATCGCTGCCGTCAATTCGCCCCTCCGCCTCCGCTTTGGCGAGCTGCTCATCCCAGTACCCAGGGGCGGCTTGATGATGAAAGGAGGTAATACTTGCTACTTCCATGGAAACCTATTTATCTGCACAAGATATGAACATATTGAGTTACGCCCTCCGCCGGCGTCCGATGGAGGAGATCGGTACTTGGACCTCTACAGTACGTT
>ENA-UOOH01002198-UOOH01002198.1-fermentation-metagenome-genome-assembly--contig:-NODE-2198-length-17319-cov-5.268362_pt1 | contig 17319 bp, 12 predicted proteins | sample MGYA00245778_ERZ724025 | MGnify/ENA primary metagenome ERZ724025 (study PRJEB28704, sample SAMN03018313) | fermentation metagenome | biome: anthropogenic terrestrial biome; feature: soil; material... | reverse complement strand
TTTCGACCAACCTATCGGGGTGGGTAGGTTCCATGCTCTGCAGCCTACTTTTTTTTGGGGGGGTATTTTCAGTGATTCCGATTCAGTTGACCAAGGCAGTTGTTGAAAACGGCTCCGATGTAGGTCCCTTTTCCCCCCTCCCAATACACCTCTGCGCCCTCTGCGATCTCTGCGGGAGTCCTCACTTTCCGACCCTGGAGACCTTTCGTGGTGGCCTCATAGGGATTTCGGACAACTTCTAGGGAAACCACGCAGGCATCCAGGGCCGCCGATCACAAGCGCTTATTCGGACAACCCGCCGGCCAAAAATTGGGCCGCACGGGGGATGCTGGAGAGATACTCCACGGCGTTGGCGAACTTCGAAAACCGCTTCACCCGCTTCGCACCGATCTTCTCGAAAAGCTCAGGAAGCCAAGCCGGCCTCTCACCAGTCACCTTCACCTCCATCACAACGACGTCCATCGTGTACTGCGCCTCACTACCCAGCAGCTCGAAGGTCAGATTCTGGTCAAGCGTGATCCGCAAAAACCCGTTATCGTCCTGTTGCTGGAAGGAGATCCGGTCATAGCGCACCTGCAGCAAAGGCATCAGTGTCATGGAGCTGAGGATCGCACGCACGTCGAGATAGATCTGATCAATCCCCTTGACCGTGTTCATCTCCCGAACCCGATCCAGGACATCTTTGCCTGCAAGAAATTCAGGGAGATCGTCCTCCAGGAGGCAAAACCGCTCCTTCTTCGAGATCCCGTGGTCCTTGACCTTCAACTCCAGCCAACTGACCGGGTCAAACTGCCCGTTGTAGCCGTATTGCCGCATCCGAATCTTGCGTCGGACCTTCCTGCGCTGGATATATTCACGATAGGTGTTCAAACCGGGGCTGTCGAAATACGTCGTCCGTATATTCGTCACGTCGTGCTTCCCCGAATAGCGGTAAATGGGGACATAGGCCGAAATCGTCTTCGTCACATCCTCGACCGGTCTCAAACCGACGAGGTATTTTCGCTCTTGGCGAAGGAAAAGACTGGCCTCCTGATTCACGCCAGGTGTGTTCGAATCGATCTCGCCAATCAGGCCGTCCGTTGCCTCCCGATCCAATGCCTGTTCAGGGTCTATCATAAGAAAATCCTTCACTCCCGAAATCTCTTGAGAAAGAAGGTCCGATTTCATGGTGATTCTTACTCCGCCATCCGCGAATGGCTACCAGTCCAATAAAAGAAAATATAACCGACTTTTCATGGAACGTTTACAAAAAGGAAATATTGGCCACGAAAAGCATGTCGGGCCTGACCCGGTACCTGCTCACTCAGTCCGGCTCTTCGGATCCCAAATGAGCTCGTCCGTGTCCTCCCAGGCCCGAACCAACTCCGCGCGATAGGTATCCACATGCCAATCGGCAAAGAGGAAGTTCGCCTGGCCGTTATGCCGACTCTTCGTGACATCCTCCCATTTGCCCTTGGGATTGACCGCCCCACTCCCTGTGCTTCCATCAAAAACCACCACTGTCCGCGAGGGCGCTCGCAACTCCGCCATCGGCTGGTACTGCTCGCCCTCCCGCTGTAGCTGGGAGTTGAATCGGTAACTCTCCAAATACCCTGGATGCCCCGGGTCCACAGCAGGACAGACCATAACAGTCCGATTGTCACCGGTATACATCAACAAGGCTTCCTGCCATGAGACCTGGCCATAATTGGCATCCTCGTGGGGCAGGAGGTCACGGTTGTCACCCGTGTACATTTCCAGAGCGACCCCAACCTGCCGGAGGTTGTTCACGCATGCAATGGCCCGCGCCTTGGAGCGCGCCCGGCCCAAGGCCGGCAACAGCATCGCCGCCAGGATCGCGATGATCGCTATAACCACCAATAATTCGATCAATGTAAATGCAGCCCTATACCGAGTAGCCTCTGGTATTGGCACCTCGGTATCTCGAGCATCCCTGCACAATCTCATGCCCACCTCCGGTCATGCGCCCCCACGGAAAATTAAAATCTCGTTAAAAGAACGAATCCAATTGTCAAAGTTAACAAAGAAAAGGCGAAACCCCAAAAAAAGAGGCACTTCCAACTGTTGCCGTGGCCCACTGCCGAGTGGACAGGTTCAATCCAGACGGTCGCAGATATCCGCGGCGTAACGGCGTCGGTTGCGCCACGATATCCCAAGACCAGCTGGTGGCCGTCCGAAAAGGCAGCCGCTTTCCCGACCTGACCTCGCCATGCCCATCCGGAGAACCTCCCGCAGAGGGCGCGGTGGCGTTTTCGACCTGGTGATGGGTGTGCGCCGATCAACCGTTCACGTGTATTTGATACCGTCATCGTCATGCGTGAAGGCAGGGAAATGGAACCGCCAAGACGCCGAGGGGGGGAGGGATTTGAACCGCCAAGACGCTAAGATCGCCAGGAGAGAGAGGGAAATAAACCGCCAAGACGCCAAGATCGCCAAGGAGAGAGAGGGAAATTAACCGCCAAGACGCCGAGGGGGGAGGGATTTGAACCGCCAAGACGCCAAGATCGCCAGGAGAGAGAGGGAAATTAACCGCCAAGACGCTAAGATCGCCAAGGAGAGAGAGGGAAATAAACCGCCAAGACGCCAAGATCGCCAAGGGGGAGACATGACCTGAAACGGTCTGGATGGGCGCGATCGCATCTGTGGCCTTCAGTTCCACGATGACTCCGGCTCCCTCCACTGCGGTAATCTGCGTAATCTGCGTAATCTGCGGATCCCTACCCGTCTTCGGGCCTTTATCCTTTTCGCCACCTTCCCTTCTCCTCCCGATGCGCGCCCTCCGGATGCCACCACCGTGGTGTCCCTCGCCACGCTGCCCCCTGTCCGCCGACGATCCATCGCACAAACCCATTGGCCAGAGCCAGGTTCATAGCTAGGAAGTAACGCGGCCATGCCGTGATGTCGTGCTTCCATCCACGCGTCCATCCTCGACCACCCAACCAACCCAGCACGTACACCAAGACCTGAATCCCAAAAAACGCCCGAAACAATCCATCGCCTACCGCCAATACCGCCGAGGCCGGCAGCATGTAGATCAGACAAAAGGGCACCAGCCAACGCATCACCTTATGGGAACCAAAGGCAAAGGCGAGCCAGCCACGCCAGGGATTGAGCAACGGCCACAAGTATTGAAGCGACTGATAATTGCCCGCTCCAATACGGCTCTTGCGCTCGAACTCACTCTCCACACCGGCCGCGGTCTCCTCCCGAGCCGAAACCCGTGAATCATACCGAATCCGCAGCCCACGCCGCAGCGCGATCAGCAGCGGCAATACGAAATCATCCGTCACTACCTCGTCCGAAAGCGGAATGAAGTCGCTCCGACGAATGGCGTAGCATCCGCCGTTCGCCCCCAGGACCGCGCCCAACCGATCTTCCAGTCTTTTCAGCAACACCTCGTAGCGCCAGTAACTCCCCTCCGCCCGGAAGCCAGCCGGACTGACGAGCCTGATTTCCCCCACCACAGCTCCCGTTCGCTCATCCAGACGAAGCCCCGTCACCAGCCTCCGAATCGCTGCTCGCTCGAAATAGGTGTTCGCATCCGTCAATACCACCACCGGGGCATCTATGCGCTGCATCGCGGCATTGATCAGCGCCGCCTTCCCCCGCTGAGGCGACAACGACATCAGGCGTATCCGCGGATCTCCCTGGGCGAATTCCGTCACCACCAACTCGGTCCGATCCTCCGATCCGTCCGAGCCAACCAATACCTCGAGACATTCCCGTGGATAGTCCAGCTCAAGGGTGTTGCGCAGCTTATAGGCGATCACGTCCGCCTCGTTGTGGGCCGCAATCAGAACACATACCCGCGGCCACCCTCCCTCCATCCCGGGGAGTTCCTCGTCAATTCGACGACACGTGGACGGTGCGCCGAACAGGCCGGCAAAGATCCACAACAACACCGGGTACAGGACATAGGTGTACCCGCAGACCGCGACCGCCACCCAAATGCTCCAACCCAGCCACCCCATCGCAGCCCTCCCCAGGCCATCCAAACCACACCGAATCCGAACCGGTCGACCTCACCAGCAGAGGCGATCCACACCTCCCACAGCTCTTTGCCACCCACGCAGTGCCCCGCAAAAGTCGATGACCTCCAGGCGCCCGGCCGCCTCCAGAACCTCCGGCAAACAACCCCACCCAGCACCCCAGGTATTCACCACCACCAATGGACACGCCCTGCACATGGTCAAGAGGTCACGCTCCAAACACGCCTCAAGCCAAGACACCGCACCAGTCGGACCTTGCATCTCCAATGCAGAGGCCACACTCGGATCCCACACACGCAGTTCAATGCCCTCAGCCCGCAGGTCTTCAGCCAATCGAAAAAAAGGGCTTCCTCTCAAGTCCTCCGATCCCGGCTTGAACCCAAGCCCGATCAGCCCCACCCGACTCATCCGCTTGCTGACGATGAGCTCCAACCCCACACGATAATGCGCCTCGTTGGAACAGAGCAGGGCGTTCACCAAGGGCAACTCCACGCCAAGCAGACCGCCGATTTCACCCAAGGCATGGATGTCCTTCGGCAAACACGCCCCCCCAAAGGCAAAACCCGGCCGAAGGTACGCCTCTGAAATATTGAGCTTCCGGTCCGTACAAAACAGCTCCATCAGATCGATCCCGTCCAACCCGAGTGCATGAGAAAGCCGTCCAGCCTCGTTGGCAAACGCCACCTTCATCCCATGATACGCATTGCATAGATACTTGAGTAGCTCCGCCGACTCCATGCCGACGACGCGCGGCGGAGCGGCCTCCCGTCCGATCAACGCCTGCCAGGTTGCGACCACCTCCGCCTGAGCATCACGCACCCCCAACACCGATAAGGCCGGATCCCGGAAATCTTGAACGCCATCCCCCCTGCGCAAAAACTCCGGATGGAAACAGAGCCGAAAACCTTGGCCCTCAACCGTTCCAGACCCCGCCTCCAGCTCGGTTCGGACCGCCCCCCATGTCGTCCCCGGCGGGACCGTGCTGCGATTGAGGACCAATGGCTTGCCCCCACAACCACGAATCCCCTCGCCCACCTCCCGAGCCGCCCGGCACATGGAAGTCAGATCCACACCTAATCCGTCCTCGCCCTTGGGTGTACCCACCGTGAGCATGACGCAATCCGCATCCGCGACCGCATCTCGGAGCCGGATCGTGGCAGAGAGACGCCCCGCCGACACCATCCTCGCCATCAAATCGCGGAGCGGCCCCTCAGGAATCGGACTCACCCCGCGCCGGATCGAGGCTACCCGATCCTCAAGCAGATCCACCCCCACAACCGCATGGCCGAGCTCGGCCAGACAAGCCGCGGTCACACAGCCGACATACCCCATACCTATGACTGCAACCCGCATTCAACCCCCTCGAAGGACACTCTGCAATGCCGATTCCAATTCCCGCGCCGCATGTTGCCAGGTACGCTTCTCCACCACTTCCTTGCGTGCCTGCCCCGCCAAGAACTCCGCCCTGTTCCGATCTTCCAGTAGCTCCACAACCGATCCCGCAAAGACCTCAGGTCGATCGGCCAGGAGTACGTGCCGTCCCGCCTCCAGCCCCAATCCCTCCGCCCCGATGGAAGTGGAAACGACCGGTAACCCCATCGCCATCGCCTCGTATATCTTGATCCGCGTTCCACCACCAAACCGGATCGGAACAATAAAGACCCGTGCCCCGCGCATGTGAACCCGCACGTCCGGGACCCTTCCAGTCACCGTAACCCCACCAGCTTGTTGGCAGACACGCACCAACCAGTGAGGAGGGTTGCGGCCGACCACCCCAAGCGTCGTGTCCGGACGCACCTCGAGAATTAGAGGCCAAACGCGATCCAGAAACCATCCGATCCCATCCGCATTCGCCTCCCAATCCATCGAGCCTGTGAAGACCAGATCATCGGCCGGCTCGACCCTAGGACCCTCCATCGAAAAACGTTCAGCATCCACCCCGGTCGAAACAGTCCAGACCCGACGCGCCCCCCATTCTTTGCGGAAATACTCCGCATCCTCAGGCGAAACGGCCAGCACCCCCTCATATTCCCTGCAGATCCGTCGTTCCCACCGTGCCATCCGTACCCACTCCCACAGGAGATAGAGCCGCGTCGCCCCCCAAGCGCGCGATTGTGCATGCCGCCAACGAATCATCGACTCGACGTTGTGCTGAAACACCACCCTGGGCAATCCCGTCTTCGGAATCGAACGGGTCACCTGCAGAAAATCCGCTACAAGCACATCATACGACTCGGCTCGCACAAGCTGTTCGATCTCGTGCCTCAGCGAAGAACTCGCATATTTGGACAACACAAAGGCGTGCCGCGATCCCAGATTGGCCAGTACCGCGAGCCAAAACCGCACAGAACCCTTGCGCGGTTCCGACCACGCAACCGGCACCAAACGCCTGAAAAGTCCGCGCTCCTCCCGTGGCACGAGATCAAGCGCCCCGTCAGGGGAGAGCCCAATCACCGTGACCTCATGTCCTCTGGCCAACAGACGCAGGATGTTCCAGGTCCGGATCTTACCTCCAGCATCGAGAGGCACCAGCGGCCGAGGCAAGACCCAGAGGATTCGAAGCCGCTCAGCATCTGTGTGCATCGATCTCACCACGTCACCGCCCCATCCCGGCCGCGCTTCCGAATAAACGTCCGATGCCAAAACTCGAACGTCAGCATCAGCCAAAGTCGCTCGGCATGATCCCGTTCGCGTCGCTTGTGGGCATTCCACATGCCCAGAATTGCCTTGGCACCCCATTGATCGCGGACCCAGCTCCCTTCGTCCAACAAGACCTCCAGAACCGCCTCTCCCCTCGGCTCCCTCAGCCAACGAGCGATAGGTGTCGGGAATCCACGCTTCCGCCGCCCGGAAACCGCTCTGGGCAGCAGTCGGCCCGCCAATCTCCGCACGATCCACTTCCCGGTGATTCCCCGATACCGGTACCGGTCAGGCATCCCCCAAACCGCCTCCACCAGCTCATGATCCAAATACGGCACCCGTCCCTCCAAATTGGCGGCCATCCCCATTCGATCGAGCTTCTGCAACAAGCCTACCAAGTATCCGTGAAGATCCGTGTACAGCATCCGGCGAAGGAGGGTCGCATCGGTCGCTCTCTCCCATGCGGCCAGGCTCGCCGCGTACGCCTCGGTCCGCAGCCGCGCTCCATCGCTTCCCGCCGCCCACTCCACCCCGCTAAGACACTGGCCCCCCGGTTCAAAGACAGCATGCCAATTATCGAGGTAATACCGTCCTGGATCGCTGGTGGAATATCCCAATACACTGTGCACCATCAGCTTCTTGAACAGATCGGGCAGCGGTCGGCTCCAGATCCCCTCCCGGATCGAATCACGGAGACCATCCCCTAATACTCGGTCCGCCCCCCAGCGCCCCACCCGCCGGTTCCAAACCGTCGCACCATATCGGGCATACCCCGCAAACAGCTCATCACACCCCTCGCCGGTCAGCAGAGTGCGCACCCGCTTGCGCGCCTCCTGCGCAAGCGAAAACAACGCGATGCTGGAAGGCCATCGAATCGGACCGTCCATGTGCCAAACCAACTTGGGGACCAACGCCCAGAACCGCTCGGCATCCAATACAACCTCGTGATGCTCACACTCAAGCAGCTCCGCCACCTCCCTGGCTCCGGTCAATTCGGAAGCCTCGGCCTCGGTATACCCAACCGAAAAGGTCGCCACCGGCGCACCCGTCTCCCTCCGCATCAGACTCGCCAACAAAGCAGAGTCGACACCACCACTCAGGGCCAATCCCACCGGCTGATCCCCCATCAGGTGCTCTCGAACAGACGCCGTCAGCCTCGACTCGAGCCGGTCAACCCACTCTGTGGCACCCCATGGAGCCTGCCCCTGGTCCTGGTCCGCCCCAAGCGGTAAGGACCAATAGCGTCGGCTTCGAAGCGCGGCCCCTGGAACCGCCCACGAGACGCACGTACCGGGTTCCACCTGCTCCACGCCTTGATACAGAGAGCCATGCGCAACCCCAAACCCGAGCGCCCAATGCTCCGCCATCCGTGAAAAATCGATGCGCGGTTCCATCCACGCGGATGCCCATAGCCCCTTCGGCTCGGAGGCGAACGCAATCCCACCATTCCCTAGCCGGGCGAAATAGAGCGGCTTGATTCCCCAGCGGTCCCGCACCAGCCAGAGCCGTCTCGATTCTCCGTTCCAAAGCGCGAAGGCGAACATCCCGCGAAGGCGGTCCGGAACCGCTTCTTCCAGCTCCTCCCACAAATGCACAATCGCTTCGGTGTCCGAATGCGTGCAGAACCGATGCCCCCGCGCCTCTAAAGCGCACCGAAGCTCCAGATGGTTGTATATCTCTCCGTCACAGGTCATCCACCGAACGCCGGCCTCGTCCGCCATCGGCTGCCGCCCCCCGGTCCGATCCACTATTCCAAGTCGGGTGTGGACCAGGGTGACCCTCCAGTCCGCCCCCCCACCAACAACACCAGACCAGCTTCCACTCTGATCCTGCCCCCGGTGGCGCAGGGCGCGCAATACCCGATCCACTCGGCCGGCATCATCGGTCTCGCCCCCCGTCGGCACGATCCATCCCGCTATTCCACACATCCCGCCCCCCGATCCGCCCCCGATTTCAATCCCTCCAGCCACCGCAATAACCGATCCCGATCCGCTTCCCATCCGGCATCATCGCGCCAACCGGCCGGCACCGCTTCTCCCTTGCGCCCAAGCACACATCGGGGATCTTCGGCCCTCCCCCCCCGCCATGCCCATAGGCCCGCGTCCATGCGCCATCCCAGTACCAGTTGCTCCGACGCCCATACCAAACGTATACCCAACACCGTGCCCATCCGGCAGGAATCCACCTCGGGCCTTTCGCCCGACCACGACATCAACGTCAGCCCCCATGCAAACGAAGACCTCGCCCGAACCCCACGACAGAGCACGCCGCCGTCCCGATCCTGTCCGTACGTCGGCGACCATCGCCGGGGTTCCGCCCAGGTCCGCCCGCCCTCAAACAGATCACCCCACCAGGCCAAACACATCGTTCCCAGCTCCCGGGTGAGCTCGACTCCCTCTACACCCTCGCCCCAATCGGCCGAAACCGACCACGGCAATTGAATTCGCCACCGTCCGACCTCATCCCCCATCCCAGCTGTCAACCCGTCCAACACCAATAACCCATCCCGAAGCATAACCATCCCGCGGTGCCCATGGCGAACTCCATCCAACCAGACCCAAGACCCGGCCGCCGCATTGATGTCTCCGCAATCAAACCAAGCCCCTAACCGTGCCCGAATCCACCGCTCCCTCCGAAAGAGAGCGTCACCCCGCGCCTGCGCCCCCGCCGCGCCCCAATCCACAAGGTTGTGCGATGAAGTCGCCCGATACACACGCCTTCGCCCCTCGGCCAGGTAGTCGCCGGTTCCGCGATCGACCACCCAAGGCTCCCCGCCCCGCCACAGAACAAAGGAACCGATATCCTCATGCCCATGCCCTGCCGCGGTGCGCACCGGACCGATCGGACCACAATCCCATACCACCCGCAGCCCAGGCACGGCCTCCGTGGCCGGCTGCTCCATGACGACCCAACCGGCCGCTGCAGCCACTCCCAATTCACCGTCCCACCCCTCGTGATCGACCTGCCCAACACCCTCACAGACCGGGGCCGCCAAGTGCCCCAGGCCCAGAATCAACTCCGGCTCCGCTGCGGCCCCAATCCACCTGGTCGGAGCAGTCATCTGCATACCCAACGCAACACCAAGCTGAAACAATCCTCTCCAGCCCCAATCACCGCCCGACCACGGCGTCCAAGGCCAAAGCCTTCCTCCATCGTCATCCCCCAGGCTGGCGACCTCCCCGTGCGCACCCAAGAGCCATTCCGTTCCCACCAACATCCGTGCCAGTCGCGCATGCGTCGATGCCGACAAGCGCTCTGTCCGCATGCCACACGCAGCCTGCGTCAGGAGCAATTGCATGGCGAACTCCACCGCATACCGATGGTAAAACATCGATTGCTCGTCGTGAATCCCATCGGCTCCCGTCTGAACCCGCGCTGCCTGCTCCCACAAAAGACCGCACTCACGACCACTGGCCGCCCAACCCCGCTCCACGTCGCCCCATACCCAGCCACTGCAGGCCAGCCAAAGCAGTTCCCCCAACAGGTGCGTGTTCGGAGCAAAATAAGTGGATCGATTGCGCATCACATGCCGGCGCGATTCCCGAATCCGGCCCCGCAACCGCATCGCACGGTCCCGATTCGTACCCAACCACTCCGCCCCACACAGGGCAACCAGCCAGGTCAGCGAAAATCCGCGCAGCGCCACTTCGAGAGCACTGCTCCAACCCACGCCGCCGAGCGGCGGATACGCATCCAGCCAGCCATCCAGGGCCTCACCCACCGCGGCGGTCAGGTCCTTCCGTCCCGTCGCCCGAGCCGCAAGCGCCATCCGCACCAGCCATTGCAGCCGGTGCAGTTCCCAGACGACCTTCACATCCCCGAAGGCAGCCTCATCCAACGGGTCAAGCCCCCAGCAGTAGCCGTTCGGGACCGCCGCAATCCCGGAAATCGGTTCCCGATCCCACGCCGGCGGCCACCCCCAATCCAGTGCAGCGTACCCAAGCAGCGCATACTTGCCATGCAAAATCGCCTCGGACTCCCCCAACCACGCAGCAAGCAATCCTGGATGCGTCCGCCCCAGAGAGGGGAGCCATCGGTCCTGTACCAGCAGTGCGGGAGTCAATCGGCGCGAAGCAACAACCCATTGCTCAATTCCCTCGGCCAGGTCACACTCCGGATCCCGCTGATCAGCTCGGACCAACCACCGGTATCGCCAACGATCCAGGATGCGCCGCCTCAGCAGCTGCATCGATCGCGATCCCAACTCCCGCGGCTTCATCCGCAGCAATCTCCGTGCACCCCCGCTCATCCGCTCCTCGGCCCCTCGATTTCGCCCCGGGCGGTCGCCTGGATGCGCACCCGACCTTGGGTCCGCACCCCTCCCACCCCCGCCGCCTTCCGTTTGTCCGGCCGCTGATAGGTGTCCGATACCCGACGTCGCAACCAAACCGGAAGCCAGCTGGCCACCCATGGCCTCCACAACGACCAACGGTTCGGATGGTGCGCCCATGCGCTGATCAATAGGCGACGTGCTGCTCGGGTGTCGTTCTCGAAGATCAAAAAACGGATCCCGAAAAAGGCGTTCCAGCACGCCTTGGCAGCCATTAGGCCTGCTGGCCCCAACCCTTCCAGCAGGAAACTCTGGTGCCGGTCGAAGACCGATCGTGTCAACCGACACTTGGCTGCGGTCGATAGTCGATGGGAGACCCCCGTGGATCGCTCCAATCGAAGGACCAGCGGGTGCTCCACACATAGGATCGGGAACCGGCGGATTACGCGCAGCCAATACTCCCAATCCTCAACGCCCCGCATCACCGGATCGGGAAGGCCGACCACGTCCATGACTTCCCGCGCAATCAATACGGAGCTCTTCAGCACGAGATTGGCCCGTGCCAGATCGCGCAAGGCCAATGGGTAAGCCGCCTGGACCGTCGCCTTCAGGTCCATCCCCGCTCCGTCCCACGCCTCCGATACGGCCTGATCCCCTCCGGTGTACACCCGCCCCGAGGTCACCACCGCACCCGCTTCAGGATGGCGGTCAAAGACCGCCAACTGGATCTCGAGTTTCCTCGGGTGCCAAAGGTCGTCCGCATCCAGAAAGGCCAGCCAACGGCCACGCGCCTCGATCAGCCCCGCATTGCGCGCAATCACCTGGCCGGAGTGCGGCCGCTGCATAAGCCGCACCCGCGGGTCCTCCGGCAGATCAGCGGATCGCACCGGCGGGGTGGAGCCGTCATCGACAACCAAGACCTCCCGCACCTCCACCGTCTGCTCCAAGGCGCTGCGCACCGCCGCCGCAAGAGTCCCGTGCGCCTCCCAACACGGAATCACGACCGATATGCCCCAAGGATCATCCACTGCGATTGCGTCCCTCCCGTCCCCTTCACCATCAATTCTCGGCTCCCATTCGCCCGATCGGCGATTGCATCCTATCCTGAGCCAACACTGTACACCCTCAGCCATCCCTCGACAGCCCATCCGCTAAGCGTCGGATCCGATTCATGAATCCTCCTCCAGATCATCTCAAAAAAAAGGCACTGGTCGGCACCGGCTGGGTCGCAGGCACCATCCTCGTCTCCCGCGCCCTGCAGTCCCTCGGCGGGATTTTCCTCCTGCGACTCTTGGAGCCGACCATGTTCGGACTTTTCGGCATGGTGATGGCCTACCTCGGGATCGTGAGCATCGGAACCGATCTGGGCCTGCGCCAAGCCATCATCCAACGGCCCAACCTCGAAGGCGAGGAGCTTCATGAGGCACTGCAGTTCTTCTTCGTCACCTACCTGGTCAAGGGGATCCTGCTCAGCCTGATCACATGGACCTGTGCGCCCCTCGCGGCCCGCTTTTTCCAGACCCCGGAAGTGACCTGGATGATCAAAACCAGCGCGCTCTGCCTGATCGCGCGCTCCGCGATCAGTCCCGGGACCCTCGAGGCCGAGCGCAACATGGATCTGCGAAAGGTGGAGCTCGTAATCCAGGCATCCAGAGGCGTCGCCTTGATCGCCACCCTCAGCTTCGCATTCTATCTGCGCAGCGCTTGGGCACTGCTGCTCGGGACTTTGATCGGGGATTGGACCCATGTCTTCCTGAGCTTTTGGGTCTTTCCATTCGCTATGCGTCGGCGCCCTTACTGGATCTGGATCCGCCGCCTGCTCCATTTCGCCAAACACAGCTTTCTCAACCAGGTCTTCAATACCGCCATCCTCCAGACCGACAAACTGATCGTCGCCCGCATGCTCGATAAAACCGCTTTCGGTTTCTTCGACAAGGCTCAAAACATCATGGCTCTAAGCGCTGTGCAGCTCGCACAGGTCATGGGTAAGGTCGGGTTTCCCATGTTCAGTCAATTGAGTAAGGATCCGCACCGGGCCGGCCGAGCATGGCTGAAATTGCTCCGCTATACATCAACCTTCGCCATACCACCCTTCATCGTCGTCGCCGTTTTCGCACCCGCTCTGGTCAGCCTTCTCCTGCAGCCGCATTGGCTGCCCATCATACCGTTGCTCCAAATCTTCAGCCTGTACTCGATCATGCGCATCCTGAGCCTCGGCACCGCAGCCATGCTCATGGGCCTCGGCTACCCTCAGATCCCTGCGATCCTGAAAGGCGTGCGCCTGAGCCTGCTGCTCGGATTCCTCCCCTTCGCCATACAACGCTTCGGTGTGCTCGGCGCCGCCTGGTGGACCTCCATGGCCTTTGTGTTGACCACCACACCGGCGATCCTCGCCTGCATATGGAAGGGACGCCCCGGTCGCGCCACCGCCCGACAACTGCTCCAAACCCCGCTGATCGCGAACCTGAGCCTGACCGCGTTCAGCCTCTGCCTCCAAGGCAATACCCCAAACAGCTTGCCATGGCTCGCTGTCAACCTCTTCGCCAGCGGGCTGTTCTACGCAGGCATTCTCCTGTTCGACAAGGAGTTCCGTGCGCTTCCCGCCGCCGTGCTGAAGGCAGTCCGGCAATGGCAGGCCCGAAGATGAGCCCGTTCACCCCCCCCCTCTGCCTCAGCCCGGGCACGACTCCGACGCCTCCTCCAAGAGGCCGTTGAAGGCCTCCGCCCGCCAATCGCCCCATACCCGACGCTCATCGCCAAGCAGAATCGTAACCACCGTCCACAGCAGGATCTTGAAGTCGAGCCATGCGGTTCGGTGCGCGATGTAGTAGAGATCGTACTCCAGCTTCCGACGCCCCCCACGGAGATCGTAGGTATACGGGAAACGGACTTGGGCCCATCCCGTGATCCCGGGCAGCACCCGCAGTCGATCCTCATAGTGTGGGATCTCACGGCTCAATCGCTGAACGAAAAACGGCCGCTCAGGGCGCGGCCCAACAAGGCTCATATCACCACGCAGGACGTTCCACAACTGAGGCAGCTCATCGAGCCGGAACCTTCGCAGCCATCGGCCCGCCCGCGTGATACGCGGATCACCCGGCTGTGACCAGACCGGACCCGTCACCGCTTCGGCATCCGCTCTCATCGTCCGGAACTTGAGCTGCTCAAACCGCTCCCCATCTCGGCCGACACAGGCCTGGCCATAGAAAACCGCCCCCTTGGAATCGAGCTTGATCCAAACCCCGATCAAGGCCCCGAACGGAACCAGTACGACCAGCCCGATCGCTGCCAACACGCGATCCAAGATCCCCTTGATTCTGCGACCATAGAGGGATTCGATCCGCGCGTTGGCACGCCCCGTCCACTCCCCCCCGACGTGCCGCAGCGGCACCCGGCCCAAGACCCACTCGTAGAGGTTGACCAGGTCCATAACCCGGTCCCGGGTTCCCAGCCGCAAACCAACCTCCCGTAAAAGCCATCGGACTCGATCGGAATCGACCGCCACGATGACGATCCTCCCGGATGGGTGGGGGGCGTTCATGATTAAATCCGCCCGCTCCGGCAGGGGACGGACCACGATCCCGTGGACCCGTGCGGTCGGCGGCGCATCCGCCGCCGTATCGAAGGCCGAAATCCCTTCCACCCCTTGGGGCGCCAAGACCCGTAACAAGGCCAACGCCTCCTTCAGACTATCACCCGTCCCCAATACAACCGCACCGCGCCAACGGCGGGCGCGGAACCAACCGGTCCAACGATGACTATTGCTGATTCGAGACCCTCCCACCCCGAATACCCCTCCCCCTCTGGGCCACATCACCCCTCGTCAAACAACCTTCGATCCAAGGCCCTGGCCTGAACTGCCTCCCCAATGTCACACGCATCAATGCACTCCCGACCTTCCAGATCGGCCAGCGTTCGCGCTACCTTCAAGATGCGGTCATGGGCACGCGCACTGAGGTCGAACTCCTCCAGCGCCTGCTTCAATAGGCCCTCCGCCTCGCCCTGAAGACTACAGTGCGCCCGGATCAGACTCGGTGTCATCTGAGCATTGCAAAAAATGCCCGGCACCGCGCTGAAGCGTTCGTGCTGGATCGTGCGCGCCGCAGAAACACGGTGTTGCACCACCTCCGAGCGCTCGGAGGGACGCGCCCCACGCAGCTCACTCAATGGAACCGCCGGCACCTCAATGTGCAAATCGATCCGGTCCAGCAGCGGCCCGCTGATTCGTGAACGATACTTGTAGATGTCCCGATACCCACATCGGCAACGATGCTTGGAATCACCCAGAAAACCACACGGACACGGATTCATTGCGGCGACCAACATGAACTGAGAGGGAAAGGTGACCGTCCCGGCCGCCCGCGAAATCGTCACCAGCCCATCCTCCAGGGGCTGGCGCAGGACCTCCAGCACGTTGCGTCGGAATTCCGGCAACTCATCCAGAAACAACACCCCGTTGTGGGCCAGACTCACCTCGCCGGGGGCGGGATGGGCCGTTCCACCCAGAAGACCGGCATCGGAAATGGTGTGATGCGGACTCCGAAACGGCCGTTCCACGACCAGCCCATGCCCCATCGGCGCGGACACCGCCACGCTCCAAATACGCGTGGTCTGCAGACTCTCCTCGAGCGTCATGGGTGGCAGGATCGACGGCAATCGACGCGCAAGCATCGTCTTGCCGCTGCCAGGCGGGCCGAGCAACAATAGGTTGTGCCCCCCCGCCGCCGCCACCTCCATCGCCCGCTTCACGTGCGCCTGCCCACGGACATCCGCCAGGTCAAGCTGGGACCGGCCAGCGGACGCCCGAAACAAGGTTTCAATATCCACACGCAAGGGGGTCAGGTCCGAACGCCCCTCCAACAGGGCAACCGCCTCGATCAGCGTCTCGATAGGAAAGACGTCCACCCCTGTCACCACCGCCGCCTCCCTCGCGCTGTCCGGAGCCAGACATACCCCGGAAAACCCGGCTTCACGGGCCATCAACGCCACGGAAAGCCCGCCGCATACCGACCGGATCGTCCCATCCAACGCCAGTTCACCGCAGAAGAGCAGCCGCCGGTCACTCGCCGGATGTATGCAACCCGAGGCCTCCAAGACCCCTAGCGCGATCGGCAGATCGAAACGTGGCCCCTCCTTGCGAATTCGAGCGGGAGCCAGATTCACGACCATGGAACCGCCCGGATAGCGGAACCCGCTCGAGTAAATCGAACGCATCACCCGATCCCGACTCTCCCGGACCGCCGCATCCGGTAACCCGACCAAGACCAGCGAACTCTTGTCCCCACCACACAAACAAACTTCAATTTCTACCACATACGCGTCAATCCCAAGGATTCCCGCGGAATCTACCCGAGCCACTGGACGACTCATGCCCACTCGCTCCCCGCTGCCCTAATACCTCCAATCAGCCGGCATCGTGAATGCCTCCCGAATCAGATGACACTTCGGATACCGCCCCTCCTCACTCATCCATACTTCCACCACGTCAAATCGAAAACGAATCTCCGGATGCCCCAACAATCGGAGGTAGGCCAGAGCCGCCCGCACAATCTTCCGCTGCTTGGCCTGATCGACCGCGTCCATCGGACGTCCACGCAAATGGCCCCTCCGCCGGGTCTTGACCTCCACGAAGACCAACTCTTCACCCTCGCGCGCCACCAGATCCAGTTCACCCGCAGGAACCCGAAAATTCCGGTAGACAATCCGGAAGCCGTGCCGCTTCAGATAGCGAGCGGCTGCACGCTCTCCATACCGCCCGATGGCGTCCCGCGAGGCCTGCGAAGGTTGCCGATGCAGCAATTCGTTCGAGGTAAGTCGGAGCATCCATAAAATCGTACCAGGGGATATCCGCAATGGAATCACCTCCCGGTCGGCTATTGTACCAACCCCAGTCAGGACAGGTCACGGCCAAAAGGGGGAATGCTGGAGCAGCGGGAGAAAAAAACCACAAAGATGCGAAAGCACCGCGCCCTCTGCGGGAGGCTCTCCGGATCCGGATGGGAAGGACTCGCGCAGAGGCGCTGAGGCGCTGAGGGGGGAATGGAGAGAGTAATGGGGGCTTGAGGTGATTCCTGCAACAGGCTTGGTTGGCTGGAAACGGTAATTCTATCCCCCCCAAAAAAAGTAGCGATCAGGGCATGAACCCTACCCACCCCCATAGCCAGATCGAAAACGCCACCGCGACCTCTGCGGGAGACTCTCCGGATGGGAAGGACTCGCGCAGAGGCGCAGAGGCGCAGAGCGGGAATGGAGAGAGTTGCATGCGGGCTTGAGGTGATTCTTGCATGGCTGGAACCGGTAAATCTACCCCCCCCAAAAAAAAAGAAGCGATCAGGGCATGAACCCTACCCACCCCCATAGCCAGATCGAAAACGCCACCGCGACCTCTGCGGGAGACTCTCCGGATCCGGATGGGAAAGC
>ENA-UOOH01002196-UOOH01002196.1-fermentation-metagenome-genome-assembly--contig:-NODE-2196-length-17320-cov-74.755575_pt1 | contig 17320 bp, 17 predicted proteins | sample MGYA00245778_ERZ724025 | MGnify/ENA primary metagenome ERZ724025 (study PRJEB28704, sample SAMN03018313) | fermentation metagenome | biome: anthropogenic terrestrial biome; feature: soil... | reverse complement strand
TGAGGGGGGAGGGGGCATGAGAATCTTTGTTTTTGTCTACTCACGACGACGATTTAGGAGGAGAAAACTATGGCTGATTTACTAACCTGGCAGGTATTTGGCACAACACTATTGATATTTTTTGTCCGTGTCCTCTCTATCTCCATGGACACCCTGCGCTTTATGTTCACGATGCGCGGAAAAAGAACAATCGCCTGGTTTTTAGGTTTTTTCGAATCTGTCCTATTTGTTCTTACGGTCGGTGTCGTCTTGAACGACATGACCAACTTTCTTTATATCATCGCCTATGCAGCAGGTTATGCCACAGGCAATGTCATTGGTATGTATATCGAACGAAAATTGGCTGTGGGTTATTCGCATATCAGTGTCATCAGCAAAACCAGGGGCAGCGAAGTCTCCCATGCCTTGCGCGAAAACGATTTTGCCGTGACCGAGATCCCAGCCCAGGGTATGGAGGGACCAGTTTGTATCAGTGACCTGTCAGTTCGCCGAAAAGACATCGCTGATGTTGAGAAAATTGTCAAGGAAACTGACCCCGAAGCTTTCATCACCATTGAAGAAGTCACACCGTTACGCGCTGGATACTGGGGCAGACAAAATGTCAAGAGGTGACCCAGCGAAACGCGCGTTGATTTTTGATTTCGACGGTCTGATCTTAGAAACCGAAAGTGCAGAAGTTGAAATTTGGAGTGAACTCTACAGCCAGGTCGGTTTGACCTTCGATATGGAGTCATACCTTGGGGTGGTGGGCTCCAATGGTCCCCGTGGTTTTGACCCAGCTCGACCTTTGGCAGACCGCGTAGGCGAGACCCGCAGCTTCGAACAAATCCGCGCAGATTTTCACCAAATGACCTTGCGTCATTGCGAAACTCTGGATGCGAGGGAAGGGGTGTTCGAACTGATCAGCAATGCCAAAGCTAAAGGATACCTCCTGGCAGTGGGCTCCAGTGCGGCTCTTTCCTGGGCAAAAACACACCTGACCCGCCTGGGTCTTTTTGATCAGTTTGACACCGTAGTGACCTTTGATGATGTAGAACGAGCAAAACCAGCTCCGGATATCTTTCTTAAAGTGCTGGAAAATCTCGACGTTTCCGCAGAAGATGCCCTGGTTTTTGAGGATTCGCAAAACGGTGTACTGGCAGCGCACCGAGCTGGTATCAGGGCTATTGTAGTCCCTAACCCAGTGACACAAAGCCAGGATTTTTCTCTCGCAACCGCAGTGATACCCTCCTTGGCCGACTTCAATCCTGATTTGTATTTCAATCGGTAGGGACCAAGAAATCCACCTCGTCTAGATGTTTATGCGGCAAACCCGTACCCCGAATTCCCAGCTCTCTTGTACTATAATTTACCCACCTGACATTACGAAAGGAAGAATTACTTATGGAAATCGATCCTTCTGAATTTTATTTTGGCAATGCTTACGACCTTAAATCCCAGGCGATCATCCCCGACAAGCTGACTTATTACGACCCACAGGACCTCACTACCCACATGGTCATTACCGGTATGACCGGTTCCGGTAAGACCGGTATGGGCATCATCCTGCTTGAAGAAGCCGCGCTTAAAGGAATCCCCGCCATTCTCATCGACCCCAAAGGTGACCTCACCAACCACCTCCTGCACTTCCCGGATTTTTTGCCATCCGATTTTGCACCCTGGGTGGACGTCGATGCTGCCAAACGCGATGGGCAGACTGTTGAGCAAGCCGCTGAAGCCGCCGCTGCTTCCTGGAAAAAAGGCACTGAGCGAGCGGGCATTGACCGCGAGCGCATGGTCAGGCTCTCAAATGCTGTCGATTACGCCATCTATACCCCCGGCTCTGATTCCGGCATTTCAATCAGCATCCTTTCATCTCTTAAAGCTCCTGCGATTGACTGGGAGGAGAACAAGGAAATGCTTCGCGAAACAATCAGCAGCACGGTCACAGCCCTATTGGGACTGGTTGGTTTCAAAGATATTGATCCGGTTCGTTCCCGCGAGCACATCCTCATGTCTAATATTTTTGAATATGCCTGGAGCAACGGCGAGGATCTTGATCTTGAGAGCCTGATAATGCAGGTTCAAAACCCGCCTTTTGAAAAACTGGGTGTCTTCCCGGTTTCCAAGTTCTACCCCGAAAAAGATCGTTTTGAACTGGCGATGCTTTTGAACAATTTCATCGCTGCGCCTTCGTTTGAAAGTTGGCTGGAAGGGCAGCCTCTCGATATCCAAAGCCTGCTTTATTCATCGGACGGCAAACCACGCCACAGCGTTTTCTACCTGGCACACCTGGCAGATGCCGAGCGCATGTTCTTCATCACTTTGCTCTATTCCGCAGTCGAAACCTGGATGCGTGCCCAATCCGGCACCAGCGATCTGCGTGCCCTGGTTTACTTTGATGAAATCGTGGGCTATCTACCGCCTGTTGCCAACCCGCCCAGCAAACCAATCATCCTGCGCATGCTAAAACAAGCCCGCGCTTTCGGCGTTGGGTTGGTGCTCTCTACGCAAAACCCGATCGACCTCGACTACAAAGCCCTTTCAAATGCTGGCACCTGGATCATCGGTAAATTGCAGACCGATCAAGACAAGCAGCGCTTATTGGATGGACTAACCAATGTCTCAGGCAGTTTTGATCGTCCCTTCTTCGACAATGCCATTTCCTCCCTGGGGAAACGTGTTTTCCTACTGCACAATGTTCACGCCAAAGGACCGGAGATTTTCACAACCCGTTGGGCGATGAACTATCTGCCAGGGCCTATTACCCGCAATAAGCTGGAAGACCTCAATCACCTGGTAGGAGCCGATGTGCAGTTGGTTTCCGCTGCGATGAATGGCACTGCCCAGACCGTTTCCGCGGAACAAGTAGTCAGCGGTGGCAACGGAAATTTACCTGGAAAACAAACTCAGCCAGTTTTGGGTTCCAAGGTGGATGTCTTTTATCTGCCGGTGAAGCTGAGCCTTGGTGATGCCTACAAACAGGCAGCCGACCGCGGAATCGCCCCCACCACTCAACCACGCTACCATTACCGTCCGACTCTGATCGGACAGGCACAAATCTGGTTCGCCAACCGCACCTATAATGTCAACACACAGAAGCGGGTTACCGTTTTGATCCCAGAACTGCAAACCCGCGGAATGGTCCAGTGGCAGGATTACCAGGTAGAAGAGATCCCCTCCAATGAATTTGATGACAAGCCATTGCCAGAATCAACCTTTGCCGACCTGGTTTATCCGTTTGACGATGAGAAAAATGTGGTCGAGCTGTCTGGCGATTTCTCCGACTGGCTCTATCGCACTTATCAACTGACCCTCTATCAAAATCCTGAGTTGAAACTGGTCTCAGAAATTAGCGAAAGCAAGGAAGCGTTCGTCGCCCGAACTCAACAGACTGGCAACAGTAATCTGAGTGATGGGATCGAAAAGATCCAGGAAAAATATGCCAAGTTAAAGAAGACCGTTGAAAATAAGTTGGTCAAAGAGGAAATGGACCTTGAGAAAAACAAACAGACCCTCAGCCACCGCCGGATCGAAGAGGCAGGGACCGGTCTGCAAACGGTCATCGGTCTGCTTGGTAAACGAAAAAGGAGCATCAACAGTTCGCTGACCAAGCGGCGTATGACCGCCACCGCCAAAGCCAACGTCGAAGAATCGGAAGCGATGATCGAAAGGTATAAATCTGAACTCGCCGAGCTGGATGCGAAGATGCAGCAGGAAATCGATGAGTTCAAAGCCAGTGCTCAAGAGAAAACGGTTGAGGTCGAAGAAATCTTCATCAAACCGCTGAAAAAAGATGTCGTGGTGGAGTTCTTTGGGCTCGCCTGGGCACCGGTTTATGCCTTCAAAAACGGTGACCGCTGGCTCGAAATCGACGCTTTTTAGTATTTTGAGTTGATCTTTCGTAAGGGAGACCTTCCATGGTCTCCCGTCAAGCGGGACGGCTTGGACCCTGTCCGCTTCTCTGCCAGGGCAGGAATGTCCCTTACATGAATATTGCATTCTTATCTGTAGGGGCGACCTGCCACGGTCGCCTTGCCGTTTGACTTCCTGTGCTTCTATTTCGGGTTTGCCAAGGTTACATTCCCAAAACCATTCACTTCGATCTCCCAGTCGCTGCCTGGTTGCGCTAATTGATACAGGTTGTAATCCGTGGTGGTGTATTCATAGCTATCGCTATTGGCTAAAAAGGTAATGGTATACCGCTCTGATGCATTGCCCAGACGCTGGTCGGTGCCCAGGTTGGTTGTAGGCCAGAAGGCGTTGGTCCCGTAGCCACTCTCGGCCAGGGTATTCACGACGACCCACTGCATCGTGTCGTAAGAGCAATAGTTCTCGTAAACCTTGTAATAACAATCCTGGACAACTTCACCCACACCGGTTCCAGTATCGATAGTGTAGGGCGTACCACAGACTTCCTCAGAGTTTTGGGTAGGGTTATCCGAATTGTAGCGATAGCGCAGTTGGCAGTCATATGCCTGGACGTTGAAGGGAATGTTGGCTTGCCAATCGCTGGCTTGCACCACCTGGTAAGCTTCCAGTGCCACCTGCCGCTGCCAGAAGGTTCGAGAAACGGTCGCATCCAACTGGTCGGTTTGGTTCATACGCATAAAGTATATAGCGCCAAAAATGCATAACGCCAGCAGCACAATCACAGCGATAACGATCACCCCTTTGGAGATCGGATTCCGTCCAGTTGGGGTGGTAGTTGAATTGCCAGGAACGACAGGCTCTGGGACCGGCGTGGGTGCTTCTGCGTTTAGAATTCCGGTTGGTCGCGAGGTTGCCCCGACCGTCAGATCGCCCCCGCAATTCACGCAAGTTTTAGCATCAGCCAGGTTGCGCGTTCCGCAATAGGGGCAATGCTTGTCTGGTCCGGACTTCGCCATGCGGATCAAAGCTTCATCTTTGATAAAGTTGAATGTCTCAGGATCCACCCGCTCAAATTGAACATTGATCGGTTGGGGTGCGCCGCAGGAAGTACAGGATTTGATGGCTCCTGGGTTGCGGGTTCCACAGCTATCGCAAGTCCAGACTAATTCGATGTATCCGAGCACTTTTCTGGCCATTTTTTCAACTCCAAAAGCTAGTTCAGCAATTGTTTAAGTATAGCAGAGCTTGGAAAGTGCGGAACTGGAGTAGAGCTGAATAATCCCATCTACGGGAGTGTTTGTAACCCTTCCGGTTTGACGGGAGACCGTCAGAGGTCTCCTTACGACTGGATCGTTGCCTGAACTGCCCTGAGTCCGAGGATGGCGATCAGTGGGATACTGGCTAAAACCAGCGGGATATATAAATAAAACGTCAATACCAGCAGCGCCAGCATTACCAGTGAAATGATCAACGCATAAAGCGGCTGCTTTAGAATAACCACGAAGCCATTCTTCCAAGCCAGTTTAAACGTCTGTTTTTCCTGCAGGAAGTAGCAGGAAAGGCTGAAAAATTGCCAGATGATCCAAAGCACACCCATGATGATGGTTATAACCGTCAGAATGGGAGCGGAAACCAGCTGGGAGTTGTAATAAAACCAGACGTTGGTACCGAGCACTAACAACACGATCAGGTTGATCAATCCCCAACCTAAACTTTTTGTGAGGTACTTCTTAAACCCACTCCAAAAACCGAGCAATCCGCTGCGCTGACGGTGGGTAAGGTCGAGTGCTTCCTGGTAAATGCCAAACAAAGCGGCTGGCAGTAAAACAATGGTCAGACTCGCCAAAATCGCCACCAGCGATACCACTACCTGGTTGCCCCAATCGTTCCACCATAATTTGACTGCATCTACAATCACGTCGAAAGCTTGTCCTGGTCTCATATTCACCTTAGCTACAAATTATAATGGGTATGGTAAAGTGGAGGTAAATGTGCTTGATAGTAATAACTGTTTTCTTGTGGTCATTGATGTTCAAGGCAATTTGGCAAAAGTAGTTGCAGATTCTGAGCTCGCAAATGAAAATGTGCGCAAACTTGTCCAGGGCAGCCTGGAGCTGGATCTGCCCATTTTCCTGACTGCCCAGGCGCCTGACAAAATCGGGCACACTACCGAACCAATTCGAGCGCTTTTGCCCGAAAATTACGAATATCCCCGAATTTCCTTCAGTATCTGGGCAGATCACGATCTCAGAAGCGCCCTTTTGAAATCTGGCAAAAAACAAGCCATATTGTGTGGTTTTGAGAGCCATATTTGCCTCTATCAGAGTGCAATTGACCTGCAGGCAAACGGTTTTGAAGTCTGGATGATCGCTGACGCTGTTTCCTCCCGTGTTTCAGCCAGTAAAGAAATAGCGTTGACTGAGCTGAGAGCAGAAGGGGTGCATTTGTCCAGCGTCGAGATGGTGCTCTTTGCCCTCTTGCGTAATGCCCACCACCCATCTTTTAAAGCGATCTCGAAGATCATCCGCTAAAGTTTTGTCGGGGTTTATACAACTCTTATATCAGCCAATTATCATTAGCTGATCGAATGAATGGAGAATTTATGACAACAGAATCTATACCTGAGAAAAAGAAGAAAAGATCTGGCTGGTGGCTGACAATTTTGATCATCTTGTTTATTGCCGGCGTGGTCTTTCTGGTCAATGCTTATCGCCAGCAGCAAGCCCGCGAAGCTGCAATTGCCGACCTACAGACCACACCGCTTGTCCGCGATACCCTGCAAACCACCATCAGCGGTACTGGAAACGTCCGTCCGCGTCAATCTATCGTTCTGACATGGCAGACCAGTGGAACAATTGCGCCTGTTGAGGTCAAAGAAGGCGATTTGGTTGAGAAGGACCAGGTTTTGCTCAGGTTGGATGAAAACGATCTTCCCGCGGAGATCATCCAGGCTTCCTTGAACAAGGTCACCGCCACCCAGGCACTTGACCAACTTGATGCCAACATCCTCGTGCAGCGCGCCACCCTCAACACCAACATCGAAACAGCAAAGTCAGCGATTACAGACCTTGAAACGCAACTACTCAACCTTGAATCGCGCGAATGCGAAACCTGGCGCACGGATAACCTGCGCACCGATTATGAAAATGCCCTGGAAGCCTACCAAAATTGGCCAACAGATACAGGTTGGCTTCGCGTGCAGGCTGCCAAAGCTGCTTTAGACTACTGCGACCCCGATGTGATCGCACAGCGGATCAGCGCCCTGCAGAGCCAGCTGGACTTGCAGAAAGAAAATGAAGCGTCCTGGCAGCAGGATTTGGAAAAAATCCAATTCGGTCCCGACCCTGTGGAAGTTGAAAAACTGCAGCTGCAGCTCAGCCTGGCAGAAAAACAGCTCGAGAGCCAATATATCAAGGCACCTTTTGATGGCACTCTTCTCAGCCTCCACCAGGAAGCCGGAGATAAGGTGATGCCAGGCTCCGTTGCCGGCGAGGTGGCAGATCTAAGCGATATGTTCGTCGAAGTACCCATTTCCGAGGTCGACATCCCGACGATCCAAATTGACCAAGCTGTGACGCTTTACTTTGATGCTTATTTTGAAGAGGAATTTTCGGGTGTGGTTTCAGATATTTCTGAGAGCGCTGATCGCAGTACTGGAGTGGTCAATTACATTGTCACCGTCAAATTACAGGACCAACTGGAAAAGATCAAGCCTGGTATGACAGCGGCTGTGAGCATCCTGACTGCCGAGAAACCTGACACGCTGGTAATTCCTTCAGATTCGATTTTCTCCCGAAATGGTGTTGACTACGTTTACGTTCTACGGAATAGCAACCCAGAAATGGTGCAGGTCACCGTAGGAGCTTATTCGAACCAACTGATCGAAGTTCTCGACGCGAAGATCGCTGAAGGAGAGCTGATCGTGATCAACCCACCGATCGACATTATCTCGAACTTCGGAATGGGTCGCGGTTCAAGGATGCCTTGATGAGTGAGATTGCATCTGCTCCTGTTATCCAGATCCGTGATCTTACCAAGGTTTTTTATCTTGGCGGAAATAACGATGTCCATGCGCTGCGTGGTGTCAGCCTCGATATCTATCCCGGTGAGATGGTCGCCATTATGGGACCCAGTGGCTCGGGTAAGTCGACCTTGATGAATATGATCGGCTGTCTCGATACTCCCACTAGCGGTGATTACTATCTGGATGGTCTCCTGGTTTCCAACCTGGACGATGACCAACTTGCCATCGTGCGAAACCGGAAAATTGGATTTATCTTTCAGAAATACAACCTACTCGCTCGCGCAACAGCGGTTGAGAACGTGGAGTTGCCATTGCGTTATAGTGATGACTCTTCCAGTATGACCGAGCGAGCGACAGAAATGCTCCAGTTGGTAGGTTTGGGGGACCGCCTGCGTCATCAGCCCAACGAACTTTCTGGCGGTCAGCAGCAGCGCGTGGCGATCGCCCGAGCCCTGATCAACCACCCTGCCATCATCCTTGCCGATGAACCCACCGGCAACCTGGATTCAGTTTCGGGTCAGGAAGTAATGGACTTATTGCTGAAGTTGAACCGCGAGAAAGCCACCACCATCGTGATTGTGACCCACGACAAACGAGTTGCCGACCAAGCGCAGCGCACGATAAGGCTCTTCGATGGAAAAATTATTGACGGGGAGCAGATCTGATGTACATTCGCGTGATCAAAGAAGCCCTGACAAGCATTTTTTCCAATAAGATGCGCTCTTTCCTGACTGTGTTAGGTATCGTAATCGGTGTTGGAGCAGTGATTGGTATTTTGTCCATCGGCGCAGGAGCATCACAAAGCATTATCGGTCAGATCGAATCGATCGGTACGAATTCGGTTTATGTCATGCCTGGCGGAGATGGCGAGGTCACCAACCCGAAACCGCTCACACTTACCGATGTAAATGCGCTCTCCAACCGAGTCCGCGCACCGCATATTTTGCGTGTTACACCAGTGATGATGGGTCAAAGTTCTTTTTCATCAGGCGATAACAGCGTTCAAACCACGGTTTTTGGGAGCTATCCTGAATATACCCAGATCACGGGTCTGGAACTGGCTGAAGGAGACTTCATTACCGCAGCGGATGTTGATACGCGGGCTTCCGTGGTCGTGATCGGACCAGACCTGGCGGAAGAACTCTATGGTCGCAGCAGTGGAGTGGTGGGCAGTACGGTGCGCATCAACAACTTCCCTTACCGTGTGGTCGGGGTTGCCGAAGCCCAGGGTGGCAATCAGTTCAGCAACCCGGACTTGCTGGCATATCTACCGATCACCACCATGCAATTACGAGTGACCCGTCGGGCTGTTTCTGATGAGGTCCAATACATCATTATCCAGGCACAGGATTCGCAATCGATCGACCTGGCGATCAGTGAAGCCCAGCAAGTATTGCGGGAGACTCATCGGCTGACTCCCCGGCAGGTGAACGATTTTACCCTGACGAACCAGGAAGATATTCTCGATATAGCCAACCAGATCACCAACATTCTCACCATTTTCCTGGCTGGAATTGCCGGTATCTCTTTACTCGTGGGTGGGATCGGGATCATGAACATTATGCTGGTGACAGTCACCGAACGCACCAACGAAATCGGACTGCGAAAAGCTTTAGGAGCTCGCAAAGGCGATATCATGCTCCAGTTCCTTACAGAATCAGCCCTGCTCAGCCTGATTGGGGGATTATTCGGGATTGGTTTAGGCTGGGTTTTGTCTGCGATAGTCGGAGTGATTGCCCGAAACACTGGCACGCCGCTCGTTCCAATCGTCCAATTTGAAGTGGTGCTGCTGGCAACCGTTTTCTCCACACTGGTTGGTGTCTTTTTCGGCTGGTACCCAGCACGTAAGGCTGCCGACCTCCAGCCAGTAGAAGCTTTGAGATACGAGTAAAACAACAGGAGGGAGATGAACTCTCCATTTGGGCGGGTTCTAAAACCACCCCAAATCTGGGCAACCATGGCAGGTCGCCCTACAAAAGACCGAGGTCGTACAATAAAAAAACGCCTGCATATGCAGGCGTTTTTAAAATGAGCTAGATAAAAAACCTTATCCGCCGACGCCCATCACCAATGCCAACAGAACGCCGCCAGCAATAACGCTGCCCAGCTGACCAGCGGTGTTGGAACCCATGGCATGCATGAGAATAAAATTGGTGGGATCTTCTTCCAATGCCATTTTGGCAGAGAGTCGCCCAGCCATTGGGAAGGCGGAAATTCCGCAAGCACCGATCAGCGGGTTGACCTTGCCCTTCGTGATCACAGCCATTAGCTTGCCAAAAAGCAGTCCAGCGATGGTATCTATAACGAAAGCCAGCAAACCCAATAACAAAATCATGATCGTGTTCAGGTTCAGGAAGCTTTGAGCGGTCATGGTTGAACCAATTGACAACCCCAGGAAGAGGGTGGCGATATTGATCAGTTCATTTTGAGCCATCTTGCTCAATCGATCAACTACCAATGCTTCACGCAGCAACGTGCCAAGCATCAGGGCGGCCATCAGAGGTGCAGCATCGGGTGCGACCAATGCTACCAGAACAGTAACCAGGATCGGGAAGAGTACCAGGGTCAGACGCGATACCGGTTTGGGGGAGTACTCCATGCGGATCAAGCGCTCTTTGCGGGTTGTCATCAACCTCATGATCGGCGGCTGGATGATCGGGATCAGGCTCATGTAAGAGTAAGCCGCCACGGCGATTGGAGCAAGCAGGTTTGGTGCGAGTTTTTCACCCACAAAAATGGCGGTTGGTCCATCAATAGCACCAATGCTGCCGATTGCAGCTGCTTCGTTGAGCGGGAAACCTAACACGATCGCCAGGAGCAGCGTGAAGTAAATCCCGAATTGCCCGGCAGCCCCCAACAATACCAGGCTGGGTTGCGAAAGCAGCGGGCTGAAGTCGATCATGGCACCCACACCGATAAAAATCAGCAGTGGGAATAGCTCAGTTTTAATACCAGCATCAAAAATGACCTTCATAAAGCCGACTTCGTTTGACATGCCCAGGTTTGCCAGCAAACAACCGAAACCGATCGGCAGAAGCAATACAGGTTCGTATTCCTTCCAGATCGCCAGGTAGATCAACACCAGTCCGACCAGGATCATAAGAGCATTTCCCCAGGTAAAGGCATCAAAGCCTTTGCTGAGGTCTTGTAGTAATTGGGTGAAATCCATCGATTTCCTCCTACCCTTCGAATGTCAGGATGGGTTGGTTGTGCTTCACCAAATCACCAGGGTTAACGTGGATAGCGGCAACCTTGCCATTCCGATCGGCCTTGATCGAATTTTTCATCTTCATTGCTTCCAGCACATAAAGATCCTGACCGTTGGTCACAGTCTGACCTTCCTTCACTTCAATCGAAATTACTGTACCTGGCAAGGGTGCGGTTAAGGTCTGGCTGCCGGCTGCAACTGGTGCAGGTGCAGCTACAGCAGGTGCAGCAGGTATTGGAGTGCTGGTATTGACGACAGGGGTGAGACCTTGCTCATCTTCTGGCCAAACTTCGTAGCTTTTTCCATTCACTTCGGCGATGACTGGTCTGGTGTTCAAATCATTCAGGGTTACCTGGTATTGTTGTCCTTCAATGGTTAAATTTACTTTCATTACTTCCGTCCTCTGATGGTGTGCAAATAAAGTTGATGAGTTCTGCCGGCGGCTAACCAGGCATTTTCCGAGCTCGAAGAGGCTGGACTGGGTGTGAAGGCGGTGGCTGCAGATTGGTTTTGCACCGCCCAGGCGACTGCAATCGCAGCAGCCAATGCGCCGTTCGGGTCGCTTGCTGGTGCTTTTTCAGTTTCAACTACAACAGCTTCAGCAACCAGTTCTTCTTCGGCTTCCTCTGGCTTGTTGGTGAGTTTCACCAGGAGTGCCATAATGCCCCACAGAGCCAGGATCATCAGGAAAACCAGCCCCATGCCAATTACAGTAATTAATAAACCTTGCTGAATAGTTGACATATTGCTGCCTATACTGGCATATTGCCGTGCTTGCGGGCAGGGTTCGTTTCAACCTTGTTTTGCAATGCCTGCAAGGCTTCGATTAATTTCTGGCGGGTTTCAGCTGGCTCAATGACCTCATCGATATAACCAGCCTTGGCAGCAAAATAGGGGTTCAGGTATTCTTCCTGGTATTCCTGGGTAAGGCGTTCGCGCTCAGCCTGGGGGTCTTCAGCAGCTTTGATCTGTCGACCGTAGAGGATATTTGCAGCACCATCGGCACCCATTACTGCGATTTCAGCTGAAGGCCAGGCGTAGGTGATATCTGTGCCCAGATATTTGCTGCTCATGACCACATAAGCACCACCGTAAGCCTTGCGGGTGACAACACTCACTTTTGGCACGGTCGCTTCTGCGTAGGCAAAGAGGACCTTGGCACCATGGCGGATCACACCACCATATTCCTGTTGGACACCGGGCAGGAAGCCTGGGGAATCGACAAAAGTAACGATAGGCAGGTTGAAAGCGTCGCACATGCGCACCAGGCGGGAGATCTTGTCAGCAGAGTTGATGTCCATCACACCGGCCATCATGGCGGGTTCCTGTGAAACTACACCAACTGGGCGTCCAGCCAGCCTTGCCAGACCAACAATCGCGTTGGGAGCGTAACCAGCCTGGATCTCAAAGAAGGAGCCCTGGTCCATGACCTCGTTGATAGCATCTCTCATGCTATAGGGCTGGTTGGGGTCTTCCGGAACGAGGTTGTTCAACATTGCAGAACGGCGATTAGCGGGGTCGCTGGTTTCTGCAACAGGAGCCTGTTCGACGTTGTTGGAAGGCAGGTAAGAAAGTGCCTGGCGTGCCAATGCGATGGCTTCCTGCTCGTTGTTGCCGACCAGCTGGCAGTTGCCGCTGACCTTCAGGTGCACATCAGCGCCGCCCAGGGTTTCGGAATCGACTTCTTCACCGGTGACGGTCTTGATCACTGCCGGTCCGGTAAGGAACATGTAAGACTGTTTGCGAACCATGATGATCAAGTCAGTTACAGCCGGGGAGTACGAAGCACCGCCAGCACAGGGTCCCATGATCAGGCTGATCTGGGGTACAACACCAGAGTAAATAGCGTTGCGGCGGAAGATTTCGGCGTATCCACCCAAGCTATAGACGCCTTCCTGGATGCGTGCACCTCCGGAATCGATCATACCAATGATCGGCGAGCCAGTTTTAACCGCCAGATCCATCACGCGGCAAATCTTGTCAGCGTGTATCTTGCCCAACGAGCCGCCTTGGAAGGTGAAATCCTGTGCGTAGACGTAAACGGTTCGCCCGTCCACTGTTCCATAGCCAGTGACGACACCATCACCAAGTCCCGACTTTCCTTCCGTGTCATGGAGCCCGGTTATCAGGGCACCAATCTCACGAAAACTGCCCTTATCAAGCAGTAAGTCGATACGTTCCCGGGCGGTGAGACTGCCCTTGGCGTGTTGTTTGTCAATGCGATCCTGTCCACCACCTAATTTGGACGCGGCACGCAGAGCCTTCAATTTCTCAATGCGGGGGTTTTCCTCAGTCATCAAATCTCCTTTAAATGTTTTTAGCCCTGTTGCGTGTGAGCACGGCTAGCATGAGTGAATATTGTAACATTACTTGGTGCGCAGAAAGGGGGTTAACCCCAGCGAGTATGCCTAATTTGAAGCTTAATTTATAGATTTATACAATTTGTGATCAGGTATTGGTGATTATTTTATTAATTTAACCCAAAGGCTTGGACTGTGATTCTCCACCTGGATATTGCCACTTGCTACCGGTCCGATCTCTAAGAGTATGTGGAACAAGGAACGTCTTGAATAACCAAAATTGACCCTTAGCAAGGGATCTGGAAGGCTATATTTTTTATCGCATTGCTCTGGTTGTAGTGCTAAACTGAATCTACTTATCTACCAGGAAGGAGATTAATTATGATTGATCAAAATAACCAACAGACAATGTCTGCATACAACCCGGTATATGCCGGATTCTGGAACCGTTTTGCTGCCATCTTTATTGACGGATTGATTTTAGGCGCCTTCGGCTGGGTGCTGATCCGGATTTTCGGGGTTCGCGATGATACCTTTTTCTACAGTCTGATTACTACCATTGCCGGCTTCCTGTATTACACGCTGCAGGAATCTTCATCTTACCAGGCTACTCTTGGCAAGCGTCTGCTGGGGATCAAGGTCACTGACTTGTCTGGTGCGCGCATCAGTTTCGGCAAGGCAGCTGTGCGATATCTCGCCAAGATCCTGTCTGCTTTGATCCTGTTTTTCGGCTTCATTATGGCAGCATTCACAGAAAAGAAGCAAGCTTTGCATGACATGATCGCCGGCACACTGGTTATCAAATCGTAACTGTTCTTAGTCCGGTCATCTTTTTGCTCAGGAAGATGACTTTTTCAACAATTGATTTCCTTACGGGCGGGTCGCAAACCCGCCCGTTTGCTGTTCTCTCATGACTAATTTTTTTGAACCAGGTTTCATGCTTGCCCTGTTATGAGATGAGCCCATCTAATCTGTCTACCGCGAATTCCAGTGGCAATAATGAAGTGCAGTGGAAAATTCGCACCAACTTCTTGCTTGCACGCAAATCGAATCCTGTTATAATTTCTGCTAATGACTGGTCCGGTGCGCGGTCCTTTATTTGTGGCTGCAAACAGGGAGACCTGCAAAAAAAATATATGTATAGGAGCATACGTCATGGCATTAACAAAAACTGAAAAAACTGAGATTATCAATCAATTCGCAACCAAATCGGGTGACACTGGTTCCCCCGAGGTTCAAATTGCTTTGCTTTCCAAGAGAATCGCTCAACTAACTGACCACCTGCGCACGAACAAGCACGATGAAAGTTCACGTCGCGGTCTGTTGAAACTCGTCGGTCAGCGCCGCCGCCTTCTGGCTTACTTACGCCAGAAAGACTACGATCGCTTTATGAGCATCACCGAAACTTTGGGCATCCGCAGGAAGTAATTTCAGAAAGACAGTAATCAACCACTTTTACCTCTCCAGTAACACTGAAGAGGTAATTGTGGATTTTAATCAGCCAGACGGGAATTGAAAAGCGCTGATCAATATTGGTCACCGATTTTCAGTCCCTGATCTGGCAACAGGTGAAAGGAAAAAAATGAAACCTGAAGCAAAGTATTACCTCTCCCAACTTGGAGGTAAAGAAGTCAGTTTTGAAACCGGCAGGATTGCCCGTTTAGCTGGCGGATCAGTAATTTTAAGGCAGGGCGACACGATGATGTTCGCTGCCACGACCATGGGAGGCATTCGTGAAGGAACCGATTTCTTCCCGCTGACCGTGGACTACGAAGAGCGCATGTATGCCGGAGGTAAAATCCCCGGATCGTTCTTCCGCCGTGAAGGCCGCCCCTCCACAGATGCCACGCTTGTGGCTCGCCTCACCGACCGCCCTCTGCGCCCGCTTTTCCCCGAAGGAATGCGCAACGAAGTGCAGGTCGTTCTCATGTCTCTTTCTGCGGACGACGAAAACCCACTGGATATGCTCGCCATCAACGCCGCTTCGGCTGCCCTGATGATCTCGGACATTCCCTTTGGTGGTCCTGTCGGTGCAGTACGCATCGCTTTTGTCGATGGCGACCTGGTGGTCAACCCCACGATGCAACAAATGGCCATCTCAACACTCGATCTGCGTGTTGCCGGTACAAAAGATGCCATCCTGATGGTTGAAGCCGGTGCAAACGAAGTAACCGAAGTTTTGATGGCAGAAGCCCTGCAATTAGCGCACAAAGCCATCCAGCCGATCATTGAAACCCAGCTCAAAATGGCAGCCGAGATCGGTAAACCGAAGAAGGAAGTCAAACTTTCTGTGAAAGACAACAGCCTGACTGCCCAGGCAAAAGAGGCTATCCGCTCTCGTTTGGAAGCACTTTTGGATCAGGATTATAGCAAGGACAATCTCTATGGCGGTATCGCTGAGATCAAAGCCGCTTACCTGCTCGAAGCTGCTGGAGAAGAACCGACCGCCGAAGCCCTGGCAGCTTACAGCGCTGCTTATGAGGACGCTGAAAGAGAAATTATCCGCGAAAGAATTTTGAACTACGGCAAACGCCCTGACCATCGCAAGGTCTTCGAGGTGCGTGAGATCAGCACCGAAGTCGATATTTCTCCTCGTGCCCATGGTTCCGGTCTTTTCACCCGAGGTGAAACCCAGGTATTAACCCTGGCAACCCTTGGTACCCCCAAGGAAGCCCAGGAACTGGACAACCTGAACGGCCTCGAATCAAAACGCTACATGCATCATTACAATTTCCCGCCTTACTCCACTGGTGAAACAAAACGCCTTGGTGGACAATCACGACGCGAGATTGGTCACGGCGCCCTGGCTGAACGAGCACTTTTGCCCGTTATCCCTGACGAAGCGACTTTCCCTTACACGCTGCGCCTGGTGTCCGAGGTAATGGCTTCCAACGGATCCTCTTCAATGGGTTCTGTTTGTGGCTCCACCCTGGCATTGATGGATGCTGGTGTGCCGATCACCAACCCGGTCTCTGGTGTTGCCATGGGTTTGATCAAAGAAGGCGACAAGCACGTCATCTTGACAGACATTTTGGGTATGGAAGATCACCTTGGCGATATGGACTTCAAAGTGGCAGGTACCCGCAATGGCATAACCGCCCTGCAGATGGACATCAAAATCGGTGGCATTACCCCCGAAGTGATGGCTGAAGCCCTGGATCGTGCAAAATCTGCCCGCTTCTATATCTTGGACCAGATGCTCAAGACTATCGCTGAACCTCGGCCAAGCCTGAAAGCCCATGTTCCTCGTATCGAATCGATCAAAGTACCGGTTGACAAAATCGGAGCAATCATCGGTCCCGGTGGCAAGAACATTCGTGCTCTACAGGAAGAAACCAACACCAAGATCGATATCAGTGAAGATGGCACCGTGTTTATCGCCTCAACTGGTGGTACCGGTTTTGAAGAAGCCCGCGATCGCATTCTATCCCTTACCGAAACCGCTGAAATCGGCAAGATTTACACTGGCAAAGTAGTGCGCATAGCCGATTTTGGTGCTTTTGTCGAAATCCTGCCCGGCGTTGACGGTATGGTGCACATTTCTCAGCTGGCATCAGATCGTGTTGAAAAGGTAGAAGATGTAGTCAGCTTGGGTGACGAATTGACTGTTATGGTCATCGATATCTCCCCTGAAGGCAAGATCAGACTTTCCCGAAAGGCATTGCTGGAAGGCTGGACTGCAGAGGAAGCCCGCGAACACGATAATCCCCGCAGTAAATCTGGCGGTGGAAGCCATGGCGGCGAACGCCATGGTGGTGATCGTCGCGGTGGTGACCGTCGCGGTGGTGACAGACACTCTGGTGGCGATAGACGCTCCAGTGGTGGCGACCGCCGTCCCCCCCGCAGAGATTAATTTTCTGAAATTGAAAAAGGTGAGGTTTATGTAGTGCACCCCGTTTATTGGACGGAAATTAGGTAAAGCATAAGGACTGAGTT
>ENA-UOOH01002193-UOOH01002193.1-fermentation-metagenome-genome-assembly--contig:-NODE-2193-length-17326-cov-11.926061_pt1 | contig 17326 bp, 17 predicted proteins | sample MGYA00245778_ERZ724025 | MGnify/ENA primary metagenome ERZ724025 (study PRJEB28704, sample SAMN03018313) | fermentation metagenome | biome: anthropogenic terrestrial biome; feature: soil... | reverse complement strand
AGGCTTTTCTTAATATTTAAAGTCTTTTTCCAGTTCGCGCTCAGGCCGCGCAGGGCCCCTACTTTCGGTCTTGTCCGAAAGTAGGCAAAGTACGCGCGGGGGGACTGTTACCTCCCGGCGGGAGGGGCCCTAAAACGTCCCCCCGCCCCCCAAGAGCCGTCATCCAGTTTTGTGACATTCGACACGCAGGGCGGTTCCCATGGACGACGGGGGTTGCAATCGAGTGCATCTTAGCTCGATAAAAGGGCTTACTTGAAAGCTCTCGATTTGCGCAGGACTTTTCTGCGGCGGCCGGGGCTCTCGGATTATAAGAAGGCCCGTCGAGAGCGTACCCGGAGCGAGCGGAAAACCCGCGATAAACTGCCGGCCCCGTTTCGTGGCCGCCGAAGGCGCGTATGACGCGGATGCGTCCGGGAGTTGTCTTTGACTGTCCCGCCAAAATAGACTTCAATTTTTCTGCGCACTGAACGGCGGGCCGGTGGCGGCGGCGACACGCCGCGGGCGCTTTTACTGTTTTGCGCGGTATTCGCCGCAGAGGCGGCGGGTCAGGGAGAGGATGTCCTCGGAGGAATGCGACTTGTCGAACTCGGCGCAGGAGCTGCGCATGCGGTCGAGGCGGCGGCTGTCTTCGAGCAGGGAGAGGACGGTTTTGCCGCAGTCTTCGCCCGGCTTCAGGCGCACGGCCATGTTGTGCGTGAGGAGGAAATCGGCGTTTTCCTCCTCCTGCCCGGGGATGGCGTCGAAGACCGCGAGCGGGACGCTGCAGGCCAGCGCCTCGGAGACGGTCATGCCGCCCGGCTTCGTAATCAGCAGGTCGGAGGCGTGCATGTAATTTTCCACCTCATTGGTGAAAAAGACCAGCTTGGTCGGCTTGGGGCTGCGCGCGACCTCGTTTCGGAAGGCGGCGTAGAGCTTCCGGTTGCGGCCGGTGATCACGACGACCTGGAACGCCAGGTCCGCGCGCACAATCCGGCGGTAGATGCCGAGGATGTTGGTCACGCCGAAGCTGCCCGCCATAATCAGCACGGTGGGCAGGTCCCGCGCGAGGCCGAGCTTTTCGCGCAGGGCGGGGCGGTCCGCCCGGGTGAAGAACACGTTCTCGACCGGGATGCCGAACGGGTAGATTTTTTCGCGGGGGACGCCCATCGCCTCCATCTGGGGAATCATGCCGGCGTCGGCGACGACGTAGGCGTCCACGCGGTCGGCGATCCACGCGCGGTGGGGGCCGTAGTCGGTCATCAGCGTGATGAGCGGGACGTTCAGCGCGCCGGCGGCCTTGAGGTCCGACACCATCTCGGAGACGAACGGGTGCGTGGCGATTACGGCGTCCGGACTGCGGGCCGTGATGGCGGGCAGCAGCATGCGGCTGAACGTGTTGCTGAACCGCGTCATCAGGTCGTAGAGCGGGCTTTTGCGGTTGGTCGCGCGGTAGAGCTGGCCGAAGAGCTTCGGCGTCTTCATGGCGAGGATGTGGTAGCCGTTGCAGACGGTCTTGTCGAGCACGCCGCTGATGCTCTTGAGGGCGTCCACCACCTCCGCCCGGGAATCCGGGCAGTTTTCTTCGATATAGGAGCAGATGGCCCGGGAGGCGCGCAGATGGCCGCCGCCCGTCGCCGCCGAAAGAATCAGGATGTTCATGCGGAAACACTCCTTCCCGCGGCTTTCCGCCTGCAGGGAACTTCAAGGGGGCCTCAAAAAGGGCCCGGCCGCTTTCCGGCCGGAAATTAAGTGCAGCGGCCGGTTCAAAATCAGCGCTATTATAGCATATATTAACTCTGGAATCCAGAAGCCGGACCCGCGCGGGCGGGGAGGCGGGGGCGAAAAGTGTCGGGACTGTAACTTTACTTCCGGCCCGCGCGGGATTATAATGGGCGCGACAGCCGGCCCGGTCGGCGGGCCATGGAGGGTATGCTGAATGACAGGTTCCAGAGTGAGAAGAAGAAACGCCCGGCGCGGCGGACACGCGCGCGCCGCGGTGATTACGGTGGTTCTGCTGGCGGTGGGGGCGGCGGCCGTTTTCGGCGGACGGCGCCTTTACGCCCGGATGCAGCATGAAAAAGAGGTGGCCGCCCTGCTCGACACCAACCTCTTTTACCGCGGCATCACGGTGCAGGGCGTAAATGTGGGCGGCATGACCCTGCAGCAGGCGAAAAACGCCCTGAAAGGGAAAGAGAAAGAGGCGGCCGGGCACTACGACATCGCAGTTACATACGGCGGAAAGACCTGGCGGCTGACCGAGGCCGACATGACCTTCAGCGGCAACACCGACGAGGTGCTGAAGGCCGCCTATTCCTACGGGCGCACGGGGGACCGGGAGCAGCGCTGGCAGCGGGTCAAGGCGCTGGAGAAGAAGCCGAAAAGCTACACGCTGAGCGCGAAGCCCGACGAGGACGCGCTGAAGAAAAAGACCGGGGAGATTGCGGCGCAGGTCAACCGGGAACCGGAGGACCCCACCGTGGTGTCCTTCAACCCCGCCGGCAAGACCTTCGTTTACCGGGACGGCGTGCAGGGGCTGGAGGTGGACACGCAGGCCCTGTGGGCCGGCGTGAAGGCCGTCGCCGAGGGGCCGCACACCGGCACGGTCGCCCTGAAGGTGAACGCCGTGCCGTTTGAGACCTCCCTTGCGCAGGTCAAGAGCCACATGCGGAAAATCGGGGAGTACAGCACCACCTCCACCAACAGCGCCGACGGCACGTACAACATGATGCGCGCGCTGAAGGCGGTCAGCGGCACCGTGGTGAAGCCGGGGGCGACGTTCTCGTTCTTCGGCAGGGTAGGGCCGTGCGACCAGGCGCACGGCTACCGCCCCGCCGGCGCCATCCTGAACGGCAGCCTGGTGCAGGACTACGGCGGCGGCATCTGCCAGGCCTCCACCACGCTCTACGGCGCGATCCTGCGCGCCGGCATGGAGGTTGTGGAGCGGACGAACCACTCCATCCCCTCCAGCTACTGCCCCATCGGGCAGGACGCGACGGTCAGCTACCCGGCGCTGGACCTCAAGTTCCGGAACCCGACGCCGTACCCCGTCTACATCCTGACCTACACGTCCGGGCGGCGGCTCACGGCCGAGGTCTACGGCTACCGGCCGCCGGAGTACGACGAGATCCGGGTCACGTCGCAGGTGACGCAGACGATCGCCGCCCCCTCGAAGCCCCGGTACGTGCAGGACCGCTCGCTGCCGGCCGGGTCGGTCCGGCTGGCGGCGAAGGCCCACACGGGGTACCGGGCCGCGGCACAGCGGGTGTATTACAAAAACGGCAAAATCGTCAAAACGGAAAAGCTGCCCTCTTCCTATTATAAGCCGCAGGCGGCCTGCTACCTTACCGGCGCGGCGAAGACCTCTTCGGCGTCTTCGTCCTCCCGGAAGCCGGCATCCTCCAAGCCCGCTTCGCAGAAACCGGAAAGCGGGTCCGGCGCGGCCGCCTGACGGTTCCGCCGGGGAAAAGGCCCTTGACTTTTTCCCGCTTTTCTGCAAAAATAGGGATAGTTTCAGAACAGAAAGAGCCGGAATCGAAACTTCCGGCTCTTTGCTCCGGGTTCGGCAAAGAAGCGGGAACGAAAGAAAACGGCCGCCGCGGCCGCGCGGGAAGGGAAGGATGATTGTGCCTCTGGAAAAACATGTGCCGGAAATCAGCGTCGTGATTCCGGTCTACAAGGTGGAAAAATACGTGGGCCGGTGCCTGTCGTCCCTGGTGGGGCAGACCTTCCGCGATTTTGAAATCATCGCCGTGAACGACGGCTCGCCGGACGATTCGCCGGAGATTCTGCACCACTTCGCGCAGCGGTACGGCTATATCCATGTGATCGACCAGGCGAACGGCGGCATGTCGAAGGCGCGGAACACCGGCATGGCCGCCGCGCGGGGAAAATACATCGCCTTTGTCGACAGCGACGACTACGTGGCCCCGACCTATCTGGAGGAGCTGTACCGCGCCTGCGAGGACAACGGCGCGGACATCGCCTGCTGCTACTATTATTTCCATTTTATCGAGAATAATTTCCTGTTCGAGTACCCGTTCCGCTGCAAGGGCGTGTTCACGCGGGAGCAGGCGATGGACCGCCTGCTGCGCGACGTGCAGATCCAGAGCCTGGTGTGGAACAAACTGTACCGCCGCAGCCTGTTCGCCGACAACGGCATCACGTTCCCCTCCATGTGTTTTGAGGACATGGCCACGGCCAACCGCGTCTTTGCGCACGCGAACCGCGTGGTGGTGCTCGACCGCCCGCTCTACTATTACAACCAGCGCCCGTCCAGCACGCTGGCAACCATCAACGCGAACAAAATCAACGATTTTATCCGCGCGATCGCGATGGTCCGCATTTCGCTTGAAAAAAACGGGCTGTTTGAAAAATACCGCAAGAGCTACAACGCGCTGGTGCGGAAAACCTGCGGATGCTGCTATCTGTATGTATTAAAGCTGCACAGCGAGAAAAAATGTATGAAGGGCTGCATGGCCAACATGCGGCGGGTCTCGAAGGCGCTGAAGCATTACTCGGCGGACGAGTTCGCTTCCCCGGCCCTTTTCGGCCGGCTGCCGGACGTTGTGGCTTCCCCGGAAAAGCTGGAAAAGGATTATTCCGTCCGCTGAGGGCATTTTTGCCCGCGGGGGCGGACGCGGAATCGCGGTTATGGTGAAAAATCGGAAAAAAACATCGAAAATCTTCCAGGCGGCGCTTTTTGCGGCATCGGTTGCGCTGCTTGTCTATTTCTGCGTTTCGGGCAACAACCTGGTGATCCTGCTGAACAGCCTGCCGCACCTGAACCCGTTCTGGCTGGCCTGCGCGGCCGGCAGCGTGGTGCTGGGCTGGGCGATGGACGCCTCCGTTCTGTACGAGCTGGTGCGGCACGCCTGCGGCGGGGGCTATACCTTCCGCAGCGCGTTCCGCACGGCGATGGTGGGGCAGTACTTCAACGCCGTGACGCCCTACGCGGTGGCGGGGCAGCCCATGCAGTTTGTGGTGCTGCTGCACCAGGGGGTGGCTTCGGGCATCGCGGTTTCGACCCTGGTGCGCAAGTTCCTGGTGTACCAGATGTCCATCACGTGCTATTCTCTGCTGGTCATCGTGGTGCGGTACCATTTTTTCCGGGCGAAAATCCAGGGGTTCATGGCGCTGGCCTTCATCGGCTTTCTGTGCCAGTCGGCGACGGTGGTCGTGCTGCTGCTGTTCACGTACAGCCCCGTGTTCACCACGCGGCTGATTCAGGGTGTGGTGTGGGTGCTGACCAAGCTGCATGTGGTGCGCCAGCCGGAGGACACGCGGAAAAAGGTGCGCGGCCAGCTTCAGTTTTACCTGGACAACAACCGGGCCATGAAGGGCAACCGGCTTTTAAGCGCGCGCATCTACGGCTTTACGCTGCTGCAGCTCACGGCGATGTTCCTGGTGCCCTTTTTCATCTATAAGGCGTTCCACAGCCAGGGCGCGCCCATCTTCGACATGATTGCGGCGCAGAGCTTTGTGACGATGATCTCGAGCTACACGCCGCTGCCGGGGGCCGCCGGGGCGGCCGAGGGCAGCTTTCTGGTGATTTTTCAGCTTTTTTTCAAGCAGGACGTGATTACCCAGGCGATGCTGCTGTGGCGGCTGCTGGCGTACTACTCCTGCGTGGCGGTCGGCGTGTTTTTCGTGGGGTTCGGCGGCCGGCGCGAGGAGCTGCGCGCCGGCCTGAGGGAAGTGGAGCTTAAAAAAGCCGGCGGCGCGGCCGGCGGCGAAGGGACGATGCAGAAATGAAGGACGGTTTTTTCCGCATTGCGGTCGCGACGCCGAAAATCCGGGTGGCGGACTGCGAGTACAACAAGAACTCCGTGCTGGCGATGATGCGCGAATGCGCGGCGCGCGGCGCGGGGGCGGTCGCGTTCCCGGAGCTGTGCCTGACGGGCTACACCTGCGGCGACCTGTTCCGCGGGCGCGCGCTGGTCGCCGGGGCGGAGCGCGCCCTGGGCGAGCTGATGGCCCAGACGGCGGAGCTGGACCTGCTGGCACTGGTGGGCCTGCCCGTGGCCTGCGGGGCGGGCCTTTACAACTGCGCGGCGGTGTTCTGCGGCGGGCGGCTGCTGGGCCTCGCGGCCAAGACCTACCTGCCGAACTACGGCGAATTTTACGAGGCGCGGCATTTTTCGCGCGCGCCGGAGTGCGCCGAAGCGAAGCTCTGCGGGCAGACCGTGCCGCTCGGCAACAGCCTGGTCTTCCGCTGCGAGACCGTGCCCGGCCTTTCGGTCGGCGCGGAAATCTGCGAGGACCTGTGGGTGCCGTGCCCGCCCTCCGCCAACCTGGCGCAGGCCGGGGCGACGGTGCTGTTCAATCTTTCGGCCAGCGACGAGGTCATCGGCAAGGCGCCGTACCGCCGCGGTCTGGTGCGGCAGCAGTCCGCGCGCCTGGCGTGCGCCTACGCCTACGCCGACGCCGGCGAGGGCGAATCGACGACCGACCTGGTCTTCACGGGGCACGATCTGATAGCGGAAAACGGCACCGTGCTGAGGGAATCGGAGCAGTTCACCGCCGGATTCATCACGGCGGATATCGACCTGCAGCGCCTGGCGCAGGAGCGCCTGCGGATGACGACGTGGGAAAACGGCGGCCATGCGCATGGGATTCCGTTTTCGATGCGGGAGCCGCAGTTCCGGGTCGAGCGGAAATTCCCGGCCCTGCCGTTCGTGCCGGACGACAAAGAGGAGCTTTCCGACCGGTGCGAGAAAATCCTGAACCTGCAGGCGTGGGGCCTGCGCACCCGGCTGGAGCACACGCGCGCGAAGCGCGTGGTGCTGGGCGTTTCCGGCGGGCTGGACTCCACCCTGGCGCTGCTGGTTTCGGCGCGCGCGTTCGACATGCTGTGCCTGGACCGGAAGGGCATCCTCGCGGTCACGATGCCGGGCTTCGGCACCACGAAGCGCACGAAAAGCAACGCGCAGAAGCTGGCGGAGCTGCTGGGCGCGGAGTTCCGCGAGATCCCCATCGGCGAGAATGTTTCGCGCCATTTTCAGGACATCGGCCACAACCCGGAGACGCGCGACGTGACCTACGAGAACGCGCAGGCGCGCGAGCGCACGCAGGTGCTGATGGACCTTGCGAACCAGTGCGGCGGGTTCGTGATCGGCACGGGCGACCTTTCGGAGCTGGCGCTCGGCTGGGCGACCTACAACGGGGACATCATGTCGATGTACAGCGTGAACTGCTCGGTCCCCAAGACCCTGGTGCGCCACCTGGTGCGCCACGCCGCCCGCACCGCCCCGGCGGACCTGCGCGCCCTGCTGGAGGACGTGCTGGCCACGCCCGTAAGCCCGGAGCTGCTGCCGCCGGAAAACGGGAAGATCGCCCAGAAGACGGAATCCATCGTCGGCCCCTACGAGCTGCACGACTTCTTCCTGTACTACACGATGCGGTTCGGCTTTCCGCCCGCGAAAATCTACCGCATGGCCGTCGCGTCGTTCGCGGGGTATTTCGACGCGGCGACGGTCAAAAAATGGCTCAGGGAATTTTACCGGCGCTTTTTTGCGAACCAGTTCAAGCGGTCGTGCCTGCCGGACGGCCCCAAGGTCGGCAGCGTGGCCCTTTCGCCGCGCGGCGACTGGCGCATGCCCAGCGACGCTTCCGTGCGCCTCTGGATGGACGAGCTTTCAGACTGAGCCTGCACGCGCGGCCCGCCGGCAGAGCCGGCAGAGCCGGTTTCGGCCCGCCGTAGAACGCGCAGAGAATATGAAAGCTTATTTTGGCGGGACGGTTTAAGACAACTCCCGGCGGCGTGTCGCCGCTTCCGCCGAACATTTGCACGGCCTGAAAACCCTGAAAACCGGAGGGAAAAAGATGAAGGACTTCGACGCGGCGATTTTCGACCTGGACGGCACCCTGATCGACTCGCTGGGGATGTGGGAAAACCTCGACCGCGAGTTCCTGGCGAAGCGCGGCATCCGGGCGACGCCGGAATACACCGCCGCCGTGACCGCGATGAGCTTCCTTGAGGCGGCGGAGTACACCGTGCGGCGCTTCGGTTTCCGCGAGACGCCGGAAGAGCTGGCCGCCGAATGGAACGAGCTGGTGCGGGACGAGTACGCCCACCGCATCGGGCTGAAGCCCCACGCCCGCGAATATCTGGAGTTTCTGAAGCGCCGGGGCAAGACCCTCGGCGTGGCGACCGCCCTGCCGGAGAACCTGTACGGCCCGGTGCTGGAGCACAACGGCGTGGCCGGCTTTTTCAGGGCCTTCGCCTCGGTGCACGAGGTCGGGCGCGGCAAGGGCTTCCCGGACGTCTACCTGCTGGCGGCGCGCCGGCTCGGAACGCCGCCGGAGCGCTGCGTGGCGTTTGAGGATGTGGAGCCGGCCCTGCGGGGCGCGAAGGCCGCGGGCATGACGGCGGTGGGCGTCTACGACGCGCACTCCGGCGACGAAGCGGAAATGCGCGCCGCCGCCGACCGCTACATACGCGATTTTGCGGAGCTTCTGCCCCGCGGGCAGGCGTGAGCCTGCACGCACGGCCCACCGGCAGAGCCGGTTTCGGCCCACCGGCAGAGCCGGTTTCGGCCCGGCATAAAGCACGGAAAAAATCGAAAGTTCAGTCTGCCGGGACAGTTAAAGGCAACTCCCGGACGCATCCGCGCCTTTCTCGCCTTCGGCGGACGCATCCGCGTCGTACGCGCCTACGGCGGTCACGAAACGGGGCCGGCAGTTTACCGCAGGCTTCCCACTCGCCCCGGGTACGCTCTCGACAGGCCTTCTTATACTTTGAGAGCCTCGGCCGCCGCTTCCCCATGCAGAAGGGGAAAATGTTTCTCTGCACTGGACAAACGTTTTCGAGAAATCCCCTTTATTGGGCAAAAATGCCCTCGATTGCAACCCCCGTCGTCCATGGGAACCGGCTGCTCACCCCCTGCCCCCTCCCGCACGGGAAGCAAGGTAAAAACCGGAAACAGTCCGGTGCGGAAGGGGGATAGGTCGGGAGGGGGCTGCGCCCCCTCCCTGCCAAAGGCCCCCGCAAAATGCCCGCAGGAAAGCCCTGCGCGAATCAGGAGCTTTCGGACAGGCCCCTTTATCGGGCCAGGATGCCTGCGACTGCAACCCCCGTCGTCCATGGGAACCGCCCGGCGGCTCGAATGCCGCTTAGCTGGATGACGGCTCTTGGGGGGCGGGGGGACGTTTTAGGGCCCCTCCCGCCGGGAGGTAACAGTCCCCCCGCGCGTACTTTGCCTACTTTCGGACAAGACCGAAAGTAGGGGCCCGCGCGGCCTGAGCGCGGTCTGGAATAAAACTTTAAAATCTCAAAAAGCCAATTTATAAGGACAAGACTACAGCTATAAAAACTCCCGGAGCGTTTTTCATGCGCTTCGGGAGCTGTCTTTGACTGTCCCGCCAAAAGAAGCTTCTGTTTCGCTCCGTTCTGCACGGCGGGCCGATGGGAGCGGCGACACGCCGCGCCGGGCCGAAACCGGCTCTGCCGGCGGCACGCCGCAATTGTCAACCTTATAAACATAACAAGTTGACAATAGGGCATAATTTCCCTATAATACTATCATACATAAGCCATAAGCGGAAAGGAGGGGATGAGGTGGAAGAAAAGGACGGGGCGCCGCTGCCGCTGCGCCCGCACCACGCGATGTGCCTGGGGTTCTTCACCGGGCACGGGTACGGCGGTGAATTTGTGGAAAACATGTTCCACATCCGGCGGGCATTGTGGAAAAACCCGGACCGGCTCGTCGTGCTGCGGCGGGGCGCGGACTGCATCTGCGCCGCCTGCCCCAACAACCGGGGCGGCGTCTGCCGCACGGCGGAGAAAGCGGCCCGGTACGACGAAAAAGTCCGGCGGGCATGCGGGTTTTCAGCCGGCCAGACGATGCGGTGGCGGGAGCTGAGAAGCGCCGTGGAGGCGAAAATCCTGTCCCGGCCCGGCGCCCGCCGCGGAATCTGTGCCGACTGTTTGTGGAATCCGCTTTGTCAACAACAAGATGTTGAAAAGTCGGTCGAAAGTGTTTAAAACTCTCCGGAAACTACTTCCGGTATATTTTGGAAAATTTCCGGGCGGCCGAAAACGGGAGAAAAAAGGAGAAACAGAGGATGAAAACGAGAAATCTGGCTCTTGCGGCGATTTTTACCGCGCTGACCGTTGTCTTTGCGCAGATTGTGATTCCGCTGCCGTTCACGCCGGTGCCGTTCTCGATGGCGGTGTTCGCGGTGTACCTGACGGGCGCGCTGCTGCCCATGGGCTGGGCCGCCGCGGCGCAGGCGGTCTACCTGCTGCTGGGCGCGGCGGGGCTGCCGGTGTACGGCGGCTTTTCCGGCGGGGTCGGCGTGCTGGCGGGGCCGACGGGCGGCTACCTGCTCACCTACCCGCTCATGGCGCTGCTGGTGGCGGCCGCGGCGCGCGCGGCCCGCAGAAAGACATGGGCCGTTCTGGCGGGCGGGATGCTCTGCGCGCTGGCGGTGTGCTACTTGGGCGGCTCGCTGTGGTACTGCGCGACGGCGCACGTGACGTGGCAGAAATCCGCCGTGCTGACCATTTTGCCGTTCCTGCCGTTCGACCTGGTGAAGATTGCGCTCTGCGCGCCGCTCGCGGCCGCGCTGAACCGCGCGCTGGCCAGGGCGCGCCTGCTGCCGGAGCAGCGCCGGTAAACGGGAGAAAATAGTGAAATGACGCGCGAGCGAGCACAAGATACAGGGCAAAACGGGGCGTAAACGGGAGATATGCGCGGGTAGATTCAAAAAACAGGCTTTCGGCTCTTGACAGGCCCGCCGGCCGGTGGTAAGATGGAACACGTTGAGTGAACCGGCGCGCCCGCGCGGCGCGCTTGAAGCGATTGAATTTCAGGAGGGAAAGCTATGTCCACCTATATGCCGAAAGCCGGTGACATCCAGCGCAAATGGTATATGATCGACGCCGCGGGCAAGCCGCTGGGCCGCGTTGCGGCGCAGGCGGCCGCGCTGCTGCGCGGCAAGCACAAGACGACCTTTGCGCCCCATGCCGACTGCGGCGACTGCGTCGTGATTATCAACTGCAAAGACGCGGTGCTGACCGGGAAGAAACTGCAGAAAAAAATCTGGTACCATCCGACGCTCTACATCGGCCACATGAAAAAAGAGAACTATGAGACCCTGATGGCCGAAAAACCCTGCAAGGCGATGGAGCTTGCCGTGAAGGGCATGCTGCCGGACACCACCATCGGCCGCAGGGCGATGAGGCGTCTGCATCTGTTCGAGGGCGCCGAGCACGCCCACACCGCCCAGAACCCCCAGGTCTGGGAACTGTAAAGGAGGAACAGCGATATGTATGAAAAAGCACCCTTTTATTATGGGACAGGCAGAAGAAAAAGCAGTGTCGCCCGCGTCCGCCTTTACCAGGGCTCCGGGAAAATCACGGTGAACGACCGCGGCATCGACGATTATTTCGGGCTGGACACGCTCAAGGCGATCGTGCGCCAGCCGCTGACTCTGACGGACAACAATGAGAAGTTCGACGTCGTCTGCCGCGTGGCGGGCGGCGGCTTCACCGGCCAGGCCGGCGCCATCCGGCACGGAATCGCCCGCGCGCTGCTGCAGTACGACCCGCAGAACCTGCGCCCCGCGCTCAAAAAAGCGGGTCTGCTGACCCGCGACCCGAGGATGAAGGAACGCAAGAAGTACGGCCTCAAAGCCGCACGGCGCGCGCCCCAGTTCTCGAAGAGATAATCTTCAGCGAGGAATAAAACGGCCTCCGGAAACGGGGCCGGAAAAGAGGAGGCCTTCCGGAGCGATGGGAGGGCCTCCTCTTTTTTCGCCGCGAAAGGCCGGGAAAGGAAGGGCGGTCTATGGAAAAATCGGAGAGAAAGCGGCGAAGGTTCTTCCCTATGACGAAAAGCGCGAAAATCAGGATTATACGGAAGACCTGAAAAAGCTCCTCGCCCATTGCCTGGACGGCACGCCCCATTCGGCGGAGCTGAAAAAAGAGCCCAGATTCTCCACAAGATGAGTTTCAACAGAACCTGAAGCGGTCCCCGTTTCTGGACCGCGCAAAACGGCTCCCGGAGCGCGTCAAGACGCTTCGGGAGCTGCCTTATACTCTCTTTTCCGGCAGTGAACTTTCGGTTTTCTCCGCGCCCTACGCCGGGCCGAAGCCGGCCTTGCCGGCGCGCTGGATGAGCTTGGGCTGGACGAGCGGGTCGGCGAGGTTTTCGGGCAGCGCGTCGAACGACGCGACGCGCTCCGACCCGCCGCCGGGGGCCGCGAAGAACTCCTGAATCTCCGCGTAATAGAGCATGCCGTAGGTCTGGCTGCCCGCGCCCTCCCGCACGGCGTAGACGCACACCGGCGCCATCCGGAACCGCGCGGCCCCGGTTCCCTCGTACAGCCCGCGCCGGGCGGTTTCCTCGATGTTTTCGCCGTCTTTCCGGCGGCCGCCGGGCACCGTGTAGAGGTCGCGGTCCTTTTGCCTGCACAGCACCCATTTGCCTTGATATCTGGAGACGACGGCCGCGAACTTCAGCAGATCGTCGTCCACATGTTCCAGGAACAGGACTTCCGTCATGAAACCGCCCCCGATTTAAAATACTTTTGCGCCGGTGAAGCCGGCGAACGCCATCGAAAGGATTCCGATATAGATCAGCGCGGCGGGAAGGCCGGCGAACGGCGCCGGCGCGTCTGGATTGCGGCAGGCGCGCAGCGCGCGGGCCAGCACCGCCGAGGCGAACCAGAACGCCGCGCCCGTCCCGGCCGCGTAGCCTGCGGCCTGCGCGGCGCCGAAGCCGAACAGGCGCTGCGCGCAGGGAACCGCGAGCACCGCGGTGTTGGCCGCGGCGGGGCCGATCTCCCGCGCATGGCGGCGGAAGAACCGCGGCGCGAACAGCCGCAGCGGCACCGCCAGCAGCAGGTACGCCGCGGCCGCGGCCGCCAGCAGGGCGGCGGGCCGCACCAGCCAGGCGTCCGGCCGCGGGGCGAGGTACGGCTCCATCCTGATGCCGGCCAGCGCCGCGCACAGCGAAAAGAAGGCCACGAAGCACGAGGTCCAGCCGACCGAGCCGGGGTTCCGCGCGGCGCGCAGCGCGCCGCTCAGCCCGGCTCCGCCCGCGAACAGCAGGTTTTCCGCCGTGACGGCCAGCAGCGCCGTCAGCATCATCTGAGTGAACATCCTACTTTCCCTCCCCCGCGTACCGTTTGGACCGCCGCAGGTTGATCCCCTGCAGCAGGGCGGCCAGGAAACCGAGCAGGAGGAACCCCGCGAACGGCAGGCCGGCCCCGCCGCCGGCCGGGCCGCCCCACGGCCCGCCCTTCAGCCAGAGCTGGCGCGCGGCGGAGACGAGGAGCAGCACCCCCGCGAAGCCCGCGGAGTACCCCAGCGCGTCCGCCGCGGCGGCGGGCAGGATGTGCTCCGGCGCATAGCGGCAGGCGCGGGCGTACAGCACGGAATTGCAGGCCGTGAGGTACGCCGCCATGCCGAGGGCGCCCACCGAGCCGGGCAGCAGCCCCTCCGCCGCGCGGGCGGCGGGGAGGTAGAACACGGCCGCGGCCGCCAGCACCGCCGCCGGCCGGGCCCACCGCGGCAGCACCAGGCCCAGCAGGCACAGCAGAAGCTGCACCGGCAGCGCCGTGAGGGTGAACAGAATGCAGAGCGCCGCCGCGTTCCGCAGACCGAACCCGGCCGCGGCCACGGGGTACAGGCCCAGCGCGCCGACCAGAACGGGGTTGCGGAACAGCGCCCCGTTGCGGAAGATGATGCCGAGCCGGCGGAGAAACAGGCGGTTTTCAGGATGCCTCATACGGTTTGCCCTCCCATCCTTTCAGGCGGCAGACGGCGGACGAAATCAGCGGGGAGACGGCGTCGGCGAGCAGCAGGGCGAACGGCGCGCCCTGCTCGAACGCCCCGTACCGGCGGAACGCCATGGCCGCCGCACCCGCGAACGCGCCGTACAGGCACCGGCCGGCGGCCGTGTACGGCGAGACCGCCGGGTCGGGCGCGAGGAACACCGCGCAGAACAGCAGCGAGCCGGAGAGAAGCTCGTATTTGACGGAGGTCAGCGGGCTGCACGCGATGCGCGGGAACAGCGCCGCCAGCGCCGCTGCGGCCAGCAGGAAGCAGAGGGTCGTCTCCGGCCGGGCGGCGCGGCACAGGAACAGGGCCAGCGCGCACGCGCCGAGCACGAGGGCCGCCGTGCCGCCGAGCGGCCCGGGCGCGGTGCCCCACAGCAGGTCCAGCGGGAGGATATCCGGCTTCAGGCCGTCCCTGAGCAGGGCGGCGGGGGACCGGGCCGCATGGAACGCGCAGTCTGCCAGCGGCGGCAGCGCGTAGGGCTGAGCCGGGTCGAAATAAGTGAAGGTCTGCTCCGGCCAGCAGAGGGCCGCGAACGCGATTCCCGCCGCCGCGGGCGTGAAGGGCGCGCGCCCGAACCCGCCGAACGGCTCGCCCGCCGCCAGCACGGCGAATGCCGCCGCCGCGCACGGCAGCCAGAGCGGTGCGTTGAGCGGCAGCAGCAGCGCGACGGAAAGGCCCGTCACGGCGAAGGAGGCCCCGGCCAGCGCGGGCCGGCGGGAGCGCGCAAGGGAAACCAGCGTCTCGCAGAGCAGGCAGGTCAGCACCGAGGCGCCGGCCATCGCGAGGGGGCGGGCGCCGTACCGGACGATGGGCGGGACCAGCAGGGCGCAGAGCGCCGCCGCCGTGACGCCGAGCATGGAGCCGGCCGTCGCTTCGGTCCGCACGAACGGGGGCGGCGCGCTATGCAGTCTCATCGGGAAAGCCGGCCTCCTTCCGCGCGGCCGCGCGCCGGACCGCGGCCACCAGCCCGATGCCGGAGGGGCACACGGCGTCGCACGCCGCGCAGCCGACGCAGCTTTCCACATGGAACAGGCGCAGCGGGTCGGGGGCGCCGCTTTCCAGCTCGCGCAGGGCCAGCCACGGCAGGATGCCCTGCGGGCAGGCGCGGGCGCACCGGCCGCACCGGACGCAGGGAAAAACCCGGCGGGCGGGGAGCTCCGTAAGGGCGAGGACGCCGCGCGTCGCCGCCGTGACCGGCAGGGAGAGGTCCGTGACCGTGCGGCCCGCGAGGGAGGAGCCGACCGCCACCAGGCGGACGTTTTCCCGCGCGCCGGCGGCCTTCAGCACGGCCCCGACGGGCGTGCCGATGCGCACGCGGAAGTTCCGCGTGCGCGCCACGCCGTCCCCCGCCGCCGTGACGACGGTCTCAGTCTGCGGTCTGCCGCGCCGCACGGCGTCCGAAAGCGCCGCGCACGCCTGCGCGCCGATCCACGCGCCGCGCTTTTTGCCGCCGCAGAGCCTGCGCATCAGCAGAATCCGCGCCGGGTAGCGGCTCTCCGCCGCGGCGGCGGCGAGGCCGGGCGGCAGGTCGCGCAGGGCCTTCAGCTCCCGGCGGGAGGCGGCGGCCAGCACGGTTTCGCGCGCCCCGCAGGCGCGCGCCGCAAGCCGCAGGCCGTCTGCGACTTTGCCGGCGTCCTCGCGCAGGACGGCCCGCGCGCTGGAAAAGAACGGGTCGTCGTCGAAGCAGCAGGCGGCCAGAAGCTCCGTCTTCCGCTCCGCCAGGCGCTTCAGGCGGGGCGCGAGCGGGGCGCCGTCGAATTCGTCGGAGATTCCCGCGGCCCGCGCGGCCCGGAGAATCTCCGACGGCCCCGCGTCCTTCCCCGGAGCGGGAAACGGCTTCGGTTCCGGGAACCCTTCCGGCACGCCGAGGGCCGGGATTCCGCCTTTGAGCGAATCCCGCCCGCCGCCGTGCAGCCTGATGCCGTGCGCAGACACCGCGCCGCCCCCTTTCTGCAACTGCAAATCAAAAAGGCCCGCGGGCCGCCGGGGTATGCGCCCGAAGCGCCCGCGGACCGTTCAGAAGCCGACCTGCGCCGCCTCTTTGAGGCGCCGGACGGCCCGCTCCATATCCTTCGCGTGGAACAGCGCGGTCCCCGCCACAAAGACGTCCGCGCCGGCCAGGGCGGCCGTGCGGATGGTCTGCTCGTTGATGCCGCCGTCCACCTCGACCAGAAGGTCGGGCCGCCGCTCTTTGAGCGCCCGCACCTTGGGCATGGTCTCCGGCATGAACTTCTGCCCGCCGAAGCCGGGCTCCACCGTCATGACCAGGACCATGTACAGCCGGTCGAGGTACGGGAAAAGCACGTCCGCCGGCGTGCCGGGGCGGATGGCCGCGGCGGGCTTCGCCCCGGTTCTGCGGATGGCCTCCGCAGTCCGGACGGGGTCGCCCTCCGCCTCCGCATGGAAGGTGATGATGTCGGCGCCCGCCTTCCGGAAATCCGGCAGGTAGCGCAGCGGTTCGTCGATCATCAGATGCACGTCGAAGGGCTTGTCGGTGTACCGCCGCATGGCGGCGATGACCGGCGGCCCGAAAGTCAGGTTCGGCACAAAATGCCCATCCATCACGTCCAGATGAATCCAGTCCGCGCCGGCGATGTCGGCCCGGATGATCTCGTTGCTGAGATTGGAAAAATCGGCCGCGAGTATGGAAGGCGCAAGAATCATTCCCATCAGTCCTCCCGCCCATATTCTACCGCACTTGAGCGGGATTTTCAACCGGAATCGGTCCCGCGCATGAAAGCGCCCGCCGGGGGCGCCGCCCGGCGGGCAATCTATATAAAGCGGTTGAAATATATTTGCCCCGCTCTCCATTCTATGCTCTGCGGCCCGTTTTGGCAAGCACAATCGGCGGCGGCGCGGGTCAGGGCTTTTTTTCGCCGCCGCGGCGCCGTTCCCGGAAAAAGGCCGCGCAGGCGACCGCAAGGGCCGCCCCGGCGATGCAGCGGAAAACCAGAGCCCGCGTCCCCGCCGAAAGGCCGGCGCCCGCCGCCGCGCCCGCGGCCTGCCACGCGCCCAGCAGCAGGAAAAGCCCGCCCAGCGCGTAGAAGACCCAGCCCCGCTTTCCCGTGCGGAAAATCAGCAGCAGGCCCGCGACAACCCACATCGCCGCGTACAGGTACGCCATCCGACCGCCCTCCATTTCACCGCCTTCCACTATACCCCATTTTCCCCGCCCCTGTCAACACGGCGGGCTGAGCCGGCAGCGGATAGCATCCGCAGGCACAGCCCGGCGTAAGGTATGGTGAAAATATAAAGCCCGCTTTGCCGGGACAGAATAAGACAACTCCCGGCGGCGTGTCGCCGCTCCCACGGCCCGCCGTTCAGAACGAAGCGAATCGAAAGCTTTGTCTGGCGGGACAGGATAAGACAACTCCCGGCAGCGTGACGCAGCATCACCGGCCCGCCGTTCAGAACGGAGCGAAACAGAAGCTTCTTTTGGCGGGACAGAAAGGGGAAACTCCCGGGCGCATCCGCGTCTTACGCGCCTACGGCGGCCACGAAACGGGGCCGGCAAGTTTATCGCAAGCTTCCCACTCGCCCCGGGTACGCTCTCGACAGGCT
>ENA-UOOH01002190-UOOH01002190.1-fermentation-metagenome-genome-assembly--contig:-NODE-2190-length-17331-cov-3.594293_pt1 | contig 17331 bp, 12 predicted proteins | sample MGYA00245778_ERZ724025 | MGnify/ENA primary metagenome ERZ724025 (study PRJEB28704, sample SAMN03018313) | fermentation metagenome | biome: anthropogenic terrestrial biome; feature: soil; material... | reverse complement strand
GGCGAGCGTGGCCGCGGTCGCCGCCCGGGTGCGCTCGTAGGCGTGGCGATAGGCCTCTGCGAGCGTGATCTGCCCGTCCCCCGAGGCGTCGGCCGCGCCCCGCAGGCCGCTGACGAGGTGGTGGGTAAAGTAGCTGCCCTTCACCTCTCGCGACTCGAGCGCGACCTCGTCCGCGGCGCTCGAGGCGAGGATGGCCTCGCCTCTGGTCGCCAGCTCGTCTACCAGCCGGATGGTGAAGCCGGGGGCTGGCTTGCCTCCCTTGGCTGCGATGGCCGCGCCGCTCTTGCAGGCGTCGATGATGGTCAGGCGCACCTCGGCGCCGGTGCTCGCGAGCAGTGACTTGAGGCGACCGAAGGGCAGCTTCTCGGGGCCCAGCTCGAGCGCCTCGCCGTCGCTGTGGCCCGAGAAGTAAAAGAGCAGCAGCGCCCGCGCGTCCGGCCGACGCTGCACCTCGGCTATCCGGTCGCCCGCCAGGGCGATCGCGCGCTCGATCTCGGCCAGTGACCGCCCCTGCAGCAGGAAGACGTCGTCTTCCTCGACGTTGCCCACCTCGACCAGGACGCGGGCGACCTTGCCCGCGTCGGCCTCGGCGAAGCGCAGCGGCGGCAGCTCGCCTGTGCCCGCGTTGTTGCCCACCAGCAACGCGAAGCGCCGGGTCTCGGCATCTGCTGGCGGGGACAGGAGGAGCAGGACCAGGGGCAGCAGCGCGAGCGCTCTCAAGGTTGTTCCTTGGCGAAGGAGAGCTCGAGCGGCTTCACCCCGGAGACCACCGCGCCCGGCGCGGCCGCGAGCGCCCGAGCCACCTCGGCGGCGGGCAGGGGCTGCTCGCTGAAGTAGGCGAAGAGCCGTTCGGGACCGGGGGCGTCGTCCAGTTCGATGCTGCCCGGCAGCTCGCTGCGGCCGGCGCCGACCGGCGCGCTTTGTCCGCCCTCGGGCGGGAAGTAGACGCTCACCGTGCCCGCGCCGTCGACCGAGGCCACCAACAGGTATCCGGGCCGCTCGGGCTCGATGACGAAGCGGATGCGGTCGCCGGCGGCAAGGCGGGTATCGGGCCGGACCTGGAAGACCGCTCCCTGGCGGCGGGCGAAGACCTTGAGGGTGGGGCCGCCCTTGATCCTCAGGTCGGGCTCGGGCGCTGGCCGCGCGACCACGAGGAGAAGCGCGACGGCGACGGCGAGCGCGCCGACCGGCGCGAGCAGCCTCCGCTCGCCCAACAGCGCGGCCAAGAGCTCGAGCCGCCCGCGCCTGGAGGTGCGCGCTTCGAGCAGGGGCAGCGTGCGTGCGAAGACTTGTTCCTCGAAGCGCTGCTGGTCGGCCCGCAGCTCCTCGAGGGCAGCCCGGCAGGCCTCGCAGAACTCGAGGTGCTCGCGGGCCTGTCGCTCTTCGTCCGTGGACATCGACGAGAGCAGGAGCCTGTCGAGCGACAGCGCACAGAGGTGGGCGGGAGCGTTCATTCGAGGCTCCCCGAGCGCCCGAGGAACTTGCGGGCGCGGGCCGCGAAATCCGCCAGCCGGTTGATTACCGTGCGCCGCGAGACCCCGAGCACCTCGGCGACCCGTCCCTGCTCGAGGCCGTCGACGTAGTGGAGCACCGCCGGCGCCCTGAGCTTCTCCGGCATGTGGGCGAGGACCCGCAGGCACGCATCTCTATCGGAGAGCACAGCTTCCAGGTCGCTGGTCGCCCCCTCCGGAAGCTCGTCGACCGGCTCGGCCTGCACCGCGCGGTCGCGCAGCAGGTTGAGGCAGTAGTTCGTCGAGATCCGGTAGATCCAGCCGAGGGCGGCCTCGTCACCGGGGGCCTTGTCCAGGTGGCGTAGCACGCGCACGAACACCTCCTGCACGGCGTCCTCGGCGAGCGCCTCGTCGCGCAGCAACTTGCGACAGCGTGCGTAGGCCGCGGGCCCGTAACGGCGATAAAGAGCGGCCAGGCGTTGTTGGTCCATTGGTATTCGGCAGCGAAGTGCCCGGCGTCTGAAGCGCTGACCCCTCAGGCCCTTTGACTGTGAAGAAGCAGTTGCACCTTAGCCCAAGAAGCGAGGATGCGTATCGGCCTCTGGTCAAGAGGTTTTTCCCCCCGTCGCTGAGCCGAGCCGGTATAAACGCGGCGCAATTCAGGGCAGCGGCTACGCGTTGCAAGGCCTCGCCCCGGACCGGCCCGCGCGCGGTGACAGGCGCTCGGGCGAGGGAGCGCCTGTCGACCCCATGACCCTCTTCGCTGCCCTCCGCACCGCCCCTGTCTGGTTCCTCGTCGGCTCGGCGTTTCTCTTCGGCGCGAGCATCGGCAGCTTCCTCAACGTGGTGATTGCCCGGGTGCCGTTCGGCGAGTCGATAGTCTGGCCGCCTTCGCACTGCTGCTCGTGCGGCAAGGGCATCGAGCCGTTTCACAACATCCCCATCCTCTCGTGGTTCCAGCTCCGCGGGCGCTGCTGCAACTGCCTGGCGCCCTTCTCGTTTCGCTACGCCTTCGTCGAGCTCGCGTTCGGCCTCGTTTGCGCCTTCGCGGTCTATCGCCACGGGCTCGGCTGGGACGCGGCCCGCGAGATCGTGCTGCTCGGATTCCTGATCCCGCTGGCGATGATCGATCTGGACACCTGGCTGTTGCCCACCGAGCTGACGTACACGGGCGTGGTCGCCGGGCTGCTGCTGACGCTGCCGCAGGGCCGCGAGCTCTTCATGCAGCACCTGCTGGCCGCCGCGGTCGCGTACACCGGGTTGATGCTGCTTGGCGCCATCGGCGAGCGGGTCTTCGGCAAGGAGGCCATCGGTCGCGGGGACCTCGGGCTGGTCGCGCTCATTGGCGCTTTTCTCGGGCTCAAGGCGCTCTTTCCGGTGTTGTTGCTCTCCTCGCTGCAGGGCTCGCTCATCGGCATCGCGATGATCGCCGCGCGCCGGCGCAGGGGCCGCTCGTCCGCTTCGCCCCCGGAGGCCGAGGTCGAGACCGACTCCGAGGGGGCGCCGCCCGCGCTCGCCTCCTCGGCTGAAGCTGCGGCCGACGGCGCGGCCGCCGGGCTGGTGGTACCGCCCGCGTTCGTATCCTCGATAGAGGCTTCGCCCGAGGGGCCAGTCGCGCTCTCGGTGGCGCAGCCGGCCGAGCCCACGGGGGCAGCACCAGTGATCGCGGCCGCGCCCGTTGCCGACGAGAAGCGGGCCGGTCTTGGCCGGTTGCCGCAGGGCGTCACGGTCGTCGCCAAGCCGGCCGACGACGGCTGGGTGCCGGACCCGACCGCCATCCCCTTCGGCCCGTTCCTCGCGCTCGCGGCGGCCGAGGTGCACTACTTCTCGCGGCTGCCGCACCTCCTGCTGCCCTTCTGAACCCGGGCGCGCTCGCGCGCGGCGAGCCCCGACGCAGCTCGCGCGCGAGGGCCTTCGGGGGCCGCCCGCTAACGGTCCTGGCCGCGCTTGAGCGTCTGCAGCTTCGGGTGCGTGGCGATGGCCTTGCGCTCGCGGACCAGCGCCAGGTTGCCGCGATAGACGGGGTTGGCCGGAGCGAGCTCGAGCGCCTTGAGAAGCATCTTCTCGGCGCCGCGAAAGTCGAATCGCTCGCGGATCAGCACGATGGCCAGCCGGTTGTAGAGCGGAGCCGCGTCGTTGCTGCGGGAGATGGCCAGCTCGAGGTAGCGCAGCGCCTCCAGACCCCGGCCGGAGCGCTCGAGCTTGATGGCCATCTCCAGCGCGTTGTCGCCTTCGCCCCGGGGCGCGCCGGTGCGCCGCCTGGACATCGGGCGCGCGGGGGCGGGCCGCTCGGGCTCTGTCTGTGGAGAGGTCGGGGGCCGATGGGCAGGCGGCCGCGCCCGGAGCTGCTCGGCCCGGTCCTTGTTGAGCCGGGCCTTCTCCTGCAGCTCGTTGAGGTCGAACTTGACGGTCTCGTCCTCTGCGTCCGCCTCTTCCCAGAGGGCCTGCGCCGGCGAGAGGGTGATGACGCCGATTCCCACGAGGCCCTGGAGCACCACCTGCAATTCGCCCAACGAGCCGCCGACTGTCTTGGTCAGCTCGAGCACGGTCTGGAGGCCATCGGCCGCGCCCACGACGACCGCCTCGATGCGCGACAGGCCCATCCGCGACAGGCGAAGCCCCTCGACCACGCAGGGAACGTCGTCGGGGGCCGGCAGCGGCCCGGTGCGAGGGCGCTCGCGGGTCGCCGAGCGGGGCGTCTCGGACTTGGCGATCGCTGCCTCGGGCCGTTCGAACATCGCCTGAACGACGTTCCGGTGGCCTGGCTCGAAGTCGAGCTCCTGGTCGAAACCGACGAGCATCAGCTCGCAGCGCGGGCACTGAAAGGCGCTCGCTGGGACGCTCTGCTTGCACGAAGGACAGCGCTTCGCGGTCATCACCTCTCCGGTCGGAATCCTCTTCAGCAAAGGGATACCTGTGAGGAGACCCAGGTTCAACCGGCCCTGCCGGCGCCGGCAGGGCCGGGCGGAACCGACGAGCAACTTGCCGGGGACTCGAACGTGCGAAGGGCCGCTCGACAAGAGCGGCCCTTCGCAGCCTCCGTTCGGGCCTGGTGCGGCAGGCCAGGCCCTCAGGCTCCGGCTAGCGGACGTAGATCTCGACCCAGTCGGCCTTGCAGTCGGAGTCGTAGCACTGGGAACCAACGTCCTGCATGAAGCCGGCTTCGTTGCAGGGCCAGCCGCCCACGCACTCGACCGGGACGATGAGCTCGGCCCGCAGCATCGAGTGATCGTCGAGCGACCAGACCTCCTGTCCCGCGGGCGTGTTGGCGAGGCCGTCGTTCCAGTTGTCGGTCGCCAACAGGGTGATCGCCGCGTTCTCGTTCCCGCCGGGGAAGCAGGAGGCGTTGGTGTCCAGGCCGCGCAAGGCGTACCCGAAGAGCTGCTCCTGCTCGACCTCCAGGCCCTCGGAGAAGTCGGCGCCCGAGCGCAGCCAGGTGCTGTTGCAGCCGGCCGGCCAGCCGGCCGCGATGTGGGCGCCATAGCTGCGATTCTCGAGCAGCGCGCCGTAGCCGACCGCGTACTCCTCGGTGCGCAGCAGCAGATCGCCCGCGGGCACTTGCGACCAGGCCGGCGACTTGAAGTCGGCGCTCTGGCGCTGGTCGATGGTCCCGAAGCCGCTCGCGTCGGTGAGCACCGCCAGGCTGGTCCAGCGGCGCGCGTCGGTGTTGACCATCGAGCCGATGAGCGTCCAGCCGCCGCCGTCGCTGGTCATGTCGCACCAGACGGCGAGCGGGCCGTCGCCCGGGTCGATCGTGTACTCGCCGTCGACGAGGTCCGACTCCATCGCGCTCAACTCGGCGCAGGAGGCGTAGTGGGAGCACTCGAAGCCGTCGCCGAACATCATGCTCGGGCACTCGCAGCCATAGCCGCCGATGTCGTTGACGCAGGTGGCGCCCGGGAAGCACTCGTGGTCGCCCGACTCACACTCGTCGAGGTCTTCGCAGTAGGTGCCGTCGCCCTCATAGCCCTCGCCGCAGGCACAGGCATAGCTGCCGTCGGTGTTGGTGCAGGTGGCGTTCGGGTCGCAGTCGTGGGAGCCGTCATCGCACTCGTCGATGTCCTCGCAGGTCTCGCCGTTGCCGGTGAAGCCCTCGTTGCAGACGCAGGTGTAGCTGCTGTCGGTGTTTTGGCAGGTCGCGTTCGGGTCGCAGGTGTAGCTGCCCGCCTCGCACTCGTCGATGTCGGTGCACTCGGTGCCGTCGCCTTCCCATCCTGGCTTGCAGGTGCAGGTGAAGCTGCCAGGGGTGTTGTGGCAGTTGGCGTTCATCGAGCAGTCGTCGGTGCCCTCCGCGCACTCGTCGACGTCGATGCATTCGCGGCCGTCGCCGTCGAAGCCCAGGTTGCAGATGCAGGTGAAGGTGGCGGTGTCGTTGAAGCACTCGGCGTTCGGGTCGCAGTCGTGCGTGTTGGTCGCGCACTCGTCGATGTCCTCGCAAAAGCGGCCGTCGCCCCCGAAGCCCGCGTTGCACGCGCAGGTGAAAGACCCCGGGGTGTTGGTGCAGGTCGCGTTCGGGTCGCACTCGTGCTCGCCGTTGTCGCACTCGTCGACGTCAGCGCAGGTGATGCCGTCGCCCGCGTAGCCCTCGCTGCAGGTGCAGTCGAAGCCGCCGTCGGAGTTCTCGCAGGTGGCGTGCTCGCTGCAGTTGTCGGCCCCGGTCGCGCACTCGTTGATGTCGGTGCAGGAGAAGCCGTCGCCCTCATAGCCCTCGTTGCAGGCGCAGGTGAAGCTGCCCTCGGTGTTCGTGCAGGTCGCGAGATCGTCGCAGCCGGCCTGGCCGCTCGCGCACTCGTTCACGTCGGCGCAGCCCGAGCCGTCGTCCTCAAAGCCGCTCGGGCAGCCGCACTCGAAGCCGCCGGAAGTATTCGTACAGGCCGAGCCCGAGCAGCTCGCCGTGCCGTTGGCGCACTCGTCGATGTCGGTACAGCTCAGCCCGTCGCCCTCGTAGCCTTCGGGGCATTCGCAGAGGAACGACCCCGGCTCGTTGTGGCAGGTGGCGAGGGGATGACAGCCCGCCGTCAGCTCCAGGCACTCGTCGATGTCCTCGCAGGCTCCTTCGACCTCGGCGTAGCCCGTCGGGCAGGCGCAGACGAAGCCGCCCGGCGTGTTCAGGCAGGTCGTCCCTTCCTCGCATTCGGCCGTGCCGTCGGTGCACTCGTCGAGGTCGGCGCAGGTCAGGCCGTCGCCCGAAAAGCCGCCGTTGCAGGTGCAGGTGTAGGCCCCCTCGGTGTTCTCGCAGGAGGCGTTCGCGTCGCAAGGAGAGGTCTCGGCGGCGCACTCGTCGATGTCGACGCAGCCTTCGCCGTCCTCCACGAACCCCTCGCCACAGCCGCACTCGTAGCCGCCCTCGGTGTTCGTGCAGGCCTCGCCCGGCGCGCACGGATTGGTGCCGGCGCACTCGTCGATGTCGCTGCAGCTCGCGCCGTTGCCGGAATAGCCGGTGTTGCAGGTGCAGGTGAAGCTGCCGTCAGAGTTCTCGCAGGTTGCGTTCGCGTCGCACGGCGAGAGCGCCGCCGCGCACTCGTCGATGTCGGAGCAGCTCGTGCCGTCGCCCGCGTAGCCCGGCAGGCAGACGCACGCGTACTCGCCGTCGACCTCCTGGCAGCGCGCGCCGGCAGGGCACTCGAGCTCGTCACAGGGGTTTGCCGCCTCTTCACAGGTCTTGCCGTCGCCGGTGAAGCCTTCGTTGCAGGCGCAGGTGAACGAGCCTTCGGTATTGGCGCAGGTCGCGTTCTCGTCGCAGTCGGCCGTCTCCGCCTCGCACTCGTCGACATCCGCGCAGCTCGCGCCGTCGCCCTCCCAGCCCTGATCGCAGACGCAGACCATGCCGTCGTCCCCCTCGACGCAGCTCGCGTGCTCGCCGCACAGGGACGCATCCTCTTCGCAGGAGACGGGCTCCTCGATGCCGGCGTCCTCCTCGCCGGCTGGAACGTCGTTGCCGCAAGCGCCTGCGCCGAGCGCGAGCAGGGCGGCCAACGCGGTCGTCAAGAAGCCACGCAGATTTGGACTGGTCATGATGGGCTCCCAGTTTTGGTTTGTCGGCAGGGTACGGGAATTCTCGGAGAGCGAACAGCCGAGCGGGGCTCCGCGGGCTTTCGACCTCCCGCGGCAGCTTTCTGCGAGCGCGCCTCTCGCGCCGCTCGCGCGCGTCGGGAGCGACGCTGAAGGGTGAGCGGAAGCGGACGGAGTCGAAGAAGGAGTCTTCTTCAGGCGATCTGCCGGATCTGGAAGCGCAGGGGACAGGTCTTCTTCCGCGGATCGAGCTCGGCGACCGCCTCGAGGCGCCTGTGCAGAGAGTCGATGGTCGAGGGCTGCAGCGTGAAGGCCGCGACCGAGTTGTCGAGCAGCGGGTGCGTCAGCTCGAAGATCGAGCCGAAGCGCCGGGCCGCGCGGTGACCGAGTGCCGAGCCGTGCATCTCGTGGCGGGCAACGAAGTTCATCACCAGCACGCCGTGCCTACAGAGCCGCCGAGTCAACGTCGACATCCAGCGGGCGCCGGCCTTGGCGCGCACCGGCTCGCCGTCAACCTGGCCGTACAGATCGTCGACGATGAGGTCGAAGGGCGGCCCCTCGTAGCTTTCGACCCAGGCCACGGCATCCGCCTGGTGCAGCTCGAAGTTGCGGCCCCGCAGGCCGAAGAAGCGGCGCGCGACGTAGAGGTGGACCGGGTCGAGCTCGACGCCGACGAGCACCTCGGGCTCGAAGAAATGCTGGAGCTGTCGCAGCACCGCGCCGCCGCCGACGCCCAGGACGAGGACGCGACGCACTCTGCCCTCGGGGACGAGGAAGGCCGGCAGCACGAGCAGATCCCACAGCCCGCCGTTGACCGGGCGGCCGAGGTTCAACTGGGAGTGGAAGACGCCGTCCGTGTAGAGCCGCCGCGTTCTTCCCGCCGAGCGGACCTCGTAGGTCGTGCCGTCTTTCTGCTTTCGCCAGAGAAGCGCCACGCTCGCTCCAGGACCGAGAGGCGCGGCAATCTAGCAGCTTCCTGCCGGCGCACGGCCCGCTGGTCTTTTTCGTGGCGGTCGCTTGGCCGGCTGTGATCTTGAGCTGGCAGGGCTGTTGGGAGGGCCGGCGCGCTCGCTCAGATGACGGGCGCGCAAGAGCACGCCGGCTCGCAGGAAGGAGAATCGACCTCGGCGTTCGGATTCGATCCCTACCGGAGGGCACGATGCAGCGAGCCTCGGGCTGCGGCGCGACCGGAGCCGCGCCGGATCTCGAGTGCGCGCAGCACCGGCTCCAGATCGTGATCCTCAGCGCCGACCAGGCGATGGTGCGCGGCTGTGACCAGGAGGCGGTCTACCTGGAGAAGTGTGACCTGAGCCTCGGGAGCGCCGGCGCGAGCTGTATCTGGGGGCTGCGCAGCGGGCCGCGCGGCCAGCACTGGCCGGACCAAAAACGAGCGGGCCCGGCCGCAATGGCGGTCGGGCCCGTCTTCGTCATCGAGGGGCGCCAACCCGGAGTGCCCCCTCGCGGCAGCTCTACGGTGCCGAGTCGGCAACCGGCGCAGGCTCGGCCGGCGCCTTGGCCTCGCTCGGAGGCGTGGCGGGCGCCGGATCAGCGGCCGCGCGGGCCGCTTCTCGGGCGGCCTCGGCCTCGAGCTCGGCCCGCTCCTCGGCCGCGGCGGCCGCCTCGAGCTCATCCTCGCGCGCCTGCTGGACGTCGACCGCGGTCTCGAGCGCGGCGCCCGTGCGCTCGAGGCGCCTCTCGAGCAGCTCGAGCCGGTCGAGGGTCCTCTCGTTCCTGGCCTGTGCGCGCGCAAGCCGCGCCTGGGCTCGGGCGGTCGTCGCGGGGTCCTTGTCGGCGGCCGCCTCGAGCGCCTTGGTCGCCGCGTCGAGCTGTTCCTGGGCGCTGGCGACCGCCTTTCTCGCCTCCTCGACCTGCTCCTGGGCGCGGGCCTTGGCGCGCGAGAGGTGTGCGGGCACACCGAGGAAGCCGAGCGGCTGCTCGAGCTGCCGAGGCATCCATCCCTTGTGGTAGCCGAGCACTCCGGTCCCGGCGACGAGCGCGAGCACGAGCGCGGCCTGGGCCGCGTAGGCCCAGGGGCTGCGCTTGGGCTGGTAGGGGTCGGTCATGCTGCGCTCGGAGCCGCGCGGGAAGGTAGGCATCCGAGTCAGCGAGCCGCCGAAGGGGATGTTGACCTTGACCCGGCCGTTGATGGCCCAGCCGTTGGCGTCGAGCACCGGGCCCAGGTTGCGCTGGCGCAGCTTGAGGGCGGCGATGAGCATCGAGGGGCCGGAGATGGCGAGCACGATGCCGGCCAGGCCCACCGGCATCCAGAGGCCCAGGCCGAAGAAGGCCTCGAGCAGGCCGCCGATGGCCGCGGCCGCGCCGCTGATGGCGACGCCGATCAGGGCGATGGTGCCGAGCTCGATCTTCTTGGGCGGCGCCGCGGCCTTGTCCACGTTGGCGGTCTTGTCGGCCGCCTGCGCGAGCCGGTCCTGATTGGCCTGGTCGGCGGCGCCTGCGCGCTTCTGGAGCTGCTCCTCGACCATCCGCAGGAACTTCTTGTACGGGGACCAGAACGCCTGCCGGATGCTGATCGGGTTGTCGACGATCTTGGTGATCGTCGCGTCCCAGTCGCGCCCTTGGCGGTCGTAGAAGACGCCGTTGCGCCCGACCATCAAGTAGTCGCTGTCGCCGTCGCTGAAGACCGCGGCGATCTGCTTCTTCTCGCCGTTGGGCCGCGTGCAGTCGCAGTAGGCGAGGTAGCACTTCGACAGGCCGGCCATCGTCGCGTGGCGGGCGGGGTCGACGACCTCGACGCACAGCTCGCAGGAGCGGCTGTCGAGGTAGAGCGTGCCGGCCTGGAAGATGGCCAACTGCTCGGGCGAGTAGAAGTCGGTGAAGGCCACGAAGTTGTGCAGCAGGCGGAACAGGTCGCGGTGGAAGCGCAGCAGCTTCTCGAGCGCCGCCACTCCGTCGAGCTCCGCTCCTCCGGCCTTGTCCTGCTCGATCAAGGCGGCGAGCTCCTCCCTGGCATTCGAGGCGAGGATCTCGCGGACGCGCCCCAGCCCGAGGGACTCGACCTTGGTCGCCGGCTTGCAGGCAGCCCAGGCCAGGTGCGGGGCGAGCTTGCCGCGTAGCTCCTCCCACTGCCCCTCGGTCAGCGCGCGCTGGCCTTCGCCGAGCAGCGGGGCGACCGCGTCCGCGGTGAGCGCGGCCATCCGCGCGCTCCAGCCAGGGTTCACCTCTTCGACCAGCGGCAGCGGGCGGCCCGGCTCGACCCGGGCCAGGGGGAAGCTGGCCACCTCGTCGGCAGCGCACGAGAGGGTCTTGTCGGCGATGGCCGCATACTCGGCCTCGGCGCGGTTGAGCGGCGCCTGGGCGCGCGGATCGAAGGCCGCCAGGCGGCAGCGGGTGAAGTAGTCGTCGACCTTGGCCTGGACCGCAGCGAAGGCCGCAGCGGCCGCGGCGGTCTTGTCGCCGAGCGGCAGGAGCTCGGCGGCCGACTCCTCGGCCTTCTTCGACCAGGCCTCGAGCTCGTTCAGCTCGGCGAAGAAGGCGTCGAGCTTGGCCTGGGAGACTCCCGGGGCGCCGCTGCGGTCCTCCTCGCCACCCAAGGCGGCGACGATCTCCCCGATGAGCTTCTCGAGCTCGGGCGTGGCGGCGGTCTTGGCGGTGACGATGCTGTCGCCGTTGAAGCGGGTGTTGGTGGAGAGCGCCCGGGTGTCGACCACCTGCGCGAGGCCGATGGTGGCCGAGTCGGCCTTGTCGATGCTCTCGAGCACCCTGCGCGCCGAGGCGAGCGCGGCCTTCCCCGCGGGCTTGGCCTCGTCGAGCGCGTCGAGCCTCAGGGTGTCGGAGCCGGCGACGAGGGGGTCGAGGCTCTTGAGGGCATCGCGGCAGAACCCGAGCGCGGCGAGCAGCTCGGGCGCGCGCACCCGGCCGTCGTTGTCGGTGTCGATGAGCGCCAGCGTCTGCTCGTCGAAGTCGAGCCCTTTGACCGGGCAGGCGAGGGCGACCCAGAGCTTGGGGTCGAGCTGGTCGAGGTGGGCAAGGTCGGCGCCCGTCTCGAGGCGGACTTGATCCAGGCCGCCGGCGCGAAAGAAGCGCCAGCGATGAGGCGAAGAGCCAGACGGAGTGGGCATTGGGATTCTCGTGTGGGGACAGAAGGCCGAAAAGCCGGAGCGGAGTCTACTTCACGGCCTCGGCTACGCGCAGACGGCGCGAGGGGACGCTTTGAAGCTCGCGCAGGCGCCGAGCGACGGCTTCTTCGCTGTTTGAGCACCCATCGAAGAAACGCTCCCGGGCACTGCGAACGCCCGCCGGCCGGTTTTGCGCCCGCGACACTCCTGAGATGTCCGGGGTTGGCCCAAGTTGCTTGGACAGGTTGGGAACGAGCTCGGCAGCGCTGAGACCAGCAGCCGATAGGTCGAGCGGAGCGGCGCTGGTCTGCCGTGATGGTCCCTCGCGCAGGCTGCAACCTGCTTGCTCGAGGATTTGCCAAGCCTATAGGGTGCCGACCGCATCTGCCGGGACCTCCGGGAGAAACGGGCCCTTGAGCCCTGCATCGAAGCGGGCAGCCTCCCGGCGACACGTTCTTCGCCTTCAAGACCAGCAAGGAGTGATCTCGTCATGCAAGCCGTCCTGTCGCTCGTGCTCGCGCTCGGCCTCGGCCAAGCCGCTTCGGATTCCCCGGCAGAGCCGGTCCCGCCTCAGGCCTCGGTGAGCGAGCAGAGCGCGGCGCGCGCGGCCGAGTCTGCCGAGCGCGCTGCCCGCGCGGCACAGTCGGCGGCCGAGTCCGCGGAGCGCGCCGCGAAGGCCGCGCAGCAACTCGCGGAGGCGGCTGCACCGAAGGCGGCTGCGCCCGAGGCAGCGCCAGCGGCGCAGGCGCCGGTCCCCGAGACGAAAGAGGTCGCCTGGTCCGGGGTGATCAGCGCGGGGCTGATCTCGCTGACCGGCAACGCGCAGTCGATCACCACGACCGGAGCGCTCTCGGCGACTCGGCAGTCCGAGGACTGGATCTTCGCGCTCAAAGCCAACGGCGCCTACGGCCAGACCCGCCCGCAAGACCCGGACCTGGTCCCGGAGACCGTGGCCCTCAACGCGCTCTTGGAGCTGCGCGCGGACCGTCGTCTCAGCGAGCTGTTCGCGATCTACCTGCTGGCGGGCGCGAGCACCGATCACGTCAAGAGCATCGAGGCCCTGCCGTATGGCGAAGCCGGTCTGAGCATCCTGTGGCTCGACGAGCTGGAGGGCGACTTCTCGGTCCTCAAGCTGCAGACCGACCTCGCGTTCCGCTACGGCGAGGAGCTGCGCTTCCAGTACTACCCGACCCCTCTGGACATCGAGGACGTGTTGATCGCCGCGCCGAAGCTCGGCGTCATCTTCCGCTACGCGCTCACCCGCGACGTGATCTTCAGCGAGGACCTCGAGGTGCTACCGACGGTCCTCGGCCCCTCGCGCGTGCTGGTCAATTCGACGACCAAGCTGAGCGCCCGGCTCATCTCGGCCTTGAGCCTTGGCGTCTCTTTCGTCGTCAAGCACGACAGCAGGCCCGCCGAGGGCAAGGTGCCGACCGACACCGCGCTCAACGTCGGGCTCGATATCGGGTTCTAGCCGAACGGCGACGAGGATGAGCTGGGGCGCTGCAGCAGCCGCGCCGTCGCGGCTCGATGGTGTATACGGTCGGCCGTGGGCTCACTCTCGAACACGCTGCCGAGCTGGATTCCCGGCCGCACCCGCGGTCGGCGCGGCCCTTCGCGCTTCGGCACGCGGGGGCCCGGGTCGCTCTATCGCAAGCTCAAGTCGCTCGAGCTGCTCGCCACCCGCGACAGGCGCGCGGTGCTCTCGTTTCTGACCGCACGCTATCCCCTCGAGCTGCCGCTGCACGAGCGACTGGGCCTCGTGCGGCGCTTCGTCAGGACCACCGACGCGGTGCGCTGCTACCACACGCAGGTCGAGATCCTCGCGGTCGTCGACGCCATCTTCCGGCTCGCGGGTCGACCCGAGCTGACCGTGGTCGAAGCCGGCGCGGCCAAGGGCGCGAGCAGCGCCAAGCTCAGCCTGGTCGCCGCAAGAGCGGGCGGGCGCCTGCACGTCTTCGACTCCTTCCGCGGCATCCCGCCCAACGACGAGCAGCACACCCGGCTCGACGGCAGCGCGGTCCACTTCCGCGCCGGCGCCTTTGCCGGTCGGCTGCCGTCGGTGAAGCGGGTAGTCGAGCGGTTCGGCGCGCCCCAGGTTTGCGAGCTGCACAAGGGCTGGTTCGAGGAGACGATGCCGGGGTTTGCGGGCCCGGTCGACGTGGCTCTGCTCGACGTGGACCTGCTCGCCTCGACGCGCACCTGTCTCGTCCACCTCTTCCCGAAGGTGCGCCCCGGGGGCGTGGTCTTCACGCAGGACGGGCACCTGCGGGCGATCGTCGAGCTGCTCGCCGACGAGCGGTTCTGGCGCGACGAGGTGCGGGTCGAGCCGCCGGTGATCGAGGGGCTCGGCGAACGCAAGATGCTGGCGATCCGGCCGGCGGGGGCGTGATGGGTCGCGGGTGGCGCCGATGAGGCCGAGAGTCGGCGAGGAGCGCGCGCCAGAGCTCATTCCGCGATCGTCCAAGCAACTTGGGGGAGCTCCGGTCATCCCGAGCGTTGAGGCGAGCAGCCGGAGCCTCGGAGTCGGATTCGCGGCTTCGCTCCCGACTCCGACCTCGGCGCGAGCGCTGCCGCCATCATCCGCAGCTTCGCGTACTTGCGAATGCCCACTCAAAGCCCCCGAAGAAGCTTTGGCCCCCGAACCGCCCGGTCGGCCAGCAGTAGATCGAAGCAGCGCTTCATTTTCGAAACGTGCGGAGCGTTGGGCTGCATTGCGGCTGCGCTCTTGGCAATCCGGAGACCAGATGCTCATCAAGAACGCTCTCCCACTCGTTGTTTGGCTCGCCCTTGGGATTATCGGCTCCGGCTGCGGTGCCGGCGGTCTGGCCGCCGTACGCGAACAGGCGAGCCTCGACATGCAGTGCCCCGAAGCCTCGCTCGAGGTGGCCGCAGCGAACCCGAGCGGCGCCGATAACCCCACCGACTCCGGGCTCTACTACGCCGAGGGATGCCAGAAGCTCCGGCGCTATACCGTCGGCTGCAACATCTTCGGCTACTGCCCCGAGCCCCAGGGGGTCGACGCGCTCAATCTAGTCCAGCGCCAGGCGGGCTTCGACCTGCAGTGCGAGCCGGCCGCCATCGCGATTCAGCGCCTGAACGTCGACACCTTTGGCGCGACCGGTTGCGGGCGACAAGCGAGCTACGTCCTGCTCTGCGCCGGAAGCTGCCGGGTCGTGCAGAACACGCAGACGCAGTAGCCCGCTGGGGCCGAAGCCTCGATAGGTCCCTGTTTGAGGCAGCAGCACGCGAATCCCTGAAGGGACTCATTCCTCACGACCGCGCCAATGACCACCTTGCGGCGAGCGCCGCACGCTTGCCTGGCGGCCGATCGTGGGGTGAGCCATGAAATGGGTTGCTGTCGTCCTGGTGTCCCTCGTCGGTTTGATACACGCACAGTTCGGCTTCGACGGCCCCCTGCCGCCGGTGCCCATCCCCGCGGACAATCCGCAGACGGACGAAAAGGTGCGGCTGGGCAAGCAGCTCTACTTCGACCCCCGGCTCTCGGCCGACAACACGATTAGCTGCGCCACTTGCCACGATCCGAAGACCGGGTGGGCAAACCACGGCAAGGTCGACACCGGAATCGGCGGCCGTACCGGCACCCGCAACTCCGGCACGGTCCTCGACTCGGCCTACATGGAGTTCCAGTTCTGGGACGGACGCGCCGCCTCGCTCGAGGAGCAGGCCCTCGGCCCCATCCACAACCCGGTGGAGATGGGCGAGACCCTCGAGAACGTGGTCGCCAAGCTCAACGGCATCCCCGGCTACGTCGAGCAGTTCCAGTGTGTTTTTGGCACTGCGGTGACCGCGGACGGCATCGCCAAGGCCATCGCTGCCTTCGAACGCACCATCGTCACCGGACCGAGCCCGTTCGATCGCTACATGGCCGGGGAGAAGGACGCGATAAGCCCCGCGGCCCGGAGTGGCGCCGATCTTTTCAACGGCAAAGCCCACTGCACCTCCTGCCACAGCGGGCCTTTGTTCTCCGATCAGTCGTTCCACAACGTCGGAATCGGCATGGACCGGCCCAAGCCCGACCTCGGGCGCGAAGACGCCACCAAGAACCCGGCCGACCGCGGCAAGTTCAAGACTCCCGGGCTGCGCAACGTCGCCCTGACCTTCCCCTACCTGCACGACGGCTCGGAGCGCACCCTGCGCGAGGTCATCGAGCTCTATGACCGCGGCGGAATTCCCAACCCCAACCTCGACCCGCTGATGATGCCCCTGCAGTTGACCGCCTCGGAGAAGGAGGACCTGGTCGCCTTCCTCGAGTCGCTGACCGGGGTTCTGCCCAAGGTCGAGCTGCCCGAGCTTCCCGGAGGTGCGCAGCCGGTCGCAGGGCCGAAGAGCCCCGAGGGAGGTGAGCGATGAATCGCCGCATTCTGCTGCTGGCCGCGTTCGGCCTGGTCGCGGCCTTGGTCGCCTTCTGGTCGCCGCCCGCGTCGGGGATCCCGGTCTTTGCCCGAAAGTACGGCTACAACTGCACGATGTGCCACTCGGCCTTCCCGCGCCTCAACGACTTCGGCGCGCGCTACCGGATGAATGGCTACCGGCTGCCGGGTGAGGAGCAGAAGGAGCGAACGGTCCTCGAGAGCCCGCCGCCATTTGCCGCGCGCGTCCACGCCGGCTTCGACTACGTGAACAGCGAGCGCGACCCGCAGGGACAGGACGTCACGCGCTTTTCCGTCACCGGGTTCGACCTGCTGTCCGCGGGCCTGCTCGGCCAGCACATCGGCTACCTGGTCGTCTACCCGCCGTCGCTGCCGGAGGCTCGCGGTATCGCCGGACAGCAAGGGTCGTTGGAGATGGCCAACGTCGTCTTCAGCAGCCTGGGCACCCGCTGGCTCAACGTGCGCGCGGGCCGCTTCGAGCCCGCCTACGCGGTCTTCAGCGACAAGCGCCGCCTCACCTTCACCCCCTACCTCCCGTACGAGGCGAGCTTTCCTGGCGGACCGCCACTCTCGGAGACTCAGGAGGGCATCGAGATTACGGGCTACCAGTTCTCGGGGTTCAGCTACGCGGCCGGCTGGATCAACGGCTCGAGCACCAACCGTCTCTCCGACTTCCCCGAGGATCTCTACGCCCGCGTCGCCTATGTGTTCGGGCGTGGCGAGGGCCAGACCTCCGGACAGCGGCTCGGCTTGACCGGCATCTTCGGCCGGGCGCGCCCGCAGGCCGGCGCCGCCGACCGGCAGCGCCATCTGCGCCTCGGGGCCGACGCGAGCCTCAACTACCGGCAGCTCAACCTCGAGCTGCAGTACTTCCTCAGCCGCGACCAGGGGCCGCTCTGGGGCGAAGGCTCTGAGGTGACGACCTCGTCGGGCTCGGCCCAGCTCAACTACTTCCCGATGACCAGTCTTGCCGCCTTCGCGCGGTTCGGCCTGCTGCTCACCCCCGAGGAGATCGACTCCGACGCCTGGCAGGCGGTCGGAGGCGCCCGGTACTACTTCGTCGACAACCTGGCGCTGCATGGGGAGTACGCCTACCGCTCCCAACAGCTCCAGGGGCAGGAGCTGCGTGCCTTCGAGCACTTCGCGACCCTGCGGCTCGACTGGGCGTTCTGAAGATGTGTCGAAGGATCCTTCGAGCGACAACCGATCAGCCCGAGCCCCTTCGACAGGCTCAGGAGGCCGAACTCGCGAGGCCGAAGTCGAGGGGCCCTTCGACTCCGCTCCCGCCGCTCGCGTCGGGAGCTACGCTCTTAACTAACAGTCCGCGACGTTCCTCGAGGTTGGGCACGAGCGTCGAGTCGATAGGCGGCCTCTCCTCGACGGTGGCGACCAACCTTC
>ENA-UOOH01002189-UOOH01002189.1-fermentation-metagenome-genome-assembly--contig:-NODE-2189-length-17349-cov-4.853475_pt1 | contig 17349 bp, 11 predicted proteins | sample MGYA00245778_ERZ724025 | MGnify/ENA primary metagenome ERZ724025 (study PRJEB28704, sample SAMN03018313) | fermentation metagenome | biome: anthropogenic terrestrial biome; feature: soil; material... | reverse complement strand
AAGATTGGCGGCTGGACTGGACAAACCAACCACAAATCATTATGACATGCTGCCGCCAGGGAGGGCAAAAAAAACCCGCCCTTTTCCCGACAAGGAAAATGAGCGGTGACAACATGATTAAAGGCGCTGGACCAGCTTCTTTAATGTCATAGTGTTCCATGGAAGACACCTCCTGTATGGAGGTCTACTTCGACATCAGGGGGCGCTGTACCTCCCTAGAAACCGGCTAAATTAAAATTATTTTAGATAAAGGGTGCGGAAGGTATGATTGAAAACTCCTCCCTCAGGCAATTTCTTTAATAAAGAGGGAGGAGATGGTGTCTAGGTGGGGAGTATTTGACGCTTACGTTTTAGACTAACCCATCTAGAACTTCATGCGTAATACTTGCACGCACCTGATCTATTCAATAAAGCATTTTAGGATTTGACAATTGCTTTTATGCCGTAGTCTTTCAAAAGCTTTTTTCTCGATTTGCCTAATACGCTCCCGTGTTACTCCAAGCTCATTTCCTATTTCCCTCAAAGTCCATTGTTTACCATCCCTGAAACCAAATCGTAATAAAATTACTTTCTCTTCTCGGGGTTCTAACGTTTGCAACATCTTTGAAAGTGCCTTTTTCATTTCTTTATTAATGATTTCGGCAAATAGTTGATCTTCATCAGCAGTGCAATTATCAAATATAGACTCGTCTCTTTCCATCAGTTCATCAAAACTTTCAAAGGTATTAAAGTAATTGATATATTCTTCTGCTTTTACTTCACTGCAGCTAAGCTTTTTTGAAACTGCTTTTAACACTTCTGAACAAGTTTTATTACAGTAATACTTGTTACAATAACTGCACTGATTAAGTATGTCATATATACTAAACAGTTTGTCCTTTATGCTAACCGAAAAATGAATCAATGGATTTAATGACGGAGCTGCTCGAATAATATTTAGCCTTATCCACCATGGGGCGTAAGTTGAAAATGTATTTTGCTTGCTAATAATATACTCACCAAGAGCAACAATTAAACCTACACACCCTTCCTGTATTGTTTCAGCTAAAGGAGTTTGGTATTTTTTATGATACCACATTGCCATTCTGATAACTGATCGCAAAGACATTTCTATAATGCGTTTCTTCGCAAAAGGGTTGTTATTCTTTGCTTGTTGTATTAAATTTTGAAATTCCCGATGTTGTGGAGGTTTTATTTGTCTTACCTCCTCAATAAAAGGGGCCAAACTTTTATCTATTTCCTCAACCTCTTGAAATAGCTTGCCATAATTGATTTTACTCCGATCATAATTCTCTTCTTCATCGTTTGTTTTCTCGATTGATGTATCACGTATTATTACACCCATTGAAAGAAGGTAATCGCATACATAATCCACTTCATCTAAAGGTAAATCATTATCTATGATTATATTTAAAACGTGTTCCTCGGTAACATAGCCTTTGATTATATAGTCATCATATAGTTTTTTAATTACTTTCTGGGTGATAGCAATGCTTGCCATAACTTCAACTTCTCGCCAACCGACATAAATCCAAGATGCTATCAGTGCTAATAGCTTGGTTATAACGTTCATCAAAGTCTTCCAAAAAATCATAAAGATTACTCAAATATTCATCACTATTACTAGCGGTTGCGATAAGTTTTTCATATAATACATCGACACCGCCAAGAACATATTGATCGTATAGTTGCTCATCATGCTGTGCCTTTTCACTGCCATAATAACGAAAAGCCTTATTGATGCGTTCATCAAAACTAGGTTCATTCTCCTTATCTAAAAGCATTATCAACCTATAAATAAACTTAAGGTTTGGTTGCTCACGCATTAAAATATCCGGAAATATTTTAGTTGTTTGTGTACCTTTATCTATATTCACTTTGCAACCATATATAAATCCTATAATTGGAGCGACCAGATAAACATCAAGATTCCTCGCAAATAATTGGTTATCCTTATCAAATTTAGCGGTGAGTTTTATCACTTTTTCAGCATGTATCCCTTTAAACGAATACTCTTTATCAAACATATAAATCACCTCGTTATCAAATATGTCTCAAACTCATTCTTTTTGTCAAATAAGTATCGCATGCCAACTTTTTCGCCCATGTTTTTCTCAGCAAGTTCACCATCTGTATCCTTAATAAAGATGATAACCTGTTCAGCGACTTTAGGTAGTGCATCACAAACAGTCTTAATTCTGGTTTTATCAAACGCAGACAATGGAGCATCCATAACCAGTGGGTAAGGTTCTGAAACTAACATCTCATTTTCAGGATTATTGCTTTGACGAGCCATTTTTATTACTCCTGAAATGAAAGCAAAAATAATTGAGATACTTTGCGCCGTCGACGTTTCAACTTCTTCATTGAAACCCTCAAAATCGTTTACAACAACTTGAATATTATACTTATCATCAATTGAGAGTGAAAATCCCCCCTTATAGATACTTCTAAAGATTTCATTTACATTTTTCTCAAGCTCAGCTCTTGTTTCAGCTTCTTTTTCTTTATAAAGATTTTGCAATACTTCATACATATATTGGGCGTAAGCTTTATAGACTTCTATCTTTCGATTATTTTCATCTTTTAATGTTAACTCATTTCTTTCTGTCGAACGCCGATCCCTTGAAGTTTCAAAACCACCTTTTTGGCGGTTTAAATTATCCCTTTCTTCACGAAGTTGTCTTAGTGCATTTTCATATTTCATTAAATCTTTTTGAAGTCCTCCAACTTGTTCCATTCCTTGCAGCTTATCTTCGATGAGCTTAATTTCGTTTTCTGTTTCCACATAGCTGGTCTCAATATCCCGGATAATAGAATACTTAATAGAAACATCATCAAACAGACTGTCGCAATTACACTTTAACTCACATTCTCTTACAAATTGTCCGATTAAAGTTCCAATAGATTGTGGTGGGATATACTCCAACACCTTGTTTAATTCCATATAGGCTTCATTACCAATCTCAATTTTATTTCCGCAAAGACATATACCACGCTTTATTAAAAATTCAATGGTTCTTGCATGAATATCAGGGATACCCTTGTCCAATTTATCTGTTTCGGAAAGTTGTTGTAGAGCATCCTTCATTAATTTTTTAGCGAAATAGGCGGATGTGTCTTTATTAAAAGTTTTTAGCAGTGAGGAAATGTTTGAAACCTTCGATTGCAATAACCCCTGTTTTCTTTTTTGGAAGCGCTCTTTTTCGTTGGCTAAGGACTCACTTTCTGCATTCGCCTTTATTTTTTCATTTAAATCGCTACATTTATCCTGGGCAATGCCTTCTTCAATATCGATTTCTTCCAGCCGCATTTCTATTTTCGTTATTTTTTCATCATACTCTTCAATTTCCTTTGTATATTGTGCAATCTTACTATCGCTTTTTGAATCATAACTCTCATCATAGCTGCGAATAACTGATACTTTGGGAGAACGTCCTTTTAAATGATCTAATGCTGCAGTAAATGCACTTAATCCCAATAATCCTCTAACTGCTTGGGCAAATTCTTGACTTTTGCCTTTACGGATTTCCTTACTCATATTCCCGATGCGTTCGCCATCAAAAAAGAAATACTTCGATAGTTCTTTAGGCAAGATTTCTTTCATTCTTATATCTGTCTCTAAATCTTTTACAAACTCGCGCTGGCCATCTTTATTTTTATAAGCAATCTTGAATATAGTATTATTAGGACGTTTCATGTTGCCAGTTTTATCTTTTTTATATCGTTGTTCACGAATAAGAGTATATTCTGTTCTATTATGCATTAACCCTAATTCAACTCTAACCGTTTCATCTGCATTAGGAAGCATTGCTTGTGACGTAGCTTTACAAAGCATTGATTTATCATCAAAATCAGTATCACCATATAAGCACCAGGTAAAAGCCTGCGCAAGTGTAGTTTTACCTGATGCATTTTCACCCATAATTACAGTAACATTTTTAACAGGGTCGGTAGCAAAAGTGATAGCCTGTTCCCCTTTAAACTGACGGAAGTCTTTTAGCTTTAATGTACTTAATAGCATTGCACTTCCTCCTCTATCATTTTCTTTATCTTCCTTACCATTTCGCTGTCATTATACTGCTTTGTTTTAATATTTATCTTCTCTTTTAATATTAGTTTTTTAAGCATTAGTTGTGCCTTTTCGGGATCAATTTCAACTCCGTTAATAATTATCGGATTAAGACTTTTCATAATTAAAATCCTCCTCAAAAGTAATTAGGTCATTGTTAATGGAATAAGCCTCTTTGATTTCATCCAAGACTAACTCAGCCTCAACCATATTCATAGCAATTCGTGAAAACTCCTCAGCCCTGCACAGCTCATTCTTTACTAAAGATAGTTCCCTCACCATTTGCTTCATTGTAAGAGAAGGCACATCATCTAGAGGTCGCGGAAGAGTAATAAAGTCATAAATTTCAGCGTATTCTTTACCCTCAGCCAGTCTCAGTACACGTCCTCGCCTTTGAATGTATTCTTTAGGGTTAGTAGTACTTGCTAATATAAACGCAACTTTAATTTTAGGAATATTTACACCTTCGTCAAGACATTTAATCGCGATTAAAACTTGAAGAGTATCACCATCTGCAAACTCTTTTTTTAATATCTCTCGTTCTTCAATATCTTCCTTAGATGTAAATTGAGATACATTCATATTGAGTTTATTACCAAGCAAATCCGTAACTACGTCTATTTGTCTTAAATCTTCATCATCTACCGCAGTAAAGTCTTGATTTTCACTGAGTAACTTTGTAGCACCACAATAAACTAAAACATGTCTGTCATGAAGATACGGTGTAATATATTCTTCTAATTTTCTGATTTTATCCTTAGCGCCAGCTACTAATCTTGCCCTTGCCAAAGCAAGGAATTTACCTTTTTCACTTAACTTCAGTTTGCCGTTTTTTCCTTTCATAACGCATTTGCCTATTTCATAAGTAAGCTCTGAATATTGCCTGAGTTCCTCATCATTGAGAGTAACGATGATAGGATAATATTTGTATCTGGTTAGCTTCTTTTCTTCTATAGCTCTCTCCAGAGAATATTCAATACACTTTTCTCCAAAGTACGAGAATAATAATGAAGTTCCTTCTTCATCGTTATGTCTCTCAAGAGTCGCAGACAATGCGAGTCTATAGTTAAATTTTTCACTAAGTAATTTGCTTAAATACTCAGCCCCAAAATTATGAGCCTCATCTACCACTAATAGCGCATTACCTTTTATTTTTCGAAATTGATTCTGTACAAAAGCTGATGAAAATGTCGCATTTGTACAGATGAAGCAAAAAAATTCCTTGTTACGTACTTTGAGTTTTTGATCTCTTATTGCATCCGCTAATCGGCGTTTCCAGTCTTTTTGAGAGGAAGCACTGTAACCAATTATCGGATTCATATTAAATTGGATAATATCTCTAACCCATTGCTCTACTAAATGCTGATAAGGACAGACAATTATCACAGCAAGTTTATCAGACTCTTTTTCAGATAACCTTACTACTGCACCAAGGCCTGTAAAGGTTTTCCCAGTTCCGGTAGCCATATCAAAAATACCTTTGTAATCATGTCTTTCCCATTCATTTATAGCCTCGATTTGATAGTCATGTAAATTAACCTTTTCCGGAATTGCTGGCCCAAAAAGATATTTCGTTGCTCCGTCTTGTATATATATCCTTTCTCCAAATTCTTGCTTATCTATATCATAATTGGTCGCTGCTTTTTTATATCTATCAATAATTTCTTGTTTTAAGTTTGGAAAATTTATAATCCTAATATATGGTTCCCGATCATTCCAAATTGAAGTAAAAGCGTTTTCCTTTGCGGCTACTCGATCTTGTTCACCTTTCCATGAGCAAAATACATCAATAGTTTCATAATTTAATGTCATAGCAGCAGCCGACTCATTCATCGAACCTGAAAACGCCACTATGTTGCCAAAATCGTCGCTTATAATACCCATCTTTTCATGGTACATCCCCATTTCATTCTTGTTTTCGGTGAACGCTATCTTAATATCTAAAAAACCATCGAATATAAGATTTGCTAAAAGATTTAGTCTGTCCTGCTCATAGATGTCTTTTGCATTCTTGAGCTCTCGCACTAAAGCTTGTTTAATTATGCTATCTCGTAGTTCATATCCTTTACGTATTGCCTCCACATCTTCTGCAGATAAATAAGGTGATGCTACTATTAGGATTTTCCCACCGTTTTTTACAAGTGCTGAAATTCCTATGGATATTTCGACAAGTGCTGAGGAAGAAAAAAAACCAACAGCCCTTTTATATGATACTGCTCGTTGTAATAAAGGAATATAGAAGTCCTTAGCAACGTTGTCTAGCAATGAACGATATTCACTTTTGATTTCTATATCCTGCAAACTCATCGTTTCACCTCTATATCAAAAATATCTTTATCAGTGGGATAAACTCCCTCCAAGACATTCGAAACTTAGTTAATCGTAATTCTGAAATTCAGTTTCTCTCATATATCCCCTAAGTTTTATCCTCTATATACCCTAACACCTCCTGTAGCTTTTCAAAGTCGCTATCACAATTAAAATAGCTGACACTGAACCGTACCGTACCAGACGGGAAAGTACCTAAAAATTGATGTGCCAATGGAGAGCAATGCAGTCCAGTTCTAACCGCAATGTCGTGGTCAGACAATATTTGCCCTATACTATCGCTACTGTAACCATCAAACACACAGGATACCACCCCGATTGCAGAATCTTCATCAGCCGGACTGATAATCTTAATATTGTCAAATTTTGTTAATACTGCTAACAGTTTTTTATGATTAATCTTTTCTCTTCTAAAAACGGATTTAATATCAACTTTATCAATCCATTTCAATGCTGCATTTAAACCAGAAATTGCTAAGATATTTTGACTCCCCACCTCATACCTTTCAGGTATTGTTTCAGGAAGACTCTGGTTTGCAGAATCAATTCCCAGTCCACCATAAAGTAATGGGGCAGGTTTCATTGCACCTGAACAAATAAAGCCTGCTATGCCTAATGGACCATATAAAGTTTTATGACCGGAAAATACGGCAAAATCGATAGCATCACTTCCTAAATCTGTGTCTATCAGTCCAGCAGTTTGTGACATATCAATAATATTTATAGCATTGTATGATTTTGATAAAGCACAAAGACTATTAATTGGAGCCACGACACCACATACATTGCTTGCGTGACTCAATACAACTATATTTGGCTTACTGTCTAAAAACTGATACTTGATTTTCTCTAAATCATAAGTAAGAGTAGCCTTATCTACCGCTAAAGTATGATTGCTTAACTTATAAATACTTTGCAAATAGTTTACTACCCTTGTTACGGCATTGTGTTCAAAAGGTGATAAATAGATATTATAATGATTACTAATGGGTAGGCCTTGCAAAATAACATTTAGAGCCTCAGTCGCGGTATGAGTAAAAATTATCTTTTTGTTAGAGCAATGAAACAAATTTTGCAATAGTAATCTTGTATCTGCTACAAGATTACTTGCTATACAAGCCAATTTGTGTTGACCTCTTCCCACATTAACTCCATACTCACGATAAAATTTGTCCATGAATATATAAACTTCCTCTGGCTTTGGAAATGTTGTCGCTGCATTATCAAAGTAAACGGTTTTACTCAACATCAATCCCTCTCCCCTAACACATTTTTTGAAGCAATTCCATTAGGACCTGACGTTTTTCCTGTTCAGTGATAGCCTGTCCCATTTCTTCAATTGCAGTTTTAATCTCATTTATGAGCAATTTAGCTCTATCGCTATAAACTGTTTTACTAAATGTTTTAACTACCTCATTACCGCTTTCGTTTACAAAAGCAATCCTGTACATTTCGGAAGCACTTTTGTTACCTTCCTTATCATTTTTATCAAAGTCCTCTACAGTTTTTTTAAAAGCGGCCAATTCCTTATAAAATATTTCTATGGTACTTTCATTCCAATCATCTATACGCAAAGATGTAACTGCTTTGCCTAAACGCTCCATAAAGGTTACCTCATCATTTGTAATTGACTTCATAAGCTTAAGGATTTCGTTCTCATTGTTAGCAAATAAAAAATTGATAGTATTTTCATTGAGCGCTTCATACCAATCCTTAATTATTGATGTAAGACTTGCTTTTTCCATGTTCTGTTTTCCGAATAAAGTTTTTACATCAGAGATTAGTACATTAATAAGACTACTTTTAGCCGTATCAAAAACTAGTTTGGCTGCTTTAATTCGATCAAGAATCATAAGGTTAAAGTGTTTAAATCCAAAGATAGTAAATAATTTTTCAAATAGATATTCTCTTGAGTTACTATCAATCTGCCTTAAGCTATTTATAAACTTTCTTTGTTCCCTCGGGAGAGGCTTATTAGGCTGCTGCTTACTATTTATACCACTATAAATTCTATTCATTTCTTTTGCGCATTTTGGTAGTGATATAAACCAACGATTCATTGCAAACACAATAAAGGAATAGCTGTTATATGCCTTTTCCCTCTCTATAATATGTTCACCAAAAATATACTCAAGTTCCGTCATGTACTGTGCTTTTTCCTCGTTCCAGTCTTCTAAGAAAACTGAGAATTCATCAGGGTTTTCATTAATACTGTTTAAGAGATCAGCTGTAATTCTTACTTCGTTGTCTTTACTCTTAATAACTAAATTCTTTTTACAATGGTGCAGCACCACGGCAATATAAATCGGGATAACTCCCTTTTTCAACCCAATACCGTTTTGCGGAAGAATTAAAATATCATACAGTACACGAAAACTCTTTCCACCACCTATATTAGCACATGTAAAAAAGTTCCGTATTATGTTTATAACATTCCTCATTTTTTCATTATCAGGCCTTAGGTTGATAACAGGAACAATATCTGCATTCTGCAAAATTCCTGTTTGAGCCAGTGTACTTCGCATAATAGACACATCTTGTCCCGTCCCTGTCAATCCTAAATTTGCATCCAATTGGTTCTCTAAAAGTCCGGAAATTAATTTAGTGCGGCTATTAACGGCAACCGTAGGCAGAACATTTTTATTTATGGACTCATTGTTGATTATCGGCGTGTAGGGATAAATTCTCTCGCAAATATCTGAAAGGAGTGAGGAAATATGTGCTCTACGGTACAAGTTCTTTTTTTCACCCATATAGAAATATTCAGCACTTCCCATTTCAGGCCTTGCGTATGCAAATATAAAACTATTTATAACATCCGCTAAATCCTCAATATAAATATCATACTCATCGGAAAGTAAATCGTCTTCTTCCACAAGGGATTTAAGCTGCCTTACTGCACTATACTCATAGGCTATTTTTCTAATCTCCATATAGGTGTTCGGAACAGAAAAGACAATTCTATTGAAATTGTGCCGATCACTTAATAATGCCTTTTTAATATATTCTATTTCTTCTTGACTGTTAGGGATTATAGCGTATACTACCCCATCTGAGCCTGTTCCTTCAATTTTTCTTTCCCAATTATCCACAGCCCAAAATTCACTACTATCGATAAAGATGAAATCAAAATAACGTGTAATCGCATTTTCATCGTTATAACGGGTAGGATACATATAACCTTCTAAGTTCGATTTATTCAAAATCTCCTTTACGCTTAGCGTGCTTTTATTTTTCTCGATAGTTTTTATTATCTCCCCCGGGATATCTATACCACTACTTTCTTTAAGTTTAAGAAAATTATTGCTGCGCTTTAGATAAACAATACATTCTTTATCAATTAGTTCTGATAAAACATTACTAATTTCTTTTGGATCTCCCACACTATCCTGGAATGTATCAGCAATAGTATTAAAAATAGGTGGCAGTTTTTCAAACTGCTCAACAATATAAATAAGTGAAATAGTCTTAATAATTTTGGCTCCAAGTGAGTCCGGTTCAACCTTTCTGAGTACATTAGAAGTAAGTTTATATAGTTTATGTGTTTCACTCGTATAAGGCTCTTTTCTCAGTAGCGGCTCAAAATAGTCATAAATATAATCAGGAGTAAGTATTGGAAAATCGCTTTTTGCAGTTTTTAAAAATGCAGATAGGGAATATTTCTGAGCAGATGATAGAAAGGTAAACAAAGTACGTTCATTCTGCGCGATTTTTTCAGATATTCTTGGTAATATGAACGTCGATATAGGGTGCAGAGGATAGCAACCTTTAATTATTATCTGCACCATATTTTTATCCTTTTCGTCAAATACACCATTCAAAGTGAATCGCTGAGTCAAATCATCGAATCTACTTATATTTTCCTTGCAAAACCTATTCCAAAATGCTTGGTCTTTCTTAATAACAGCAGATATAATCTCATACATCTGTGAAAAATCATTGTGTAGATTAATATGCTTAAATCTACCAGATACCCCACGCCATCCATCTACTTTTTCTTTTGGCAAGCTGTTGTCGATATAGTTAGAGATATCTTTATGGCAAATAAGCATTAAATGAATCTGTTTATTTCCACTACGATCACATTTTTCGGCAAAATCCTGTAACAGCTTAATGTCACTGATAGTTGCGTTTTCAATGCTTGACTCTAGGTATTTGCTAAACTCGTCATAAATAATATAAATGCCATCATATCCTTTCATCTGAAGCTTATCTATAACTTTTTCGTAAAGTTCTACAACATCAAATCCAAGAAAAGGATTAAAGGTGCTACCTGATGTAAGGATAGGATATAACGTCTCGAAACGTTCATAAGCATTAACATCATATTCTCTCAACGCGTAAATTAAATTATCTACTGGCTCATGTAAGTTCTTTTCTAATTTTTTATAGGTCTCAGGGTAGCTTTGTTTCCATAACTCTATTGTGTTGACAGATGCCTTAAAGTTGGTTTCAGGCATTAAACCGTCTAAGTTTTCTAATCTTAAAGACTGCTCCAAAGCGTTCAGGAAGGACTGAGTAAGACTAACACTGCTTCCGCTAACAATTATAGGGAGCAGTTTTTTCTCACTTTTTAAATATTCAATCGCAAATTCATAAAGCTGTGAGTTGTATTTGTTTATTTTTTTCAAGAGCATATCAAATAATGTCAAATCTTTTTTGAAAAGAAGTGATATCAGGACTAGCATTAAGTGCGATTTACCCCTACCATAAGCTCCAATTAATATTCTTGCCCTTTGAGATGCACTTTTGGCTGTGCTGAGAAGGACATCCTCAATAACATCAATAGACGACATGGTTGGGATAAAGCTTCGTACTTTTTCATCATTGTATAAATCATATGCAATGTTGACTGAGGTTTGAAACCCTGTAGAAACTTCTATCTTTTCGTTAAACATTATTTTATCTCCCATGTGTCTAATTTAGTAGTTGATGGCTCGGTAGTATTCTCTTGCACACTCTAAAAAATCTAATTCTTTTTCGATCCGAACTACATCAAGTCCTGCAGTGCGAACAACCTTGATGCATCCCATAATTTCTATTTTGTAAAGAAGATTGGTTAATGTGATGATATCCAAGTTAAACACCTTACCGGCGTTACAAGCATTGTTTTGAATTGCCGAAATTTTGATTTCACGCTGACCTGCGGCCTGATCCACTATCACTGCAAGCAATATCAGTGGATGCAAGGTACTTTTTTTAGGAATTGTTTTCTTATAAATTTTCCTTTTTTTGCTTGCAATGTCGATAAGTCCAAGCTCTCCTAAAGGACAATCTATATTACTTTCTGGCTGTACCTTTTCTGGATTTGATTTAATGCGGGGGACATAGGTGTTAATAATACAGTTGTAATCATCCTCTATAGAACGCTCTGATACCTCGTCACCATTTAAACGAATATAGTTGTTTAATTGCGACACAAAATCATCTCTTGTAAACTCAGACAGTTTAAACTCATTAAAGAAATAGTACCATGCAGTAGCCTCGATCTTATTAGTAGCAAGTTTATAATGAAGAAGCCATAAAGTACCCATTTCCTCAAAATAAGGGTCGTTTTGGTAAATTACAGTACCAAAATTAGTAAACTTCTGCGACTTTCTTCCAGTGGGAGGTTCTTCGGTAAGCCCCGTTGCCTGAAGCCAGTACCGTAACGCCTTTACCATATTAGCACCTATACCCAAAATATCCATAGGGTTTCCATTAACCCCCATAAAAACCTGTGGATCTCCATTTACATTTCTCATACCTTTATTCAGCCAACCTTTTCTAATAAAAAAGGTGTCGTGCGCTCTAAATTTCATTATTTCCGCTCCTATGTCTTATTCCTTAGTTTTCAAATATCTATCCATTAAGCAACCGCCTTCTAAATACTTAGCAGTGACACACATTTTACAACGCTTGCATTTCTGCTCATTGATAAGGTAGTTATTACCAGAAACCGAGATGGCGCCGAATTTGCACAAGGATTCACATTTTAGGCATTTTCTACAAGCATTGAATTTCCGAACCTGATAACCAACCATACGCTGTAAATCGTCGTGCTTGGCAACGTTCAATGTCTTAACCTTTACTGCAAAATTGTATCCATCCTGTGCAAATGGTTGAATAGATAGTATCGGCATATTTGTTTTTAAATCTACCACAATAGTTTCGTTAATTAGTTTTCTACCTAATTCCGGCGCAACTCTGCCAAAAGGAATTAAAAGTTGTATAAAGCTCTCATCTACTGGCTTATTTAGCTGATAAATCTTAGCGTTTTCTTCTGCTGTACAATTAGTAAATTTTATCTTAACATCCTCAGCAGCAACAATACCGTTTCCGCCTTGTCTGGCTTTCCATTTGCCTGTATCAACATAAACCTCCGCATCAGGCTTTCCGATTCTCTTTGCAAAGTCTACAAGAAAACTTCTCCATCTCTCAGCTTGTTCCGGCATATAAATTTGAGAAAGAAATTGCGCTCTTTCATTATTATTCGGGCAACACCAGCACCCCACACGATCATAGCCTAACCTGTAAGCATCATTAAAGTCTATCTGTTCTCCTAAAATATAAAGCCATATATCAATGTCTTTCCAATAAAAAATCGGAGAAGCAACCTTTTGTTTCTGTATTTTAATTGCTTCAGCATTATCCTCGATTCGGTTATACTTACTCCGACTTACAGATTCACATTTGCGGATGCCGTAAAAGGTTAAAATATCTCTATCTCGATACATACTGTTTAGTACACGGGTTATTGGACCCGTCTTGAACATTGAACAACACCAGCGAAGCATACGAGCAGGGGGACCAATATCCTCACACACTTTATAAAAATTCTGTTCCTTATTTTTTGCAACCTTAAAAATTGCTTTTGGATTGTGCTTTCGGAATCGTTGTACATACTCCATTGTTAGTGGGAATTCTAAAGTTGTATCCCCAAAAATATGTACAAGACTCGGGTTGCTTAATGCTCTCACTGCTAAATCTGCTGTAACTGTTGAATCCTTTCCACCCGAAAAAGAAAGCACTATGCTTTCATGAGGATACTTTTCGGCTGCAGATTGAATAAAGGAGAATGCTTCATCTTGAAGATAATTAAGCCTGTCCTGATTGGCTTTTATAAACCTTCCAATAAACTGATTTACAAATAAATAATCATTTTGTTCCCTATATTGATCTAATAACTCTTTAATGGCCTTAGGAGATCTTTTTTTATAGAAACTGGTGGTAATTCGCTTTACTTTACCATCGATGTAATAACGATTATTTGAAGCCCATATAGTCTTATTATAATACGCATACGGCTTTGCTGTTACAATTTCTAATAAAAGTCTTTCTTCGGGAAAGACAGGACGCAAATCAGCGCAAAGATAAGTGGTGTTTCCGTTGCAAAGAGTGCATATATTTTTATCTATACTATTTACCGACTTAATAATAGGCACTTTACATTCATTACACCAATAAACTTCATAGGGTATTTCCTGTTCAGTCATACTCCCACAAAGCTCACATCTTTCGTTCTCTGTTTCTCGACTACAATTATAACACCACAAATGAAACACCTCCTTCATTGTACATTTGAATAATTTCATCTGTCCTAAAAAAGATATACCGATTTGTAATATGCAAGCAAATCACCCACAGTGCAACCAAACAACCAACACAACTTTCGTTAGGCTTCACAATTAATTCGAAGTGCATTGTTGAAGTACATATTACCATAAGGCTATGACAGTATTATTACTTCGACAAATCGACATCTTTTTCCTCTCTTTTCCCTGTGCTGGAAGCTGCCACTTAAGCGCTTAACGCCGAAGCAAGCACCGAAAAAATCTCGTCAACATCTATACCCATAGGCATGGCTGTCAGCACCAGATCCACCCGCCTCGTGCCGGCCCGGACTGATGCTTTGTGGAATGGCCGCTGCCTTTGAATTAATGAATGCCAGGTGTGAGGGCGGCAGGGGTAGGCGAGACAACAAACAACCCGCTTGCTTTCCGAGACCGTTGAATAGGCCAGGACCTGCAGCAGGTCATTTCTGTGCCTTTCCTGCAATTCCTTATCCAGACCAAACCAACCTTCACGATTGATCTCTTCCCAATGATTCTTGTACTTAGCATCGAAGATAATTGTCTCCTTCTCCCGTTCCATGACTATATCAGGAAGCAAATAGCGCTGAGAACCCAAATAGGGCGGAGACCAGCCCAGGGGAGTTATGGTCTGTCTTTGGCGGCCTGTCCTCACTGTTCCGCCTATTTTCTTTGCCAATTGGCCAACTACTGTCTCAACCCAGGCTTCGAAGAAGGTGTCCATAGATAAAACCCAGGGCAAGCCTTGCAGATCCCCCAGGCCTGCCAAGCCACGGTCATCCACAGTCCATTCTACCGCCTGTATGCCCTCCCTGAATGCTTTAGTGCTTACATTGCCTCTGAGCCAAGCATTTATGGCGCTCTGGCTTGGCCTGGTCACTGGTATATCTCGGACCTTTTCCAGCAGGCCCTGGCACAGGGCCATGAGTTGGAGGACAACTACGCCAGCTGTGCGTTGGCTTTGGAGACTGGCTAATTGTTTACGCAAGGTATAGTGAATGGCACCCTTGATTTCTCGGTCATCCCGCAGATCGGGAAATTTGCAGGGGACAGATAAGAAACCTCCCCGGGGCAGCCTTGTTGTTGCATACATTCCCCAATTCACTTGTCCCCGAGGGGCATTTAGATCTGCCTCAACAAATTCAAAGCGTCGCTCCATTTGCTCCAAGAGCTTCTGGATTCTAAGGAGAATGGTGGTTGAAAGCACCCAGGGGGGAATCTTTCGATCTGACCGGGGCAACATTGGCAATCTTAATGGTGTAGGGATGACCTTCCACCCCATAGCCCCTAACATGGGACCGATGCCCTGCCAGCCAAAGCGGGGTTTTATTACCAGCCCGTAGTCAGGACGGCCGCTGGTTGGTGAGAGCAACGGCAATGCACCCACTTGTCCGCTGGTGCGCAACTGAATGTTTACCTCTGTGCCGTCGTAATGCACATTGCCGCTGATGCCAAAGTCCTGGAGAATTCCCCGATTTTGGCGCAAGAATTGATTGGCCAAGCGGGCAGCTGGTCCCTGAGGATCCCGGGGGGGAGTACCGGTTAATAGTCTGGCAGCGGGAATTGGATATATAGAATTATCTTCCGCCTCGAAGCATTCCGTGTTTTTAACGAAGGCCTGCCTGCTCATGCAGACAAACTCTCAAGCCACTGCAAATATGCGCGTATGGAATCTGCAAAGCTGGCTACATATCCCTGAATGATATATTCCTCAAGCAATGGGGCCAGATTGACTTGCAGGCTCCTTACAGCCTTTTTGGGATCTGATTCCAGGAAATATGAATGGCCGGGCATGAGATCGAGGGCATCCTCGTCTGCATACTCGACAAATATGCTTAGCAGTTCCTGAAAGGCCTGCTGCATCAGGGGGCATGCCAATTCTTGGACTACTGCCATTTGGGGCCACAATTTAACAAAGGCAAAGCGACGGCGAACGGCAATATCTACAATGGCGATGCTACGGTCGGAGCTGTTCATTGTGCCAAGAATGTGCAGGTTTGGCGGCAGTGATAGCTGGTTATGATAGGGAGAACCAAAATCATAGGAAAGGGTTAAGGCCCTGCCTGAATCTTGCGGTTCCAACAAGAAGATAGCTTCCCCCAGCACCTTAGCGAGGTCTGCCCGGTTAATCTCATCTATGTGTAAAAGAAAAGGCTTGTCCGGGTCTGCGGCAGCTTGTTTGGCAGCCTCCATGAGAGATCCTGCCCTAGGAGCAAAGTGCAATCCCAGAGAATCATCAGTATGAATAGGAGCTAAGCCGCCAATGAAATTTTCGTAGGTGGTATTGGGATGAAATTGAATAGTCATTCCCTTTCTTTGATAAAATCCTTGCAGCAATTCCAAAGCCAGCCTGGTCTTTCCTGTCCCGGGCGGTCCTTGCAGAATAACATATTTTCTATCTTTCAGCAGGTCCTTGACTTCATCGCTGTTGATGTCTGCAAGCATGTGCGAGTAATACTCGCCCCTGATTCTCTCGGAATCTTCCTCTGCCTTTTTTAAAGGCTGGTAGCCCCGTTCAGTAACTGTCAGGTCCAAGAAAGCTTTGAGGGCATCTTCAGTTGCCTGGCGGTTTTCGCCAGGTGCGAACAAACCGTAGATAACCTTGCCGTATCTGGCAAAGACCGACTGGTACACCGAAAACAACCTAGCAATGTTACCAGGCATATCTATATCTGTACGGGCAGGATCCTGTTTTGCCCAAGCGACCATGTTGCCTGCTCCGTATTTCTTATTAAGCCACTGGCAGATGGCAGCGACCTTGCGGCCATGACCGGGGCGGCCCAATACTTCTTCATCGGGGCTTAAGCCCTGGGTGCCGATAACCATAGATATTAGAGCTGGCTGGCCCTCAATAGGAAAGATAACAAAACTCATGCCCCCATACGCTCCAGAGTCTGGATTGGAGGGATCTATCAGGGCGGCGAAAGGAACTCCTGAACCAGATTGAAATTTGGGCGCTCTGATGCTAAATACATTTTTGGCCCGGTCGGGATATCTGCCGCCGGCTGAACCAAAGAGGTCCTCAAAAGCTTCTCGACAATTTTCGGCCCAATCTGCTGAATCCCTGGAGTAAATGACATCTAAGAGCTTTTGCATAGCTAATCTCCTTAACGGTAATTATTCAGTCCCGTCCTTGTTTGCTTCCTTTATGTAACTTCTACAGGAGTGACAGTTTTCCTCTTCCACCATATTTCCCCACAATCAAAAAAGGGAACCTGAAGGGTCCCTCTCATTGTCTTGCTATCCAACAAGTTTCGGGATAATCTCTCATATTTCCCGGAAAATATCTGTGTTGCCTTGCTTTTTTTACTTAAGCTTTATATAGGGTCTTGCCTTCCTTGATGGTCTCCGGGACCTTGGTAAAGAGATTTTTATCAT
>ENA-UOOH01002187-UOOH01002187.1-fermentation-metagenome-genome-assembly--contig:-NODE-2187-length-17356-cov-5.136061_pt1 | contig 17356 bp, 9 predicted proteins | sample MGYA00245778_ERZ724025 | MGnify/ENA primary metagenome ERZ724025 (study PRJEB28704, sample SAMN03018313) | fermentation metagenome | biome: anthropogenic terrestrial biome; feature: soil; material... | reverse complement strand
GCAGTTGTTGAAAACGGCTCCGATGCAAGTCCCTTTTCCCCCTCCCAATACACCTCCGCCCTCTGCGCCCTCTGCGATCTCTGCGGGATACCTCCCCATCCGGACCCGGAGAGCCTCCCGCAGAGGGCGCGGTGACGTTTTCGAGCTGGCTTGGAGGGGAGGATCAATGCTCTACTCCCTGCCTTTCGGGGAGATTAATTCGATTTTCCGTTTCCAACCAACCAACCGAGCCTGTTCCAGGAATCATCTCAACCCCGCTCCCCATTCCCCCTTTGCGCCTCTGCGCCTCTGCGCGAGTTCTCCCCATCTTGAGCCGCAGTGCCTTCAGCTATGCCCCAATGGGCTTATCGGATAGCCTCTAACTATGGCCGGCGCAGCCGGAAGAAGGTGTTGGCGCCATTGGATGGCAGGATGACCTCCCAGGCATCGGCCAGTGCGGTAGGCGGGTTGTTCACCGGGGTCCATTCCGAACTGCCCAGTGATTGGACTGATTCCAATTGAAAGCCGGTGGTGGCGATCGGCCAGGAGAGGCGCACCTGATTGGCCCCTACGGGTTCAATGGTGAGAGTGGGCGGCTCTATTGGAGCTTCCTGAACGCCGAGGATCCAGGATGAGAACCCGGTTGGTTCGAGGGTGGCGATGGTGGAGGACGGGGTGTTAGTGGTAGCGGGGACCTCCTGCCAGGCTCTTCTTTGATTTCTGAGCAAGGTCGCACGGGCCGGGTCTGCATCATCGGGGAGTAATTCCGGGTCGTAGTTGAAGCGGACATGGACCGGGGGGAGGGTTGGGCTGCCGTTCCGCATAAGGTCTTGTTGAAGGACCCACTGTTGCGTGCCGACGGTCCAGGTTCCGTCTTCGGGCAGTCCGAATGGGAAGGCGGAGAGATCGAGCCGGCTCTGCCATGCGGCGAGCAGGGGGCTTGATGGGATTGGCTCTTGGGACATAACAGCGACACCGGAATCACCGATCGGCTGCCATTCCGACGGGTTGAAATCGACGCGTTGCATGGAGAAACCGTCGGGCAGGGGACGGTTGGTGACGACGTGTCCTGAATTGCTGACGGCGTAGAAATAGCCGTCATTGGTTTGCACGATATTCCCGGGAGCGCCGGATAAACCTTGGGCGACGATTGTGGCCTGATTGCCGACGAACTTCCAGATCAAACCGGCACCGCCCCCGATGTAGCCGGTGTAGGTGGCCTGGGTGGCGTAGACAGCGTCCTCCGTAGCGATGACACCACTGAACGGGTCTTTGCCGGCGCCATCGACACCGGGCAAGACGGTCCAGCCGGAGGTCCCGCGTTTCCAGGCCAGGTGCTCATCGCCCAGGGCGTAGATATCGCTGTCGCGTCCGCAGATGAAGTCGATAGCGAGCTCGGTGTCGGCGGGGGTGTTCTCCAGGTGCAATGTGGAGCCGTCGAAGCGGTAGATGGTTCCGATTCCGGTTCCGATATAGATCTCGGTGGGGGAGCGCCCCCAGATTGAGGTGAATTCGACCGTGGGGAGGAGCTCATTGGGCAAGGAGTAGAGCATTGTACCGGTGGTGGAACCGGCTGGCAGGTGAAAGAGTCGGTGGGTGGAGATCCCGAATACATCGCCGTTATCGGCCTGCCACATGCGCTCGAAGGTGTCGAGGTAGGAGCCATTGGCATTGGTGAGTACGGTCCACTCCTGCCCGTTCCAGCGGTAATTGCCCTGATTGCTGGTGACGAAGTCCCACCAGGCCATCAGGATATCATCGGGGCCGTTGGCAAGCATCGCGGTGATATTCGGTTCATCGCTCATTCCCTCCGGGCGAACGGGGATGGGGAATGGGCGGAAGAGGTGTCCGTCGAAGATGTAGAACGGAGCCTCTTGGGGCCACCAGCGGTTGGACCCGTAGACGAGATACCAGGAGTCGCCGTAGGCGCAGGTCCCTTCGATGATGAGGGCGCTGAGGATATTCCCTCCGCCTGAAGCCAAGGCGGAGGCGGTACCTGAATGGTCGGGTGCAATCTGGATCTCGTGGATCAAACCGTTGTTGCCGATACAGAAGAGCTTGTCGCCGACGCCGTGAGCGTTGAACCACTGCCCTCGGATTTGCCCGTTGAAGCTGATCTCCTGGGGGGCGTCACTGATTCCGTCCCAGAATCGGTAACCATCGCTGGAGACCATGAATATTTCAGAACCGGATTGTCCCCAGAGTGCCCAGGTCGGCTTGCTTCCGAACATGCCTCCGCCGAAGCCGAGTTCGGTCCATGTGCCGTCGGATTCGCGGCGGTAGAGGTTGCCGTAATTATCCCCGGCGAAGGCATGATCGATATCCGCGGCCCAGAAGGTCTGGATCAGGTTGGTGGAAAAGCCCCCCGATTCGGTCTTTCGCTCCATGGTCCAACTGTTTCCGCTTTTATGGAGGATCTGGCCATGGCTGCCGGTGATGAAAATATGGTTGGGACCAACGCCGGTGATGCTATGAAAGGAGCCTTCGATGGAGAGGGGGATGTTGACGAAATCCCATTGGCTTCCGTTCCAATGGACCGCAGCGGTGCCGATGTCGGGGATCGCCCATACGTCGTTGGCGGCGACTGCGTACACATCGATCAAGGGGTAGGTCCAGCCCATGTAATCGGGGGGTGTGATTTCGCTCCACTGCTGTCCGTCGAAGTGGAGAATGACGCAGTGCTTGTCGATGTCCTGGTGGAGGGTGTATCCGCCGACGGCCCAGACATCATTGGGTCCGTTCCCATGGATAGCGTTGACATCGTATTGGGTAGGGGTTGGCATGGTCTGCCAGGTGGCGCCGTCCCATCGGAGGATGACGCCGCCCTCGCCACCGACGAAGACATCATCGGGTGCAGCGGCCCAGACGGCGAAGAGGTTAGCGCCGGTTGGGTATGTGCCGTCGTAGCGCCAGCCTTCAGGCAGGCCTGCGGTGGCGATCCCTGTTCGGCTCAGGAAGAGCAGCAATCCGATTGCGATCGCCCGCAGTAACTGGGGGACGAGAATGGCCAGCCAGTGCGAGGCAATGGTCCGAAGGCGAAACCAACGTGGTGACGTTTCCATGGATTCACGAGCCCCTTCCCCAGAGATTGTTGGGCGTATTGATTTTGAACGAATTCTCTGGAATTCGGAGTACAGGGTCCAGTAAATTCTGCTGGACAATCAACGGACTCGGAAACTGCACTTGAGCGGGTTCGGAGAAATCGTCGGGCCGGAGGATTCGGTTGGCGTCGAAACGGGCGAGCGGAAATACACGGGGAGCTCAGCAATGGGAAAGTCGAGCATTGGGCGTGGGGTGCGTTGGGCGTTGGGTGGGCTCAGGGTATTGATCGGTTGGCACTTTTTTTATGAAGGCATCACGAAACTGCTGACGCCCGGCTGGAGCTCGGCCGGATACCTGGAGAACTCGCGTTGGCTGTTGAGCGGCTGGTTTCACGCGATTGCGGCGGACCCCACGATGTTGAGGGCGGTGGATTGGCTCAACATGATGGGGCTGACCCTGATCGGCGTCTGTTTGGTGATCGGTTTGTTCACGCGGTTTGCGGCGCTGATGGGCATGGCGCTGATCGGGCTTTATTATGTGGCGAACCCGGCCTTGATCGGATGGAACTATGGCATGCCGGTGGAGGGCAGCTATTTCCTGGTCGACAAGAACCTGGTTGAGTTCGGTGGGCTCATGGTCCTGGCCATGTTCCCGACAGCGGGCTTGCAGGGACTGGACGGGCTGCTGCATTACCTCTGGCGGCGAAGGCGGGAGGCGGTTCAACCGGAACCTGCTGCGGTTGCTGCTGAGGCCGGTGCGGGCATGGCGCCTGCCCATGCAGACCACTGCATCGGTCGGCGCGCGGCGCTCTTGGATTTGGCGACGATCCCGGTTCTGGGCGTGGCGGCCTATGGCGCGCTGAAGCAGCGGCAGTTGGACCAGGTGAGCGGGATGACCGGTGCGACGATCAAGGTGAGTACATCCGGGTTGGACGATCTCGCCGGCACGCTGCCGAAGGGACGGATCGGCGAGTTTGAGATCAGCCGATTAATCATGGGCGGCAACCTGATCGGTGGGTGGTCGCATGCGCGTGATCTGATCTATGTTTCGAGCCTGTTCAAGGCGTACAACACGGAGCAGAAGGTTTTTGACACGCTCCAGCTTGGTGAGGCGGCCGGGATCAACGCGATGAACATCACGTTCACGCAGTTTCCGCTGATCAACAAATACAAGCGGCTCTATGGTTCAAACCTGATTACGATCAGCCAGGTGCATCCCACGCCGGATGACATTCATGGCAACATCGACCAGGCGATCGACAGTGGGGTGGATCTGATTCAGATCCAGGGGAATTGCTGTGACTTTCGGGTGCGGGAGCAGCGGATCGATGTCTTGGCCGAGGCGATGGACTATATTCGGGCGCAGGGCTATCCGGCAGGTTTGGGCGCGCACTCGGTACAGGCGCTGATGGCGTGTGACGAGGCCGGCATCGAACCCGACTTCTACATGAAGACGCTGCATCACGATCGGTATTGGTCGGCGCATCCGCGGGCGAACCGCATCCCGTTTTCGGTGGACGGCGCGCGCTCGTCCAACCACGATGAGTTTCACGACAACATGTTCTGTCTCTTCCCGGAAGAGACCATTGCCTTCCTTGAGAAGAAGGCGATTCCCGTGATTGGGTTTAAGGTCCTTGCGGGTGGCGCGATCGCTCCGGAGGACGGGTTCCGGTTTGCATATGAAAACGGCGCGGATTTCATCTGTGTCGGGATGTTCGACTTCCAGGTGATTGACGACACGAACATCGCGATAAGGGTTCTTGAAGGGCTCGGGGAACGCAGGCGTCCATGGTGTGCCTGATGCTTCAGTCCAGCCTGAGGCGGTCCGAAAAGGTAGATCGCGAAGCAAGATCGGGGTCGGGATCGCTATCGGCCTCGGTATCGAAAGGATGCGGGATGGGATTCGGACACGCAAAACCGGTTAGCAAATCCGAATTATTGCGGTGCTGACAAAACTTAGCAGCGAAATTATGCGATGAAGGAGGGCCAGGTGCCACACAGCACAGGAATCGATTCCGACTCCGACCCCAATTTATTCAATGATCTGACTGATCAGTAACCATTGTCTGGTGGTGACGCCTTAAGGAGCATGCCCTTACGGATGACCTCTAGCCTGTGCAGCTCTTTAGGAAAATGACAAGACCGACAACAAGGAGTCCGAGAAAGACGGTAACGACGCAACCGCATTCTCTTGAATGGCTCTTGAACACCTTTTGAGTGCCCTCTTCGACAGATACCGTCTCAACGGGATGAGGTGGAGGTGTCATGGTTGTATTGCCCCCCCAGATTACGAGCCAACCAAAGGATTACTTCCGAACATTTATACGTGAGCTTCATGATACCACGAGTTGTTTCGGAGGCCAAGTTCTGTTCTCAGCGCTGGTTGTGTTTGAGGGGGGGCAGTTGTCGTCCGAAAAAGTAGTTGGTGAAGGAGGATCGGGCTCGCTATCGGTCTTGAAAGGAGGCGGGATGGAACTCGGACACGAGAAATCGGGTAGCGCAAACGTATTGTTGCGGTGCCGACAAAACCCGGCAGCGTGGTTTGAGCGGTGCCAAACAGAACAGGAATCGTCGGAATCCCGATCCTGATTTCGATTTCGATTTCGACCATGACTTGACTGATCGGCAACCATTGCCTGGAGGCGACGCCTGAAGGAGCGCGCCTTTTCGGACGAGCTCCGGCCAGGGACGGCACGTTGAGGTCGGGTGTTTTTCAACTTGGAGGTTGGGCAGGCGAGAACGGGAGATGAGAGAATGGCCAAGTGTCCTTACTGCGGGAATGGGGTTGTACTCAAGGCGGAGACGGATGCGGACGCGGCTCTGGAGGTCCGCAAAGAGATGGTGGGCATGATCAGGAAGGAAGTGATGTACTCCTGCCCGCACTGTGACGCTGTATTGGGGTTCGGCCGGGTGGGTATACCGAGGCTACAGGGTGTGATCCAAGGCTTGACCCGATAACAGCGGAGGGCGAAGGTGGGATCGAGCTAATCGTCGTAATGAGAATCGGAAGGGCCTGAAGGGATAATCAGGAGGGGAGCGGGCTTTGATTAGATTTGATCACGACAATATTGCGGTCCGGCATGGGGAGCGATCGATCTCCTATGCTGAGCTAGGTGGATTCGTATCTCGTTATCGCTCCCTACTCGACCTCGAGGCTGGAGCGAAGGTGGCGATCTGCTCGGAGAACAGGCCGGAGTGGTTTTTTGCGCTGCTCGGCGCTTGGGAAGCCGGTGCGGTTGTCGTGCCGATCGATTTCATGTCGGTGGCATCGGACATCGCGTACATCCTGGATGATTGCCGTCCGGAGGTGTTATTTTGCTCTCGGGCGTGTTCAACCGCTGTGCATGAGGGGATTGCGCAGGTGGCTGATGGGTATGCGCCCAGGGTGCTGCTGTTCGAGGAGCTGCCGCAAGAGCCATTGGAGCGGCAGGGCGCGATGCCTGAGTTGGAGCCGAATGCGACGGCGCTGATCATGTACACCTCGGGCACGACGGGTGGGCCGAAGGGTGTGATGCTCTCTTTCGACAACCTACTGGTCAATATTGAGTCGGTCACGCAGCATAGCAGGATTTACACCGCCAGGCATCGAGTCATGCAGCTGTTGCCGTCGCACCACATTCTGCCGTTGGTCGGCACCATCCTCGCCCCGCTTTCGGTGGGCGCGACGGTCGTGATCTGCCCGGCCCTCACTTCTGAGGCGATTCTGGAGACGATGCAGACGCATGCGATCACGATGATGATTGGGGTGCCGCGTCTCTATGCGATGATTGCGGGCGGAATCCAGGCCAAGATCGAGGCGAAAGGGATTGGCCGGCTCATGTTGAAGCTCGCGCGCAGGGTCAACTCACCCAAGTTCTCGCGCAAGGTCTTCAAGCAGGTCCACGACCGGATGGGGGGGCATTTGGTGTACATGGTATCGGGGGGCGCCGCGTTGGACCCGAAGGTCGGGGAGTTTCTGCGGACCTTAGGCTTTGACGTGTTGGAGGGTTTCGGGATGACGGAGACCGCTCCGATGATCACCTTCCCCCGGCCGGGGCATGTGCGTCCGGGTGCGTGTGGTCAGGCGATGCCCACCAACGAGGTGAAGATTGTGGATGGCGAGGTTTGGAACCGTGGTCGCAACGTGATGCAGGGGTATTACAACCGCCCGCGTGAGACGGCGGAAGCGGTGCAGGACGGGTGGTTGCGCACGGGTGACCTCGGCTATCTCGATGAGGACGGCTATCTCTTCATCACGGGCAGGAAGAAGGAGATGATCATTCTGCCCAACGGCAAGAACATCAACCCGGAGGAGGTTGAGCGGGTCTTGATCGGGGTCCACCCGGCGGTGAAGGAGGCGGCGGTCTTTTTGGATGGGAGCGGACTTCACGCGCTGGTGCGACTCGACCTGGGTGTGGTCATGGCCTCGGGCAAGACTGCGGACGAGCTCTTACGTTGGGACGTGGTGGATGCCTTCAACAATCAGGTGACGCCGTACAAGCGGATCTTGCGGTACACCCGCATGGATGACGAGCTGCCGCGTTCGCGGCTGGGCAAGCTGCAGCGTTTCAAGCTGCAGGAGACTGCGGAAGCGATTCGGCGTCGCAACGAGAGTGGTGCGAGCGAACCGGAGCCGGATTCGGAGGAATACAGGGAGATCAAGGAGTTCCTTGAGGCGCTCACCAAGGCGCCGGTCCATCCGGCTGCGCATATTGAGGCCGATCTTGCGTTGGACTCGCTGGACCGGGTGAGTTTCCTGGTGTTTCTGCAGAAGACCTTCGGGGTTGAGGTCAACGAGGAGGTGATCCGGAAGCATCCGACGGTGGTGCGACTGGCGGAGTACATCGGAGGGATGAAGGTCCGGATCAACTCAGCTGCGGTGAATTGGGGTGAATTCGTGCGCGAGCGTGTTCAGCTGCAACTGCCGCGCAGCGGCTGGACGCACCTCTTTCTGAAGAAGCTGGGCCGGGGGGTATTGGGGCTCTATTTCCGATTGCGTGGGGAGGGGATGGAGAACGTCCCTGAGGGTCCCTGCATCATCGTGCCCAACCACCAGAGTTTCCTGGACGGCCTCTTTGTCGCGGTATTTCTCAAGGACACGCATTTCAGGCAGACGTTTTTCTATGCGAAGGAAGAGCATGTTCGCAAGCCTTGGCTCAAACGGCTTGCGGCGAAGACGAACGTCATTGTGATGGACATCAACCTGGACCTGAAGGAATCGATTCAGAAGCTGGCCCAGGTACTCAAGGAGGGACGCAAGGTCATCATCTTCCCGGAGGGCACGCGAACGCGGGACGGCAACCTCGGTCCGTTCAAGAAGACGTTTGCGATCTTGAGTCGTGAGCTCAATATCCCGGTGGTACCGGTTGCGATCCGCGGCGCCTTTTCGGCGATGCCGACCGGGAAGAAGATCCCGCGGCCCTGGAAAAAGGTGGATGTGCGCTTCCTCGAACCGGTCGTTCCGGATCAGGAGAACTACGATCAGTTTTGCGAGCGCGTGCGGGGCTTGGTGGCTTCTTCGATCGTCTGATTTTATTCGAGACCGGAGGCATGCCTTCAGGACGATGAAGCCCCACCTGCACTGTTCGTGGAGAGCGAAGGAGAAAGGTGCAAGCAGATGAGACGGGTCCTTGTCCTGATGATAGTCCTTTTCGGTTATGGCGCGGCCACGGGTGCGGAGGCACTGGAGGATCGTTGGGTATGGCTGTTCGGTTGGGGCCTGAACAGCGACAGCGACAAGGAGCAGATCGCACCGATTCTCGACACGGCCGTCGCGCACGGTTTGAACGGGGTGGTGTTATCGGCCGGGTTGGACTCGCTATATCGCAGGGGCCCCGACTATTTCGAGCGTCTGAGCTGGTTGCAGGATGCATGTGCGCAGCGTTCGCTGGAGCTGATCCCGAGCCTCTTTTCTGTGGGCTATGGCGGGGGCGTGCTCGCGCACAACCGTCATTTGGCCGAAGGCGTCTCGGTTGAGGGTGCGCTGTTCCGTGTGCGCGGCGGGCGCGCGGAGTTTGAACCGGACCCGGCTGTAGCCTGGGTGAACGGTGGGTTTGAGGCTCATCAGCAGCACCGGTTTACGGGCTATTCCTTCCATGACGAACCGGGCGTGGTCAGTTTTGCGGATCGTGAGACGGTGCACTCGGGCGATGCGGCTATTCGGCTGGAGAATTTCGGGTCCAACCCGCATGGGCATGGGCGGATCATGCAGGAGCTTGAGCTGAAACCCCACCGCTCGTATCGGGTCGCGGTCTGGGTGAAGACAGAGGGGCTCAAACCGGTCTCCGGTTTTCAGATGACGGTCTTAGTGGGTGAACGGAATCTGGCCCCGCGGAGTTTCCCCATCCGGGAGAGTGCGGACTGGCAGCGGATTTCGATGGTGTTCAACTCGCTAGAGTTTTCAAAGGTCCGCATCTATGCCGGGATGTGGGGCGGGCGTGAGGGCAGGCTCTGGCTGGACGACTGGAGCGTGGAGGAGGTCGGCCCGATCAACGTCCTGCAGCGTCCGGGGACACCGGTCCGGGTGGAGAGCGCGGATCGTTCGGTGCTCTATGTCGAGGGTGAGGACTACGCGCCACTGGTGGATCCTGCGTTTCAGCCGTACATCCCGGATCATCCGGCGCCGGGCTTGACGATCCTGCCCGAGGGCCGGATTCGGGATGGTGCGGAGCTGCGCGTGAGCTGGTATCATCCGGTCCTGATCCACGACTCGCAGATCACGATCTGCATGGGCGAGCCGGAGGTGTACGAGATCTGGGAGGAAGAGGCGCGGCTGCTGGCGGAGCGGATGCAGCCCAAGACGCTCTTCCTGAACATGGACGAGGTTCGGATGGGTGGGACCTGCGAGGCGTGCAAGGGTCGGGACATGGCGCAACTGCTGGGCGAGTGTATCACCCGCCAGGTGGAGATCCTGCGCAGGCATTTCCCGGGCGCGCGGATCTGCATCTGGTCGGACATGCTCGATCCGAATCACAATGCCCGCCCGGACTACTATCTGGTCCAGGGCGACTTTACCGGCACGTGGAAGCATGTGCCACGGGACATGACGATCGCGGTTTGGGGTGGCGAGCCGCGGGAGAGCAGTCTGCGCTTTTTTGACGAGCAGGGGTTTCAGGTCCTGGTGGCCTGCTATTACGACGCGAACGACCTGGATGAAGTGAAGGGGTGGTTGAAGGCGGCCGAATCGTACGACTCGGTCCGTGGGTTTATGTACACCCCATGGACCAAGAAATACGATCTACTCGGCGCGTTCGGCGACCTGCTGAAGCCTGAGGACTGATCTGCCTGTCGGCGGTGCAGAAGGAATCCGGTCGGCGCAGGGGCGATACCCATCGTCTCAGTCGAGGCTGGTGACATGCTCGGCCAGGAGCTGGTTGCGCTGGTCGTCCGGGAGGTAGGCGCCCTGGAAGCGCTGGGGTGGGTTGATATTTTTGAAGAGGAGATCGCCCCTGCCCAGCAAGAGTTCCGCGCCCGATTCGCCGAGGACCATGCGCGACTCGATGGCGCGCTGCATTTTGAGTCCGATCCGGGCGGGGATATTGGTATCGAGCGCGCCGGAAACGACTTTCCGGCTCGGCTGTTGAGTCGCGATCATGAGGTGGATACCGGCCGCGCGTGCCTTCGCACCGAGCCGGACGATTTGGGACTCGGTCGCCTCGCGCTCGGCCTTTCCGCGGTAGACGAGGTCGGCGTATTCATCGCAGACGCAGATGATGCGCGGGAGTACGCGTCCGGTGGAACGCGACCATTCGGCGAGGGACGCCGCGCCATCGAGCATTGCGAACCGCCGGTCCATCTCGTCGGCCAAGCCGGCGAGCGCTTCGGCGACAGGTGTTTCGTCGGGGAAAACGAGCGGTTGGCAGAGGTATGGTGTGTGCTGCATCCAGAGGAATGCATTGCGTTTGGGATCGATGATCAGCAGTTGCAATTGATGGGGGGTGTTGCGGCTGATCAATCCGGCGACGGCGCATTTGAGCCACTCGCTCTTTCCGCTGCCGGTGGTGCCTGCGACGAGCAGGTGCGCGCAATCGGGATCGGCGAGATCGAAGCAGTGCAGGTTACCGTCGAGGTCGAGTCCGAGTGGGACCATGGCGCTGCCGAGGAGTGGATCGGCAGGTGGGATCTGAGGCTCGATCGAGGCGAAGTCGATGTATTGGCGATCCTCGCGTTGCAGGTCGATGACGAGCCGGCCTTGGACCATATGGATCAGCGGCCAGGCGTCGAGTCCGAGGCGCATTTGAATCTCCTGCGAGCGCTGGATGACGTTTTTGATTTTTACGCCGCTGCCTGGGCGGATCGCGAAGCGCAGGAAGGTCGGACCGATGATGGGTGGGCCGTCGAGTTCAGCGTGGACGTTGTATTCGTGGAGCGTATCGATCAGGCGTTGGCCCAGCGCGGTGTATTGTTCGGATTGCGTCTGAGCGCACGATAGATCGGGCGCCTGAAGCTGGGGCGTTGATTCCGTCGGCGGTGCGGTCGATGGGTGCTGATCGGCCGGCGGCGCTTCCGGCGGTGTGCCGGCGGAATCGGGTTGGGTGGGTGTTTCCGGAGATGGCGGCTGCGCCTCGGTGACGTGGGTGATCGTGAGCGGGAACCAGCGCGCACGGAGCCATGCCCAGAAGCCGCGTCCGGCTGGACGATCCGACGTTATGTGGGCAGCGGCATCGGCGGTTGGCTGAGGCTTTGCCAGCCGATCCGGGCGGACGCCTGCCATCTCCGCCATCAGCGCGAGGAGTTTCTGCTGTGCCTCGGCCAGGCCGGAGCCTTGGAAAAGCTGCTCCTCCAGGTCGGGCTGGAAGCGCAGGAGCGCCAGCGGCATCTCCGCGGGGTGGTCGCCGGATTCGCTCTCGGTTTCGCTGAGAGCGTGGGAGGCAAGCAAGTGGTAGAGCGCGGCCTGTGCGAGGTCGGCCTCGGGGTGGGACTGCGCACCGAGCTTGAGCTCAAGGATCGCCCACAGTTGTGCCTGTGGCAGATAGAGAATGGCATCGGTAACGCCGACCAGGCGAATGGGTTGGGTCCATTCGGTTTCCTGCAGGCTGCATTCGAACGGCTGTTCGGGTGAGAACAGCAGCTGGCAAGGAGGATGGGCGTCGTCACCTTCCAGGGCGCCATAGAGCTCGCTGAGCCATTGGATCAGGTTATGGACCGCGCGCCAGAACTGGTGCACCTCTTCGGCGGCGGTCTGCAACTGGGCGGTGTTGTTTCGCAGGAGGGGGCCGATGAAGTTGGCGAAGACGAAATCGATGGCTGCGGACTTTTGAAGCTCGATGTCGGGTCCGCGTTGGGCGAGGAAACGGGCGAAATTGAGTTGGGAATCGGGATCGACCAGGGCCGCGAAGAGCTCGTGGAACTTTTGTCCGAGAAAGGCATTGGACGCCTTTCCTTGCGGCGGGCCTGAAGGAGCGCCCATCCGGGCGATCAGCTCTCTGCGGACATCACTGACTTGGAGGGTAACGGGCATGGTTACTGGCTCTTTGGACTGGATGCATCGGGCGTTAGCAGTGGAGTGACCATTCGAAAGACAACGGCGGGGGGACCAGTCAGAATACCGAACAGATCGGGGTGCCGGCGAACGGTGTTGAGGACGATGATCTCATCGGCCTCGGTTTCTGCGGCGATTTCAGCGGCGGTGCAGAGGTGCAACCGGAGGAGGAGCGCTTGTATCTCGTTAAGCAAGCCTGGCGCGGGACTGAGATCGGAGTCGTTGAAGCTGGGGCGGGTGGCGCTGTCGGCGAGTTGATCCCACAGGTGGATGATGGGGTCGGGCAGGTTTTGTGTGATCCATTGCTGGACCGACTTCGGATCGACGGTCTCGCCTGATTTGGCGAGGTCACCTGACTTCGCGTCGGCGATCAGGTCCCTGAGGCAATCGAGCGCCGCGAGGGCTGAATCGGAGGTCTTGAGCGAACGCACCCCTTGATCGGCAAGGTCCTGGAGGTATCTCCGGGTCTTTTTTGCGGTGGGACTGATCGCGATGCGTGGATCCTGAACGAGCAGGAGCCGTTTGCGATCGGGTGTCCATCCGCCCTGGGCGAGGCGTCGAAGGCGGCCGGCGAGGCTGGTCATGTTCTGCTGGAAACAGAAGCTGACGGCGACCGGTTTGTGCGGCTCGGGAGGGATGATAGTGAGATCGATATCGCTTCGTTCCGGTCCCGGCTCGATGCGCCAATCGGGTGCGAGGATGAACTGCAGGAGGGGGAGGCCGGCACGCAGGATGGCCTCTGTGTCGCTCTGCGGTTTGCGGCCCAGGCTCTTTTCGTAGCGTTCCTCCCACTCGGCTTCGAGGAATTGCTGCAGCGATGGGGAGGGGATGTGCGAGACGGTTTCGGAGACGCGATCGGGAAAGCGAGCGGCGAAAAAGGCCAGCAGTTTTCGCGGTGTGGTATCCAGCGAATCCATGGCCTGATCGAAATCGGCTTGAATAAAGGGCCAGATTGGGTCGGACTCCATATGCGCAAGCAGTGCGGGCTCCCGAATGGCCTGGAGCCTGCTCCGGATGAGGTGTTTGGCCTGTTCCCCGTCCAGAGGATTGAGCGCCTGCTGTGCGAATTCACTCAGCCGTTCGAAGTCAGCCCCGCGGACATAGTTTTCGAACTCGTCTTTAAAGGCCGACTGCATGCAGGAGACGATGAGGACGTTCCTGGTCTGGTCATGCAACGTGGCTGCGAGCTGACCGAACGCGAAGATCCCGGTCTGATCGGTGGGTGTGGACTGGAGTGCCTCGACCTGGTCGAAGCAAAAGATGATCGGGTGACGCGGCCCCGTGAGGCGGCAGAGACCCTGGACCACTTCGCGTGCCTGGTCTTCCGGGCTCATGGCCTCCTCGGACTCCGGGCCGAGGCCGAGCTGGTCGAGAATGGTTTGCGGAAGCGATTCCCCCCGCATCCAGCGGCAGGCCTCGTGGATGAGGTTTTTCTCAAGCAGGTGTGAAACGACCGTGCAGAGCTCGCCGCCGAGTTGGCACTCGATATCCAACTCCATCATTCGCTCTCGGATCTCCTGCTGGAATGCCTCGGAGCCTTGTTGCTTGTTGAGAATAGCGGGGATGCGGTCGGCCATGACGCAATCGAGCTGGTTCAATTTTTCCCCGACGACAGGCCGCATGAGGTCGTTGGCCAGGGTCTTGCGCACGTGCCGCCAGAGCATGCCGGGACTGCTATCAAGCCGTACATAGACGAATACGGCGCACTGCGATTGCGGGTTCTTGGCGAGGCTGAGCTTGTGATTGATTCGCGAGATCAGGTGGGTCTTGCCGCTGCCGGGCGAGCCGTGGATGATGACACCCGTGGAGCATAGGTTCTGTTGCACATGCGCCAAGGCATCCCTACAGAGCTCGAAGACCTCGTGATGAATCTCCTGCACATCGGCCGGGCCATTGCCCCACGGATCGGTGGCCACGTTCTGCTGAAACGGGTTGGAGATTCTGGGGGAGAAGGACATATCAGGACCTCGTTCGCAGAGTGAATCCCATGTAGTGGTTACCGCGCTCGTCACGCAGGAGCATCTCCCTGGCTTCGGACGCCAGACCGAGCGGGAAATCGTGTGCGTGGAGCGCGATTCTCCTGGTCTTGGCAAGCTCGATCAGGGCCTGATCGACCTGTTCGCGTTGGAGGTGTGCGATTGGGGGTAGACCGCGGAACTGCGAGAAGGAGATCAGCGCGCCCTGGCCTGCCTGAGGAAAGGCGTCGGTCGCGCACTGGAGGATGGTCTCCGCAACCGTTGCAACGGGTTGTGCCGCAGTTGGTGGTGCTGCCGCGGGAAGCGGCTGGATTGTGGGTTGGGAAAAGCGTGATTGCGGGGAGACCAGCGCGGTGCGGAGGGCGGTGGGGGGAATGCCGAGAGGTGTGAGTCTGTCTGTGAGTTTGCGGAGGGCGTCTTCGACGTACTCGCCCGGGTCGAGGGGCTGGAGGGCGATGCGTTTGGCGCGCGCTCCAAGGAAGGGCGGGAACTCGTGGAGCGTGCCTTCTGCGAGCATCCGGCGCAGGATCGTGACCTGGCGGGCTGCCGGGATTCCCTTGAGCTGGGCGCTGATCCCCCGCAGCAATTCAGCGCGCACGAGTGACCTGTCGGCCAGTCGTGACCGAACCACAGAGCGTACATATTCCTCCTCGGGACGGTCCCAATAGCGCGGGTGTTGGGTCCGATAGGGTGCATAGGCGGTGAGTCTTCCCTGCGCGACGAGCCGATCGAGGAGGAGTGTCAGTTGATCGAGCTTGATGCCGGCTGCATTGGGCAATGCGCTCAGGATCTGGTTGCAGGGAAGTGGCGCATCGGCGGCGGCCAGCAATGTAAGGATCGGGGCCACCAGATCGGATACGCCGGCGTATGTATTGGAGTCGTGAGGATGCATGTTGGTGATGCCTCCTGGTGGGTCGATGTCGGAATCGCGGAAGCGCGTCGGAGGGCCGCGCTCCCGCCGCCGTGCATAGGTGGAAGGATGAACTGGAAGTTACCATCCGGCACAAGCAGGAGCCAAGCATCAATGCGGGGAAGGTCCGGCCCGCGGCCCGCGGGCCGCAGGCGAGGTCGGAGCTCGGAGTCCCATCCTGTCAGAGAGCCTCCCCACAGAGGGCGCAGAGGGCGCGGTGGCGTTTTCGACCTGGCCATGGGGGTGGGTAAGGCCATGCTTATGGAAGCTACCTTTTTTATGGGGGGGGGCAGATATTCCGTTTCAGCAGACCAAGGCAGTTGGTGAAAACTGCTCCGATGTAGCTGCATTTCCCCCTCCCAATACACCTCAGCGCACTCTGCGTTCTCTGCGGGAGTCCTCCCCATCCGGCCACGGTTTTCGCTTGGCTGATGGTATTGGGTTGGCGTAAAAAGAGGTGTGGTTGTGCCCGGGTTGGGTGCTGCATTTTTTTGGTCTTGCCCGAAACAAGCGAGGGCTTTGGTATGAGCGGTTGCCAGAGGATGACACGGCGTCGGTTTTTGCATGGGATTGGGGTTGTCGGCACCGGTGCGCTATTCCCGCAGTTGGTACGGCCGGAGGTCTTCGGCAAGCCAGGGCAGCCGGGTGCGAACGAGCTGGTGATCATCGGCTCGATTGCGACGGGAAACCGCGCACGCAACCTGATGGACCATATGCCCCCAGGCGGGCGGATCGTTGCGATCAGCGACGTATACGTGCAGCGGATGCACGAGGCAAAAGAGGGGCGCAATCCCGACTGGCGCATGTATCAAGACTACCGCGAGATGCTTGACAAGGAGAAGCTCGATGCGGTGGTGGTGGCGACGCCGGACCATGCGCGGGTGCGGGTCTGTATCCATGCCTGTCAGGCGGGACTGGACGTATATGCCGAGAAGCCGTTGACGCTGACGATTGCGGAGGGCCGCAAGCTGGTCGAGGCAGCGCGCAGATACAACCGCGTGTTTCAGGTCGGTTCGCAGCAGCGGACCATGGAGATGAACCGGTTTGCGTGTGAATTCGTTCGTAATGGCGGACTCGGCAAGCTTCGGTTGGTACACGGTTTTAATTATCCCCCGCCGCGGCGGTATCAGGGCCTGCCGGAGGAGCCGATCCCTGAGGGTGACAATTGGGACGCGTGGCAGGCGCAGGCGCCGGAGCGCCCTTACAATGGACAGCTGCAATTCGGCTGGATGCAATGGCGCTCCTATTCCGGTGGTGAGATGACCAATTGGGGAGCGCACGGGGTCGACCAGATCCAGTGGGCGCTGGGGATGGATGGAAGCGGACCCGAGGAACTCTGGCTGTTGGAGGATGGTCCGAGCGGTGCGGTCGGCATGCGGTATCCGAACGGTGTGGAGGTTCGATTCGATTTGGGCCAGGGGCCGTTGGGGGGCGCGATCTTTGTCGGTGCAGATAATCAGATTGTGATCGACCGCAACATGTTCGAGACCGATCCGCCTGATCTGGTTTCGAATCCACCGAGTCCGGCGGTTGCGGAGGAGTGGGAAGGTCCGGGCTGGGTAGCGCGGCCGCACCTGCAGAACTGGCTGGATTGCATTCATACCCGTGCAGTCCCCAATGCGGACGTGGAGATCGGCCACCGCTCGATCTCGGTCTGTCACCTGGCGAACATTGTCCGCGAACTGGGCCGCCGACTGCGCTGGGATCCGGTACGCGAGCGGTTCATCGACGATCCCGAAGCCGACCTCTTGCTCGACCGACCGAAGCGCAAGGGCTACGAGACTCCGGAAATCGGTTGACCATTCCCCCGGTTCGAAATCGAGAGTGCCCCGGGTCCGGATGGGGAGGACTCCCCCAGAGGGGTATTCGGAGGGGGGGGATTGCAGACTCATCGGAGCTGTTTTCTGCAATTGCATTTGTCTGCAGAAAACTCGTCGGCAGTTCGTCGATATCCTCGAGTCATTCCCGCAGCAGTGCCAGCATGTCATCG
>ENA-UOOH01002183-UOOH01002183.1-fermentation-metagenome-genome-assembly--contig:-NODE-2183-length-17387-cov-4.234422_pt1 | contig 17387 bp, 7 predicted proteins | sample MGYA00245778_ERZ724025 | MGnify/ENA primary metagenome ERZ724025 (study PRJEB28704, sample SAMN03018313) | fermentation metagenome | biome: anthropogenic terrestrial biome; feature: soil; material... | reverse complement strand
ATCGCCTTGCCAAGGCGAGGGTCGCGAGTTCGAATCTCGTCTTCCGCTCCATTTGCATCCTATACCTCGGCTTGCGCCGGGGTGTTGTGTTTTTGTTATAATTAGGGTAAATTCTTTATCAGGATTTATTATGTATTTACAAATTGGTAAATCAGGGATAATCTAATAACATTGTGGCAATGCTGAGCAATGATAATAATTGGTAGCAGTTAGGAGGAGCATAAATGGAAGCCAGGTTAGAAAAAATAGAACACAGTGAAGCATACATAGCGGTAGAGGTTGATGCCGAGCAATTGGAAGAAGGTCTGCAAAAGGCTTATCTTAAGGTTGTGAAAGAGGTATCCTTGCCTGGATTTCGTAAGGGCCGCGTTCCTCGCCAACTGTTGGAAGCCCGTTTCGGAACCGAGATCCTCTACCAGGATGCTATAGAATATATCGTGCCCTTGGCCTATGAAGAAGCTGTCAAGCAGCTTGAGATTGTGCCCATCGCACAGCCCACTTTTGACATCGACGAAATCAACGTCGGCGAGGCGTTTACTTTTAAAGCCCGCATTCCGGTCAAACCCGAGGTTATTCTGGGCGATCTGGAAGGTATTGAAATCTCAGTACCCGCATTTGAGGTCACCGATCAGGATGTGGAAAACAGAATCAATGATATGCAGACTCGCTATGCTCAGCTGGTGGTGAAAGCGGATGATGAAGCTGCGGTAAACGGGGACACCGTGTACCATGATTTTGAAGGATTTATCGACGGGGTGCCCTTCGCCGGCGGTAAAGGCGAAAACTATCCTCTGGAGTTAGGCTCCAATACCTTTATTCCCGGTTATGAAGAGCAGGTCGTGGGTGTAAAAACCGGTGAAGAAAAAGATGTCACCGTAAAATTTCCGGAAGATTATCAATCCGAAGAATTGGCCGGCAAGGAAGCGGTCTTCACAATAAAGGTCAATAAGATTGAAACCAAACAAATCAGGGATTTGGATGACAGTTTTGTACAAGAGGTAAGCGAATTTGAAACTGTTGAAGAACTGCGCGGCAGCATCAAGCAAAACCTGCTGGAACAGGCTGAGGGCAGAAAACGCGACCTCATGCGCCAGGAATTGCTGAATCAGGCCCTGCAGCGCTGCGAAATACCGGTGGCTGAAGCGGTTGTCAAGGAGCACGCCGATATCATGCTGCGTCAGTTTGAATATCGCATGAACTCCCAGGGGCTGGACCTGAACCAGTACCTGCAGATCACCGGCAGCAGCATTGATAAACTCCGTGAATCCCTGTATCCGGAGGCGGAGACCAAAGTTAAATACGATTTCCTGCTGGAAAAACTGGTTGAAGAAAAAGGGATTGAAGTCAGCGACGAAGAAATAAACAAACACATAGAAGAAGTGGCTAACAATACCGGCTTATCCATAGAGGATGCCAGGGAGCGCCTGGAAGAAATAATGGAAGGTGTTACCATGCAGCTTAAGGTGGATAAAGCCATAGATTATTTATTAGATAAAGCCATAATCATTGAAACAACTCCTGAAACAGAAGCACCTGTAACAGATTAAATCAAGACCGGAGAGAACAGTAAAATTTAATTTGAATAATTTTTGTACTAAGAGGTGAATAATCATGTCATACCTGATACCAATGGTAGTAGAACAAACCAATCGGGGCGAGAGGTCTTATGACATCTACTCCCGTTTATTAAAGGACCGCATCGTTTTTTTGGGCAGTGCGGTGGATGATACCGTTGCCAATCTGGTCATCGCCCAGCTCCTTTTCCTGGAAGCAGAGGCGCCAGACAAAGATATTTCTTTGTATATCAACAGCCCTGGTGGATCCATCACCGCCGGCATGGCTATTTATGATACCATGCAGTATGTTCGCCCGGATGTCTCGACGATATGCGTAGGTCTGGCGGCCAGCATGGGAGCTTTCCTGCTTGCTGCCGGAGCGAAAGGCAAACGGTTCGCCCTGCCTAACGCAGAGATCATGATTCATCAACCCTGGGGGGGCACTCAGGGGCAGGCCACAGACATCGAAATTCGTACCCGGCAGATACTGAAGTCCAAAGCGACTTTGAACCGGATCCTTTCCGAGCGGACCGGTCAGAGCCTGGAGAAGGTGAAGGCGGATACGGAAAGAGATTATTTTATGACTGCTGAAGAAGCTAAGGATTACGGCCTCATCGACGAGGTATTCAAAAGAGAATCCCAGAAAAAATAGGGAGGCTCGCCAAGAGGGGTGAACTAATGCACAAGTACGGGGACGAAAAAGGTCAACTGAAATGCTCATTTTGTGGCAAGACCCAGGACCAGGTCAAGAAACTGGTCGCTGGACCCGGCGTGTACATCTGCGATGAATGCATCGAGTTGTGCAATGAAATTATTGAAGAGGAACTGGCTGACGATCTGGGATTTGAAATGGGGGACATCCCCAAGCCCAATGAGATCAAAGAGATTCTGGACGATTACGTTATCGGCCAGGAGAAGGCCAAAAAATCGCTGGCAGTGGCGGTTTACAACCACTACAAACGCATCAACCTGGGGATGAAACTGGACGATGTGGAGTTGCAGAAGAGCAATATCATGATGCTGGGGCCTACCGGCAGCGGTAAGACCTTGCTGGCCCAGACCCTGGCGCGTATTCTCAATGTGCCCTTTGCGATCGCGGATGCAACCTCTCTTACGGAAGCAGGGTATGTCGGTGAAGATGTTGAGAACATACTGCTCAAACTCATACAAGCGGCCGATTATGATATCGAAAAGGCTGAAAAAGGCATCGTTTATATCGACGAAATAGACAAAATTGCCAGGAAAACGGATAATCCCAGTATCACCCGGGATGTTTCCGGTGAAGGCGTACAGCAGGCCTTGTTGAAAATCCTGGAGGGAACGGTGGCTTCCGTTCCTCCGCAGGGCGGACGCAAACACCCTCATCAGGAATTTATCCAGATAGATACCAGTAATATCCTGTTCATCTGCGGCGGGGCTTTTGAAGGCATCGACAAGATCATTCAAAACCGTATCGGCCATCAGGTGATGGGATTCGGAGCGGACATCAAGATCCGCCAGGAAAAGAAAATCGGCGAGATCCTGGAAATGATCCTGCCCCAAGATTTGCTTAAGTATGGCCTGATCCCCGAATTCGTTGGCCGTGTTCCCATAATTGTCACCCTGGAAGCCCTGGACGCGCAGGTTCTGGTGCGCATCTTGAAAGAACCCAAGAACGCTCTGGTCAAACAGTATAAGAAACTGCTGGAATTGGATGGGGTGGATCTGGAGTTTATGGAGGACGCCATGGAAGCCATTGCCCAGGAAGCCCTGCGCCGCAATACTGGAGCCAGGGGACTGAGGGCTATCATCGAAGACATCATGCTGAATGTGATGTACGAGGTTCCATCCCGCATCGATATCACCAAAGTAGTGGTTACCAAAGACGTCATCGAGAAAAAGGAAGAGCCTCTTTTGGTGACGGTCGAAGCCAAGCGCAAAGTAAACTGATAATACACTGGTCAATAAGGAAAAGGCAGCGAAAGCTGCCTTTTTTTACTTGCTGATTTTCCTTATACCAAAGATACGCTATCGGGAATAATATTGTAAAACGGAAGGAAGGAAAAACAGCAATTGAATGATTTCTTTATAAGATACGGGGCAGTTTTATATTTGATACAATTGGCCTTCGCGATTATCATCGGCATGTATTTCTGGAACCTTTTGAAGAATCAGCAAAGCAGAAAAAACGTGGTAGTCAGGGAGGCCGAAAAAGAGACCCATAAACTCAGACAGATGCGCAAGGTCAAACTCAGTGAACCGCTCTCCAGCCTGACCCGCCCCGCCCACCTGTCGGATGTGGTCGGTCAGGAGGAAGGCATCGATTTATTACGCTCCGCCCTGTGCGGCCCCAATCCCCAGCATGTAATCATCTACGGACCTCCCGGGGTGGGAAAAACCGCCGCGGCTCGCCTGGTACTGGAAGAAGCCAAGAAAAACCAGGCTTCCCCCTTTGGAAACGAGGCCAAATTCGTTGAAGTCGATGCCACTATTACCAGATTTGACGAGAGAAACATCGCCGACCCCTTGATCGGCTCGGTTCATGACCCCATCTATCAGGGAGCCGGGTCCCTGGGTTCGGCCGGAGTTCCGCAGCCCAAGCCGGGCGCCTGCACCAAGGCCCATGGCGGCATTCTTTTTATTGATGAGATCGGGGAACTGCATCCCACTCAGATGAACAAGCTGTTAAAGGTATTGGAAGACCGCATTGTTCTCCTTGAAAGCGCTTATTTTACCGAAAATGATCCCAATATACCGCAGCACATCCACGACATCTTTGTGAACGGGCTGCCGGCTGATTTCAGGCTGGTGGGGGCCACCACCCGCATGCCCGGCGAGATAGCCCCGGCCCTGCGTTCCCGCTGTATGGAGGTTTTTTTTAACCCCCTCGATAAAGAAGATATCCGCCGCATCGCTCTGAGCGCGGTTCAAAAGATACAATTTGAGATCGATGAGGAGGCCTTGCATGAGATCATCCGCTATGCCGGCAACGGCCGCGAAGCTGTCAATATTGTGCAGCTCGCTGCGGGAATTGCTCAAATGGATAATAATAACCGCATCACCCTGAGCACGGTGGAGAAGGTCTTAAACAACGGGCGCTTTTCCCCCCGGCCGGAAGTGAAACTCAAACATGTTCCCACCGTGGGGGTGGTAAACGGTTTGGCCGTTTATGGCGCTAATGTGGGTACCTTGATCGAGGTGGAATGCAACTGCATATCGGTAGACGACGGCCGCGGGCAGTGGACGGCTACCGGAGTAGTTGAGCAGGAAGAGATGGGGGGAGCGGACCGCAAGTACAGCCGCAAGAGTATGGCCCGGGGCGCGGTGGAAAACGTGTTGACGGTTTTGCAAGCCCGATATGGCCTTAAACTCAAAGATTATAATATTCATTTGAACTTTCCTGGCGGGGTTCCGGTTGACGGGCCTTCGGCCGGGGTCAGTATAGCTACCGCCATTTATTCCGCCAACCAAGGTCTGCCGGTAGACCATCTCCTGGCTATGACCGGGGAGGTTTCAGTACACGGTAAGGTCAAACCGGTGGGAGGAGTGGTAAGCAAAATCGAAGCAGCTCGTAAAGCCGGTATCAAACGGGCTATTATCCCTGAGGACAACTGGCTCAACATCTTCACCAGCTTCCCTGATATTGAGATTATTCCGGTTCAAGATCTGCAACAGGTGTTTGATAAGGCTTTTATCTGCGAGAATATAAACATATAATGGAATCATAGGCATATAGCTGCCGCGAAAAAGCAAATCCTATGCAATATTGCCCCTTTTGAACACATATAGTAGAATAAATGGCTGGGAGGTGTAATGGTGCAAGAAATTAAAGAATACCGTCAAATTGCCATGCTGCCCCTGCGTGGCATGCTGGTTTTTCCATATACTGTGATTCACCTGGATGTGGGGCGTAAAAAATCCATCAAGGCCATCGAAGAGGCCATGCTGGAAAACAAAGAGATTTTTCTGGCTACACAAAAAGAGGCCCAGACTGATGAACCCGAGGAAGAGGATATCTTTGCCATCGGTACGGTGGCGGAGATCAGGCAAATCCTTAAAATGCCCGGAGGGACCATGCGAGTTCTGGTTGAGGGTCTGCATCGCGCCGAGATCAAGGGCTATACCGATCATGAGCCTTTTATAAAGGTGACCATAGCTGAATATCATGACGATGTGCATGAAAAAGACGCTCAGGTCGAAGCCCTTATGCGAACCTTGATCGCGCAGTTTGAACAGTATGTGCGTATGAGCAAAAAGATCCCTCCGGAAACCGTGGTATCTGTGGTGGCTATAGATGAACCGGGCCGTCTGGCCGATGTTACCGCTTCACACCTGACCCTGCGCATTCAAGAAAAACAGCGGATCTTGGAAGCCCTGGAAGTAGGGCCGCGTCTGGAGTATCTGTGCGAGATCCTGGCCAAAGAGATGGAAGTCCTGGAGCTGGAACGGAAGATCAATATCCGGGTGCGCAAACAGATGGAAAAGACCCAGAAGGAGTACTATCTGCGCGAGCAGATGAAGGCTATTCAAAAGGAGCTGGGCGAAAAAGACGATCGCACCAGCGAGGTGGAAGAATTGCGGGAGCGCATCGAAGAGGCCAATATGCCCAAAGACGCCCGGGAAAAGGCCTACAAAGAACTGGAAAGACTGGAAAAAATGCCGCCTATGGTTGCGGAGGCGGTGGTAGTGAGGAATTACCTGGATTGGATTCTGTCGCTGCCCTGGTCGGTTGAAACCAGGGACCGGCTCGACCTCAAAGTGGCCGCAGGCATACTGGAGGCGGATCATTATGGCCTGGAAAAACCCAAAGAGAGAATACTCGAATATCTGGCCATCCGCAAGCTGGCCAAGAAAATGAAAGGCCCCATCCTCTGTCTGGTCGGCCCCCCCGGAGTGGGGAAAACCTCATTGGGCAAATCGGTAGCCCGCTCTTTAGGCCGCAAGTTTGTGCGTATGTCTCTGGGAGGCATTCGTGATGAGGCTGAGATCAGAGGCCATCGCCGCACCTATGTGGGCTCCATGCCGGGAAGGGTCCTGCAGGGTATCAAACAGGCCGGTTCCCGCAACCCGGTATTCCTGCTGGATGAGATCGATAAAATGACCATGGATTTCCGCGGCGATCCAGCTTCAGCCCTTTTGGAGGTGCTGGATCCGGAGCAGAATTTCAGCTTCAGCGATCATTATCTGGAGATTCCCTTTGATCTTTCCAAGGTCATGTTCATAACTACGGCCAATTCGGCTTTCAATATTCCCAGGCCTTTATTGGACCGTATGGAAATCATAGAAATCAGCAGCTATACCGAGGAAGACAAAGTGCATATCGCTTTGGGCTACCTGGTGCCCAAACAGATCAAAGAGCACGGGCTTAAAGAAAAGCACATAGAGTTTTCCGAAGGGTCGGTGCGGAAAATCATCCGCGAATACACCCGCGAAGCCGGGGTGCGCAATCTGGAGCGGCAGATCGCTTCGGTGTGCCGCAAAGTGGCCCGCATGGTAGTGGAGGATTCCAAAACCTTTATCAGCGTGACCGGGAGTAATATCAGCAAGTTCCTGGGCAAAGAAAAATATCGCTTCGGGGTGGCGGAGAAAGAGGATCAGGTCGGGGTTGCCACCGGCCTGGCCTGGACTGAAACCGGCGGCGATATCCTGTCAGTGGAAGTAGCCTTGCTCAAAGGCAAAGGCAAGCTCATCCTCACCGGGAAACTGGGTGATGTGATGAAGGAATCGGCCCAGGCGGCCCTGACCTATGTTAAATCCAAGGCTGAAGAACTGGGCATCAAGCCGGAGCTCCAGTCGGAATATGACCTGCATTTGCATGTGCCGGAAGGGGCTATTCCCAAAGACGGTCCCTCGGCGGGGATTACCATCGCCACCGCACTGGCCTCGGCCTTGTCAGGAAACGCGGCCCGCAGCGACGTCGCTATGACCGGCGAGATCACTCTGCGGGGGCGGATTCTGCCCATCGGGGGACTCAAAGAAAAGGTCCTGGCGGCTCACCGCGCCGGCATACGCACCGTGATCTTACCGGTGGAGAACAAAAAGGATCTGGAAGACATTCCCGGCAATGTACGCCGCAAGTTGAACTTTGTTACCGTGTCCCATATGGATGATGTTCTTGCCCAAACCCTGATCAAGCCGGAACAGGAGCAGATTCCTCCGTCATAAGGGGGCCAACCCTAAGAAAAAGAGGCATGAGTGAGGGAGGGGACTGCTGGTTCTCTTCTTCATTCATGCCTTATTTGGCAGAGAGGATCGTAACAATAAATATGAAAATTAAGAAAGCTGAACTGCAGGGCGTTTATGTACACATAAAAGATCTGCCGGAAGGTTCCATGCCGGAAATCGCTGTTGTAGGCCGCTCCAATGTAGGCAAATCCTCGCTGATCAACAAACTGGTCAACCGTAAAAGCCTGGCCCGCTCCAGTTCTACCCCGGGAAAAACCCGCACTATAAACTACTATCTTATCAATGAAAGCTGGTATCTGGTCGACTTGCCGGGGTATGGCTATGCTAAAGTGAGCAAAACAGAACAGGCCAAGTGGGGGAAGTTCATCGAGGCATACCTTACCAAACGCCAGCAGCTCAGGGGCATATTACACTTGGTGGACATAAGGCATCCTCCCAGCCGGGATGATATTCTGGTTCAAAGCTGGCTCCTCCATCAGCAGCTGCCCGTCCTGTGTGTGGCTACCAAAGCGGATAAGATATCCCGCGGCGCCCGCGGCAAACACCTCGCGGTCATCAAAAAGGACCTCAATCTGCCCCCCGGGGTGGAACCCTTGTGCTTCTCCACCGTCAGCGGCGCCGGGGTGGAAGAACTGCGCCAGGCGATGCAGGAGATCCTCGACCTTGAACTAAAACGCTGATATGAAATGACAGTCGGACGCAAAAATACATAAAAACCGAAGCCGCCACAGAGATGTGGCGCTTTTCATCTACGCTATCGACACGCCGTCTTGTTCGCCGTCAGCGGAAGAATTGGCCGCACCGGTGGTGAAGGTAATGATCTTATCGATCCCCAAACTCTTCTTATTAGCGCCCCGAAGACTTTCGGAAATGGTCAGAACATAAGCGGTATTGCTTTGCAGGGCCTGTTGGGGATGGATGATGATTTCCTTTTGCCTTTCGGAATCATCATCGGGCTCCGCCATAATGATCTTGATGTCGACCGGCTGCTTCTTGCTGCTTTCCAAAGAGAAGCACTGCAGATTGTTTTCCCGTACTGCTTCGGCAATGATGTTGTTGGAAAAGGTCAGCTTAATATCCTTGTCAACCGGGATATTCTCGGCGCCGGACGCGATATTGCTGCGGACCAGCATCAAGGAAAGATACGAATTGCACAATTCCTGGTTAAAGGGTGTGATGTCCATGATTTCCCGTTTTGAAAACAGGATGGTGTGGTCTTCTTTCAGATAACTGTAGTTATTGGCCTGCAGGAATTTGGATATTGAAATCTTATAGGCCTTTCTATCAGCCAGCCGGGAAAGAGGCCTGACAATAAACGTCCTTCCGGCCATTTTGCCATACATTCGCTTGTTACCCGGTATGAGCTCGATGGGCACTTCCTTCATGTTTTGGTCAAACAGGCGGAAACACTCCAGATTTCTTTTCATGCCGTCCGGTATTCTGTGCTCCATAACCGCGGAGACATTGGCCGAGAAGACCAGCTCTATTTCAAAACCATCCGGTTCGGAATGGTTGAGGTTGATCGCCTTTAAGGCTAAGGTGTGCTCGCCGGAGCCGTGTCCATCGCTCAGCGAGGCGATAAATAAATCAAGGGCATCCACCTGCTCCGGCGGCAGTCTCCGTATATTGCTGGCGATCCGGTTGATCTTTGACGATTGGGGTTTGCTCATCAAGTCCTGGCCCAGCAGTTCGCCTAAACTCATCCCCAGCCCCTGGGACAGTTTCTTCAAGGTCTCTAAGGTAGGCTGCTTTTCTCCCGATTCAATTCTCCAGATAAAAGACTGGCTCAGACCGGATTGCTTGGAAAGCTTGGAGGTTGAAAGCTTCCGGCCTTCCCTGAGCTGTTTCAAGCGGCTCCCAAAGTCCATCAATTAACCACCTCTCTAGTAACGGATTATGCCATGATTTAAAGAAATATACAATACTTGCCATACAGGAAGACTTTTCATGGATATATTTTTAATGCCAAACTAACATAAACAAGGATAAATAAATAAAATAAATATTTTATGTAATATTTTATTATGTTATGTTAGTATCTAATAAAGATGCCTATAGATATAAATTAGTATACCTATAGGAACATATTGGACGGCGTTAAAGGGGATATGCTGTAAGGCGGTTTCGGGATAATGGTTTTCTAACCATAACAGCTACCAATTTAATATGCTCCGAACCTGACGACCTAAAGTAATAGACCATGGTTTTCAGGGCGTTACGGTATACTGGGAAACGGGTGTGCCCCCCACTGTGGAAAGGAGAAGCTGAATTCGGCCAGATCAAGGGCGGACTGCTTTTCGCAGTCCGCCTTTCCTATTGAACTGGCTGCTGGTGACTAGTCTATCAGGTCATCTTAACCCGGCGTCTTTCCGCCGGGTTTTTGGTTTTTATGGGGAGATATACCCAAACGCTTCAATAAAAGTAAACCTAAGCTTGGAGCAATTATCATATTATCGGCAACAGAGAGGAGGTTTAATAGAAAAGTACGTACGAACGGGGGATCTATTTATCCGATTTATTCTGCTGGTTGTTTGTTAGAAAAAGAATGGGGAGGGAATGAGAATTGGGTTTAAGAGGTTCGACCAGGTCGAAGATAGCCATCTTGACAATGCTAGTTTTTATGATATCAATGGTTTTCAATGTGTTACCGACATACGGGAACGATCAAGTACCCCAGTGGTCGGAAGATGCAACCCTGAGCGCCAGTGAAGTGACCCAGACCGGGGCTACCCTTACCTGGACACCTGCAGCGGATGATACAGGTGTTACAGATTATAGAATTTACGACGTGAACAACAATTCCGTGGCTGCCACTGTGAGCGGCGCCGTTTATGAATGTAGCATCGACAGCCTTGATGCCGGCACCGACTATACCTTCAAGGTGGAAGCCGGCAATGCTGCCGGGAATTGGAGTGCGAACGGGCCCAGCATTCAGTTGACAACCCTAGCAGTACCTGATCAGACCCCTCAGGAGTTGCCGGAATACGGGAACGATCAAGTGCCCCAGTGGCCGGAAGATGCAACTCTGAGTGCCAGTGACGTGACCCAGACCGGCGCAACCTTGACCTGGACACCAGCAACAGATGATGCCGGTGTTACAGATTACAAAGTTTATAACACGGAAGATAATTCCGTAGCTGCCACGGTGAGTGGCGCCGTTTATGAATGTAGCATCAACAGCCTTGATGCCGACACTGACTATACCTTCAAAGTGGAAGCAGGAGATGCGGACGGAAACTGGAGTACGAACGGGCCCAGCACTCAGCTGACAACCCTGGCAGCAGCAGACCCAACATCTCAGGTATTGCCGCTGGGCGTTCCTGCGGTAGTTGACACGGTTAACCCAATGATTTTTGAGGGCGGCATTGTAGCCGACCTGTCGCAATCGGAGGTTACTCCAGGCGCGACATTGACGGTAACAGAGGTACAGCAGGATCCTATTCCGGGGCTGAACATCGGGAAAGTTGTTAAACTTCAATTTAGCTATGGTTTTAGGGGCAATGTGCTTCTTAGCCTTCCCCTAAAGGAAGGAATGGATCCGGCAAAGTCTTCCATTTACTGGGCTGTCCCTCCGCCTAATTGGAGGACCCAGAAAGCCGCTGAAGGCTACCCGAAACTTGTTGATGGGGTGAATGGCGGAAAAGCTTTGCAGTCCAATGCGTGGAATTACCGGGATGGGATCGGGCATTTCGCACTTTTTGAGGATACCCATGCAAGCACGTATACACTGGACTTAACTTCTATATTGTCAAACGAAGTGAAGTTCAGGATCAATGCTCCCAGAGTTGATGGAGTACAAACTGTAGATCCTTCAGGAATTAGCAGCTTCGATATTTATCGCGATGGAGTCTTGCTGCTTAATTTGCCGAATCCTAATAGTAGTGCTACACAAGGACATTATGATAAGTATTATTCATACAGCGATAAAACAGTTCAACCAGGCAACACCTATCGCTACAGCATGAAGACCCGGGACTGGTATGACAACGTATCTGACTTTTCGCCGGAAGTTACTGTTACGGTAGCGGACGATGCCGGAACAGTGGCAGCCATCAAAGCGATGGAACTGGTTAGCTTTGCGGAAGGGGACGGCGTTGACAGTGTGACCCAGAACCTAGAGATCAAGAGTGCACCTTATGGTGCTGCCACAGTTACCTTCGAGTCTTCCAATACTGATGTCCTAAGTCCATTAAAGGCAAATACTTTTACGGTAACCAAACCTGATGCCGATTCTGTTGCTGTAAAACTGACCGAAACTATCACATGTGGCACAGTGACAGACACTAAGGAATACAACCTTACCGTGCGCTGGACGGAGACAGCGCCTGTCAGTTCCCTTACCGAGTTTAGATATGCTTTAAATAGGGAACTGGTAAAAACCATTGTGCTGAAAAAATATGTAGATGTTTCAGTGGATCTGGGAATTATTGACTGTCACAATAAAAAAATCGTACCGGATTTTAGTGGAATTTATATGTTATCGTTCAGTACTGCCAGATTGGATATGGGCAACCTGATAGTGGATGGCAATAATGTATCCACAGTACAAAGAGTAGTAAATCTTGCCAATAGCCGCAGCCTGAATTTTGAAAATGTTATTTTTCAGAATACAGAAGGCTTTCAGTATATCATTTATGCTTCGGAGAATGATACAACCGGGGCGTATGACATAGTTGCCAGTAACTGCAGCTTTTCTCCGGTAAAGAATTACGTTTTATTTGCGACTACATCCGCCGTAAACAAAGGTAAGCCAGGGTATGGCAAGAAGCTGACCTTAACCGGCAACACTTTTGCTTCCGGCGCCAATATCAAGATCGAAGCGGGCATCGCCACTCTGGCCAATAATATCATTAATTCAAAGATAGAAGCGATGATTGGGGCAACTCTGAACGGTGTAGTTATTACCGATCAAGAAAGCGCCCAACAGGCAGTTGATGCTCTATTGGCCTCCAACCAGATAACCGCTCCGGTAGACGGCAGCTATGGGATCACCATCTACGATACCAGCGGGACGACCGTGCTGTATCAGGCCCTGAAGGTCGAACAGCCTGTACCGGCTTTAGTTGGAGCATCTACCGATACAACGGGAAGCAAGGTAACGGTAGAATTCAACATGACCATGGCCGACCCCAGCAGCCAAAAAGATCAATTTACCGTCCTGGTTAATGGTAATGCCGACCCGGCAACGGCGGCTGTTCTGAACACTGATGACTCTAAAAAAATTGACCTTGCTCTGACCACGCCGGTCGTATATGGGGATAGAGTTAAGATTAGCTATACGCCAGGAACTGTAGCGTCAGCCGGTGGCGGACTTTTAGAAAGCTTTACAGGAATCGATGTTGCAAACAATGTTTCTCAACCGGTTGTGGAGACACCGTCAGCGAATCCCGGGGCCGGCGAAGTGGATAAAAACACGACAGTGGCTCTGACAACGGCGACTGCCGGGGCGTCCATCTACTATACCCTTGATGGAACACCCCCGACCGGTTCCAGTAGCCTCTATGAAAATCCTATTATAATTGACGAGGCCAAAACCATCAAAGCAATAGCTGTCAAGGACGGTATGCAGGACAGTAGTGTCCTGACTGCTGCATATACAGTTAAGGCTGATACGAGGGTAACGGCTTATATTTGCGAGATTAACGGTGATAATACCTCTACCCAGGGGGCCGTGATCTCAAGCAATTCGGCCGTACCAGTCGATCCGGTTATTAAATTGAAGTTTTCCAACAATGTAGTATACAATGCTGCCCAAAACATAAGTTGTATCAGCTTGCGGGACAACAGCGGTCAAGTAGTGCCAGACGTGGATATATTCGCGTTAGGTAATGCTGACAACACCAATCCTGAGAAGAATAATATATTTATTCGCCCCGGGTCTCCCCTGGCCCTAAGCACCGTCTATAAAATTGCTATTTCCCCGGAAGTGACGTTTAAGAATGGGGCCAAACTGGGCGATCCAGCAATAGAAATTAAGTTTACAATCGTTGATGAGCTGCCAGGTATAACGTTTACCAAAGCAACGCTTTCCGGGTCAAATCTGACATTAGCCGGACTGCCGTCCGGAGCTAACCTGGAATACCGTATAGTTACGGGCGGAGATTCCAGTGCCTGGACAGTTTTATCTTATGCGGGTACAACGGCAACGGTTGATGCCAGTGCTTTAAGTCTGGTATCCGGTGTCAGCCAGGTAGAAGTACGGGCAATGGGCGGCTCTGGTACGGTTGTCAGCCAGACTGTCTTTATAGCTGTCGACGGAAACAAAGTGGAAATGGAAAATGGTGCAGCTCTTTGTTTTGATGACAATGTTACCGTTTATCCCGATGGTTTAGACTCAACAGGAAACAACCAGACCGGTATAAAACGAACAACTCTTCCAGCGGAAATGAGATATAAAATATTCCCGGTAGGGTATGCCTATGAGGTCTATCTCCAGGGGTCTGGTGATGCCAAAAATGCGACCCTCTCTTTCCCGGTTGATCCCGCGCTTAATATCGACCAGGTGTCGGTTTACGTTGTAGATAAATCAGGTGACGCCACTGCTGACAAATCGAACCCCAGTGCCTGGGTAATTCAATACCTGGTACCGGATCGGAGCCAGGCAGATAAGCATATTATCAGTGTGGCGGCTGCCGATGTGCCGGAAACGGGCGGAAGCTTTATCTACCAGGTATTTTACGACAACTGGCTGCCCGGTCCTGCCACGTTTACCGGTGGAGCTATAGTTGACATTCAAAACAAAACAATTACTTTCCCACAAATACAGGCTCATGATACTGATGCGCTCTCCAAAATCGAGATTTACCGGGATGGCAATATGATCGGCCTGATCGATCTAGCGGATAGTTCCGGCGGGACCTATCACTATACTGATGCCGACCCCGCCTTGCAGGTCGGTCAGACCTACGCCTACAACTTAAAAGCCTATGACCGCATGGGCAACTGGACCTGGCACACCAATGTCGGTGTCGGAGCCGGTGAACCAATGAAACCTGCAGGAGATTTAATGGTATTATTTGAGGATGATGCCAGTGTAGTTGAAAAGGTAAAACAACAATTACTGGATGGGACGCTGCCTATAACTTTTGCTCCCGGGGACAGTTTTGATCATGTGGTGACCGATTTCCAACTGCCCAACACTTACAGTTCTTGGCCTGGTGTCGGGATAACTTGGTCTTCCAGCGATCCGGAAGTAATTAGAACCCTGCCCGGTTACAATGTTATAGTGGTCAAACCTGCCGATGGTCTGGACAGAGAAGTTACCCTGACCGCGACGATTAATCGTCAGGGAGGCACTGCCACTGCATCCTGGAAGATAAATGTGAGCTGGGAACCCTGGGAAGGCGGGGTAATGCCTGTTCGCATGAAAGACGGTCATAATGGTGTTCGGGATACCGCGTACGAATTCTGGACGGCTTTAAACAAGGATAATATTCAAAAGATTGTTATGTTGACACCTTTTGAAGAAAGCCTCCCCGACAATACTCTAGACTTAAAAGGGAAGACTCTCGTTTTCCAGGACTGTTACCTTAATTCGGGAGTTTATAAGGATGGTGTAAACGCTATTATCAAAAATGGCGTTATTGACGCTACCGGAGCCTCATACGATGCCATGGCTATAGCGCACGGGGGGAGCGGATTTAGGTTTGAGAACGTAGAATTTAAGGGCGGAGAAGCCCTGGATAGCTACGTACTAGTCAATGGCGGCAGCTTGTGGCTTACCAATTGCCGTTTTGGCCCTACCAAAGTTGCTCCCGTAAGTATTCAACAATCTAATAACTCGTATTCCCCGGGCATCAGGATTGAGAGCTGCACCTTCGACGGTGCCGGTAAACCCGGATATGCGGTGAGCTATAATACAAACGGGGAATTGTTGGCTATAAATAACATAATCACCGGATTCCAGGGAAATACCAGCAGCGGCCCTTCGGCGGGATTTTTAATACCCTATGGACGAACTGCAACTCTGGAGGGTAATAAAATAAGCAATTGTGACAACGGTATATTAGTGCAGACCCGGACTTCAGCCAATAGTAAAGTTAATGATGTACTGATCAATAACCAGGACGCTGCTGAAAGGGCCGGTATAGCTTTGCTGGAGAGCAATGAGCTGACACCGGGTTCCGGGCCGGTAGTTTTGGTTAAGAATTATGACAGTCTCTTCAACCCGGTGGTCTGGTACCAGGCGGATAAGGATGAGCTAACCGGTTTAACTGCTGCCCCCACTTGGGTGGATGGCGGCCTGACAGCCAGCGAAATTGATGAAAGCGAACTTACTCTCTCCTGGAGCGGAGCCGGCGATCCGGTTGCGGTAACGGGATACAGGGTGTACCAGGGGGCTAATCTTGTAGCGGAAGTCCCTGGGACAGATACAAGCTGCCGTGTTACCAGACTGTTGCCAGGGATAATATACCAATTCAAGGTTGAAGCCGGGAATGCCCAGGGCAAATGGAGCCTGGACGGTCCAAGTGTTGATGTTACAACAACTGAAAACACCGCTCCGGTTTGGCCGGAGGGCAGCCAGGTAAGCGTTACCGAGGTCGGCCCCACCAGTGTGATTTTGAACTGGAACCCGGCCACGGATGAACAAGGGGTCCGTTTGTATAAAGTGTACTATGATGGTAAATGGACAGTATACTGGACTAAAGCAAACAACCCGAGCAATGCTGTGGTTTATATCGACCAAAAACATCTGCAGCCGAATACCGAGTATACCTTCCAGATCTACGCCCAAGACACACTGGGAGCAGAAAGTCCTGGCCCCAGTATTACGGTAAAAACCACTTCCGGTGAGCCAACCAACTGGGCGCTGGGTTCTGACTGGCTGGCGGTGACCAATCTTCAGAGTGACAGCATGACCCTGAACTGGAAAATGCCTACTATAATTGGACCTCCCACCACCAATGCTCAGATTAGAATTTTACGCAACGGCGAGCAGGTGGCCACTGTATCGAGCGGAGATGTTAGATATACGGTTACCGGACTGCTTGAGAATCATGACTACACCTTTAAATTGGAAATAGTGGACAACGCGAGCACCTATGGACCAAGTATAACGGTTAGAACTCCTGCTCAGGGAACCATGAACGGACAGATCGGATCTCCGTTAGACATTTACCTGAATGGAAGCGACAAATGGCTGAATGCCATCAGTGACGTTCAAATTGGCGGAGATTATGATCGTGACGGCATCTCTGTATTCGACAAGTGCACAGTAAGCCCGGGCCATATTCAAATTGGCGCTGGCGCCTTCACCGAGGATAAAGATTATGATTTGCTGATCAGGTCTACCGGTTATCCGGATGTGTATGTGACACAAACCATCAGCAAAAATTCAGCAGGCGATCCGGCCAACCCACCGGTTTTGCAAGCAGATACCAGTGGTAACTTGGTGGGCAATCTGGTCGATATTACATTCATTGATGACGCGGCATGGAGGAATGCCATCTCCGATGTAACCATCGACGGCGGTTCCATAAGCGGCCAATATAGTGTAAGTGCAGGCAAGATCACCATTGATGCCGGGGTGTTTGACGAAGCCAAAGACTATGTCATCATTGTAAAAGCAACCGGCTATGCTGACGCCAGCATCACCCAGACAATCAATAGCGCTCCTGCTCCGGTGCCGGCGCCAAAACTGCTATCGGGCGAAATAACCAGTAAAGG
>ENA-UOOH01002178-UOOH01002178.1-fermentation-metagenome-genome-assembly--contig:-NODE-2178-length-17429-cov-74.906124_pt1 | contig 17429 bp, 16 predicted proteins | sample MGYA00245778_ERZ724025 | MGnify/ENA primary metagenome ERZ724025 (study PRJEB28704, sample SAMN03018313) | fermentation metagenome | biome: anthropogenic terrestrial biome; feature: soil... | reverse complement strand
GTGCTGGACTCGAGCACGATGACCATACTGCGGTGTAAGTAAGGAGCGATTTGCTCGCTGGCGCTGGAAATGAAAGACATGTCCGGGTCCCCTGTTTTACGCAGGGGAGTGGGAACGCAAATTGAAACCGCGTCAATTTCTGAGAGCACAGAGTAGTCAGTTGTGGCACGCAGGCGACCGGCATCGATATGTTTGCGCAACTGGGCGTTGGTGACATCTGAGATGTAACTTTCGCCACGGTTGAGCATTTCCACTTTTTCTTCATTAGGATCAATCCCTGTGACGTTGAAGCCGGCATTGGCGAAAGTGATCGCCAGGGGCAAACCAACGTAACCGAGACCAAGCACGGAAATGTTTGCACGTTTTTTCTGAATATCTTGAATTAAATCTTCTTTTACCATTTTTACCTCACAGAGGCTGATCATTTATTAAAACAAACTAAGTTAAAACAACCTAAGTTGTTCCGGCGGCTTCTGATATTCTGAATCGTTTGGAGAAATTTGTTCTTCGGCTTTTTCGATCACCCGTTCGTCAATTGTCGGTTGGATCACAGGGGCTGAGTGTTGGGCTGCTGGTTCCGGTTCCAGCCTTGGAGCTGTAGGAGGGGTGATAAAGCGCTTCAATCGTTTGAAATCTTCAATCAGGGTCTGTCGCAGCGCCGGTTGATGTAAAGCAGCGGCAGGATGGTACATCGTGACCACTTTTCGATTGTCAACATTATGAGTGCGCCCATGGATGGCGCTTATGCGTCCGTCAATGACGAATTTCGCCATCGATATGCGACCGAGTGTGACGATGACCTTGGGGTCAAGCAGTTCAATCTGCTCATCGAGGTAGCGCTGACAGGCAGTCAATTCTTCAGGCAAGGGGTCGCGATTGTTGGGCGGGCGGCACTTGACCACGTTGGTGATAAACACCTGGTCACGGTTCACCCCGGCAGCTTCGAGCAACTCATCTAAAAATTGCCCAGCCTGACCGACGAAAGGCTTGCCCTGCTTGTTTTCATGAAAGCCGGGAGCTTCGCCTATGAACATAATATCAACCCGGGAAGGACCTTCGCCCGGGACTGCGTTCAAGCGACCTTTTGCCAATTGGCAGAGTTGACAGTTGATGATTTCCTGGCGAATTTCTTGTAATCTTTGTTCTGCAGACATATAAATACCCAGTAAAGATTTTACCGCATCATATCCATAGAGACGCAATTTGGTGGAAGAAAGTTCCTTAAAATATCTCTGTCCAGGTTAGGCAGGGTCATTAAAAGGGCATCTTCCTGGTTATCCTGGTAATAATTCCTTCGTACTCCATCGGTTTTATAGCCAAACCTTTCATATAGTTTGATGGCAGCCAGGTTGCTCACACGAACTTCCAAAAGGGAGCTTGTCGCCCCACGATAGGAAGCAATCAGGAGGGCGGTTGCCAGGAGGGCTGCACCGATACCTTTTTGACGATGGTCCGGATGGACGGCAATCGTCGCGACATGCGCCTCATCCACCACCAGCCACACCACAATGGCACCAACCACATTGCCTGATTGCTCAACTGCAACCTGGCAGATGCTGTAGTTGGTGGTCAGTTCGTAGGCAAAGGTGTTTTTCGGCCAGGGCTCAGTAAAACTAAGCTGATCAAGCAGGCTGACCATTGCCAAATCTTCCCGTTGCATCGGTCGGAGAGCATAGAGTTCATCCATAGGAGGAAGTTAATCTGGTACGTTGCTTAGAGTGTGCACATAGATGGGCGAGAGACTGACGATATCGTCTGCATGCCCTTCCTGCAATTTGCCCCAGGCGAGTTCAGCCAAGACTGAAGGCCTGCGAACGCAGGCTGATGCCGGCGCCAGCTGTGAAGTCTTCCACTTACGTCCCATGATCTGCCGCTCTTCAGCACCCAACTCTCCGACCACATATACTGGTGAAGTGATGCTGGCAGCGATGGTTTTGATGTCATCGACTTTTGTCACAGTGACCTGTCCCCATCTTGGTCGATTATAGCGGAAGCGTGCCCAGGCAAAACGACCGCGACCGACTTTGAGCATGGCGATCATTGGCCGACGTAAACCAGGTTGCGAGGCGACCAGCACTTCGAGAGAAGGTACACCTGCAATAGGCAGGTTCTGTCCAAGCGCCAGCCCCTTAGCGGCACTGAGCCCGATACGCAGACCAGTGAACGAACCTGGACCAAGCGCGACACCAACGCCGGTCAACTGTGAGGGCTTGATCTGGCATCTTGTTAACATTTCGGCTATAGCAGGAACCAATTCTACAGTGTGATAGTTTTGGCTGCGCCAGGTGTGTTCAGCCAGAATCTGGACGCCGTCGTAGAGAGAAATGCCAATCCATTGGGTAGAAGTGTCGATCGCTACTAACATATCAGGCTCCAAACAAGGCTTTCTGAAGTTTATTCAGTAATTGTTCATATCGTTTGCCATTAGGTGTGAAAACAAGATGCCTTTGTTCGGGATTGATCCAGGACATCTCGATCCAGAGATTCTCAATTGGTAAACTGGATTTCATTCGTTCTGCCCATTCCATCACTAAAACACCGTTTTCGAGCGCCTGATCCACTTCCAGGATTGCAGCATCGAGCGGCTGACCAGGGGTAAGACGATAAGCATCAGAATGATAAAAAGTCATACCGGTGGGATGGCGGTATTCGTTCATGATAACGTAGGTTGGGCTGCTAACCCTGTCTGCGGAACCCCATCCCTGCACGATGCCACGCACGAGGGTAGTCTTACCTGCCCCGAGATCGCCTTCGAGACAAATCACATCGCCAACTTGCAGCAAATTGCCCAGGCGGACACCAACCCGCAGGGTCTGTTCGGTACTGTGACTGAAAAATTCAAAGGCATGAGGCTTTAAAATAGGCATGATTTCGTGTATTTATCCTGCTTGTGATTATACCTTATGGCATACATAAAATAGACCGGATGTGAAACTCTTTCTGAAGATTCGGCCTATTTTACAAGTTTTGGTTTTCCAAGCCTTTAGATTTTTACGATGGGCACCCAGAGTTCCATAACGTAATCAGGACTGTCTGTATCACCTTCTAAGTAATATTCGAAATCTGGCGTTCCAGCATGACGATAACCATTTTCTGGCAGCCAGGTACCCGTGGCATACTCCCAGCCTTGCATGATACAGTCGGGAACAGGACCTTTCAATTCAAAAACGGCATATTCCGATTGGGGAACATCCAGAATGTCCAACCCCAGTGCTTTTGCTCGATCCGGATCAGCCAGATCGTACCCTGCCATGTATGAAAAACTCATCGGATCCTCAATTGAGTCATAACATAAGCCCAGACCTTGTCCATTGCCCAGACCATATAATTGGTCCATGGAAAATTCTGCGAATAAACGCTCCCATAAGGCGGGGAGATCTTCATCTTGGCCATTTTTTACGGCAAGCCCTGCCACCTGGAATGCGGGTTTGGACTCAATTCGTACCTTCATTTTTCCTCGATTCTTGATAATGGGTTCGGTAGACCACGGCAAAAAAAGCCGTAAATAGGCATCTAATGTTACTACAACCTTTGTGAAATTTGTAGGCTAGATAGTGATCTGTTCGTGAGGAGTAACCATATCCTCGAGGATCAACTCCAGTCCCATGGTATGAGCACAGATGCCATGAGCCTGGAAATAATTACAGGTACAACTCCATTTCCCATTATCGTAAACGACGGTATGGTCGTTATTTTCGCCTTTGATATGAGCTTCAAAACTACTGAATTGGATGCGGTCGCGTTCTTCCGCATAGCGCTTAGCCTTCTCGATCTTACCGATTAATCCACTGTCCATGGTATAGAGGCTCCGTTTCTTTTGATTTAAACAAAAACACGCGCCAAATATTAAAGGCGAGTGTCTTCATTGGTCTCGTATTCACAGGTATTGCGTATCAAGCTAACTCCTGCATAGTAATTTAATTATAGAAGAAATCCGGTGCTTAGTCAATCGGATATGCAAGGTTGGTGGCAGGGATCAGGAAGCGGGGAACAGACTACGTGGAATCTAATTTTCATTCGCTAAATTATCAGAGTGAAGCTGCTCAGCATACTGCTCCCATTCAGCGAGAAGTTCTTCCAACTGGAGGGTGACAGCCTGGTAGGATTCGGTGATTTTTTGCAGTTTGCGCGAGTCGCTGGGGGGAAAAGCGAGCTGGGCTTCCCATTTGGCTTTTTCTGTTTCGACAGTATGCACTTTTGCTTCAACTTCAGCGACTTTCTTCTCTAATTGCTGACGCTGGTTGCGGCTGAGACCTTTTCGAACCGGTTTTTCCTCTTCCTGGTCTAATTTTTCAACCGTTACCGGTTCTCCAGGCTTGCTGCGGCTGGCCAGGAACTCTTTGTACTCCGAATAACTGCCCTTAAAGACACGCAGACTCTCCTGTGCAGGCAGCAGCTCCCAAATCTGGGTCGCCAGGGCATCAATCAGGTAACGATCATGCGAGACCAACAGGATCGTGCCGGGATAATCCGAAAGCACGTTTTGCAAGACTTCCTGCGTAGGCAAATCGAGATGGTTGGTGGGTTCGTCCAACAGCAAGAGGTTGGCATCTGAGAGCGCCAGTTTTGCCAGTGCCAGGCGCCCGCGTTCGCCGCCCGAAAGGGTGGCAACCCGGTCGAAGACCTGTTCACCCGTAAAACCATAACGCGCCAGGTAATTGCGCGTTTCTGCTGGCAGCATGTTTGGGGCTACTGTATTAATCTCCTGGATCAGGTCGTTGGTGGGGTCAAGGTCTTCATGCGCCTGGGCGAAATAACCCACCTTGAGGCTGGCACCGAGTTGGGTACTGCCGCCGTAAGCCGGGATCTGCCCCAGGATGGTCTTAAGGAAGGTGGTCTTGCCAGCACCGTTGGGACCAATGAGCGCTACACATTCGCCGCGTTCCAGGACGAGATCTGGGCTGGTGAAAAGCGGACGGCCTTCATCTTCATAGCCAACCTGCAGGTCATAGGTGCGTAAAACCAGATCGCCGGAGCGACCGACAGTCTTCAGACGCAGGTGCATTGGGCGGGTATGGCTTTTGGGTGCAGTCAGGCGGCTGTCTTCAAGCAGGCGTTCCAGCCGGCGCTGGCGACCGCGTGCCTGGTTGTTGTTTTGAGTACCCAGGTTTTTGCGAATGTAATCTTCCTGTTTTTCAATGAACTCTGTCTGGGCTTCATATTCGGCCAGCCGACGGGTGTAGCGTTCCTCGCGCTGGTGGAGGTAGGCGGTGTAGTTACCACGATAGACCTCAAGCGTTGGGGTCATCTCCCAGATCACCCGGGCGGTTTGGTCGAGGAAGTAGCGATCATGCGAGACGATCACCACCGCGCCGTTCCAATCGCGCAGGTAGGCTTCGAGCCATTCCACGGCATTGATATCCAGGTGGTTGCTGGGTTCGTCCAGAAAGAGGAGGTCCGGATCTTCCAGCAAAATTCGCGCCAGGCGGGCACGGGTGCGCTGACCGCCCGAAAGCTGCTGGAGAGGACGCTGATAGTCAGACTCGTCAAAGCCCAAACCGCTGAGGGCTTGCTGGATGCGATTGCTGAAAGTGTAGCCGCCCTTGATGTCAAACTGATGCTGCAGTTTGCCATAACGGGTCAGCACCTCGGGAGGGCAGGCAGGGTCCTGCATCTGGAGCTCGAGTTGGCGCAATTCATCGCCCATCTCTATCAACCCTTCAAAGGCAAGCAGGCAGTTCGACCAAAGCGTCCCTTCGGTCTCTCGAACAGCTTCCTGGGGCAGGTAACCAATACGCAACCCGCGCGAACGGAAGACATTGCCTTCAGTCGGTTCATCTTCGCCCGCCAAAATGCGCAGCAGGGTGGTTTTGCCCACACCATTGCTGCCCACGATGGCAATGCGAGCATTATGAGGAATCGAGATACTGATCCCATCAAAGATATCCACTGGCCCAAAAGAACGGCCTAAATTCTGAGCGTTTAAGAGTGACATTGCAGTGAAAGTATACCAGTCTGTAAGAGGTTCAACCTTGATTGCGTTGTCTCAACTAGAAATTATTGCGAACTTTCTATCCCTTCAACAGCGTTGGAGAAGACTTCTTCAAGCGGCAAGTTGCAAATGTAGCTTGAGTAATTATCGGCACTTGCGAGGGTAGTAAAGGCCCAAATAACATTCCCATTATCAATATAAGCATTATCCATACCTACCTGATGTATCCCAACATGAATAGCATAAGTATCACCATTTTCCAAGGAATAAAGCACCACCGAATTTCTAAAGTTGTCCTTTCCGGTTGACGCCTCTGCAATAATATAACCGTTGGAGATTGAAGGATCGCTTGAATTCGCCCCAGCTAATTCGCGAACAACTGACTCTCCGGTTTCAAAATTGTAAATGGTCAAACTGGTTGCATTATCGAATCGTTTGTTATTTTTCCAGATTATGTAGGGATATTCCATGTCTGGGACACTGGCAGGGTATGTTTGCGGCAGGTCCACCCAAGAATTGGTTGAAAGATCAAACAAGCTCAAGTAACGCGCATATTCATTTTGAGGAGGATCGTTTTCGATCACGATAAAACCGTTAGATGCAGAAATGAATGACATAAACGTATCTTTATCCTGACTGTCTATTATTACGGTAGCGTCTTTGGTAACTAAATCGATGGCATAAACTCGACTGGAAAGGATTTCATATTCGTCAAAAGTTGAGGCAGAGAGGTATAAGGTATCAGGCTGAAGTGAGTAACTGATATGGAGAAGAAATGCAGAATCAAACTGATCATCATTCGCGACAACTGTATTTGACCCATCTTCCACATTAACAAGATGTAAATTCCAGCCGCCAACACCGCTGGGTGTTTCAGAAATAATATAGGTATACCAAGGATAGGCTATCTCAACCCCTCCAGCAGGATGCCCGTTCGGGAATTCTGTTTGATGCAAGGGGTTGATTGTTGCATCTTCCGCTGAAATGGAATAAAGACTTTTTTGTTCCAAAACTTGAGCCATGTAATAGTCACCCAAATAAAGCGGTGTTAGTATGTATTTTTGAGGGATTTCTATACAATATGTAGCAATCTTTTCCGCATCCAAAAAGTAAGTAAATTCACGATACTCCGGTAGTGTCGGTTGGATGGTTGGCCCGGCTGTGATTTCTGTTGCTTCTTGTGGTACTGATGTCTGGGTGCTTAGAGGAAGTGATGGCAAGACTTCAGTAGGGTTATTGATTTCTTCGTGTTCTGTTAATACTGGCGTATTTTCGATTTTAACGAGATGGGGGACACAACCATTCAATAGAAAGATAACTGATAACAAAATTGAAGAAAGCTGTTGGATTTTTCGCATATAGTTTCCTTTTAGAAATTTGGAAGACACATTTAACAATTTTTCTGGTTTAGACAAAAGCTATATAATAGCTACCAAGCTTGGACGTTGTTTTGAGAGATATTCCACCATAGATTATCCAAAGACACAAAGTTGAAGTAAAGCCCGTTGTAACCGGCTATTGACGATGCTGTGTCCACATAATCCACCTTCTTATTAGTAGACGAAGTATTATCATATCCAAACAGTGTGATGATATGGTAAGTTCCAAAACTCCAACCTCCCATACCCGATGTGTAAACTCCAGTAAGCATTGCATAACCCTGATCAATATCGTTTTTTAACCTGCTTGCCAATGTGGCCGAGTCTGGTGCATAGTCTGTCCAATAAAAACTCGTGTTAAGATAGCTATTTAGGCACGGTGTGATATTTGACATATATACACCCCAGTTTGCGTCTATATACTAACATTGACCTATGGAATCTAAACTCGGAATATTGGTGATTCTGGCTCGCAGAGCCACCTGTGTTGAAGCAGGACCGCAATAGTTTACATATGCCCAGTTTTCCGGTTCTTTAAACTGATTATTAGTGCCAACATTGAGGGTCTTTTTGAGGATAGGTTCGGCGTTAATTTGGGCCGGCTTCACTTGATTTAATTTTCGTTGATATGCGGGATTATCAACACGCGGGAATGTATAATTTGGAGGAACTGAACCATTAATTGGGGGCGATTGTTGCGCAAAGACCGGGGCGATAGTAATTGGAAAGACCATCATTGCTAAAATCAGACCAAATATTCTTTTATTCACTTATACCTCCCTGTATAAGAAGCGATTATGTGTCCTCCTATCAATATAGTACAACTTTTTGAGAAACATGTCAACCCCAATAATTATCGTATACAAATAACGCGAGTGTTAAAAAAACAACGGACATGATATGTCCGTTGTTTGAGTTCTTGCTTTGAAAGTAAAGTGAGTGTCTACTTAAGCATTGATTCGATAAACCAGATGCGCTTGTTTTGAGCTGCAACTTCGCCTTCCATCAGGGCGACAAGGGTGAAATCACCTTTTTCGTCAGCTTCGTTGCGGATCTCTGTCGCCAGTTTGCGCAGGAGTTTCTGATCTTCAACAGCGATTTTCAGGGCATCCTCGATGCTGTAATCCTTGCTTTCCAACTCTTTGATGGTGGTAATTTTCAAATATTCTTCGAGGGAGGCTTTGGGGTATTCGCCAACCATTTTCTGGTATTCAGCAACAGCATCGAGGCTCTCGGTGGTTTCGTCGTACAGTGATTCCAGGTATTCATGGACTTGCTTGAAAGCTCTTCCGACCACGTTCCAATGGAGGTTGTGGAGTTTGATGTAATTGACTGCCAGGTTTGCTACGTAGATATCTAATTTTTTACTCATTATTTGTTATATCCCTTTCGATTAATGTTTGTATTTTATAGCTTTATTATATCGAAAAGGCAGCAAGTCTCAACTTTTTGTACGCTGTTATCCTGGTTCTGTTGTTAGTCATGGTGGTTAGCGTTTCTTCTGCTGATGATTAACCGATGGATTTTCGATGGAGGTGTCGATCGAAACTTTCAGTTGGTGTGAGCCGGATGTGACGAGAATCTCTGCTTGCTGCGCGTCTGCTGAAACTGAAATCACTTGCCAGGTAGCCTGGGTGAGCCAGGGGTTTGCCTCCCTGAAATCGGAAAGCTCACGAAGGAGACGGGCGGTTTCTGGCATGGATTCGGTTTTCCAGGGTATGGCAAGACGGGCTTCGTCGAATCCTGAAGCACCCCGATCGTGAATGGAGCGGTGCTGGCTAAGGTCGAATTCAGTGCCGTAGTAGACAATGGGCGGCTGCGGAAGCAGGTAGAGCAGGCTCAGAGCGGCGTGTACAGCATCCAGATTCCCTTCGGCAGTGAAGATGAAACGATTCATATCGTGATTGTCGATAAAAGCAGGGCGACTGAAACCAGGAGGAAAAGCGTCTTGCAAGGACTGGAGGTAGCCAGCTAACCGGGCGGCATCCCAGTTGCGCGTCGCAAAGGTTTCCCGCAGCGCCTGGCAGGTGAGAAAATCAAGCGTGCCGTGCATGCTTCCGGCTAACTGGGTTTGCTCCTCAGCCGAAGCGACCACTTCGCCAAAGGTCCAGCAATCGGCGTTGATCTGCAGACAGGCTTGCTGGAAATCCACCCAAAAATCGCGTCCAGGTCCAATCGCATAATCGAGGCGGTAGCCATCGACGCCCATCCGCAGCCATTTCTGGGCAGCATCGAGCAGGTATGCGCGGGCTGGCGAATCAAAGTGTAAGTTGAATTCAGGCATTGTCCTGACGTTGTAATAACTCAGGTAACGCTTTGGCCATTTAGTCCAGGTGAACCAACCTGAGTTTGCCACATCCTGGTCAGCCATCCCAGCCAGAAAGGCAGGGTGTTGGTCTGAACTGTGGTTAGCGACAAAATCGAGCAAAATTCTCATACCCTTCTTGTGGACGAGGGAGATCAATTCCGCCAGGTCTGCCTGGGTGCCAATACGAGGTTCGATCTGGGTGTAGTCGCTGATGTCATAGCCGTGATGGGTGGGGCTGCGAAAAATGGGGGTGAGCCAGATGGTGTTGAAACCAAGCGCCTGGATGTGGTCAAGTTTTTCGATGACACCGCGCAAGGTACCGCCAAAGGGTTTGAGCAGGTTGTCGGTCTGCAGCCATTCGCGGTTTTCGCCCGGGTTAAAACGGTCAACGAAAATCTGGTAGATGCGAGCCGTCTTTGACCATTCTGGAGCTACATTGTTCGGGTTGAGCCAGCGGGCAAATTGGGTGGCATTCCCTTCAGAGGTTGCCTGGTTGTCGGCGTAGAGAGTGGAACCGTCGGACAAATTGGCGTAAACATAATAGCGCAGGAGGTCGCCTTCTTTGAGATGCAGATCCGCTTTCCAGGTTCTCAGCCAACCCCAGGTGAGTGTATCCCAGTTGAGTCCCCCTTTTTCAAAATCCAGTTCCTGGCGGGTAGTCCAGTCGTCGAGTGTGAAAACCAGGTGGACAGAACGAAAAGATTGCTGGCTTTGAGTGGTTGCCGTGAGGGTCAGGTCAGCTTTTCCTTCCGAGTATGTGGTTTGTACACGATCGAAGTGGTGTAAACCGAGTAAATGCTCCGTTTGGTAACTTGCCCTGCGGGAGAGTTTCCCCAGCTTTCCAAAAAGGGTGTCAGGATATTTGGGCTTGGATTGATTAGTTGACATGTAAACCTCCTGGTTAATAGAATTTTACTTGAAATGTGTGATTGGCGGTGGTATCGGGCTATAATCCAGCCAATGAATAAAAATATGGGTTGGATAGAGAAGGTCCCTGGAGAGGCTCTGTTGCTCCTGACAGCGATGATTTGGGGCACTGGTTTCGTCGCCCAGCGCAAGGCGATGGAGAGCATGCAGCCTTTCGCTTTCATTGCACTACGTTTCTTTCTTGGTGCACTGGTGCTGCTGCCCGCCATTACATTAGACAGACTTAAGCAGAGATCGAATGACCCGCAAACCCAGAGATTTTCGTTTAAAGACCAGATTTTGCCAGGCGTTGTCTGCGGACTGTTTTTGTTTGGCGGCACCAGCTTGCAGCAGCTTGGAATCGTGACTACCAGCGCGTCCAAAGCCGGCTTTCTGACCTCACTGTACCTGGTGCTGGTTCCGATTCTGGGGCTCTTTATTGGCAAGGGAGCCAACCGCTGGGTTTGGATCGGTGTGGTTTTAGCCCTGGCAGGTGTTTACCTTCTCTCGGTGGACATGCAAATGACAATTCAACAGGGAGACGTGTTACTCATTGCCGGAGCGTTGTTTTGGGCACTGCAAATTTTGGCGCTGGACTATTACAGCACAAAAACCAGCGCGCTGAAGCTTGCCTTTGGGCAGTTTATAGTAGCCGCCGTTTTGGGGATGGCAGTAAGCCTGCTTACGGAGAACGGGGCGCTGGTTCCGGATTCTGCGGGTTGGGGACCGCTCTTCTATTCCGGCGTGGTAGCGGTTGGCATCGGCTTTACGCTGCAGGTTATTGGTCAAAACAAGGTTGCTCCAACGCTGGCGTCGCTTATTTTGAGCCTTGAAGCAGTCTTCGCGTTGCTTGGGGGCACAGTTTTCTTGGGTGAGCGATTAAGCAGCAGAGAATGGCTGGGTTGCGGGCTCATGCTGGCGGCTGTGATCCTGGTTCAAATAAAAGGTCAGCAGACAAAAACTGTCATTCAAAGTGGAAGTGAAACAGTTCAGCAGCATTAACAATCCTTACGCTTTACAGTGTTGATGTCTGACGATTCCAGACCGTCAAGATAGAATTAATCCTTTTCTATCCCATAATGCCAGGGACTGGCATCAATCTGAAAGAATTCTTATTGTTAAAATTTACCATTGACATTAGACGTTTATCTAATAAAATAGGTTATTGTCTATAGGAGGTAAATGTGGACTCGAAAGTCAAAACCAGAATTCATTGGGATATTGGAACTGCTTACGATCTTTTTATCAGCCTGAGAATCTTGCACGACCCTGAAAAATATGCGGTTCGGGCATCATGGGCGGCAGGGGTGCGATCGCGAGTTCCGGTTGAATACCGCGAAGTTTTGGAACAGGCCACCTCGCTTCGATTGGTACCGCTGCATTTTGTTCACTCCTTGAACGAACCCAAGAATTCCAACCAGTTACTGACTAAATTGAAGGGTATTCCAGCATCTGAGATTCTGGTAACGCTTACAATTCGTCCGAATACTCCGGATGATGTGAGGGATTTTTTCCTGGCAACCAATGCTGCCAAACCCTGGACAAACGAAGACAAACAATTTTTGGTCCAGAGATGGAATCTGGAAGATAACAAAGAAACCAAGCGCCTGCTGAAGACCTTATATGAAATCTGGTCTGCCCGCGAAGAATTCGGTCAAAAACTGGTGTCGGGTCTGCAAGCCTATGTAGCCACGTTTTTCGCGGAAGAGGAGCAACGCATCCTTCCTGTTTTAGAGCAGGAGCTTTCTTATGCGCGCATGCGTGCCGGCAGTCGACCCTTGCCAGCCATGCTGGAGGAAATTACCGCAGGTGTACGATACAGTGATTTTGAGCACCTTTCTGATATCATCCTGGCTCCAACATTTTGGGGTTCACCTTTCATGTTCTCTCAGCATCTGACTGAATCGAAGCTGATTGTGCTTTTTGGCGCACGCCCCGGGACAATGTCGATCATCCCTGGGGATGTGGTCCCGGATGGTCTTTTACGAGGAATGAAGGCTTTGGCAGATTCAACCCGTTTGCGCATTTTGCGCTACCTTGCCCAGGAACCTCAGACAGCATCTGAACTTTCACGAATTTTGCGCCTGCGACCGCCGACAGTCAACCATCATCTGACCCAGCTTCGCCTTGCAGGAATGGTCCAGATCTTTTTGGATGCTGATGGTGAACGTAAATATGCTGCCAGGTACGAGGGTTTTGAGGACACCCAGGAACTGCTCAATCGATTCGTCCGCGGTGAATAAGTTTGGATACTGAAAAAATAATTTCAGAAAAGAAAAGAGCCTCTGTTCTGGCTACTTATGCCAGCCGGATCAAGGCCTTCAGCCGTAATGCCAGGCTTTACCTGCTGAGTGAGGCAGTTTATGGCACAGCCACGGGTATTTTCGCGCTACTTTTCAATTTCTATGCCCTCAGCCTGGGCTACAACGAAGCTGCGTTAGGCAATATGGTTGCAGCCAGGAGTATGACAGCCCTGATCATGGCGCTGCCTTGTGGCTTTTTGACCGACAAGATTGGCAGACGCAACTCGATCCTTTTAAGTATTGCCGGTTATTCGGCTTCAGTCGCTCTGATTCTGCTTTTCCCATCGACTGTGATGATGTATGCAATAAACATCGTCCAGGGGCTTTCGCAGTCTCTGTCAGGCGTGGCGATGGGTCCTTACCTGATGGAAAACAGCGAAGAGACAGAGCGCACCTACCTTTTCAGCATATCCTCAGGCATGCGCATGACTGCCACATCAATTGGGCAATGGATCGGTGGATATTTACCGACCTGGTTTGCACTTCGTTTGGCGATCAGCGCCATGGATACAAAAGCTTACTCCTTGTCCCTTTGGACCGTAGCATTGGGGAGTTTGGCGGCTTTGCTGCCCATGCTGCTTGTTTCAACCCGAACAAATAAGATGTCAGAGCGCTCAACCTTTGCCCCTTTAAGCTTTATTCGCAAAAATCCAGGCAAGTTTCAGAAACTGATCCTGCCAACACTGGTCACATCGATTGGAGCTGGCTTGATCATGCCTTTTATGAACGTCTTTTTCCGCAACGTTCACATGCAGACTGATACATCGATTGGTGTGATTTTTGCTTGGGGCAGCCTCGCAATGGGTATCGGGCTGATGATCGCGCCAGCGCTGGCAGAGCGTTTTGGCAAGATCCAGGTTGTGGTCATCAGCCAGGCTTTGTCCGTGCCATTCCTGGTGATGCTTGGGTTTGCCCCCTGGTTTGGCATTGTTTTAGTTGCTTATTATGCACGAACCATGCTGATGAATATGAGCTCTCCGATTTATTCGACTTACGTGATGGAGCAGGTGGATCCCGAATCTCGCGGGATGCTGGCAAGCCTGACCAGCATGGCTACGAATTTTGGCTGGGCGTTAAGCCCCACCATCAGTGGTTACTTGCAGGTCAGATATGGATTTGGCCCGTCCTTCATGCTTACGATTGTGCTTTATTCAATTGCGATTACCATGTATTACATCTGGTTTTGGCGACCGGACCGGCAGAAAAAAGCAGCCGTCAGCGGGTAATCCAGGTATATTCTTCAGAACTGGGACCGACCAAAACCTGCTGATTATCTTTGACCAGTAAACCGGCATAGTTGCCGGGTCGGGCAACCGCTCTCCAACCATCGAGGATAAAGGGTAAGGGACCCTCCGTTGGAATCCATTCGCCGTTGTATTTACGGGCGATATGCAGATGCGTCCCTGTTGAAACGCCGCCTTCACAGGAGGGATGACCGACAGGATCGTCTTGGTTCAGCCAGGTACCCACTTGCGGGCGCCCTTCAGGGGTGAGATGCATATAGAGCAAAACCCAGCCTGTGCCTTCATTACCGTCACCATCCAGATCAAGCACAACCGCTCCACGCTGGCTGCGAACCACCAGACCAGGGGCGGCAGCGACAGCCCAATTGGGTGAGACGATGCAGCCGGGCAGATCATCCAGCGGTGCAAGGTCAATAGCACCGCGGGGTGTGCCGTATTGCCAGGTTATGTGAGGACCGGATGTGAGAGCCCAGGTTTCTCCAGGCGGAATCGGCAGACTCAAAGTCGGTTGGCTCAAGCCGGCGGGCATCAGGTCGCCTGCAGCAGCCGCTCTTGCCCAGGGGTCACCAAACATGCTGGTGTGGAAGACGAGGTAACCTTGTGGACCATAGAGACGATCATAAAAATTACCTTCATCATAAAGACCCGCAAAGAGAAATTGTACTGCCACGGTCCCGGCATTGAGGTGGGGGGCAATTTGGGCACTGCGCTTATCCCGAAAGGTCAGGGTTTGCAGCGTGCCTTCCCGCCAGCCAAAAAAACCCCTGCTCAATTCGCGGGCAGCTACCTGAAGTTCTTCATAAAGTCCTTCCACTCCAACGGCATTGTAATTGAGCGGCGAGGTGTCTTCAGCGGCGTTAGCAGGGTGACCGTAAAGCCAGTTGGACTGGTATTCAACCAGTGAGAGTAATAAGCGTGGGTTGGTGGAGGTTTCGAGGGCGACCAACTGAATGATCTCAGGACCGCTATACCAGCTATCGTAAAGGTATTCCCGATATTCAGCTAAAAAACCACCCGCGTTTTGCGCGTAAGCAACAATGTCCGAAGAAGATGAATCGGGTCCGTAGATTATGGCGTTGTCCGGCAGGGCAGGCTGGCTGAAGCTGTAAGCAAAGTCTGGATCCGGAATCCCAAGTGGTGTATTCACTGGCAAAATTTCACTGGTGTCGATACCGCCCGCACCTTGAATTTGGGACGTGCTGATTCGGAAATGACGCGCAATTGTGACTAAACGGTCACCCGATTGCGTGCAATACAGTTGTTTCCCCGGCTCGGGCTGCATCTGGCAGATGCCAACAGGTGTCGGCCATAAGGGCTGCACGGTTTCTATTGGCTGCGGTGTGGGTCGGTTTTGCTCAAATGGCTGGGTGGGCAAGAGGGTTTGAACAGGCTGAACAAGGTCCAACGGAGGCGTGGCAAAAGATCCCGCAACCTGGGTCTGTTGAAAATAGAGATACGCAGCTGTAGCGGCAATATCTTCTTTGGGGTAGTTGCAGGCTGAGAGCAGTAGGAGAGCAAATAGTAAAAGGGAAATCAGCAAAACAGAAAGCCTGGAGAGTCTGGCTTTCGTAGAATTATTTCTCCGGGTTGATGCGGAACTCATAAATTCCCTGGTCATACTGCCATTCATGCGAACACCCGGGGCAAATTTGGGTCTTTTTAGCTTCAGCCAGAGGATGGGAGCAAATTGGGCAGGCAAAAAAATCGCCCTGCGCAGGTACTTCGGATGGACCTTCGGCACGATTGAGGGTGAAAATGCTGGGTGTGTAACCTTTGAATAGCCGACTAGGCTGCAGGCGGGCATCCCAACTTACCAGGCGCTCATGTTTGATATGGTTCTTTAACCAATCGGAGCGAAAAAAGGAAACGCCGAGGACATTCTCATTTTCAAAACCGGTTTCCGCTAAAGTTTTGATGATGGTTTTGGGGTGAAAGTTGTAATTAAGTTCCACAAACTCAACCTGCTCTGGTGAGAAGGGACTCCAGGTTTGCCTTCGCAGCAGCCAACGCATGATCGATTTAAGATTGCGCTTATTGGCAAATTCGAGTAAAAACTGGCTGTTTTCCGCCATGACGCGGCGAACAGAACTCAGTGTTTGCGGTGTGTCAGCCATATGATGCAGCGTGCGGATCATGGTGGCGCCGTCGAAAAGCCCATTTACAAAAGGCAGTTTGTAGATGTCGGCAGCGACATAGATGTAGTTGTCGCTGTCACCCAGACGTTCGCGAGCTTGCTGAAGCTGCGTTCGGGAATAATCCAGCAAGACGATCCGGTTCCATCCTTTGTAACGCTGTGTCAATCTGCCAGCACCAGCGCCCAATTCGAGCAACAGTTGACCGCCCTGGTTGAACAGGCGCTCAATTGCTACTGTTTCGACAGCGTCTTCATACCGGCGATTGGCGCTGTCCCAGAAGCGTGCCTGGTAATCCGAGCCCTCATAAGAGCAAACTGGTGGTGTGTTGCCTGGTTTTGTAGTCATCTTTAATCAAACATTCGGGCAGGTTTACCGGTAACACCCGAAGATACCTTCTTACCGCTGCTTCCTCTCGGACCTGACGGGGTTCGCAGGGCTCCGCCGCACCGGTCCCGCCCGAATGCAGAATTAAGGATAATAGAAACAGGAGTGGCTGTCAAATGGTTTCATCCAAATATTGCTGGGCTTCGTCAAGCAATCCACTCAAACGAGTAATGTTATTTTCCAGGGCAGGTGAAGCATTCTCGAGTTCATTGATGGCACGCATCAACTCATTTTTATGATTTTTGAGCGAGTCAATCCTTTCGGGCTGCCGGGAAGTTCTCCGGAAGGTGCCAGATATGCTGTCCCAAATGATCTGAACAGCTACAGCCAGCGGCGGTGCCAACACTAACCAGGTCAAACCCAGGGTTTCACCAAGGATCAACAAAATGACGAGGCGTAAAATCGGTGCATCCCATTTATCACGATAGAGTTTTGGCCAGACAAAGATATCAAGCAGAGCCAGCATGGCAAAAACGAAAGCCAATAACCATGGGTAAAAAAGAATGCTGGAGAGGAGCCCGATCGCCAGGGTGAAAAGCAAGGCAATAATAATTCCAATCACAGGCAACAGGTTCGCTAATGCCACCAACAGTCCGAGCAAAACTGGGTATGGGGTGCGAATGTAATAGACGCCAACCGAAATCAGTATCCAGGAGATGAAGAATTTGGCGAGCAGGAAGCGCCCATAATCGCCCATGTTGTCATCAATTTCGCGCCAGATCGTTCGGGCTCGTTGACGATGTTCCACTGAAAGCAAGGAAAGCCACAAGCGTTCGAAGCGATCCTGGGAACCTGTCCAATAGATGCTCAGGAAAATGATGATCACCAGCCCACTAAG
>ENA-UOOH01002177-UOOH01002177.1-fermentation-metagenome-genome-assembly--contig:-NODE-2177-length-17439-cov-18.208583_pt1 | contig 17439 bp, 13 predicted proteins | sample MGYA00245778_ERZ724025 | MGnify/ENA primary metagenome ERZ724025 (study PRJEB28704, sample SAMN03018313) | fermentation metagenome | biome: anthropogenic terrestrial biome; feature: soil... | reverse complement strand
GTATGGTATGGTATTACCAATCGAACCATTTAACTATGCATTCATTTAACTACGTATCCATTTAACTATTTATTTGTTTTTCTGTTTAACTGATCTATTGCTTCGCCACAACTCATTTTCGACAAATCAGCCATTGCCAGATCTGCTCTATTATCTGATTGAGCATATCCAACCGCAAGAACCTTCATCCCTGCGGAAATACCCGCTTCAAGACCTGATACGGCATCTTCAACAACCAGGCAATTACCAGGCTTTTTGTTTAATTTTTCTGCGGCAAGCAAAAATATTTCAGGATCGGGTTTGCTTTTGGTTACATCACCACCACCAACTACCGCATCAAAATAGTCTGATAATTCTATCTTACTTAAAATATAGTTAGTATTTTTGCTGGATGAGCCTATCGCAATAGGAATTTTTCTCTGCTTAAGACAGTTAAGCCACTCCATAACCCCGGGAAGAACATCTTCTGCAGACAATCCGTCTAAGGATTCTCTGTAATAGTTATTTTTTCTGTCTGTAAGCTCGGCTTTCTCATCTATTGTATAAACGCGGGTTGCCTTTTCCATAATAATTTCAAGGCAACCCATACGACCTACTCCCCTTAGTCTTTCGTTTATTTTTCTGTCAAAAAATATCCCCTCATCGTCGGCTAATCTTTTCCAAGCGCGATAATGATTCTCATCTGTCGACACAATTACGCCATCTAAATCAAAAATTACTGCTTCAATCAACTTACGCACCTTTTCCCTTATGTTTTTGGGTTATTTCTCCCCTTCCATCCTAAGACCCTGCATAAAGTATTTATTCAATACTATATACATAATCAAAATAGGAATCATGGAAACCACGCTGAAGGTAAGTGTTTCATTCCACATAGTAAACCCGGACGACTGGCTCTGAGTTGCCTGAATCCCCAGTGGAAGTGTGAATTTATTTACATCCTTTAAGTAAAGCATTGCTTTTGTAAAGTCGTTCCAGAATCCCAGGAATATAAAAGTAGCTTGCGTTGCTATAATTGACCGGGAAAGAGGTAACGCAATCCTAAAAAAGCAACCGGCTCTGGATACACCGTCAATTCTGGCAGCTTCCTCAACCTGCTTTGAGAAGCTCATAAAATACTGTCGCATTAAGAAAATATATGTTACGTTAATTGCGCTTGGAATGATTATTGCACTAAAGGTGTTCATAAACCCGAGAGCTTTAATAATAAGATAATTCGGTATCATTAGCACTTGACCCGGAATGGTCAGCGTTGCTATAAGAAGACTAAAAAAAGCCTTGCTCCCTTTGAACTCAATTTGCGCAAGGGCGTAACCTGCCATACTGTTAAGTATTATATTAAGAAGGGTTCCCGTTACCGCTATAAAAACTGAGTTGAAAAACCATTTTGTATACTTAGCGGTTCCGGTAAAAAGATTAATGTAATTATCAAAAGTAAAGTTCTTTGGAATTATCGACGCACCACCGCCTGTTATCTCCTTAAAGGTTTTGAAAGATGCTGAAACTGCCCATAAAAACGGGTACAGCGTTATCAGCGCATATATAATAAGTATTGTATATAAAATCGGCTTTGCGTATTTTCTTTGCTTTTTCATGCCTCTCCCCTCCCTACGAATAAAGCTTCTCTGATTTATTTAGTTTATTAGCAGCCAGGCTTGCAATTATAATTACAACGGCAAGTATAATGGCAACTGCAGAGGCAAGCCCCATATCATTCAATAAGCTGAATGCATATTGATATACCATCAACGCTACTGTTAAGGTTGAATTTTGAGGTCCTCCTGCTCCGTTTGAGAAAATATAAGCTTGATCAAACATTTGGAAAGTTCCAATAATACCGGTTATAAAAACAAAGGAGGTTATTGGCTTCATATGTGGAACTGTAATATTCATAAATCGTTTAAAAGGACTGGCTCCGTCAACTTCAGCAGCTTCATACAGACTCATAGGAACATCCTGAAGTGCAGAGAGGTATATTGTCATATAGTATGGTATAGTTGACCATATATTCATTATCATAATTATCTTTAATGTAACCTTAGGTTCATTTAACCAGTTTGTAGCCTCCTTGACAAATCCCAATGCCATCCCAATGGTATTAAAAGGACCACTTATACTAAAAATAAACATAAAAATCATAGTCAGTGCAGTAGATGAAGTTAAAGTGGGTAGAAAGTACACAAGCCTGAATCTTTTTTGCCCTCTTATTTTACTATTTAGTACAGCAGCCAATATTAATGCCAAAACCGTTTGTGTCGGTGCCACAACAGCAACAAATTTGGTTGTATTGCTAAAAGCCTTAAAAATTCTGTCCTCAGTAAAGATACGTCTATAGTTGTCAAGACCGTTAAAGTCAAAGGTCCATTTAAAAAGATTCACTTGGTTAAATGACATATATATAGCTACAAATATAGATATATATACAAAAATACTTAGTATTATTATCGCAGGACCTATAAAAGTGTAAGCCTGAATATGATCAGAAACCATATTCCTATTCATTTTTTTCTTCATTTTCATTAGGTCACCTCTTTCTATATTTCAACTTCCATACAATAACCTGCGTTGAAATACAGTATATTTCATTGAGCGTTTGCGGAATTGTGCGCCAAACCGCATTTTTGCATGCAAAATATGCTATGGGCACTTCAGCGCCTTCCCCCGTTTTTCGCAGCTCTGCTTCATGGCTATGCACCCAGAGAAAATACAGTAAACATTTTGTGTGCATCGCGCCGCAAGCATTTGATTAAAGTAAGATGCAGTGGACTGCACGTGCCCACTGCATCTGCCCTTACAGGCAATATAGCTTTATCTTGCTATCTGTTTATTTGCTTCTTCCTCTGCCTTCTTCATGACTTCTTCAAGGGTCATTTCCCCCTTAACAGCTGAATTGAAATAGTTTTGGAATTCCCTGTTAATAATGCTCAAAGAATCGCCCTTCTGCCATGATTTTGCGTAATTTGCACCGGCTATATGAGGAGCCAGGAAAGGATCCTTATCAACACCCATGCTTGCAGCTACATCCGCGCGTGACGGAAGAACACCTGCACCTGAGCACCAGGTTTTCATGCCCTTTGGTCCTGTTGCAAATTTAACAAATTCCAATGCTGCCTTAGGTTCTTTTGTATCTTTTCCGATAGCATAGCCAACTGTGAACACCATTGTTGTTTTCTTTCCTTTATATGTGGGCACTTCGACTATACCAAAATCAACATCCGAAAACTCCTGCTTGAGGGTTCCGTATACCCAGTTTCCTTCAATCATTAATGCAGTACGTTCGTTACCAAAAGCTTCACCATTCCAGCCCATACCGAGATCACCAGGAGTTAAAATTCTCTTTGCAGCCGCTGCATCAAACACAGTCTTCAAATTATTGATTACAGCCGGTGAGCCAAGATTGGACATATTTCCGTCTTTTACAATCTCGGTTCCGTCAATCTCCAAAAGATCAAGTAAGCGAGCCAGATCCTGATTGTATGTTAAAACAGCAACACCTTCCGGAAGTTTTTTCTTAATTTTGTTAAAGAAATCTTCTCCGTAAAGCTCTTCTTGTGTAGCCGGGATTTCATTTTCACTAACCCACTTTTTGTTGTAATAGAGAGCAAGTGTTGAAAAGTCCTTAGAAACAGCATACAGTTTTCCATCTTTCTCAAAAGGTATAGTTAATGAATCGTAGAATTTGTCTGCTTCTACAGCCGCCCGATCGATTTCAGAAAGAACGCCCTGGTCAATGTAGAATGGAGCCATATTTGCGTCTACATAGAATACATCCGGAGCTGAGCCTGCTATAAGGTCTGCTTTAAGCTGTGTGTCATAATCGGTGTAAACTTTTTCTTCAGCAACTATACCGGTCTCAGCCTTAAACTCTTCCAGCATTTTTGCAAAAGCTGTTGTTTCAGCATCGTTTCCACCCCAGCGAGCTACAACAACCTTTTTGCCTTTCAGGTTATTCGTATCATCAGCAGTTTTTGTCGTCGGTGCTGTTGTCGTTACTCCAGTTGGTTCGTTCCCTTGATCACAAGCTGTGAACATGGTTAAAACTAGTGCTAAAATAAGTAATAGAATAGATAGTTTTTTCATAACAATTCCTCCAATTATAATATTTATTTCAACCAACACCATCAGCGATGGCTAAAACCAAAGTGAACTCGTTCAGCAAAGCTGAACATCGGGGCTTCAGATGGAGACTCTACTCCACCTGAAGTGTAGAATCGGAACCCACCACTTATAGAAGTGGGGGTCTTGGTTCTTTGATAATAACTCGCTACGCCAGAAAATCTAACTAATCGCAATACTACAATTATCCTTCAAAATATAATTAATACCATTTACTTCTATTTCAATCTCTGGATTATTATCCGTTTCTTTTTTCAGTAATAATATATTTTTGTCTATGGTAAGTTTTATGCGATCTTTTCTCCAGATAATAGTAAATTCAAGGCAACTCCATTGTTCAGGAAGATGAGGCTCAATCCTGAGCTTCCCATCCAGCATTCTAACCCCTCCAAAGCCATTTACAATGCATTGCCACATACCACCAAGAGAAGCTGCATGTATTCCCTCATCGCTTGAAAGCATATTAGGTCCAAGGTCAATATAAGTTGCCTGCCTGAATAAATCATAAGCCATTTTATGCTCACCAAGGTCGCTGGCAAGCACGCAATGTGTTGATAAGCTTAGTGATGAATCATGAAGGGTCTTTGGCTCGTAGTAGTCCCAATTGGCTTTTTTGACGCTTTTACTAAATAAATTTTCCATTAGATACAGGAGCAAAAGCACATCCGCCTGTTTTGAAACTTGGGTCGCATTCACCTCTGCAACGCTTAAATCACGGTGAATTAAACCAGGATGTTTCTGGTTCTTGTATCTTGTAAGATCAATAATATCTTTTTTTAGGTATGTGTCGTCTTGAGGTATAACACTGCTACTATTGGGAGTTGGAAGATAGATTTTTTTAACTCTGTCTGCCCACATCTGATAAGCCTCGTCAAGACCTATCTCATTAATCAGGATGCTAAACAACTCAGGGCGATTTTTCTGCAACTCAATATAATACTCCATAGCTTTTTGTATTGTCCATGAAGCCATGTAATTCGTATAGGCATTATTGTTAACATGCTCCTTATACTCATCAGGACCTATCACATTATTTATGTGATATTTTTGGTCGGACTCATTCCATTCAAGTCTTGATGCCCAGAAAACCGCGATTTCCATTATTAGCTTATAGCCAAACTTGTCCATGAAATCCTGATCCTGTGCAATCGAATAATATTGCCAAACAGCATATGCTATATCTGACGATATATGCTGTTCAATAAAACCGGTCCATATCTTTACAGGTTTTCCTGTCACTATATCCGCAGAGCCCCATTCCGGAGTAACCTCGCCATCCTTAAGCCATGCTGATTCCCAAGGGAACATAGCGCCCTTGTACCCATTCTCCCGGGCTTTTTTGTATGCACCGGGAAGTGATAAATATCGGTACTCCAACAGTGATCTTGCTACCTCAGGTTTTGAATATGTCCAAAACGGCAGCATAAAAATTTCAGTATCCCAAAATGTATGACCCTTGTAGCCTTCCCCTGTTAATCCTTTTGCAGCAATATTCATGCGATTGTCATGAGCAGGAGTCATAATAATTAAATGGTATATGGCAAACCTTATAGCCAACTGATCAAATTCATTATTGCCTGTTATCCTGATATCAAACAAATTCCAATCCTTTGCCCATATGCCGGCAGATTTTTGTAATAGTTCATTATATCTATTTCTTGCAACTGCTTTTAACTCGGACAAGGATAGGCTTCTTAGTTCTTCGAGAACCTTTTTATTGGCTTCTATGGAAGCTTCTTTGTCGGTCTTTTTGTCGGCTTTTTCCTCAGCTTCTATAGCAGCTTCTTTGTCAATCTTTTTGTCGGCTGCTACATCAGCTTCTTTTTCAACTTCTATGTCAACGTCGTCTTCTTTGTTGATCTTTTTATCAACTTCTATGTAGACTTCCTTGCCGACATTTTTGGTTGCTTCTATGTCGGCATTTTCATTAGCATCTATGTCCCTTGATGTGCGTACATTTGATATTTTTTCTATTACAAGGGTTTTACCCTTTTCAACTTTGCATGAAAAGTTGACCGCTATAAACCTGCGTCCCATTATCACCAATGATTTAGGCTCTATGGTCTTAGAATCCATTTCAAAGTTGTGAGTAGTGTTATATACAAAATGTATTTTTGATTGCGTCGTCGTTTGGGCTAATTGCATGTATTTACTGTCAAATAAGCGTTTTTCACCTTCAGAAAAATGCTGTACACCTGAATTTGTCATTTGCGCGTTTATGCCTGAAATAATTTTAATTTCAGCTTCGCTGTCAATAGGCTTAATCTCAACCCGTTGACCAATTAAATGCAAATTGTCACGAGAAACAAACCTTCTGAAGAATAGTTCATACTTATGACCATTAGGTGAGACCCATGTTATTTGCCTTTTTAGTTCACCTGTTTTTAGATTCAACGCTTTATTATAAAAAATAATTTCTCCACTTTTAAGATCAAAAGCTTCTCCATTTAGGTCGATATCCATACGAATAAGATCAGCTGTATTTGGAAGCTCAGTTACCTCATTCTCATCAAACCTGTTAAAGGTTCCTGCAATAAAAGTATTCCGTTTCTCTCCTGCATATGTTTCTTCATTTGCAGAGCGAATACCCAAATAGCCATTGCCAAGAGCCATGAGCGTTTCACTTTTGCCGAGATATCTCCCTGAAAAAGAATCTTCTTGAACTATCCAATTGTTGTCCTCTTTCTTGCCCGTTTCGCATCCCATGTTTTATACTCCTTAAGCCAAAATAAATTGCACGTTCATTATTTCATTTTTATATGCTGAATGTTTAGCTTAATATATAATTAACAAGACTAATATTATGATTGTCTCCCAGAAAGCTGTGAAACGATTTTTTTCTGCAGGTTTGCCAGCAAAAAGTAGCAGCAAGCTGCAACCTGCAACCTGGTGCAATCACAATATGGTTATCCAGCCTTCTTTCGACTTCTGATGAACTTTAAGATGTCTTAAATTTTATCAGAAGTCACTACGTGACTTTCTGGGTGATAACTATATTTTCTAAAACATCAGACAGATTAAGGTCAATACAAGCCACACTCTCATCTGCAGCACCATAGTATAATTTTATATTTTCTCCTTCAGCCACCGCACCGCAAGCGAATATAACATTACCCAGAAAACCATTTTTTTCGTATGACGCTTCAGGTTTTATAAGGGGTACTTCGCTTCTGGCAATTACGACCCAAGGCTTCTTTAAATCTAAAAGCATAATGCCGAGACAGTAACGATCATCTGCTGTCGCACCGTGATATATTTCTACCCATCCGTATTGCGTTTTAAAAGGTACTGCTCCTGCACCGATTCTTCCGCTGTCCCAACTATCTTCCATAAGACCGGCCAAATGTCGGTGGTTACCCCAGCACATTAAATCAGGTGACTCTGCAATCCACATTTCCGGCTTACCAAAGCTTGAAGAAGACGGTCTGTGTAGTGCATAATACTTCCCATCTATTTTTTCGGGGAAAATCGCTACATCCTTGTTATCAGGGCAGAAAATTATCCCTTCCCTTTTAAAACTAATGAAATCATTAGTTGAAGCAAGGCTTGTTGTTATACCAAGACAGGAAGCACTGCTGTAATTTATGTAATATATTCCGTCAATTTCTGTAATCCGTGCGTCTTCAATTCCGTATGATTCGTAAATATTTGTTGGCGAAATGGTTGGTTTATCATCAATTGTAAAATTGTACCCATCTTTGCTTCTTGCTGCTCTGAAATGTGAAACTGAAGTAAGATAGCTTTTGTCAGCATGATTAACGACTCTGGGATCATATAGCTTATTCTTATCTTTTTTTAGCTCCTCAATGACTATACTATTTATGCCTTCATCATAATAACCCACTCTATGATAGGACGGATCATTATTTACAGGTCTTTCGGCAACTCTAAGTAAAAGAATATATTCGTCTTTAAATTTTGCCACACCAGGGTTAAATACACCGATAACTTCGAAATCTTCCCTTGAGGGCTTTATGTCCTTCATGGTGATTATTGGGTTATTTTTGTATCGTATTATAGCCATAGTTACCTCACAATGTTATATATAATCTGCTTTTCGTTACCATCCATCGTTACCTTACTTTTTAATTTTATTACTTGTTTGTTCCTTTGTCAATAGGAAAAGAAATATTGTTTAGAAATAATTTATTAATTTTTTTAGTCATTTTATCTAAGGATTAATTTTTTTACAAGACGTTTATTGGTTACTTTTCTCATGTTTTCATTCCTTTTGTTATGTATTGTTAGTCTTTCGTTATACTTTGTTTCCTGTTTTGTTACTATTGTTTGCTAGTTTGTTAATATAAATCTTGATTATTCTTTTAAACTATACTATTATAAGAGTAACAGCGAAAGTGATATTGTATAAGCAATTACAGTACACCGCATAACGGCAGGATTTGTTTGGCTATACCTCATACAGGAGCAAAGCAATACATCATTGGGCGGCTTGCTCAAAAGTTCTTACATCGATGCGAACGAAGATGATTTTACTTAACAATAGATTACAGATTGGTGGAATTTTTATATGAAAAACAAACGGGTTTCAATGCAAACAATTGCAGATAAGCTTAGTATTTCAAAGGTAACGGTATTCAAGGCACTAAATAATCAACCTGGTGTCAGTTTAGAGTTAAAGGATAAAATAATAAAGGTTTGCAATGAATTAGGATATGATAAATGGTCAAATAACACCTTAAAAAGAAACTATAAGCTTGCTTTTATAGTTCCAAAACGCTTTTTTTTAGAAAACGAGAACTTTTATTCTTCAATATATTATTATCTTAATAAAGAATGTGTAACCGAAAATTTTCAATTATCCCTTTTTATAATTGACTCTCATTCAGAGATAAATTGCATTATCCCCCCTCCTATATTAAGCGGTGAATTTAATGGAATATTTGTTGCCGGAGAAATGAATATTTCTTTTTTAAATACTCTGGTGGCGAAAAAAACACCTGTTGTCTTTATTGATTTTTATATTTCAGGCTTTAATTCTGATTGCATAATAGTTGATAATTACTATGTTGGCTATGTTGCCGCTAATTACCTAATAGATAATGGACACAAGAAAATAGGTTTTTTAGGTAATCCAAAACAAACAACCAGTATTTCCGACAGGTTTTTTGGGTATAGGAAAGCTTTAATGGCAAATGATTTTGAATACAATGAAAGCTGGAATATTGTTAACAATGACCCTGTTACAGGCTTTTACCATTTAGATTATGAGCTGCCCAGTGTATTACCTACAGCATATATATGCCATTGCGATATGGCAGCTTATTTTCTTATGCAAAAGCTGACTACTGCTAAAATTAAAGTGCCTGATGACATTTCAATTATAAGCTTTGACAATACCCAGCTTAGCCAAGACTGTAACCCACCGCTTACAACAATCGATATCAGCACTAAGGAATTTGCTAAAAAAGCTTTGGAACAAATGGAAACAAGGCTTAAAGAACCAACCGTTCCCTGCCACAGAGAGTATATTCATACAAGCCTTATCGAACGCAGCTCTGTTAAAAAACTTGAAAAATTGGATTGTGCGCTTTAATAAAGCCTATACACTCTTGCTTCGTATGGATTAAGCTTTAGATTATTTTTATTATCTTTATCGCTTAACTGATAGTTCCCTGTTAAGAGCTCATTTATGCTTAAGCAATCAGGCAGTGAATACGAAACGTTTCCGCTACTGAAATTCAGCACCACAAAATAGCTTTCCTCGCCCATAGATCTTTTGTATGCAAAAATATGCTCATTATCAGCATCAAATAATTCATAATCCCCATAAACAAACGCAGGATATTCTTTTCTAAGCTTAATCAGCTTTTTATAGTAGTGAAATATGGAATCGGGATTTTCTAAAGCCTTTTCAACATTTATTGCTTTGTAATTCGGATTTACATTTATCCATGGCACTCCTTTTGTAAAGCCACCATGGATGCTATCATCCCATTGCAATGGAGTTCTTGCATTATCTCTGCCCTTTTGATATATTGCCTGCATAACCTGTTCTACGGGTAGTTTTTTTTCAAAGACAGCTTCACGATACATATTGAGTATTTCAATATCCCTATAGTCATCTATAACCGGAAACTGCACATTGGTCATACCGATTTCATCGCCTTGATAAATATACGGTGTTCCTTTTAGCGTCAGAAGTAAGGTCGCTAGCATCTTTGCGCTTTCTACCCGGTATAAGCCGTCATCTCCAAAACGCGATACAATTCTGGGTGCATCATGGCTGCCAAAAAATATGCTGTTCCACCCGTTTACGAGATCAGTTTGCCATTTAGTAATTATTCGTTTTAACTCAGGCAGTGTCCATGAAACCGTTTCCCATTTATTACCTGCCCCTACATCTATGTCCATGTGTTCAAATTGGAATACCATGTTTAATTCTTTACGACTTTCGTCTGCAAACAATTTTGCATCCTCAAGTGTTACATTTGGTGTTTCTCCAACAGTCATTATGTCATATTTGGACAATACCTCACTGTTCATTTCCTGTAGATATTCGTGAAGCAATGGACCGTTGACAAAATATTTTCCTCCCCAATGATAACCCGGCTGGTCAGTTTCAACATCCGGCAGCGATTCTTCCTTTGAGATGTAATTTATAACATCCATTCTGAACCCATCAACACCTTTATCAAGCCACCACTTCATCATTTGGTATATATCTTTCCGTACATTCGGGTTGTCCCATCGTAAATCCACCTGCTTCTTGCTGAAGATATGAAGATAATACTGCTTGGTATTCTCATCATATTTCCAGGCAGGGCCTCCAAACGCTGAACTCCAGTTGTTCGGTTCCATGTTATTTTTTCCGTCACTCCAAAAATAATAGTCCCTGTAAGGATTATCAACAGAAGATTTTGATTCAATAAACCATTGGTGCTCATCTGAGGTGTGATTAACAACCAGATCCATAATCAGCCTTATATCCCTCTTATGAAGACCATCAATAAGCTCCTGCCAATCTTCAAGCGTTCCAAACTCATCCATTATATCAAAATAATCACTGACATCGTAACCATTATCATCATTAGGTGATTTATAAACAGGTGAAAGCCAAACAACATTAATGCCCAACTCCTTGAGGTAATCAAGCTTTGATATAATACCTCTCAGGTCTCCTATTCCATCGTTATTGCTATCTTTAAAGCTTCTAGGGTATATTTGGTATACAACAGCTTCTTTCCACCATTTTCTGCTTTGCATATTTTGTTTATTATCATCCATAACATTATATCTCCTTCATAATACAGCAACCTAATAACGGAACTACTTATACTTTAAATTAACATAAAAAAACCGTATTTACAACTTTTTTCACAAGTAACCTTATGGTTACTTCGATTTATTGCTACTGTCAAAGGCAACTGAGGATACATAGGTGTGCAATATTAGGAATCTTTAGCGGTATGAAGCTTAGTGATGTATAGACAGGGTGGGGAAAAGCAAGCCGCTGGAAAGGATATGTAAGTAAAATCCCGATTTAAGCAAAAATGCAACAAAGCAATATTTCTATACAACTCACATACCAGACAACTCACATACCAGCAAGGGAATGCATACTTCAGAAAAGGAGTGTCACTGCATAATAATAAAAAAACACAAATTCAATGCGTACTATGCTCATTGAATTTGTGTTTTATAGACCGTGAACTACCAGCTACTTGGCATTTTCAATCGTATCGGTTTAGAATACATGAAAAAATGTCTGCTTCAAAATGCAACATGGTTTTCGATATACTTAACACTTTTGGCGTGTCCACTACGTCTTTATCCCCTCGACCTTGAAAAATATCGGGAATCCTTTTTTTATTCTATTTTCGTTCTTTTTCGTTTTATTTTTGTTCTTTTTTCTATTTTTTGTTCTATTTTTTATTTTTAGAACCAATACTCAGAATAAGGTTCAGTATAATTCCGAATATGGCTGCACCGGCAACGCACGGAACATCAATGCCGAAGAAAGGAATGTTTCCTCCGAAATGATATTGTCCGCCAAGCCCAATAATCATAATAGTCGCAATTATAGCGATATTTTTGGAGCTGAAAAGATCAACCTTTTTCTCAACCATGATTGCTATGCCCTGAGCGGCAATTGCACCGAACAGATATACTTCCAGCCCGCCTATTACTGCAGTCGGAATGGCATATATGGAGTTGATTAGAGGCGTTACGAATGAAATAAGCATAGCAATAATTGCTGCAACAATTAGAACCGGAACAGAAAATACTCTGGTTATTGCCATTGCACTAATGTTTTCACCATAATTTGTTCCTGCAGGACCACCAACAAAACCGGATACCATATCCCCAATGCCATCCCCTATTAAGTTGAGTCCTAATTTTTCAGCTATATTATACTTTTTCCCTGTACCTTTCTTCTTTGCAAGATCGTTTACATAAATATCTAGCTGGTATATATGGGCAGTTGACTCTGGAATAGTTGCAATCGCAATTGGCATTATAGCTGCAACAGCCATCCATGAAGCCTTTGGTAATGTAAATTCAGGTAATGCAAATATACCGTTAGCTGCTGTTTCCGGTAAAATCTTAAAAAGATCAATTCCTGTGGTAAGCTGTATAATATATGCAGTAATACAGCCGAGAACAGGACCTAAGATAAGCGGGAGCTGCCCTAAAAAACCTTTTAAATAAACAGAAAAGATAATTGTTGAAAGCAATGTAACAAGAGAAATTATCCATGCCATGTTCTGAGCAAGCGCAATCTTATCATCCGGGACTGTAATAGTTCCTGCAGTATCAATAACAATTGAAGTCGCATCACCTAACGCATTACCGGCAAGAGTAAGACCTATAACCATCGCAATAGGTCCTGTGATCGTAGCGGGAAGAATTTTTTCAATGGAATCCTTACCAAAACGATTAACAATAAACCCTGCAGCAATTGAAACCAAACCTGACATAATAATACCAAACTGTGCAACTGAAATTTTCTCATTCAATGTTGCCCCTACAAGTGATTCAGAAGCCATAAGACCGGCTATTGCAGCAATATAGGAAAAGCTTGATCCGTAATATAGAGGGATTTGTCTTCCTGTGATAAGTAAGAAGCATATAGTTGCAAGACCACTTGCAAAGATAGTTGTTGAGATGTGGAACCCTGTAATCAGCGCTACGGCCACCGTTGCCGGAAACATTACAATAACTTGCTGAATCGCATATAGTAATAGTTTCCATATTGGTGGCCGTTCATCCGGCAGGTACCCTATTGTTGGATTCTTCTCCATAAATAAATCCTCCTGATTAATTTGATTTTTTATAGCAATATAATTGCATAACAATTATATTGTGGCTAGGTGTAATGGAACTGCTGGTTATACTTCAGCTTGTTTGTCACTATGAACACAGCTTAAGAACAACCTTACCATCTTATTTAATTGAGTGGCTTAAACAATTCTGCCTTTTGGCATATATTTCTATTTTTCGATAAGAACTTAACCTTTATTATTGTAACACAGTAAGTACAAAATAAAAATCTTTTTCGACAAGAAATTTACGCGAAACAAATGAAAAAAGTAAAGTATATCGTAGTATATCATTTAATTGTAACACCAGAGAAAAGTGAAAATATGCTGAACATATATCCTCACATATCGCTTGAAGCTTTGAAGACCATTCAAGAAGCCATTAAGACCGATGAAGTTAAAAAAGAAATAACGAGGCTTGTCAAAAAAGCGACTTGCATTTTTGCGCCTCGATGGACTTTCGAACGCAAAACCTGCAAGCCGCTTAACACAATATTTTTATATTATCCAAACAGTGCCAGGAACACCCCTGCTGCAACAGCAGAGCCTATGACCCCTGCAACATTTGGTCCCATGGCATGCATAAGTAAAAAGTTTTTCGGGTTCGCTTTTTGGCCTTCTATTTGGGATACCCTTGCAGCCATCGGAACAGCGGACACACCTGCGGATCCTATCAGAGGATTGATCTTACCACCGGACAGCCAACACATGAGTTTTCCAATAAGCAATCCACCTACGGTACTGAACATAAACGCCAGCAACCCAAGCCCAATTATCTTTAGAGTGTCCGGGCTAAGAAAGTTGCTTCCAACCGCTGTTGCTCCAACAGTTACACCTAAGAAAACTGTGACTATGTTCATTAATGCGTTTTGAACAGTATCTGATAAGCGCTCAACAACACCGGATTCTTTAAATAAATTACCTAACATAAGCATACCGATAAGAGGCGCAACATCAGGTAAAAGAAGTATACAAAACAGGCTTACTGCAATTGGAAAGCAAATTTTTTCTACTTTTGAAACTTCCCTTAGCTGCACCATTTCTATTTCACGTTCTTTTTTTGAAGTAAGAGCTTTCATAATGGGCGGCTGTATCATTGGAATCAACGCCATATATGAATAAGCTGCTATGGCAATAGCCGGAAGAAGCAACGGAGCGAGCTTTGTTGTTATAAAAATAGCTGTAGGTCCGTCCGCACCGCCAATAATTCCTATAGAAGCAGCTTCATTGGGCGCGAATCCAAATGCTATGGCAATTATAAAAGCCATAGCAACACCAAACTGTGCCCCTGCACCCATAAGAAGACTTGATGGTCTTGCAATTAACGGTCCAAAATCTGTCATTGCTCCAATACCAAGGAAGATCAAAGATGGGTAAATCCCCAGCTTTACACCCTGGTATAAATAATAAAGTAATCCGCCTATTTTCCCATCTTCAGGCTCCGCCATTAGCCCTGCAAGGGGAAGATTAGCAAGAAGAACCCCAAAAGCTATTGGAAGCAGCAATAGTGGTTCGAATTTTTTAACTATAGCAAGATACACAAGAATACATGCTATCACAATCATAACAAGATGCTGCCATGTAAGCGCAGCAAATCCTGAAGTTTCCCATATTTTTACCAATGATTCAATAAACATAATTGCCCCCCTTTAGCTAATTGATACAAGGTTGTCTCCCGTAGAAACAGATGAGCCTTTTGTGACAAACAATTGCATAACCACACCATCACGAGGAGCCAGTATTTCATTTTCCATTTTCATGGCCTCAAGAATCACTAAAATCTCTCCCTGTTTGACATTTGAGCCCTGATTAACTCTAACATTTAGTATAGTTCCGGGCATTGGTGCTTTTACAATATCAACTCCTTCCTGCACTGCCTGCGCTGCTGGCGCAGTTGCTGCGGGCGCACTTACCACTTCAGCTGCCGGTGCAGGGATTTTCACTGGCTCAGGAGCCTTCTGTATAGCAATCTCTTTTGTTTTGAGAATGTTTGCTTTACCTTTTTCAACTTCTACTTCATATTCTTTATTGTTAATTGTTACTGTATATATCATAGAATCATCCCCCTATATTTCAAATTTTCGCTTTAATTGACTTAAAGCATAGTTCTTCTAATGGTATACCCGACTCTTCGCTTACTATTGCCATTATCATTGCAGCTGTGGGTTCATCGACATTCTGCAGCTTAAGCTCCCCACAGGATAATTCAGGACCTTCTTCTTCTATGGCAACAGGTTCGGAAACACAGCCAGAACCAGAAAGGTTTTCGCCGGCTTTACCTGTAAATAAAGAAATTGTCATTGAAAATAATTTTATTATCAAAGAGAGCATGATTAGCACAAAAAAAACTACCGCCATTGTAAACATAGCGTATGGAACACTTTCTAAAACTGTCATTAGTTCCCCTCCTGTTTCTTTTTGATCGTGTAGGTGACAGTTTGAGTCTCACGCTCTTCTCGTTCTTTAAAGAATTTTTCTGCCACCTGTGGAAATGCAATATAGGAAAGAACGTCCTCATCAGTCCTGGCAAGAGCTCCAAGCTCTTTTTTAGTTTTTTCAAAAGCAGGTTCAAGGGTTTCAGCATAACGAACAGTAATTGGTTTTTCTTCCCCTAAAACATTATCAATAAGCACCTTGTCTATCGCACCGGGTGCTCTGCCATATTCGCCTTTTAAGTACGCCTTTACTTCCTTTGATACATTTTTATATCGCTCTCCGGCAAGAACATTAGCAACCGCCTGAACTCCAACCATTTGACTCATAGGGGTTACAAGAGGTGGGTATCCGAAATCCTTTCTTACATTTGGTGTCTCGGCAAGCACTTCTTCAAGCCTGTCCATAGCGTTCTGCGCTTTAAGCTGGGCGATAAGGTTAGAAAGCATCCCACCCGGAATCTGGTAAGTCAATGCATCTGTTTCTGTGCCCATAACAAAAGCATCCATTAAGCCTTCTTCGATATATTTTGCTTTTATTGGTTTGAGAATATCATTGATTTCTTTAAGAGTCTTATCATTTAATCCGGTCTCATATCCCATTTGCTTTAATGAATAGTTAAGAGTTTCCGTTGCGGGCTGGGATGTTCCGCCGGAGAAAGAAGAAATAGCTGTGTCAATGCCGTCACAACCAGCCTCAACAGCCTTAATTAATGTTATAGGACCTAATCCTGTTGTAGAATGAGTGTGAAGATATATTGGAAGCTTAACGCTGCTTTTAAGTGCTTTAATTAAATCATAAGCTTCCTGCGGGCCCATTATTCCTGCCATGTCTTTAATACAAATGGAATGTACCCCAAGCTCTTCGAGTTGTTTTCCCATTTGTGTGTATTTCTCCAAGCTATGAATTGGGCTTGTGGTGTAGCAAATACACCCTTGAGCATGAGCCCCTTGCTTCAGTGTTTCATCAACTGCGACTTCAATGTTGCGAAAGTCATTCAATGCGTCAAATATGCGGAAAATATCCATACCATTTTGCACGGCGTGATCAACAAAAAGCCTGACCACATCATCGGGATAATGCTTGTATCCTAATATATTTTGACCACGGAGCAGCATTTGCAGCTTTGTGTTTTTGACCTTTGCCTTAATTTTTCTAAGTCTTTCCCATGGGTCTTCACTTAGATAACGCAAACATGAATCAAAGGTTGCGCCTCCCCAGCATTCCAAAGAGTGGTAACCGGCTTTGTCCAATGCTTCCAGTATTCCCTCAAAATCAGAAAAAGGCATGCGTGTAGCAATCAGTGACTGGTTGGCATCACGTAGAACTGTCTCTGTAAAATTTACTTTCATAAGTGCATTAACTCCTTTTCAACTAATTTAATGATTATATAAAAATGGTGTTGAACTCTACAAAGCTCTCCACCCTAAAAACTAAAGACTTAAAATCAGTTATTTTCCGAGTAAATTATGTAGCATTTTACGGCACGGAATTACAGCCTTTCAAAAATGGGATTATTCATCTGTCAAGCTTAAAATTCTTTGTGTTTATTTTAACAATCTCTGCAATATTTATTCTACTATAGCGACTGAAATAAATCAAGCAGTAT
>ENA-UOOH01002174-UOOH01002174.1-fermentation-metagenome-genome-assembly--contig:-NODE-2174-length-17468-cov-5.790444_pt1 | contig 17468 bp, 16 predicted proteins | sample MGYA00245778_ERZ724025 | MGnify/ENA primary metagenome ERZ724025 (study PRJEB28704, sample SAMN03018313) | fermentation metagenome | biome: anthropogenic terrestrial biome; feature: soil; material... | reverse complement strand
TGAATCCTGTGACACTGCCTTCCGTTAGTCGGCGGAAGAGGAACCTCAGCAAATCCGGATTATTCTTCATAAATCAGATATGTGTAGGTTTCAGAAACCAGGTCCGTATAATGAGTAATATTAATTTTGCTGTGCTTGACGTTGAAACCACAGGTCTTTTCCCCGGTAGGCACGACAGAATTATTGAAGTCGCTATAATAAATATGGACTTAGAGGGAGCTATTTTGAGGGATTATGAAACATTAATAAATCCTGACCGGGACTTGGGCCCAACACATATACATAAAATTACTGCTGATATGGTAAAGAATGCACCTATGTTTAAAGATATTGCTGGTAATATTTTGGATCATTTAGCGGGTAATATCATAGTAGGTCATAATATTAACTTTGACTACATGTTTTTGAATAGTGAGTTTCAAAGACTTGGTATTAATTTACCCAGACCTGTAACTCTTTGCACTTTAAATTTGGCAAGAAAAATGGAACCCAGTATTCCTTCTGGAAAATTAGGAGTATTGTGTGACTATTTCAATATTTCTATTACCCGACAGCACAGTGCATATGGTGATTGTCTATCCACTGCAAAATTGTTAAGGACTTTAATGAATGAATATGGATTAGATAATTTTCACCAATATGTCACTCAACCAGTCCAAAAATCCAGCTGGCCAGTAATTAACAAATCGGATGTTTGTTTTAAACGTTCTTGTTATGAAACTAAACAAAGAGAATGTAACTATATTGGGGGATTAATTGAGAGATTACCGATATCTTGTGAGAAAAGTGAACCTGGGGAGCTAGAATACTTAAATATATTGGATGAAATCTTAGCCGATAGGAGAATTACTCAAAAAGAGTCTGATTTTCTATTCGAAATCGCCATGGATCTAAAGATTTCTAAAAACAAAGCAATAATACTTCATCAGCAGTATCTTTTAAACCTGGTTAGAATAGCACTTCTTGACAGAATAATTACTGATGCTGAAATGGCTGATTTAAATCAGGTAGCAAAGCTACTTAATGTTTCATATAAAATTTTAGACGATTTGATTTTTTGTGCCCATCAAAACAACAATATCAAAGATCTAGCTCAGGAAAGACAAAAATATATAGGTAAGACTGTTTGTTTTACTGGTACTTTGAGTTCTATTTATGATGGTATGCAGATAACTAGAGAAATAGCTCATAAACTTGCGGTTGAGCATGGATTGATTGTCAAGAAAGGCGTTACAAAGAATTTAGATTTTCTAGTTACAGCAGATCCTGATTCAATGTCAGGAAAAGCAAAAAAAGCTAGGGAGTATAGTATAAGAATTCTTGCTGAGCAAACTTTTTGGAGTATGTTAGGTATACAGGTTTCGTGATTGCCATATCTTCCTGTTTCCTTAATTTTGGAGTAGATGTTCGGAGAATCCCTTTGCGAGGTAAATTTATTCTATGTGGTATAACTTCCGGGACCTACTTGAAAATAAGTAATTATTATAAAATTTATAAGCCTGGAATAGTTAGATGTAATTCAACTAATGTCTGGGATCCCCACGCCCGGGTTGGGGAGACCCCGGGGACCTATTCCTGCCTGGTGCGCACAGCTATAGGTGAAGATATCCTGGCCGGAGCCGTCAAAAAGAAATACATTGAAACAACCGGCCTGGAAGCCTCCACTCTGGCGACCGGGGTGGGGTTCGAACTGAAAAAACATGCGGCCGCGTTCCGGTTGAGGCAACGGCGCCGTTTTGGCTGGTCGGCATCACAGGGAGACTGACCACAATCCCTTTGCCAGGGAACAGCATTTGGCTCCGGAAACAAAAACCGGCAAGGGATAGGATCATCATCACAAAGATAACATTTTGCTGTAACTTAGTCCTTATTTGGCCGGGCAGAAGTACCAAAGCTATAAGCTAGAATCGATTTATGTCGCAATATATGTATGGGAAAATAAGGGTAAATATGATATTATAGTGTGAGAAATTACATTGTTCGTTAGTGGAGGAAATGAAATGAAGCTAAGGAGAAATTTGTTGCCGCTGCTGCTGACCATGTCTTTCCTTATAGCATTAATCCTGACCTCCATCAGCCCGGCCTTCGCACTCAGTGAAAACTATACATTATCTTCCCCCGGGGTCAGGGATTTACCTGATCCAAAGGGGATTTTTTTCCCTCCTACTAATGGTTACACTGTATTATCTTTTCCCAGGGTCGCTGATAATGAAGTAGGCGCCTTTGGCACCGTATTTCTCAGAGTAATAGCGGGATGTCTAAAAGATGGCGATATCGTATCTTTCCGCCTGCCCGATGGTCTGGTCTGGTCTAAATCGGGCATGGAGGACACCCCAATGACCAACTCTGATTGGGCAAAAGTCAGCGATAATTACAACAACGCTTACGGTCAGATGGATGGCAACTATATTTTAGTTCCCCAAGCATACAGCGGCGACGATAACGCCTTGGATAATGTAGACTTGGAAGTAACAATGCTCAGCGAAAGAGAAATCAGAGTGCAGATTATTGGAGAACCTTCATCCGAGTATAATGCTTATCTGTATATCTTCCCCAAGCATGTGTGGGTGGAGGAAGGCTATTCCGGTAGAGTCAATCTAATCGCTGAAGCTCCTCCCTCATCAGGCTTCCCGAGTGACACCATAGCAATTGGTGATGTCAATTTTAACGGGGGTAGGGTTAGTGTTAGCGTCACCAGCGTCGATACTTTCAGAGATAACGACGAGATTACCCTTCGTGTAACTGAGGTATCCGCCGGTTGTCTGAACCCAAGGAGCGAGTCCCTCAAGCTCAAGTTACCCAGCGGTTTTGCGTGGTCCAATGTAAATAGAATTCAGACAATCTGGGGAGATAGTGATTTTGTAAAAAACGGTATTACCATTAACATCGATGAAGACGAACTGATCATGGACGTAAGTGGTGAATCCGAAAGTGCTACCAACATTGAATTTAAGGTCACTATCAATGTGGACAACAGGGTTTTTGCCAGGCCAGGCGTCGTAGTAGTGAAAGTAAGTGGCGCAAGCAGTGTTAGCCCGTCCAGGTTATGGGTAGGTGAATATAATCCTTATGATCTGAACGGGGACGAATCAACAGATATTCTTGATCTTCTATTGCTAAATCAACTACTTAATGACGCACCGGTTGGAGATAATGAAAAAGCTGATGTCAATTATGATGGTAAGATAGATATCCTTGATTTATTAACTGTTGCCCAGAATATTTATTAATTACAGGACCACTCTAAAACCCAATCAATTGCAAATGCGGTTTTAGGAAAAAACATAATCACATTATTAAATAATAAGATTTATTAAGTAAATGATAAGAAGGCAAACTTAGGAGAAAAGCAACTTGATAACACCCGGCCAACGCACCGGGTTTTTTATATTGGCAGGTCTCATTGGGAGTGGGAGATAACGCTAAGTGCCGGGGGGGTTCCAGGTCTATTGGTTTTTGAATGACAGTCTGATGCCACAGCTGTTGCTTTAGAATAATTTTACAAGCAAAGAGCGAAGGCGGAAATTATTTTAACAAGATGAAATATGTCATTAATTATGATGATTACGCTAGTGGAAAGCACATTGCAGAAGAGTTTATACGTTTTATCCGACATCAATTTCGTTACAGCCTTTGGTTCCGGGACAACAGACTTTACATCTGGATCATGAAATCTGGTTACCGGAGGGGGCGGCTGGTGTTGCCGGCATCCGGCGAATGATGGCACTAATTATTTGTAAGATCGAGGCGAAGTATGAACAACTCATGGATATTTTGGTAAGATATAATAAGATTGAAGTTTGTGAATTGATAAACTGTTTAACTGAAATGGCTGCGGCCCGCGAGGGCGGCTTTTCTAGTGCCGGCAGCTGGATACTGTGGCATACAATTCCCTCCATGGGCGCGGCTTGACACACCGCGCCCAACATTAAAAGCAGCCGAAAGCCGGCTGCTTATATTACTCCAAGCCAAGTTCATGTCTTAAGGCCTTTTGCAGGGTCTGGGAATAACTTATTCCCGCCTCTTCAGCCATAACCGCTAACCATTGGGGAAGGCTAACAGCTTTAACAATAGATTTAGTTTCTTTTTTTCGCAGATATTCGTTCAAGTCAACATCAATAAGATTAATAAATTCATCATCAGATGAGGTTGCAATATCTTGATAATTAGATGGCTCCGGTATATCCTCCTTAGTTTGTTTCATTGCTAAGATGCAACCGGCTAAAGCTTCTCTTGCCATAGTTAGCGCATCAGAAATAGATTCTCCTTCAGTGATGCAACCAGTAATATCAGGTATTTCAACAGTATATACAACGCCGCGTCCTTCAACTTCAGAAGGGGTAAAAATAGCTGGGTAAATATAAATCACATTGACCACTCCTTCTTTAAGATATGTCTTATGGCTGGGGGCTTATTTCAGCCCCGCAGCCTTAAGAATTTTATTTAGTGTTCCCGGAGCCATATCTTTGTTGTGGAGGGCTACTGGTATGGTTCCGGGTTTAGTTGGATGCTTATGTATGTGGTGTGAGCCTTGTACTCTTACTATCATCCAACTGTCTTTCGCTAGTAGTTTCATTAGCTCTTTTGGTTTCATTTATCGTTGCCCTCCTTCTATAAATATTATATTATATAAAATTATATAATGGAAGAGTGATTTATATAATTTTATATAAATTTTTTTGGATAGGGGTTGGATAAGACGCTGGTGAAGTTCGTTGAGATGTTAAGAACGCGGGAGTTATCGTCGACGTCAGCCAGGAAGCCAAATACGTCTGTAAGGAAGCTCAGGTTGATATAGGATGTCCCGTTGACTACATGGATATTGGCCCTGGTATCGCTTACAGCGCCATCGATCAGGGCGGGAGAACCGCTTACGGGAATGGATGCACGCCTTCCTCTTTTTATGATTTCCACGGATTTAGCCGCTTCATTCCAGCTCACCCCCGCACCGGCGGCGGAGCAGACTTTGCGTGCCGGAACAAGCAGATCCTGCCCCTCCCTGAGAGGGGTAAGTGCTTCCGGTAGATCCAAGCTTTTTCCATCAATTTGCAGGGAAAGGTGATATTTGGACAGCCTGTTGGTCGGGTCCACAGGCAGTTTCAAGGCCAGGGTCCGGTCCTCTTCTTCCAGGTAGATTGCCGTACCCAGGAACTGCTCGAAGAAAGGTACGGTTACAAAAATCCTGTCCTCCAGGAGGAAGGGAGTTTCTTCAGTTGTTAAAACGACATTGTTTAAGGAAACCCTGTTGCTGTCCGGGGTGATGGATACTTCCCGGTCGACATTGGCCAGGCTCAGGTTATGGTTGACCTCGTTCCAGAAAAGCCGGTAGCCGAGGGCCGTTGCCGCAGGCCGTACCGGGATATAAGTGGTTTCCCCGGCCTGCACCGGCCCCAGGTGCGGTTCAAATTCCAGTTCGGACCCGTTGATGGTGACACTGGCAATACTCTTCCACTCATCAAGGTTTTCATTGCTGTTGATGATGGCGACCTCTGTGCCCAGCGGGACCCGGTCGTAGAGCCAGAGAATGTCATCGTTGTACATCCGGATGCAGCCGGAAGAAGCATATGTTCCGATGGAGTAAGGGTTGTTATTGCCGTGCACGCCGTAACTGGACCCGCCTGTGCCCCGCGCATTCAGCCCGAGCCAGCGAGGTCCCAATGGATTTTCGGGGACCCCACCGGGGATTAACGGGCCCCCTTCGGGGTGACGCCAGGAGGGGTAGACCAGTTTGACGACAACCTCCCAGTTTCCCTCCGGTGTATACTCCGGCAGGCGTCCGGAGGCAACCGGAAACACATCCAGAAGGAACCGGTCTTTGAAAAAGGCTAGTTGATTCGTACCCTTGTTGATCACGATCCGACAGCCGGCAGCAACCGGTTGCTGAAAAGCAAAGAGAAGGGCCGCGCACATGACTGAAACAGTTAAAGCAAGCTTAAGTCTGTAAATTATCAACACCCCCGCAGGTTGTTTTAAGAAAAAATATGACCTGCCGGAGGTGAACAGAATGAAAAAACAGGAAGTAGTTTCCCCCATTTGAGGGGGAAAAAGGATGATAATATCATCCTTCCATTTTAACAAAGGTGACATTATCACAGAATGAACCCACGAATCCTTACAACCGGTTGACTTTTTAATCTTGCTAAGGTACAATAAACAGTGCTTTAGAATAAGAATAGTATATCTCAGGCCGATGTGGCTCAGGGGTAGAGCAGCTCACTCGTAATGAGCAGGTCGTCGGTTCGAATCCGACCATCGGCTCCAGAAAAATCAAGGCCTCCGGGGTTTATCCCAGGGGCTGTTTTCGTATTTGGCAGCCATTTTGCTGCCGAAGCAATCCTTCTAACTTTTCGGCGGCCTTCTTTGTATAAGTGGATTCAAATATATTGTAGCCGTGCAATTTCCCGGTAAAAAAGGCGCCCAAGGGTCCGGTTCATTTTTCCGGCCCTGGGCGCCTCTGTCTTTTAGATCGATATCTTAATATTATCCCTTGAGCAAACTATGTCATTTTTTTTATGCCATCCACATTAATCTGTCCAGAGCCTTTGGTAACGTAAGATTTGCAGCAGGTAGACATACAGGAACCTGCGGCGGCGGGGGTAAGCTGATTTGCCATTGCGGCGTCAATCTTGTCTGGTTGCCTGCTGCCGAATTCATCCGTGGAGACCAAAATCTCGTTGGCTTCACACTTGTTCCCCTGCTGCCAGTAATGACAGTCATTTACAATGCAGTGGATATGCTGGTTCATGAGAACAAATAACCCCTTTCCTCAAAAATTAGTTTTACCGCTTTTATTCTTTGCCATACGGACAATTATTATTACTTCAATTTAGCGGTTTTGGAGCATCCGGAGAAAAGATTTGTAGAACAAAAGCTGCGCTCTCCAGGCGGATAGTCTTGCCCAATGCGGTGATGATATATTCCTAGGAGGTGTGTCGGATGACAATGACACCCAGGGAACTGGAAGAACAAAGGCTGGAGCAGAGGGAAAAACGAAGGAGTCGATATTATTGGAATGGAGTTGAGCTTCGCCTTAAAGAAGCAGGTTTAGAAGAGTCGGGACCTACAAAAGAGCTTCCTAGGCTTCGCCGCAGGCTGAAGGGTAAAAAAAAGGCCTTGTATTAACCGGAGCGTAATAACTGAAATATTGCCTAACAAAGGAATGCAAGTAAACAAGCGAACATACAAGAGGAAAAAGTTGCGTTTAATGTTATGCGTTCTTATAATGCAAATACAGTTTAAACACACCGTGCTGCCTAACCAGTGAAAAGTCAAAATCATTCTTCTTGCTCAGGCCAATTAACGGTGGGGGACTTCTAGGCGGGTATAATTAATAAGCACATCTTATAATTATAATCTTAAACATGTATTTCACTTTATACATTTAACGGTGGTAGGATAAAACAGAACAAGAAATCTGAGATATTATGATCCAAAAGTTATGTCAAAGTTACGCCAAGTTTAAGTTTTGTTTTGAGGTAATAGCGGGTTAGTCGTTATTGTATAATTATATGTCTTTAAATATGTGATAATTGTCACAATGTTGTTTGTGTATTCGGCCCAACTCTTCAAATTACTTGATTGGTTAGTATAATCCAGGATCTTAGCTTATGGGTCTGGAAGTGGCTATCATCAGGTGACTAATTTAACAGTCATTAGAAACCTACAACAAAATCATAATTGTTTCAAGGAGGGGTTCCAGTAATGCAGCCAACTTACAAGGTGTCAAAGGTTGTCCTTGCGCCGGTGAATAAAAGGTGGTGGCAGTTCTGGCGGAGGAAGCGGACATTAAGAGACGGCGAGCATTATATTGTCAAGGATACAGGGGTGGATATTGATTTCAAGAAACCGGTCTTAAGTAAAAAAGATCGCTGTGAAGTTCTGGTGTTCTTTGATAATGTGAGGTTAATAGAAATATAAAGTTCATAAACTCTGGATAGTGAAGTATTGCGAATTCTGAGCATAATGGTAACATTTCTTGAACAAAGAAGTATTTTTAAGAGCCAACGGTAGATCATTAAGAGCCTTTAGTTAAGCGAATTACTGGTCATGCAGAGAAGAGTCGGGGAAAATTGGTAAAGTCTCACTTTGTGGGAAAAATACGTTAGCTTGAGTAAAAGAACTACGGGTTCTTTTTTTGATAAACCCGCCCTTTTTCCTTTTTTACACAGCCTTGCATTTTGTAGTCTCACTGATATAATATATAGTGAATCTTGCTGGAGGCAATTCAAAAAGTTCTTCTCTTTATAGTCGTTCCAAGGGAAAGGATTTGTTTTGTTCCCAATGCAAGAAATTCAAAGAGGGAGGATCTTTATGTTCGAGGACAAATTGCTTACCTGCAAGGACTGTGGAAAGGATTTTATTTTTTCAGTACAGGAGCAGGAGTTATTTGCCGAGAAGGGATATCAGCACGCCCCATCACGCTGTCAGGATTGCCGCGCGGCTAGAAAGGCCAGAATAAGTGAAAGCGGTTACAGGAGAACGGACAGCAGGACCGGAACAGTGCGGCAGACCTTTGAGGCTATCTGCGCGGAGTGCGGCGTCACAACCGATGTGCCGTTCAAGCCGAAAGAGGACCGGCCTGTGTACTGTCAGCGGTGCTACCGGCAAAAAAGGCAGAGGTATTAAAAAACCGGGGGAAACCCCGTTTATTATGTGGGGTGTCTTCATTGAGAGTATATGTCAATATAGATGGGGGGAGCCGTGGCAACCCCGGCCCCTCTGCGGCCGCTATGGTTATAGCAGACGAGAATGGCCAGGTGCTGGTAACTAAAAGCAAGTTTTTGGGAACCGGCCTGACCAATAATTATGCCGAGTGGAGCGCCCTGGAGGGAGCGGTTGGAGCACTTGTTCACCTGGCCGGAGAGTACGACGGACTGGAGGCCGAAGTAAGGGCAGACAGTGAGTTGGTGGTACGCCAGTTTAACCGGCAGTATAAGATCAAAGAGCCAACCCTCAGAGAGATAGCCGAGCGCGTGTGGGACAGCCTTGCGCAGAGCCCTTCTTTGCAGGTCACTTTAAAGCATGTGCCGCGGGAGGAAAACAAGGAGGCGGATGCCGCCGTTAACCGGGAGCTTGACAGCTATATGAAGTGGCTGGAAACGGTTAAATAATTTATGGTTGCCAGCAAAGCCGGAAGGATTTGACGGGCTGCCCTTGAATTATCAAAATATATATTCGATTATGAAGGGGGCGATCTTTCTGGAAATTTTTAAAAAGGTCAGCGATGGCGCAAAGAGTATCGGTGAAGGTGCCAGGACAATTGGCAAGAAATCCAGCGATCTGGTTGAGACAGCCAAGCTAAAGATGGAAATCTCAAAATTAGAAAAGGAAATGGAAAACAACATTTCTGCGCTGGGCAACCTTGTTTTTATGCAGTATAAGGGGGAAGAGGGGCTTGAAGACGAGGTGGACCGCCTGCTCCAAAGTACCAGGGAGCTCGAGGCTGAAATGGCTGAACTGCACGAACAAGTTGTCAAGCTCAACCCGAAGCCACCCTTGTGTCCCAGTTGCCAGACCGAGCTTCCCTATACCGCGAAGTTTTGCTACGTCTGCGGGACGAAGATCATAACCGGCACACCTGAGTAAAAACATCAAACAAGCACCAAACAGCCTGAACATTTGCAGGCTGTCTTTTTTTGCCTTGCGAAATGTCAATATTTTGTCATAGTCAGCATGCATAAATAATTGTATAATTGTAAAAAAAAAGGCCGAATCCCCAGAATGGGGTACGGGGGATATCTTTTCGGGTGAATCGATCCAGATCTGGGAATTTAACCGTGAAAATTCACGGTTAAATTTAAGATTATCGTCCCGTTACCGCTCCGGAACCTTTCCCATGCCTGAATCGTAGGGTACCCTCAATCCGAACCCTTTAACTAACCCCGGAGGCCGTAGGAGGGACTTCTAGAATGACCAATGCTACCCGTGTGCTCATGGGCTTTTTTGTTTTAATTGCGGCCCTGACAGTACCTATTGCGGCACATGCCGCCAGCCACACCGTATCTCCTGGTGAAAGTCTTTACCTTATCAGCCAAAGCTACGATGTTCCCCTGAACACTCTCATGGAAAGCAATGGGATCCAGACCTCCTGGATTTATCCCGGACAAAAGCTCTACATCCCCGACAACGCCTCCGGCAACGGCTCGACGTATACCGTACGGGCAGGGGACGACATCTACCAGATCGCCAGGCAGCTCGGCGTCAATTACCTGGATATCATTAAAGAAAACGGTCTCTACAATCCTGATTTGATTTATCCAGGCTCAGACCTTTACATACCCCCGGCCTCCCGCGCTGGATCCGGGCAGGGTCAGTTAAGGCCAACCCCACAGGATGTTGACCTCCTGGCCAGGCTGATTACCGCTGAGGCTGACGGCGAACCATACACAGGCAAGGTGGCAGTCGGCGCTGTTGTGTTGAACCGTGTAAATAGCCGGGATTTCCCCAATAGCATTCGAAATGTAATTTACGAGTACGAGGACGGGACCTATCAGTTTGAGCCGGTAATGAACGGATGGATCGAGCGTCCCGCCACGCCTGATTGTATTCAGGCGGCAAAAGATGCGCTGAATGGGTGGGATCCCACCAATGGCGCTGTCTACTTCTTTGCGACATATGTTACAAATCCCTGGCTCTGGTCCAGGCCTTTAAGTAATATTATCGGGGACGTAGCGTTTACTTACTGATTAGGCAGTGAAAAAGAAATAAGGGATTAAAGGCATAAAAAGACAGTTAACATCTTCAACTTTCAAAAGAGACATCCATGCCGCTGGGGCGGCGCAAGCGGAGGATGAAAATCAGCGATGCTGCAGGTTCAATTTCTCAATCGAACCTGCAGCGCATAAGCGCCGAATTGCTGGGATCCAGGTTATTTGAGTTTTTAAACGCCGAGAGAGCAGGGATTTAAAATGAACTAGGAGAATACATTAGTATAAAGCTTTTTTCTCTAAGTGGGGGTTTTCTTGTGCGAATCGGTGTCGATATTGACGGGGTCCTGGCAGACAGCCTTTCCCTGTGGATCCGCGAGCTTAACCGTTTCTTTAAAAAGAATAAGCGTATAGAAGAAATTCGTCTCTTTGACATTTGCCGGACCTATGAAGTCACGCCGAATGAACTGTCCGGGTTTCTGGCCTGCAGGGGCAGCTATTTAATGTCTCAGCCGGAGCCCATTGCAGGTGCGTCTCACTATCTCGGCAAGATTAAGAAACACCATGATATTTATATTGTTACGGCAAGAGACGAAAGATACGGGCAGGAAACCAGGGAATGGCTGGATAAATTCAGCCTGCCTTACGATGAGCTGCTCCTCCTGGGCAGCCATGAAAAAAAGGAAGCCTGTCTTTCCAGGAACCTGAGCGTGCTTGTGGAAGATACGCTGGAAATCGGCGTTAAAGTAAGCGCAGCCGGGGTGCCCGTGCTGCTGATGGACGCTCCCTATAACCAGGGCGTACTGCCGGGGCAAATTTATCGCGCGCACTCCTGGGTCGATGTATACAGGACAATTATCGTCGAGCCACACCTGTTGAACCTGCCTCGTAGTGCGGGTGCGGCCGTGGATATATGAGCTCGTACCCGCCATTTATCTTCGCGCGGCCGTCATAGAGCCCTGCGGTTACCCTGAACCTGACCGGCTGCCATCCGGTGGGGAGCGCCAGACAGTGCTTGGTGGTCCGCGCAGTATGGGTATCGCAGTAGCAAGCCGTGGCGTTTTACCTGGTTGGCTTATTTCAAAGAAGGATCATGATAATGGCAGTAAAGCCTTTAGACAATGTCTAAAGGCTTTGTTGCTTCACATCTTTAAGATTTCACGAGGTCGTAATTAATAGATTGTTAATGTTTTTGTAATCCACATTTAATTATCTTAGTCTATACTCTCGTTATACTTAGATGGGAATTGGGCTTGAATGTTTTAACTTGTCAATTTGTTATATGTATTGAAGGGGTGGAAGGGCAAACTAGAGATATAACCGATATTTTTATGTATTGAAGAGACGGGAGGTATTAAGCCAGAGATGAAACCAGAGGAATTGAAAAAAGGGATTTATTGGGTTGGCGGAATTGACTGGGATTTACGCTATTTTCACGGTTACCTTACCCCGAGGGGCTCCACTTACAACGCTTATCTTATCGTCGATGAGAAGGTCATCCTGATTGACACGGTAAAGCAATCTATGGCTGATGAACTGCTTGGCAGGTTAAAGGAAGTGATCGACCCGGCGCGGCTTGATTACCTGGTGGTCAATCACGTTGAGCCGGACCACTCCGGCAGTGTTCCCCGGGTGATGGAGGCCGCGCCGGGGGCAAAGATCGTGACTTCGCCCAGGGGGCAAAAAGGGCTCGAGCGCTATTACAAGAAGGACTGGGATTATATCCTGGTTAATTCCGGAGATGAACTCAAAATCGGTGCGCGCACCATGAAGTTTGTGCATATGCCCATGGTTCACTGGCCCGACTCCATGGCGACCTACATCCCGGAAGAAAAACTGCTTCTGCCCAATGATGCTTTCGGACAGCATATTGCCTCAGTAGAACGCTTTGACGACGAACTGGGCTGGAATATTGTCCGGGAGGAAGCAGGTATTTATTACGCAAATATTGTCTACCCTTATGGCGACCAGGTTAACAAGGTGCTGGACGTGGTATCCCAACTGCCGGTCGACATGATTGCCCCAAGTCACGGTGTGATCTGGCGTTCCCATATATCAGAAATTATTCCGGCCTATCGTCAGTGGGCAAACAATGAAGCTCCACCAAAAGCCCTGATCATTTACGACACTATGTGGGGTTCCACCCGGAAGATGGCCCTGGCCCTCCAGGAGGGTTTGGAGGACGCCGGGATTCCTGTTAAGGTCAGGTTCCTGCAAAACAGCCACATTTCGCATATTGTGCCCGATGTTCTCAATTCGCGCGCGGTCTTGATCGGGACGCCTACGCTGAATAACGGGATGCTGCCCTCCGTCGGCGCCCTGCTGACCTATTTGAAAGGATTAAGACCAAAGAAAAAGCTTGGGTTTGCCTTTGGCTCTTACGGGTGGGGCGGCCAGGGCGCAAAACTGGCGTCGGCGGCCCTTCAGGAAATGGGCTGGGAGCTCCCCCTGGAAATGATCAATATCCAGTATAACCCCGATCAAGATGAGCTGGACAAGGTCCGGGAAGCGGGCAGAAAGCTGGCGCTTCTGATTTAAAAATAAAAAGGAGATGAAAGTATGAACCCAAAAGCGCTTTATAAAATCAGCTACGGTCTCTATCTCATTACATCACGTAAAGGCGACCTGATCAACGGACAAATTGCCAATACCGTCTTTCAAATCTCAAGCGAGCCGGTCACCATTGCTGTAAGCATCAACAAGAAAAACCTGACGCATGAATACATCAAGGAAAGCAAGTTGTTTGCGGTATCGGTACTGGCCCAGGACGTCCCTCTGTCCCTGATCGGCAATTTTGGCTTTAAGTCAGGAAGGGATGCGGATAAATTCGAGGGTGTCAACTACCAGCGCACCGGGAGCGGACTACCCTATGTCACCGATGGCACCCTTTCCTATCTTGAGGCCAGAGTTATCCAGGAGGCGGACGCCGGTACGCACACGATCTTTATCGCTAAACTTACCGCTGCGGAACTCTTGAAAGAGGGCGTCCCTATGACTTATGCTTATTATCAGGAAGTAAAAAAAGGCAGCGTACCGAAAACGGCCCCTTCTTTTGTTCCAGAAACCAAAGAAAAGGCCGCGCTGAATAAGTACGAGTGTTCCGTTTGCGGATACGTTTACGAACCGGAACTGGGCGACCCGGAAAGCGGCATCGCGCCCGGCACGGCCTTTGAAGATCTCCCGGAAAACTGGGTCTGTCCTGTCTGCGGAGCCGGTAAAACAGTTTTTGAACAAAAGTAAACACAAGATAGTTCTTGTGCCCCAGGGTTTAATATCTAGGATCCAGCAATTGATCTAAATTTTATGCATGGTGTAGACTAAGGCCCGGTTCCCGGGCCGCTTTTTTTATGTATTCTGATTTAATCCAAGAAAATTTATTTTCCTTAATATGTTACCATTTGTAGGGGTTTTAGCGCTTTATCTTGAATTGATTATTGTAGTTCCATTGTTGGTGGAGGTAAGGTATTGTTTATCTACATATTATTAATCAATGTTATTGGATTTGGTACTATGTGGTATGACAAAATAATGGCTCGGACGGGTAAATATAAATACAGGGTAGCTGAAAGCAGGATCTTTTTAATTGCCTTAGCAGGCGGCGCCATTGGAATATTTATTGGAATGGAGTTATTTAAGCACAAAACAAAAAAACTAAAATTTACTCTTTTTATACCAGTTATTATTATTGTGCAACTAATCTTAATCAGAAATTTCTTCAAATAAAGTTCTGAATAAAATCGTACCCGTTCCTTTGTATAATTAGAACATGTTCTCGCTTGTGGGGGTTTGCCGACTAACAGACCCCGTTAAGTGGATTAAGTATTATGTATGTAAATATTTGTGTATTAATATAGCGAAAAATGTTGCAAAAAAAATATTAATTATTGTAGGAATGAAGTAGTCGAAGGGGAAGTAGGTATTTATAAAAATTATTAAGAATTCAAAATATTTGCTTTTTGGGGACTGTCGGAAACATGTTGCCTGAGCGTGGATTCTGGTTCAAGGATGCAGGTGCCGCCCAAGCAAGTAGCTTGCAGTTGGGCGAAAGTTGGGCAACTGATGGGGCATGTTGGCAATTCTGGAGGGAATGATCATGTTCAGGGAAAATAACAAGTTTAAATTGATAATTGACAGCATGCCGGATGGCTTTGCCTACCATGAAATGATTTTGGATGGCGCAGGCAAGGCTGTTGATTATATTTTCTTAGAAGTTAACAGGGCTTTTGAGGAGCAAACCGGGTGGAAAAAAGAAGACATTGCCGGCAAAAAGGCTTCAGAAGTGTTACCTGGAATTTGTCGGTTTTGCTCCAGTTGGGTAGATATTTTTGGAAAAGTGGCTCTTACGGGAAGAAGTATCAAATTCGAACATTGCTTTGATGTATCTCAAAGGTGGTATGAAATCACTGCCTTTAGCGATGAATATGGCTATTTTTCCACAGTTTTTCATGACATTACCGACCATAAGCAAGCGGAGAATACACTGCAGTACCAGCTTGAATTTGAAAAAACGATATCTGCTGTCTCGGCAAACTTTATAAGGTTACCACCACATAGAATTGATGAAGGAATAGAATATGCCCTTAAGGCTATTGGGGAGATGTGTCAGGCCGACCGCAGTTATCTATTCCTTTTTAACCAAGACGAAGTGCTGCTGGACAATAAGCATGAATGGTGTGCCGAAGGGATCGAATCTCAAAAAGATAATCTACAGGGAATAACCGCAGAATCCGTGCCATGGTGGATGGAAAGACTCAAACGTTCCGAGAACATTGTTATTGAGGATGTTGCTGAAATGCCACCGGAAGCACTGGTGGAAAAAGAAATGCTGGAAGCACAATCAATACGAAGCGTGGTTGTTGTTCCCCTGTCTTATTTACGCAGGCTGATCGGGTTTATCGGTTTTGATTATGTTAGAAGGCCAAGTGAGAACTTTAAGCATCAGGTTGCTTTGCTGGAAATCATGTCACAAATTATTTCCAGTGCCATTCAAAGACAGTGGGCTCAGGCTGAGTTGCATGAGAGCGAGGAAAAATATCGCCTGTTATTTGAGAATGCGCCATTGGGTATTCTGGGCTTTGACCAGGAAGGTGTCATTAACGCCTGTAATGACTACCTTGTAAAAATCACCGGTTCATCTCGCGAGGCACTTATAGGATTAAACTTACTGAGCCTGCCGGATAGGAAATTTGGCGAGGCTGTACAGGGCGCTCTTAGAGGAACCCCAATGGTTTACGATGACCAATACCGTTTTACCACCTCACCCGGAACAGCGTTGTTGCGGACGTGGATTGCCCCGCTCACCTCAGCGGACGGCAAGATTGTCGGTGGTATGGGTATTGTGGAAGACGTCACTGAGCGTAAACAATCAGAAAAAGAAAAAGAAGAAGCAAATCTGCTTTTGGAAGAAATTATAGAACTTTTGCCGGATGCCACGTTTGTTATTGATGTTCAGGGAAAAGTCATCTTTTGGAATAAAGCTATGGAAGAAATGACGGGGGTCTACAAGGATCAAATAATTGGCAGGGGCAATCACGAATACGCCATTCCTTTCTATGGCGAGCGCAGGCCGATTTTAATCGACCTGGTTCTTTTACCGGAAAGTCAATATGCCATATTAAAGGACATGTACGAATTTATCAACCGGGGAGTTAATACACTTTTGGGTGAGATGTACGCTCCTAAAGCCTATTGCGGCAAAGGCGCCTACTTGTGGGGAGCGGCTTCCAGACTGGGGGATGGGTCAGGTAGGGTTGTTGGCGCCATAGAGTCTATCCGCGATATCACAGACCGTAAGAACCAGGAGGAAAGGCTCACCTATATAAGCCTTTATGATCATCTTACCGGCTTATACAACCGTGCTTTTTTTGAGGAAGAGATGCGGCGCTTTAATAAAAGCCGGGAATACCCCATAACGATAATCTCTGCCGATCTGAATGGCTTGAAGCTTATCAACGATACTATGGGGCATGGCCTGGGCGATAAACTATTGGAAACCTGCGCCCGAATTCTTCGAAAATCTCTACGCAGCTCAGATATCCTGGCCCGACTGGGAGGAGATGAATTCGTTGCGATTCTGCCCAGGACCAGCGAGAAAACCGGAGAAGATATCGCCGGCAGGCTGCGCTCAAATATTGCCCTGTATAACCAGCAACACCCCGAGTTGCCCTTGAGCATTTCTATAGGCTTAGCCACCGCCAAAGAAGAAGGGGAATCCCTTGAGGAAACTCTAAGAAAATCAGATTTTCTGATGTATCGTGATAAGCTAAATAATAATGCCAGCACTAGAGGCCATATAATAAATACCCTGTTGGGCGCTTTGGCAGAAAGGGACTATATTGCTGGAGGACATGCTCAAAGGCTTTCTGAGCTCTGCCTTGCCATGGGTGAAAAGCTGGGTTTCACCATTCGGCAGATAACCAACCTTGTCTTATTGGCGCAGGTACATGACCTGGGAAAATTGGGGGTCCCGGATATGATTCTATACAAAAAAGGTCCTTTAACAGAGGAAGAATGGGAAATAATGCGCCTACACCCGGAAAAGGGCTACCGCATTGCTCTTTCCGCCCCCGACCTGCCCGATGTGGCAGAGCTAATCCTCAAGCATCACGAAAGATGGGACGGAAAAGGCTATCCACTGGGACTGAAAGGCAGCGAAATACCAATAGAATGCCGCGTGCTGGCCATTGTCGACGCCTTTGATGCCATGACCAATAACCGGCCCTATCGGGAAGCTAAAAGCTGCAAAGAAGCTATTAAAAGAATAGAAGAAGGCGCAGGAACACAATTCGACCCGGAATTGGTAAAGGTGTTTTTGTCGGTTGT
>ENA-UOOH01002173-UOOH01002173.1-fermentation-metagenome-genome-assembly--contig:-NODE-2173-length-17501-cov-10.665195_pt1 | contig 17501 bp, 18 predicted proteins | sample MGYA00245778_ERZ724025 | MGnify/ENA primary metagenome ERZ724025 (study PRJEB28704, sample SAMN03018313) | fermentation metagenome | biome: anthropogenic terrestrial biome; feature: soil... | reverse complement strand
AACTTCAATAAAGAAAAGTTTAGAGTAAGAATTAAAGAAACTGTTAAAGAAAAAAGCAGCATGATTGATATTTCTGAAGCTAAAGTTCTTGTTTCTGGAGGACGTGGAGTTGGAACTGAAAAAGGATTTAAAATGCTTCAAGAACTTTCAACAATCTTAGATGCCGAAGTTGCAGCTTCAAGAGCAATGGTTGATGCAGGACTTGTTGAACATAAACGTCAAGTTGGACAAACAGGACAAACTGTAAGACCTGACCTATATTTTGCTTTTGGTATTTCAGGAGCAATTCAACACGTTGCAGGAATGGAAGAAAGTGATTTCATTATTGCTGTTAACAAAGACCGCTACGCTCCTATTATGCAAATTGCCGACTTAGGTATTGTGGGAGATTGCAAAAGTATTATTCCAGCCCTAATTGAAAGATTAAGCAATAGAATTAAAGACTAAAAAGGATAAACAACTAACATACTCGAAGGCTATCAATGGATTATTGGTAGCCTTTTTTCTTTATTATGCCATCTTATTAAAGATTAAAATCAAAGAATAAAATCAAATATTTTAAATAAATGTCTCAAACCCTTATAATAATTGAAAAAGATAAGGATTAAATTTAGTAAGGTGCCACCTTACACATAGTATCCTGCCACCTTACTAAATTTAATCCTGATTTCAGTAAATTTATTCTTGATTTTAATTTACTGAAACTTCGTTTTAATCTACTGAAATCAAGTTTTAATTTACTGAAACAAGGTTTTAATTTTCTCTTATCTGAAATCATAAACTTAGCTTCAAAATATTAAAGGAAAAAGGAAATTATCTAATAAAATAAACCTCAAAAAGTTCTTCTTCTTTTTTATTTATCCAATGCTTAATTTCTAAACTGCTGGCTTTATCTATTAACGGAGCAGGGACAAAAGGTGAAATAACCTTATATATTTCTCCTTTTGTCAGATTAGACAATTCTGTTATCACTTGATTAACAGGTTGCTCTCCCCTATTTAGCATTTCTCTAATGTCAATTGAATGAAGGATTTTCCTTTCTTCAAACCATTCTGGTTTAATAGTATTATAGTTTTCATTATCCTCAATACTTATCAAATCCTCTCCAACTGCCTTTCTAAGAGTATTAATTAATTCTTCAATCTTGACATTACCTATTGCAGAAGCTTGCTGAAGGGTTGCTATTTTTGCAACAGTCTTTCTTAGCAAAGGATTTTTCAATTTCTTAAAGGCAGGAACAAACTCAATCAATACATCTTCAAGTTCTGGATAGGTTTCTATCAATTGCAAAACCTTAGTCTTTGGACTTATAACTAATTTATTTTCCATAGTATAGCTTATTTAGAGTATGATAAAATTCTTTGTTCTCCTTCAAGTTCTCGGTAAGGTTGAACATCATGCGAAACTTCCAATGTGCCAAGATATTCCCCTTTCTCATTTCTTAACGCAAAGTACTCTATATAAATTAGTTTATCTCCCATCTTTATCCAAAATGGTGCTCTGGATTTTCTTCCACTCTTAAAGTCATCTATAATCTTCTCTACAATATGTGAACTTGCAGGAGGATGACAAAGGCGAACATCTCTATTTAAAATAGAACGATTCCTGATAAATATTCTTTCAGCACCTTGAGAAAAATACTTAACCTTATCATCCTTATCAACAAAGGTCATATCTACAGGTAAATGATTAAGAATAGCCATAAGTTCTTCAACTGAAAAAGAGCCAGAAGGCAATTGAATATTCCCTCCAATTTTATTCATTTGAGCTAATTTATTTTCTTCCTTAGCCCAAAGAGGAGTCCATGCAACTTGAGGGTCATACAAACAATAACCAATTTCTAATGATTGCTTATCAATTTCATACCACTGCTCTTCAGTAAGCTTATCCAAACTCATTGGAAAAAGTATTTCTTCTTCCTTCTTTGTCATATCAATAACTTGTTGACAAGCAGGTTTAAGAATAATTTCAGAAGATGCAATTAACTCTTCAAAATCTATATTTGGAGTTAATAATAATTCAATTCCTCCTTTAATCAATTCCCTAATCTCATCATGCTTTCCCCACATAACTTTTGGAGGGCCTGTTATTCCTGCAGTTTCAAGATATGGGAAAATCAAATACTCTTTTCTCTTATAATGCTTATCAACATCATAAAGAGCATTAAAGAAACCTCGTAAACTAATAATATCCTTTTCAATATTTGCTCCCTTATTCTTCTCTATTTCCGAAATCAAATCTAAAGCCTTATTAGCTACTATTTTCAATTCCTTGTTTTCATTAATCATCACATCAATAGGATGACCTTCGGGAATATTTTTTGAAGAGGATAAATCAACATTTCCATGTAATACAGCTGCATGAACATCGCAAAGTTTTAGAACTTCTTCCTCTGGTAATCCAGCCTCAATAAGCTCTTGTTCAACTTCCACAACTTCCGAATAAGGAATTTGTTCCAAGCTATTTATTAGTTCTTGTCTAACTTCTTCTTGATCTCCTCCTTTGTGGAGTTTTAAAATCAATTCTTTTAGTTTTGCTTTTCTGTTATCAGAATTATTAATTAATTCGCTCATAATGATAATATTTTAAATGATATTTCTTGCTTAATGATTAGCAAAAATACATTACGAATTATTAAAAAGCAAATTTTTAAGTAAATTGGCACTTAAAAAAGCTAATTGAAACTTATTCTCTAATAGAAAATGCTCTTGTTTCTGAAAAAGAGTTTGTACTTACTCTTGCCTCATAACTACCTTTTGGCAAAACAGAATAATCATAAACTATTTGAAATCTATCTGATTTTGGATAAGTAGTTTTTGAAACAACTTCTTTTGTTTTTCTATTCTTTATTTCTAAAGTCAACTCCTCCTCTACTCCATCCTTTAAAAACACAACAAAGGTATAAGTCTTTGCTTTAGTATCTGGGACTTTAATTAATTTAGATTTCTTATGTATTAAATCATTAGGATTATTGCTTATTGAAAATTCATAATCAATCTTACAACCAAAATCAGGTTCAAAAGCTTCTATAAGTTTTGTTTTGTCTTCATTATAAATATAGACATAACCATTTCCTTGCTCTCTATTTGCCCACCAAGAAAGCCCATCACAATCAGAATCTGTAAATAAAAACTGATAATCACCCTCTTTAAGTTCTATAGTTTCATTGTATTCTTTATTATTTTCAAGTTGAGTTCTTTCGTAAACCTTATTTCTTGTTGATTGTTCAATTATATATGCTTTATTTCTTGAAGCATCATTATTTGTTTTATAGGTTAGAATAAATTTATGTGGAAGATAAAAAACTGAATCTTCTAATACCCACTCAACTAAAGGAATATCTTCATCTGATTCAATAAAGAATATATCATGAGAAACATGATAGCCTGGTTGTTCAATTTGAGGGGTTTTATAATATTCAAAATCTATATCAACTACTGCCTTATTACCTTTTATATATGGAGTTAAGTCGTAAAGATATTCATTAACCTTTGTGCCTGGACACCATCCAGCACGATTATATATCCAAGTTCCTCCTTGAGGTTGAATTGGATTGCATCCACAATCATCTTTCCAAATAGCTTGTGTAGCTATTTTTTCTCCATTAACCTTATAATAAAAATCCTTCTTTAAAAACTCTGCTGCTGCATTGGTTGAATCTGCTCCATGACCTGAAATCATTACTCTTGCATATACTCTTTTTGTTCTCTTAGGAAGAGTGATTTCTTTTGGAGTTACATAATTATCTATAGGCTTTTCAATATTACCATAAGGAAAATAACCATAGTGAATATTTTGAGTTTTAATTGATTTATTCTTATACTTCTTATCCAAATCAAATACAAAATCAGTTGTAGCCAAAAAACCATCTTGATAACCTTCATAAACCACAACTATTTCAATACTATCTTTCATTAAAGGCAAATAATTTGATATATCCCAATACCAATTAGGGCTCCAAGTCTTTGCATTATCTCCTTGATTATATGCACCACTATATGGTGTTATCATTCTTCCTAATTGATAATTAATTGTATCTCCATTTTCTGTAGTACGAAGTAAAACACTAATTGAATAGTCCCAATCACTACAACCACCATCAGGACAATTCAAAGTCAAGTAAAAACTAATATAACTTATATCCTTACATTTAAGAGGGAATAAAACTTTTTGAGAATACTCTCCTTTTGTTTTTAAATGAGTCTTATTATGTACCCTAACCTTAAAATCATTTACTTGTGAAAAAGAAGAAAATGATAATAAAAGCAAGAAATAAAGTAGATAATGTTTCATATTGGATATAATTCTTATTAATAATTGGCAAAGATAATAAGTTTTTATGTAGTTTTGTAATCCAAATACTATAAAACATTATGCAAAAAGAAATCATAGAACAAGCTTGGGAAAACAGAGAATTGTTAAAGGAAAAGGAAACTCAAAATGCAATTAGAGAAGTTATTGAAGAATTGGATAAAGGAAGAATTAGAATTGCTGAACATAAGGGAGAAGAATGGATTGTTAATGATTGGGTTAAGAAAGCAGTTATCCTCTATTTCCCTATCTGCAATATGGAAACCTTCGAAGTTGGACCGATGGAGTTCTATGATAAGATACCTTTAAAAAAGGATTATGCAAAGCTTGGAGTTAGAGTTGTTCCACATGCAGTTGCTCGTTATGGTTCTTTTTTAGCTTCTGGGGTTATTATGATGCCTTCTTATGTAAATATTGGAGCTTATGTTGATGAAGGAACTATGGTTGACACTTGGGCAACAGTTGGTTCTTGTGCTCAAATAGGAAAACATGTTCATTTAAGTGGAGGAGTTGGAATTGGAGGAGTTTTAGAACCTGTTGGAGCAAGTCCTGTTATAATTGAAGATAATTGTTTTATAGGTTCTCGATGTATTGTTGTTGAAGGCGTAAGAGTTTGCAGTGGAGCTGTTTTAGGAGCAAACACAACTTTAACTGCTTCAACAAAAATAATTGATGTAAGTGGTAAAGAACCTATTGAATACAAGGGTTATATTCCAGAAAATTCTGTTGTTATTCCAGGAAGCATAACAAAAGAATTTCCAGCAGGAACATATAATGTTAATTGTGCATTGATTATTGGAAAAAGAAAAGCATCAACCGATACCAAAACATCTTTAAATGACGCCCTAAGAGAATTTAATGTTGCTATTTAGAATCAACTTCTTTTGATTTCTTTCTAAACCAACTGCAACATTTTTTCTTCTTGTCTTTCTCTGGTTGAATTTCTTTTTTAGTTTGATTATCGAACACTTGCTTTTCTCTATTCAAGCGAATATCTATTTGTTTTTTGCTAAAAAACAAATTGGGTTTTACATTTTCTAAAAACTCCAACTCTTCCTTACTTCTTTCTTCCTTATTGCAAGCCAAAACATCAGAAGGAATCATATCTCCATTCTTATCCAAAACAGCATAAACCCAATTTCCATTTTTATTAGTTAAAAGAGAATACTCATCAAGAGTAGTTGCCCAATTAATTCTTTCATCTCCTTGAAGAATAAAAGTTAAAGTCTTTCCATTAGGCTGCTTAATAGTAATAGGAGTTTTATCTGCAGGAACTGCAAACAAACTAACAGAAAACACCAAAGTAATTGCTAATATTATTGTTTTTAATCTCATATTATTAAAACTCTTGTTTATTAAAGAATAATTCTAATGCTTTTCTACTATCTTTGTCTGTTACAACCTTTGCTGTGGTTTTGGGTTCAAGAAGGATTATATAATCATCCCCAACCTTTTCTCCAATCCCTTTTAAGGCTTTTAAATTTGAATAGAACTGCATCTTTCCGTTGAGTTGAATAAAATTATCTAAACCCAAAAGGTCGGTTAGCTCATCAATATTGTTTATGCAAGAAATTTCCTTTGAAGAAAACAACACTATTTTTAATCTCTTGCCTGTTTGATAGAAATAAGCAATATCTTTTGTATCTACCATTGTATCACTTCTCCCAAAATCAAGTCTTACTTTTTCACTTTTCAAAACATCCTTTTCCCAAAGTTGAGTTTTGACGATATTTCCAATACTATCAAAAAACGTCCATGAGCCTTCCTTCAAATCATCTTTATATAATCCTTTAATTTTAATCTTTTCAAAATAGAAAAAATCTTCATAAACTCCATTTCTTTTACCATCCTTGAAAGTCAAGAAAAAGTAACCCTTACTATAAGTATTTCTAAAAAATAATCCGTGTTTTATATCATTCTTGTAGTTAACTGTTTCAACCAATACCTTATTTTTATCCCAATAGTTTGACTCTCCATTCTTTTTTCCTTTAGAATATCTTTCTTCCCCAATCTTATTTCCTTTTGAATCGTAAAGTATCCAAAGGCTATCTTTTTTCTTGTTAGAATAGAATCCTTCAGAAATTAGCCCTCCCTCTTTACTAAAAAACTTAACTGTTGCAAAACTTCCTTTATTCTTATATTCTGTTTTTGACTTAATGGTTTTTCCATCTTCAAAGTAGTGAATAAATAGTCCATCCTCATAGTCATCTTTAAAATTACCCTCATAAATCTTATTTCCATTCTTGTCAGACTTTGACCAAATGCCTTGTTTCCTTCCTTTTTGGTCAATCTTATTTTGCGAATATACTTCCTGTTGTGCAAAGCAACAAATCAACAAAATCAATAATAAACTAATTCTTCTTTTCATATTCTAAATGTTTTGCAAAATCAATTAAACTCTCAAATCTCTTATCTATCAATCTATAATTCTTTCTGGTCTTATCCAATGAATTGGAAATAAAAACTGTTTGCATCTTCAAACTCTTTCCAAACTGCATATCAGATATTGAATCTCCAACCATTATACTTTGTTTGAAACGAATATCCCGAAAGTCCTTTCTCGCCCTTAGTCCCATTCCAACCTTTGGCTTACGACAAAAATGATTTTCTTTTCTCAAAGCAGTACAATAATATATACTGTCTATCCTTCCCCCATTATCTTCAATTTCTTTTTTCATCTGCTTATGAATGGTGATTAAATCATCCTCATTCATTAGACCTTTGGAAACCCCTTGTTGATTTGTTACAATAAAAATTGTTTCAAAATGCTTAGTAAAAATACTTAAAGCCTCCAATGCTCCCTTTTCAAACTCAAATTCTTTCCATGTTTTTACATAATCATCAATTAAACGAACATTAATTACTCCATCTCTATCTAAAAACAAGGTTTTGTATTCTCTAATCTTCATGATATGCAATAAAAATTATCTTGGGAACATTTCTGCCTCCACTAATTCACAAAGTATATGCCCAACCATAATATGACATTCCTGAACCCTTGGAGTATCTTTGGAAGGGATATCCAAAACATAGTCTGATTTCTCCTTCATTTTGCCTCCACCATTTCCTGTAAACGAAATTGTTATCATATCTTTTTCCTTTGCCTCTTCAAGGGCTAAAACAATGTTTTTAGAATTGCCAGAGGTTGAAATACCAACAAGTAAATCTCCCTTATCTCCCATAGCCTTAACCAATCTACTATAAATTACTTCATAAGAATAATCGTTTGCCACTGCTGTTAGGTAGGAAGTATTTACATGCAAAGCCTCCGAACGTAAAGGTGGGCGATCATAATAGAAACGTCCTGAAAACTCAGCAGCCAAATGCTGACTATCTGCAGCCGAACCTCCATTTCCACACCAAAGTATCTTCTTTCCTTCCTTCAAAGCCTTAACCATTACATCTTTTACCTTTTCAATTTCTTTCAAAAAAGCTTCATCATTGAGCAAAAGCGTTTTAAGACTAACCGACTCTTCAATTACTTGCTTTATTCTTATCATAAATCTACTTGATATTTGATTTCTTATGAATTAGATAATGGTTGCGACTTGATGAATTTCTTCCAATAAGTTCTCCTAAGAATCCTGTAAGGAAAAATATTGCTCCCAAAATCATCAAAACCAATGATAAATGAAAATATGGACTATCAGTAACAAGTCGCATTGGGAGTTGATTAATGCTTGCTATTATCTTTTGAGTTCCTAATATTCCTGCTGCTAAAAATCCTAATATGAACATTACGGTTCCCCAAAGTCCAAAGAAATGCATAGGTTTCTTAGAGAATTTTGAAACAAACATTATGGAAATAAGGTCTAAATAACCATTAATAAACCTACTCATTCCAAACTTACTCGTTCCAAACTTCCGTTTTCTGTGCTGAACAACCTTTTCTCCAATATTTCTAAAACCTGCCCACTTAGCAATTACAGGAATATAGCGATGCATTTCCCCATAAACCTCAATAGACTTCACAACATCCTTTCTATATGATTTTAATCCACAATTGAAATCGTGAAGTTTAATTCCGGTTATCATTCTTGTTGTTGAGTTAAAAAGCTTTGAAGGAAAATTCTTTGCAAACTTTGAATCATAACGTTTCTTCTTCCAACCCGAAACCAAATCAAATCCATCTTTCATTATCATTGAATAAAGCTCAGGTATTTCTTCCGGAGAATCTTGCAAATCAGCATCCATTGTTATAACTACATCACCTTCGCAATGTTCAAACCCAACGTTCAGAGCAGCACTCTTACCATAGTTTCTACGAAATTTTATTCCCTTAATATTGTTATTCTCCTTGCTTAGCTCTTCAATAACCTTCCAACTCCCATCATTACTTCCATCATCAATAAGCAAAACCTCATAAGAAAAACCTTCCTTCTCCATTACCTCCTTTATCCATTTTGTAAGGTGTGGAAGCGACTCCTCTTCATTCAACAAAGGTACAATTACAGAAATATCCATATCTTTTATTTTATTTATCAACGTTATTTATCTCTTTTTCTTTTAATTCTTTCTTCTTATTCTTCAAGAATACTGCAACAATCAATCCCCAAAAAATACTCATAAGCGATGTAAAAAGTATTGAAGAAATGGCAATTGAAGAAGGACCTACAATAGAGTTTATTTGTTCATCACTTAGATTTGAATTTGCTTCAACCGCCCTTTGAATATCAAAATAACGTCCTTGAAAAGAAGAATCAATGAATGAGGCATAAACATAAATAAAGATTCCATAAATTATAGCTCCAATAATTCCAGAACCTAACGCCACCCAATAAGCTTCCTTAAAACAAATCTTTCCATCTTCTAACCTACTACGATATAGCAAAACTCCAATAAACATAAATATAAGCAAGCTAAAATACTCCGAATAGGAAATTGGATAATGTATTGGCTTATTTATTATCAAACGAATAATTACAACCAAAGATAATCCCAAACCTATCAATAGTCCATACTTCAATATTCCAGACCAATAGTTTCCTGAGAAATTTGATTTATTTTTTGTATTCATTACGGTTATTTATTTTCTTCTTCTAATTTTTCATCCTCTTCTTCCGTTACCTCAGGCTCTTCACTCACTTCTTTATATGGTACATAATCGTTATCCTTATCCAATGGTTGAATATTAGCTCCAAAACTTGGTCTTGTAAGCAAAAGAGAAAGAATAAGTACATAGAATAAATTACCAATAAAACTAAACACATAGTTAGAAGGAATAAAGACTGCTTGAATTATTGATCTAAACTCTTCATTCTCATAAACATTAATACTTGGATCAACTGAATCGAGTAATTCTTGATACTGCATCAAGAAATCATCTAAGAAAGATGGGTTGAGCTTTACAGCATAAATAGTCAGAAAAAGGGTCGAAAAGAAAGCAATTACCAAAGACATAATTGTTCCTATTGCAAAGAATTTCCCAAAAGTAATGTTTTGTCTAAGAACGTTCTTCTTATAGTTTATCATTGCCCAGCCCATTCCAAAAACGAGGATGAAAGTACCGATCAAAGACCATAAAAAACTCGTTTCTAATTTAAGGAAAAACCCTATTAATCTATATAATAAATATATTCCTCCAATAATAGAGCCCCAATTAAAAGCGTATTTCCAGATATTCTTACTTTTCATAATTTTACATTTATTTTAATCTGCAAATATAAGATTTTTATACAGAATAGATGTAATTGGAGTTAAGAAAACAGATAGAACCTAATGAGAAAATGATTCTTATTCTACTATAATTTCATCTAAAAACACCCAACTCGTGCCACCTTCGGAAGGATGCCAATAAGGAAGAGAATTTGTTCCTTTTATCTCAAACTTAACATATCTATAATCAAAATCTTTTGGAGAGAAAACATAATCCCTAATGATTTCTTCCTTTGTTTGAATATTCCCAACCTCAACTTTTCCCACACCAAAATAAGTCTTTCCGTCTTTTGAAACAAAACACTCAACACTGCTTGGGTGAAGTATCCAACTTTTTGGAAAATAGAGGGAAGAGAGTTTTATGTTTTTGTTTCTCACCTCATGTTCTAAATCCAAGAATATTTCAAAATCAACTCCATTCCAACCCAACCAATGTATCTTATATTCCGAATCTCCCCTAACTCCATTTGTAATTGTTCCCATATTACCTTCACTATACAAAGGACTTGGATTAGGCAAAGAAGTAACTTTCTTATTAAATGCGATATTATTCTCAACGCTAATATTAATAAATCTTTTTGTTGATTCGTAGTATTCCTTTGGAGAGAGTGTGCTTTCGTTCAAATCCCTAACCTTAGCTCTAACGCAAGTGGAGTAAAAATCCTCCAACATTTGATTCATTTCTCTCCGTAAAACATATTTCCCTTCACCATTTTTCATATACCATCCTCTTTCTCCAAACATATCTGCCTTACCTATTTCCATAATTGCAAACCATAGTGGCAAGCGAGCAGTTCTAACTCTTAAAAGATAAACAGAATCATTCCCAACAGCTTCTTCTGCCTTATCGAATATTGAAGAATAAATATCTATCTTATCTTTTGAAAGAAATGTTTTTGAATAGTTTGTTGGTGGAGCATAAATATCTAAGAACACCTTTGAGTTTTGCCCAAAGTATTGGAGAGTATCAATATATTGTCTAATGTAAGATGAAGCCTTTCCATAATAACCTTGCAAAAACTCATTAATAATTGAATCTTGATCAATATTAATATTCCAAAGCAGCTTACTTATTAAATAGGTTTTAAGCTCTGCAAACTCATGACCAACATCCGAATTGGCTTGTTGGAAATGTTGAAAAGCATTGTTTTCCATGAAAAACAAAAGATTTGGCTTTAAGACATGAATATTTGGGAAAGGAGAAACAGAATAAGCAAAATCAACATTATAATCCCAAAGGAAAATATTCTTAGTTATCTTTCCCCAATCCATAATATCCATTGCAAAGGTTTGAGCATTAGGATTCTTTTTAAAAGCATCATTGCTTGATTCTTCAATAGTTTTATTTCTATCCTCCTCAATGGTACAAAGCATAATTTGAACATTATACTCTGGCTTAATTGTCTTTGGAGCTTTACGAGAATATTGATAAGCTAAGGTAGAGATTATTTTATAAGGAAATTCTCTTGCAACACGATTGACAAATTCAATCAATGCACCAGAGGGTGCTTCTTCCCTTTCATTAATCTTTTGACATTTTGGACAAGAGCAATAGGAAAAATTATCATTTTGACTAACCGACCAAACCATAGCCAAAGGTTGTTTCTTCATTTCCTCTTTCAATCTTTCAACAACAATCTTAAAGACATCTTCATTGGTTAAACATAACTGGTCGTGCATTCTTTTTCCATTAATCATAGAAAAGTATTCAGGATGAGTTTCAAAATACTTTGCCCTTGGCACCAAACGTTCAAAAGTATGAACAAAGAAACCCTCAGCAAACATATCCTCTTGCAAATGTTGCTTTAACCAATAACGAAAATCCTTGTTCTCACGTGTGAACCTTGACTGAACTTGACGGTAGTTATTTTCAGAACTATAATAATAATTCAAATCTTTAATATCAAGGATAATATCTTTCTTCGTAGGATAAACTTCACAATCAGGAGTAAACTTTCTAATGCCAATATGTTTTTCAAGAAAATCTACAACAGCATAATGTTCATCAGGAAGAAAAATATCGTCACCATGAATAAATATTTTCTCTCCCTCAGTATAAACCTCATACCCATAACCTAACATCATCATATCTGGGTCATATCTATCACTAAAAGAAATACAAATCTCTTTCTTTTTAGGCTTTTCTTTATCCGTAACAATTGGAATTAAGCAATTGCTAACCTTATAAATATCCTTTTGTAATAATTCAGCAGAATACTTTATCCACTCAGAATGATCATGAGGAATAACAATAACATAATCGCTCTTTCCATCCTTAACCAAAGTTAATTTATCTTTCTGAGCAAAAGAAGAAAGACTAAAAATAAGGCATAAACTAATTAAAACTATCTTTTTCATAAACTACTGATTAACAAAATAAATCTAAAAAAAATAAATCTAAATTCTATGGTGCAGAAAACATCACTCAAACTTATTTTATTCCAACAAATATACAACTTTTTCAAATTCTGAATGTTCTATAACTCTTTTTCGAGTAACTAAGTTTAATAATAAAATGAAATAGAAGTGATTTAGTTTTACGGCGTAAAACGAGGTGTAAAACGAGCTAATACAAGTTGTTTTACGCCATATTACAAAGTGCTTTACGCCGTAAAAGAGGGTGTTTTAGGCTGTAAAACGAGTTGTAATACGCCATAAAACAAAATGCGACATTCAGTGTTATTAAAAATGGTTAAAACAAATGTAATATAAATAGAATTTTAGAATCTTAGTTTTCAAATTGAAACTTATATCTTTGAATACTGAGAAACAACTAATTTTAAAAGAATCAATAAGCCTGTTCATAACTTATGCCCCAATTTTTATTGAGGCGGATTAGAGTTTCTAAATTATTGTCAGGAGGGTACTTGTTTTTCCATGTGTGAATAATGGATTCTAGTTTCTTTTTGTCATTATCAATAAATGCTATTGTCCCTTTTACATAGTAGTACCATGTTTTTGCATCGGTGTCACCAAACCATTTATAAAATATTGAATAAGTTCGCTTAAAATACTTTTTCGCTAATTTGTCAGAATGAGCCATTGCAAACATCTGTCCACAGTGCCAGTTAAGAGAATGTCTATTTACAGGCTTCTCTGTTTTTAGATATAAAACAATAAGGTTTGCTGCCTCAATATATTTTTTATTATTACTCAATTGCCGCCAGCAACAAGTATCAGAATCAAAAGTATCTTGATTATAAAAAAGAGTATAATGATTTAGGTCATTATACTTTTGAGAAAGACTAATTAATGAAGAAAAAACAAACAAAAACGTTAAAAAAAATTTCAATAGAGATTAGTTTTTATTATAAGAAAAACCTTTCAGCTTATAAGATGCAATATTACAAAAATTTTCTGGTACTGAAATAATTTTACACTTTTTATTTATACTCTTAGTTTTAATTTCCAGATTTAAAGTCTGCTGTCAACCTTTCTTTTTTAAAATAAATCTATATCTTTGCCGGACAATATTAATAAAACAAAAAAAATGAATATTCAATTTAGCTTAGTAGATATTATTGTTAGCATAGTAGTACTTGTTTTATATTTTATACTATACTCTTATAACTTGTTGTACAAGAAACAACAAAATCCAGTTCTTTCCTATAAACAAAACAAATTCACAATAATATTTATTTTGTCGTATATAATTATCTATTATTCAATCTGCATTTATTCATATTTTGATTACGAAAAAGAAATGGGAACTCCATATACAATTAAATTCTTCCCTCTTACATTCCTTTTCTTTGTATTTACATCAAGAAAATCAAAAAGGAAAGCTCTTAAAGACTTAGAAAAAGACAATTAGAAAATTATATAGTTTTTTGTTTTAAAATTAGCATCAAACACTTCTTTTTAAAATAAAATCTATATCTTTGTTGGACAATATTAATAAAATAAAAAAATGAATATTCAATTTAGCACTATAGATATTATTTGTAGCATTATTATTATTGCTGTAAATTTTGCAATATTTTATTTCCCTAACAATAAGCTTTACAAAAAACTTATCGCCCCTGTTCGCACATTCAAACAAGATATAAAGATTAGTAGGTATTTCCTTATTATTATGTGTCTGCTTATTGTTTCCTATTATTCAATGACCATTTACTCCTATTTTAGCTTTGACAAGGATTATGGAACGCCATATCTACTTACATTCACTCCTCTTGCTTTACTTATATCTGCGATTATATTCTTTATAACCAATAAGAAAACTCTTAAAGAGTTAGAAAAAATAGAATAACTCTTGTTTGCTTTTAGTTTTCATTATATAGTTAGCTATTGCTTTTGAAATAAATTTATATCTTTGCCAAAGAATAACCCTTTAAGTTAAAGATTATGAATTTAAGAAAAAACTATCGTTATTTATTGGTCTTATCTCTTTGCCTTATGGCTCTGGGCATGGCTCTTACCTTACTTTTTGACAGCGAAAGAGATATATTAGATGCTCCAATATATAGGTTTGTTTTAGATATGCCATTGGCTGTTGTCTTCTTCTTTATTGTGATTTTTGCTCCCATTACGGAAGAGATTGCTTTTCGTTCGTGGGCTTGTAAGAAAAAAGCTTGGACATGGGTTAGCTTTGTTGCCTCCTCATTGTTTGTCTTCTTATTTAATATTTATGCAGGGATTATTTATTCCATAATTTTCTTGGCAATAATTTTCCTTTTTAAAGATAAACCAAAGCATAGGTTGTTTTCATTCCTTATCCTAACCTCCCTGACCTTTGCCATAATGCACTACGATAACCTTCAACCAAAGAGCTTCTACCTTGCATTTGCTCAATATCTTGGTGCGGGTTTGTTTTTTGCCTATTTTGCATTACGATTTAACCTCCTAACTGCCATAATTGTTCATGCTATCAATAATTTTATAGCTATTGCTGCAATGGGTTTGATATTCTCCTCTAACGAAACCAATACATTGGAAAACACAACCTATAAGTCTACCCTTTCAAGAGTTGCTCCTCAGTGGAGCTTTGGAGGTAGAACCACATCTACTTTTGGTATTGCTGAAATTAGTATAGAAAGATATACTATTGGCTCTATTGCAGAGAGCTTGATTGAATATTCCGATACTTCATATTGGGTTATTGATAATGAGGTTACAGATTTTAGGAAATACAATATGAGGGTTGAGCGAAAGGACACCAATTCTAAGATAGATTATAGGGAGTTATTGATTGATTTGGCAAAATTGAAGAAAATTCAGATAGATACCATTCAAGAGAAACGTTTGGTTTGGGTTCTTAACGCAAAGGATTGGGATAGTATTTCCTATAAGGAGGACGACCTTTACAACTATGATCCATTAACTAAGGTTGGAGTTTATTCCTTATGCTCTCAGCTATCAGTTCCTATTATGTTTGAAAAAGAGAAGACTTTGGATGTAATTCCTCAAAAGGGAGTATATGATAGGACGATTTGGATTGATAAAAATGTGTTTTATCAAAAGAGTTTTGAGCAAAAGAAAAAGACTTTGGAAACACGCTATAGCATCACCCTAACAAAGAAAGACACCCTAATAAACGTTATTCGAATTAGAGGGGAATAGTTTTTATTTTCACATATTTATTATTGTATTAGGAAATCTTTTGTATATTTGCAGCGTATTTGAAACCTGAGTGTAAGGACTTTCCTTAGTGGGACTCTTTCACAAAGCGAGTAGAATCAATCTATTAAACAAAATATTTATTAATCTAATCCAAAAGTAGGACTAATGGAAAAGAGAATTGGAACAATCTCAATTGTTATTTACGATAAAGCAGTAGCAACTACTGTCAATAGTTTATTGTCGGAATATTCTGATTCCATATTGGCTCGTCAGGGCTTGCCTCTTTTAGATAAGGGTTTACATATAATTACCTTAGTTATTGAATCAACAAGCAACGAAATCAACGCTCTAACTGGAAAATTGGGAAGATTGGAAAGCGTGGAAGTGAAATCAATTTTGGCTAAGGGAAATAACAGATAAAATTAATAAACAAAAATATATGAACATAGCAGAAAGACATAAGAACTTTATTGATAGGGATAAACTCTATTCAATAATTGAAGGAGAAGTACCAACTGAAAGTCAGGTTGATGAAATACTAAACTATGCCCTAAAACTTAAAGGAATTGGTTTGGGAGATGTTGGTGCCTTGCTTAGAGTTACGGACAGCAATCAAATCCATAAGATTATGGAAACTGCTAAAATCATAAAAGAAGATATTTATGGCAAGCGACTTGTTTTGTTTGCTCCTTTATATACTGGAAATGTTTGTGTTAATAACTGCACCTATTGTTCTTTCAGAAAAGATAATCATCTTATTAAAAGAAAGATTTTAACAATGGATGAGATTGCACAAGAAACTTCTGCCCTTTTGAAACAAGGACATAAGAGAGTGCTTTTGATTTGTGGTGAAAACAATTATAATGGTACTGATTATATGATTGAAGCTCTTAGAACAACTTATGGAGTTAGAGAAAGAGACGGAAAAGATTATATAAGAAGAATTAATGTTGAGCTTGCACCAATGGAAGTTAATGACTTTGCAAGACTTAAAGCCGAAAAGATTGGTACTTATGTTTGTTTCCAAGAAACATACGATCAAGTAATGTATGAAAGATTCCACCCAAAAGGAACACCAAAGGCTGATTATCTTTATCGTTTAACTGTTATGGATAGAGCAATGGAAGGTGGTGTTGATGATGTTGGAATTGGTGCTTTATTGGGACTTATTGATTATAGATTTGAAGTTTTGGCAATGATTGAACATGCTAAACATCTCGAAAGTGCTTTTGGTTGCGGTCCTCACACTGTTTCTGTTCCAAGAATGGAACCAGCAGTTGGAGCTCCTGATTCAGAAAATGTTCCTTCTCCTGTTAGTGATGATGACTTTAAAAAGCTTGTTGCCATAATCCGTATTGCACTTCCTTACACTGGTATAATTCTTTCCACAAGAGAAAACGACCAAATGAGAAATGAATTAATAAAATATGGAGTTTCTCAGGTTTCAGCAGCTTCCAAAACCAACCCTGGTTCTTATGCACATGATGAAGAAGGAACAGGAACACAATTCTCAACTGGCGACCATAGATCATTGGATGAAGTAATTTCTTCATTGGCAGATGCTGGTTATATCCCTTCATTCTGCACAGGATGTTATCGCAAAGGAAGAGTTGGACACGACTTTATGGACTTAGCTAAGCCAGGCTTGATTAAAGATTTCTGTTTACCAAATGCAATGTTTACTTTCCAAGAATATCTTGAAGACTTTGCATCCGAAGAAACCAAGAGAAAAGGATTAGCTTTAATTGAAAAGATGACAAAAGAGATTACAAAACCTACACTCCAAAAGAAGATTGAAGATAACCTTTCAAGCATTCAAAAAGGCGAAAGGGATATATATTTTTAGCGAAATTGATTTTAACGATATACCTCCAAAATTAACTTTTCCTCCTAAAAAGTTGATTTCAACTCCAAGAGTACTCCTTATCTCTTGGAGTTTTTTTATTACATTCAAAATATTTTAAGTATTTTTG
>ENA-UOOH01002170-UOOH01002170.1-fermentation-metagenome-genome-assembly--contig:-NODE-2170-length-17510-cov-3.947923_pt1 | contig 17510 bp, 14 predicted proteins | sample MGYA00245778_ERZ724025 | MGnify/ENA primary metagenome ERZ724025 (study PRJEB28704, sample SAMN03018313) | fermentation metagenome | biome: anthropogenic terrestrial biome; feature: soil; material... | reverse complement strand
ATCTCCGTCAACGAGGGTAACGCCATCGGCAACGACCTGATTTACGGTTCGGTTCACGGCTTGAAAAAGGATGAGGACGGCAACGCTCTGGGCGGCGCGGTTATCGGACTGTTCAGACAGGATGAAACCGAGTTCACAAAGGACAACGCCATTCTCACCGTAACCTCTGCTGAGGACGGCAGCTTCGGGTTCGCCAATGTTCCTTACGGCAGCTTTATCGTAAAAGAAATCGAGGCTCCCACCGGCTTTGTGCTTTCCGACGCCGCATATCCTGTTGTCATCGGCGAGGACGGAGCGGTGATTGAGGTTGAAATCAGCAACACCCGTATTCGCGGCAATGTAGAGCTGACTAAGGTGGACAAGGATTATCCCGACAACCACCTCTCCGGCGCTGTGTTTGAGGTCTACGAGGACACAAACGGCGACAAGCAGCTTGACGGCGGCGATACACTGCTCGGCACAATGACCGAGCTGACAGGCGGGATTTATCAGATGACCGGCCTTGTGTACGGCGGCTACTTCGTAAAGGAGAAAACCGCGCCGCAGGGCTTCATTCTGGACGAAAACGCCTACTATTTCTCCATTGCGGAGAACGGCAAGACCGCGACCGTTGAAAACGAAGCCGGAAAGGGCTTTGTCAACGCGGCGCAGACCGGCAAAATCCGTATTGAAAAAACCTCTGAGGATAAGGTCGTAAAGGGCTTTACCTTCAGGGTCGAGGGTACGGACATCAGCGGCAACAGCTTCAGCCGCGAATATGTGACCGATGAGAACGGCGAAATTCACATCGAAGGACTGCGCGTCGGCGATTATCTCATCTCCGAAGTATCCAACGAGGCGAACGCCAAGTATGTGCTGCCCGACAATATCACGGTTACGGTGCTGGCGGATAAGACTACGGTAGCGAAGTTCTATAACGAACTGAGACCTATCGTTCCCGACATTCCCAAGACCGGCGACACCACGAATACCGGCTTGTGGGCGGCTGTATGCCTCGCTTCTCTTGCAGGCATCGGCATTACGGCTTTTGTGACCTTCCGCAAAAAGAAAACTGAGGAAAGCGAGGACGAATAAAGATGGAACCCAAAACGATTATCGGAATCGGACTTGTCCTGTTCATCATCGCAGGGCTTGTGTTTATGTATATCCGAAATAAGCGCAAAAAGTGAGTCCGGCTGGGCGGTGTCTTTTGGCATCGCCCCTTTTACATACCACGATGAAGGGAGTGATAAAAGTGAAAATATCAATATTTGAGTACGGAGGCTACCATTTCATACCTGAACGAAAACTCTCGGCCTCAGAAGGCAGCTTCCGCGCGATTTCCAAAAGATTGAGGATAGACCGTGATATGGGTTTATGTCAAAGAAACTATGCCTACGAGAGTAAGTTCAACTACTCACACAAATCATTCTATGCGGCGGCGCCAGATAAGGAATGTGACCTGTTTCGCTGTATTGAAAATGGCAAGATGTATATTCCCTGTCAAAACGACCTTCAGGAGTATCTGGAAAGACCGCCAAAAAGGAGGGACTCGCATGAGCGATGAAAAACGCATGGCTGGAGATTACGAAATCATCCAAGCCATTATGATCGGCGACCGCGAAATCGTCATCGGCGAGAATCAGGCAGACACCAACGGGCAGAAATATATGACCGCCGTTGGAGAGTGGAACGACATTTTTGAGGTGTACCGGGATGTACTCGTCAGCGACGATTACCCGGAGATTGTCGGATACTTCGGTCAGCGAGTGACGGAACAGGCTAAGATAACCCGTGATGAGCTATTCAAGCCGGATTTCCAAGGTGTCGATAACGCCCCGATAACCGCTGATGGCTGCGCCGTTGTTACCCACGACGACGACCTGAACGGAAAAATCATTGTCATTAAGCCGGAGATACTGCGACGCGAATACCGCAGGGCGACCAATCAAATCAAGCTCTGCACAGGCGGCTTCGGCGCGTCGCCCAACAGTCGCGGCAATGCGGTCTATTGTAAGGATATATATTCCGGCAAGGAAGCAAGGTATGAGCGTCGGGATGTGCTGGGAACGCTGGAGCCGGAATCGCTCCCCGAATGGGCGCGGCAGGGTCTTGACAGCATCCGGCAGACCGAACAGCAGAAAAAAGAAACTAACAAGGAGGCGCGATAATGGATATGACTTTCAGACCCATGCTCCCTGCGGAGCGAAATTACACCTACTCACAGAGCCAGCAAATCAGTATGCAGACCGGCTGTATCGGCCATTTGCGCGGCGATATGGATACGGACGGCGAAGGGTTCTTTACGAGCTGGGATGATTTTAGAAAAGACCTAAAAACGCAGGAGTTCAAGGACGAGTTCGACTCGGTAATCAATGCCCTTCGCTTTGATGAGCAGCACGGCGGCGTGCTCAAAACCCGCCGTTCCCTGACTTCTTACTGCAACGACCATCCCGAAAGCGGCTTTAAGGGAAACTATTGCACGGAATACGGTTTTCGCGCAGACACCGAGAAATACGCTTACCTGTTCAGGCTCAATCCCAACAAGGGCGACTATAACCTGTACTGCTACTGCTATGTGCGTGAGTGGCTCGATAAGCATCTCAAACAGGCGGAGCGCGGGATTCGGTTCATTGACCCGCATTATACGGAAAAGTTCCGTATCCCCGATGGCGATACAGTTCGCATTACCACGAGCGACGGCGAGAAGATAGACCGCATCTGCCGGTATATTGACGATTGCCATGTTGAGGTGGGCAGAAACCTCTATCATATCTGCGAGTTCGCCGAGCGCATGGAGCAGGCAGGAAACACCGTTATTCCTATACGTTCTTCTCTGCCGGAAGCCTGCCATTCCGTTCTTCCATCAAGCGGAGAACTGATTGTCATTAAGCGCGGGGAAAACGGCTATTTTCACAGCGAATATTCCACCGGCGATGGAACGCAGAACCGTAGATTTGCAGACGACCGCAACCGCAAGGGCGGTGTGTCCAAGGCGCAGGAAGCCGCCATGCTTGCAGGCTCGATGTTCGGCTGGGCGGTTCCTGCCGCCGACCCCAAGAACTATGACGCGGACGGGCAGCCTGTCCGACCGAAGCAGAAAGACAGAGGTGACGCACGATGAAGGATAGCGACCATCTTATCTGGAGTAATTACAATTTGGATTATGACGATTGGAAGGACGACTTGGAGGCCGAGTATCCCGATTTGACCGATGATGAGCGATATGAGCTGATGCACGAAATAAACGGCGACTATCTGGACGATGAGCGCGTTAATCTGAATATCCAGCTCTCCCGCCCGATTCTTGTCATCGGCGACCTCGGTTTATGGCACGGGCGGCGCATGGGCTACAAAGAGGTGCCATCCGGCAATATCCGTGACTGCCTGTACAGCGACAGGGACATCGACTATTCCACTTGGTATGTGGATAAGTTGGGCGATATGCGCTGCGACGCCGTTCACCATGACGGCACAAACCACTACCTTTATCGCGCATACAAGGACGGCGTAAGTGATGAGCAGATAGACAATCTGAAAGAAAAGCTGTATATGGGAACCGCCACCCGCGCCGATATTACCCGCATTACCCGCCGCCTGGGTGATGAAATCGGCAGGGTCTACGGCTGGGACTTTCCGCAGCGTCAGCCGCAAAAAGAACAAGCGAGGTGAACGAAATGGGAAAATACCCTGTCGACGTTATGGAAGAAGATTTTGAGGATGTAACGGTACTCGGACAGCCGATGCTCTTTACCTGTGCGCGGGTAGACCGCAGCACGGTGCCGAAGGGCTTGTATCTGTACGAGGTACGCCACGATGACGACCAGCGGGGCGACCCGGTACAGCTTGCGCGTTGGATCATGGTCAATCATTGGGGAACTCTCATCTCGAATAAGCCTGTACGGTTGGAGCCGAGTAAGACGGTGAACAACGCCTATCGGGACATTGACCCCGAAAAGGATTGGAATTACGAGGGTACTTCCTCTACCGCCAAGGAATATATCCAGAAGCACCCACCGGTCAAGGAAAAGGAACACAAGAGATAAGGAGGAACGCCGTGTCGGAACTGAATATGGAAACTGCGCTGTGCCGGTATCTTCGCACACACCACACAGGCAGAAAAAACGCGGCTTCGAGCAAAACGCTTGAAGCCGTTTTTGATGTTACGGGTGCGGAAATCCGTAAGACGGTCAACGCCCTGCGCTGCGGCGGTTTCCCTGTTTGCAGCGATACGGCGGGTTACTATTATGCTGCTTCGCAGACCGAGGTGAACTCGACCATCGCACAGCTCAACGGAAGGATCACGAAAATCAGCAACGCAAAAAACGGACTGCTTGCGTCGATGGAGATGTTCTCTCCCGCCATGTTCGTGGATGTAAGCGTTTGTATCTCAATGAAGGGAGGGATGCCGGGTGGCAAGTAAATATCAAATCATCACAAGCATGGCGGAGCATACCGCAGACGATATTAGGAAAAGCGCGGAAAAGTGGATGAGCTTTCTCACCACCGCCGCCAACAACTACAAATACCGATTCAAAGACCAGCTACTCATACACGCACAGAAGCCGGACGCGACCGCCTGCGCTGAGATTGAGACATGGAACCGGCTCGGCAGATGGGTCAACAAAGGCACAAAGGGTATTGCGCTTCTTGTAGACCGGGATACCCCGTACAGGCTGCGCCATGTGTTCGATGTGTCGGATACGAACACCCGTGTAGGCGCGCATATAACCCTTTGGCAGATGCAAGACCGTTATGAAGCCTCCGTCATTGAAGCGTTGCAGAACAGCTTCGGTGAAACGGAGAACACTTCAGATTTAGCGTCGGTGTTGCTTGATACGGCAAAGAACGCCGTAGAGGATAATTTCCCCGATTACCTTTCCGACCTTCTTGCGGTCAAGGGTGACAGCTATTTGGAGGAACTGGACGAGCTGAATACCGAGGTTTGGTTTAAGACTGCCCTCACAAACAGCGTCGGGTTTATGCTGCTCTCCCGTTGCGGCTTTGACGCACGGGAATATTTTGAGCGTGAGGATTTCAGCCGCGTTTTTGATTTCTCCACACCTGAAACGGTTGCTATTCTCGGCGGCGCTGCCAGCGATATATCCGAAATGGTACTGAGGGAAATAGGCGCGACGGTCAAGAATCTGCAAATGGAGGAACGGAAACAGATTCGCACCTTTGCAAAGCAGCAGGAAATCACGCAAAATATAGACGGGAACAAAACCACCGAAAGGAGTGCTGAATATGGCGCTGACCTATACAATGCAGGGAGATTATCTGATACCCGACCTGACCGCGCCGGAAGCGCCGAGGATTGGCAAGTATGGAATGCTGCGGCGCAGCTACCTGAGAGACCACAGGGACGGGATTTACACCGGGATGATGCTGTCGGGCAAGCTGAACAGCCATCTGGAGCAAATCGACCGGCAAGCGAACGAGATGATGGAGACCCTGACCTTGCATATGGCGGAGACGCAGGGCGTGACGGAGAGCCTGAAAGCGTCGGATCAGATGAAATGGGTAGGGCTGATGAACAACATTCGCCACTCGGCGGAGGAAATCGTGCTGACGGAGCTGATTTATCGTTAAGCGGTCACGACTTCAATGCCCGCTCCGACATCCCCTACTTCCACGAGGACGAGGAAAAGCAGGAGCTTCTGCGAACAAGTCACGCATTGAAAAACCACAGACAGGAAATCGCCGCGTTCTTTTCCGAGCATTCGGATAACAGAGAACGCGGCGATTTTATTAAGTCCTTCTTCGACAACACCTATACGGAGCTGCTCATACAGGACGGACAGCGCGTGGGATATAAGGCGTATGACGATCTGCTGCACCTCTGGCGCGGCGCGTATCTCAGCCGTGAGAAAGAGGTTTTCATTCGTTGGAGCCATGTGGCAGCAACCATCCACGGTATGCTGCTTCTGGATAAATGGCTCGACCGGGGCGAAAAGCCGCTCCCGACAGAGGGAGAGCAAATCACACTTATCGAACAGGCGGAGGCTGAAAAGTCCTCCGCTTTTGTTTTGCCGCAGGAAGCAGTCGATTACCTTCTGAGCTATGGAAGCTCTGTTTCAGAGGGCAAGTTTCGTATCTATGAGCAGTTTCAGAAACATGAAAGCACAGAGGAAAATGTTCGCTTTCTGAAAAGTGAATACGGCATCGGCGGTCATTCCGACGCTATCCCCGGCAGCGGCTTATGGGAAAACCACGATGGGAAAGGCATTGAGATCACCAAGGGGATGAAAGGAAGCGACGGCTATGTTTCCGTGTTGCTCAAATGGCCTGCCGTCGCAAAGCGGATTGGAGAGCTTATCAGCGCCGACCGCTACCTGAACTCACAGGAGAAGGAACAGTATCCCGCCTACCGTCGAGCAGTTGAAGCGCGTACAGAACGGCGTAAGATCGGCGACGAGTTCAACTCTATCATCCGCGACTACAACGACTATCAGACGCAGCTTGGAAATACCGATGCTTGCCTGAATCAGTATGTTCTCATTGAATGCGGCAATGCGTTCAGCATCGGCAATAAGACCACATGGACGCTCTCGGAAAACAACTATATTCTGCCGCTGATGCGGCAAGCCCTGTCCGGCATTATCTCGGAGGATACGCACCTTTCGGAACGCGCCGAAGCTGTGTTCGAGCAGTTGAGCGGCGACCTTGCCGCGCCGTTGGAACCGACCTATGACGAAATGAACCCGCCCCCGGAGCCGGAAAAGGAATACCGCTTCTCTCTGGGAGATACGGTCTATCTCGGCGCACAGGAGTTTGAAATCCTGTCCTTTGACGATGCCACCGTAAGGCTGTTTGATTCGAGCTTTCCTTTGCTCAATAAGGAGCTGCCCCGTGCGGAGTTTGACGCGAAGCTCAAAGAGAACCCGATGAACGACCATCTGCTGCATGAGGTAGAGGCTTCGGAAACGCAGGAGCAAGCGGAAGAACCGGCTGAAAGGAAAAGCAGTGGGAACGCCCTTTGGGACGAATACCGCAGGGTCAAAGAGGAACACCCCGACAGGATCGTTTTGTTTCAGGTCGGTGACTTTTTCGAGGTTATGGGCGATGACGCCGAGCCTGTCGCAAGGGCTCTCGACATCATGCTTACCCGCCGCAGTATCAACGCAGACGAGCGTGTGCCTATGTGCGGCGTTCCCGGACACAGGCTATCGACCTATGCGGATATGCTGTTTGACCGTGGCTTTGATATTGCCATTTCTGATGTAAGCGGCGGTGAGCGGAGAACCGAGCTGCTGTCCTCCACCCATAAGGACGCGCCGGTGGAATCCTATCCTGTGGGCAGGCTTGAGTTCCTCGGCTCTGACGGAGCTGTCGGCGATACCATTGAGTATATCGACGAAGCGGAGTTTCTCCGCGACATTTTTGAGGAAAATAACTACGGCACGCCAATGGTAATCAAGGTGTACCGTCATGAGGACGGCAGCGCCATTCCCACCGATTTTGTAGAAAACCTCGACCAGCCGCCGCAGGGCTTTGAAATCATTGACGCACCCGTGGCGGAGCAGGTCATTACGGAAGAAGCGCCGGAGAAACCGCAGACGAATGACCGCTTCCATGTGGTGGAACTCGACCGTGGCGCACAGATCGTTTACGGCATTTGGGATGACCGGATTGACGGGCTTTATGCGGATGAGAGCGGTGTTTCTGAGGAGTTTGGCGGCGAGTGGGAAGCAAATGCCTATTTGGAGAAGCTGAACAATCCGGAATCGGCGCAGGAGGAACCCATCGTTCTCGAAGCGCCGAAGCCGAAACGCAAGTCCAGGACGCAGACCTTTGACCTTCATCCCGAAATCCCGCAGGCAGACCGCCACAACTTCCGTATCACAGACGATGCCTTGGGCGTGGGTACGCCGAGCGAGCGCTTTCAGAACAATATCGCCGCTATTCGGCTGCTCAAAACGCTTGAAGCAGAAGAACGCTTCGCTACACCGGCTGAACAGGAAACCCTTTCAAGGTATGTTGGCTGGGGCGGTCTTGCAGACTGCTTCGATGAGAAGCACAGCAGATACGGAGAGTTAAAAGCCCTGCTCTCGGAGGACGAATACGCTTCCGCAAGAGAATCTACCCTGACGGCGTTCTATACCCCTCCCGTCGTTATCCGCAGCATTTATCAGGCGCTCGAAAACATGAATTTCAAAACCGGCAACATCTTGGAGCCGAGCTGCGGTGTTGGCAACTTCATCGGCATGGTGCCGGAGAGTATGGCGGACAGCAAGCTCTATGGTGTGGAGCTGGACGGCATATCGGGCAGAATCGCGCAGCAGCTCTATCAGCAGTCCTCTATCGCCGTGCAGGGCTTTGAACAAACCGATTTACCTGACAGCTTTTTTGACGCTGCCATAGGCAATGTCCCCTTCGGGCAGTTCAAGGTAGCGGATAAGCGGTACGACCGGCACAACTTTCTCATCCACGACTATTTCTTTGCGCGGACGCTGGATAAGGTTCGACCGGGCGGTATAATTGCCTTTATTACCTCGAAGGGTACGCTCGACAAAGAAAACCCCGCCGTGCGGAAGTATATCGCCCAGCGCGCTGATCTACTCGGCGCTATCCGTCTGCCGAACAACACCTTCAAGAGCGCGGCGGGAACGGAAGTCACCTCCGACATCATCTTTCTCCAAAAGCGAGATAGGCTCATCGACATTGAGCCGGATTGGGTGCATCTCGGCAAGGATGGGATTCCCCCGCTGGGGGAAATGTCGTCGCAAGACGACAAAAGGGGTGCCGCCCCTGCTAAGGGGAACGGCGTGACGATGAATCAGTATTTCATCGACAACCCGGATATGGTCATGGGCGAAATGCAGATGGTTTCGGGGCAGTTCGGCCCCGAATCCGCCTGTGTTCCCTACGAAGGGCAAGACCTCGGCGCTATGCTCTCGGACGCCATTCAGAATATTCATGCGGAAATTGCCGAATACGAATTGGACGAGCTGACGGACGAGGAAGATGACCTTTCCATTCCCGCCGACCCGACCGTTCGCAATTTCAGCTACACGCTGGCTGACGGCAAGCTGTACTACCGGGAAAACTCCCGCATGAACCCCGTCGAGGCTTCCGTTACCGCCGAAAACCGCATTAAGGGCATGGTTGCCATCCGCGATTGTGTCCGCACGCTCATCGAGTACCAAACCGACGATTACCCCGACAGCGACATCAAGGAACAACAGGACAAGCTCAACCGCCTGTATGACGATTTTTCAAAGAAGTACGGGCGAATCAACGACCGCGCCAACAATTCAGCCTTCTCCAATGACAGCTCCTACCCTCTGCTTGCCTCCTTGGAGGTGCTGGACGACGAGCGAAACTTTGTCCGTAAAGCGGATATGTTCTCAAAGCGCACCATCAAGCAGAAGGTTGTTATCACCTCTGTTGACACGGCTTCGGAGGCGCTGTCTGTATCACTTGCTGAAAAAGCAAGGGTCGATATGGCGTATATGGAGCAGCTTACCGGCAAATCCGAACAGGAAATCTTTGCGGATTTGCAGGGCGTCATCTTCCTAAACCCCATGCACACCTCCGACGACGACCGACGGGCAAAGTATCTGACGGCGGACGAGTATCTCTCCGGCAATGTCCGTGAAAAGCTGGATTGGGCAAGGCGCAGCGCAGAGCTGTACCCGCAGGACTATACCGCCAATGTACAAGCCTTGGAAGCGGTGCAGCCGGTGAATCTGACCGCAAGTGAAATCTCGGTGCGTCTCGGCGCGACATGGCTGCCGACCGAGGATGTGGAAGCGTTCATGTTCGAGCTGTTTTCCACGCCGAGGTACAGCCGATGGAATATCAAAGTCCACTTTTCGGCGTACACCGGCGAATGGAACATCGAGGGCAAGAGCTACGACCGTGGGAATGTCAAAGCGTTTAACACCTACGGCACGAGCCGCATCAACGGCTATAAGATTATCGAGGAAACCCTAAACCTCCGTGATGTCCGCATTTTTGATTATGTGGAGGACGACGAGGGGCGCAAAAAGCCCGTTCTAAACCGCAAGGAGACCGCCATCGCCCAGGGCAAGCAGGAGCTTATCAAAGCCGCGTTTGCCGACTGGATATGGAAAGACCCTGAAAGACGGCAACGGCTCTGTAAGCTCTACAACGAAAAGTTCAACTCAAACCGTGCGCGGGAGTACGACGGCAGCTTTCTGAATCTTGTCGGAATCAACCCGGAAATCACCCTGCGCACCCATCAGATAAACGCCGTAGCGCGTGGACTGCTGGGCGGCAACGAGCTGCTTGCCCATGTCGTCGGGGCTGGGAAAACCTACACGATGACCGCTATCGCACAGGAGAGCAAGCGGCTGGGCTTATGTCAAAAGAGCCTGTTTGTCGTACCCAACCATTTGACGGAGCAATGGGCGTCGGAATATATGCAACTGTACCCCAGCGCGAATATCCTGGTTGCGTCCAAAAAGGACTTTGAAACAAAGAACCGCAAGAAGTTCTGTGCGCGTATCGCCACCGGCGATTATGACGCAATCATCATCGGTCACAGCCAGTTCGAGAAAATCCCCATGAGCATCGAGCGCCAGCGCGCCATTTTAGAGCAGCAGCTTGAGGAAATCGTGAACGGTATATCCGAGCTGAAACACAACCGGGGCGACAATTTCAGCGTCAAGCAGCTTGAAAAGACCAAGAAAACGGTGAAGCTGAAGCTCGAAAAGCTCAACGACCAAAGCCGCAAGGACGATATTGTGACCTTTGAGGAGCTGGGCGTTGACCGCCTGTTCATTGACGAAGCGCACTACTACAAGAACCTCGCCGCATTTACAAAAATGCGAAATGTAGGCGGTATCAGCCAGACGGAAGCGCAGAAATCCAGCGACCTGTATATGAAATGCCGCTACCTTGATGAACTCACAGGTGGGCGCGGTATCGTATTTGCCACAGGCACACCCATCAGCAATTCGATGGTTGAAATGTATACCATGCAAAAGTATCTGCAATACGACACGCTGCGAAGAAACGGTTTGCTTCACTTCGATTCATGGGCGAGTACCTTCGGGGAAACGGTCACGGCCATTGAGCTTGCACCGGAGGGTACGGGCTACCGGGCAAAGACGCGATTTGCCAAGTTCTACAACCTGCCTGAGCTGATGATGATGTTCCGCGAAGTGGCGGATATTCAGACGGCGGATATGTTACAGCTTCCCGTCCCGAAGGCCAACTACCACAACATCGCGCTAAAACCCTCCGAACAGCAGAAGGAGATGGTAGCGTCCCTTGCCGAGCGTGCAGAGCGCGTCCGCAACAAGATGGTGGATGCAAGCGTAGATAATATGCTGCTCATCACCAACGACGGGCGAAAGCTGGCGCTTGACCAACGGCTCATGAACGAGCTGCTGCCCGACAGCGACACAGGAAAAGCAGTCGCCTGCGCCGAGAATGTCTATGAAATATGGGAGCGCACAAAGGAGGCGCGTTCCACGCAGATGGTGTTCTGCGACTTATCGACACCCCACGGCGATGGGAAGTTCAATGTCTACGACGATATTCGGGATAAGCTCATCGCCAAAGGCGTTCCCGCAGAGGAAATCGCATATATCCACTCCGCAAATACCGAGGTGCAGAAAAAGGAGCTGTTCGGCAAGGTCAGAAGCGGACAAATCCGCATACTGCTCGGCTCCACGCAAAAGATGGGTTCAGGCACCAATGTGCAGAAAAAACTTGTTGCGCTTACGCATATCGACTGTCCGTGGCGACCTTCGGACTTGCAGCAGCGCGAGGGGCGCATCATTCGTCAGGGCAACGAAAACCCGGAGGTGGACATCTATTCCTATGTCACAGAAAACACCTTCGACGCCTATTTGTATCAGCTCGTGGAATCCAAACAGAAGTTCATCGGGCAGATTATGACCTCAAAAAGCCCGGTACGCTCTGCGGAGGACATCGACGAAACGGCTCTTTCCTATGCCGAAATCAAGGCGCTTGCCACAGGCAATCCGTATATCAAGGAAAAGATGGACTTGGATGTTGCGGTGGCGCGGTTGAAGCTGCTGAAAGCCAACCACCTCAGTCAGAAATATTCGTTGGAGGATCAGATCATCAAGAGCTTTCCACAGCAGATACGCTCCTATGAGGAACGCATGAACGGGCTGAATAAGGATATGGCGCACCTTGCAGAGCAAACGCACCCCAACAAAGACGGCTTCTCCCCGATGACCATTCGGGGCGTGACCTATGCGGAAAAGAAGGAAGCCGGTGCTGCGCTCCTTGCAGCCTGCAAAGCTATGACAAACCCCGACGCCATCCCTTTGGGAGAGTATCGGGGCTTTTCTATGGAGCTGTCCTTTGACAGCTTTAGTCGGGAGTTCAAGATAACGCTGAAAAACGAGCTGCGACATTCTGTTTCGCTCGGCACGGACATCTTCGGCAACATCCAGCGTTTGGATAACCAGCTCGAAAGCTTCCCGGCTAAGCTCACAGCCTGCGCGGAGCAACTGGAGAACACCAAAACCCAGCTTGTCAACGCAAAGGTTGAGGTTGAAAAACCGTTTCCCCATGAGGAAGAACTGAAAACCAAAACCGCACGGCTGGATGAACTCAATATCCTGCTCAATATGGATAAGCGGGAAAACGAGCTTGTGGACGGTGAGCCGGACGAGGGCGAGCTGACCGGGCGAAGCGTAAAAGACCGTGAACGGTAAAACCAGGACGGCATCTTCGGGTGCTGCCCTTACATAGCTGATACGCTTTATGGAGCTGTCGGCTATTTCTATTTCAAAGGAGATGATGCAGATGACCAATGAAGAACTGAACACCCGGCTTTACGAGAAGATGTTTGAGGAACAGGGAACCTATCGCGGATGGCTCCTGTCGCAGCCGCCCGAAGAAATCCTCAATCACACTTATGAGTACACCATGCGCGAGGATATTCTGATCTCGATGGAGTGTGACGACCTCTCGGACAAGCAATGCAGGGCGCTCCTCAAATCCCCCTGTCCCCTCGGCGATGTGTACAAGGAATGGGAGAAGCGAGAGACCGGTCACATGGACGACATCCGGGACACGCTTGAGAGCCGCGCCAATGCAGTTATCAGACAGGACTTTCTCAAATCACAGGCGGAAAGGTAGGTGCGTGCCAATGGGCTATGTTCTCCCGGAGGACATCGAACAGGCAAAGCAGATGGATTTGCTGACCTACCTTCAAAACTATGAGCCGCAGGAGCTTGTGCGTGTGTCCGGCAACACCTTTTGTACCCGTGAGCATGATTCCCTCAAAATCAGCAACGGGAAATGGCATTGGTTCTCCCGTGAAGTCGGCGGTAAAACGGCGCTGGATTATCTCATCAAGGTCAAAGGTTACGGCTTTGTGGAGGCGGTGGAAACCATACTGGGACGGGCGGCAGTAAAGCCGCCTGTTTTTTATCGGCAGAAGGTTACTAAGGTGCGGGAGCTGCTTATGCCGCCGCTCAACGACAATACAAACACCGTGGAACGGTATCTGAAAGGACGCGGCATCCATCCCGTCATCATCGACTACTGCCTGAAAAACAAGCTGCTCTTTGAGTCAAGGGATTACCACAACGCCGTTTTCATGGGCTACGACCCCGCAGGAAAAGCGCGGTACGGATGTGTTCGCGACACAGTCGGCATATACAAGGGCGACCTGTCCGGCAGCGACAAGCACTACTCCTTCTCCATCCCCGGCAAAAGCGATACCGTGCATCTCTTTGAGTCGGCAATCGACCTGATGAGCTTCGCAACGCTGGAGCTGTTTGAAGGGCGCGACTGGCACAAAGACCATCTGCTGTCCCTTGCAGGCGTGTATAAGACAAAGAGAAAGGATGTTGTGCCGATTGCGCTGGAACGGTATTTGAAGGATTACCCGCAAATCACGACCCTGCGGCTGCACCTCGACAATGACGAGATCGGGCGCGGCGCGGTGTCGGGTATTGTCGCCGGACTGGACGGGCAGTATCAGGTATTCGACGAGCCGCCGAGGTGCGGTAAGGATGTAAACGACCAGCTCAGAATATGAGTTGGAATCAGCGGAAAGGAGGACTATTCCCGATGATGGATATACGAATCTATCAAATCAACAGCGACCGCGACAAGAACCGTGTATCATTTATGGAGTATGAGGCTCTGCCGAAGTTTCAAGGCGCACAGGAACCGAACCCCGAAATCTACGACAGGATTTACGAAGGCTCGGTGGACTGCTCCACTCTGGAAGGCGTCTATGAAAAGTTCAATCTCGACCATCCCGCAGAGTTTCGCGGCCATTCTCTTTCTGTGTCGGACATTGTGGAGGTTGTAAAAGCCGAGAGCGTTAAACCGGGCTTCTATTTCTGCGACAGCTTCGGCTTTAAGAAAATCCCTTTTGAGCCGGTAAAGACACAGGAGACCTCCAAGACAATCAAGGTGGTGCTGCTGGAACCGGGCAAGCTCGCCAGAGTTGCCGATATTGATTCCTCCCTACGCGGGATACAGCGTGTAGTCGGCGGCGATATTGAGGGCTATTACCCCTTTGAGGAGCAGGTCTGTATCGTCTGCAACGATGAAGGAAAAATCAACGGACTTCCGCTGAACCGCGCCATACGCGAGGAAGATACAGTGACCGAAATGACTTACGGCGAGTTGACAGACGCATTTGAAGCTGTCGAGCGCGACGGCACGGGCAGGCACATGACCGGCTATATCGTATTCACTAAGGACAGCTTTGATAAACCTTATCCCGAAGAAGCCCGCACCTATGTGGTCAGCAGCAACAACAAGGCGTTTCAGCCCAACATGGGCGGCTACTCCATCTACGCTTCCTGCTTGGACGGCTCCGACCCGATGGTACGGCTGGAGGCATATATGGCGGCGGAGCATGGCGGCAAGGATGGTTGGAAGGTAGAACGCTGCTATACCAAGGAGCCGGGAAAAGAGATCATTGAGATTATTGCCGGAACCTGCTTCATCTGCGACTGTCGCGGAGAGAGCTTCGGAAGCCTATCCGACGAGCAGCTCAAACGGTATTCAAAGCAGTTCAAGTATCCCGAACAGTTCATCAGGATAAACGGCGAGATATGCGCCGTTCCGTTCAAGCCCAACGAAAAAAGCCATGAGAGATAAGGAGAAATAACACGATGAAAAACTACGAAGTAACCCTGATGGCGACCTCATATAAGACGGTAACGCTTCCCGCCGAATCCGAAAAGGACGCAGAAAAGCTCGCCGGGTATCTCTATTTCAGCACGGATATGCTCGACTTTGACAATGACGATATTGATGAGGTCGCTATCGAAGCAAACGAGACCGAGGATGCAAACGAGCATCTTTGTGAACTCATTTCCGACCTTCAAACCGCAATCCACGAAGCGCGGCTCTCCGTCGATGATGTTCAAAGGGCGCTCGATGAGGTACTGGAATATGCGCGGGAGAAACAGGTGGCATTGTCTTAACAAGCAACGAATTGGGATATCCCAATTCCGCTTGTCAAGGGCTTTGCGCCCCTGAAACCCCGCCGAGAAAGGATAATGTTTATGTATGAATGCCTGTTCTTCTTTATCGGTCTGCTGATTGGCGGCGTCATCGGCGTTGTCGCCATGTGCCTGTTTCAAATCAACCGACCGCGCGGAAAGGATGATGAATTTGAGAAAACGAAACTGTAATATGCTGCTTCGGTTTACGAAGAACGAAATGGACGCTCTCACCAAGAAAGCGCGGAAAACGAATCTCTCCCGCGAGGGGTATTGCCGCGCAGTTCTCAACGGCTCCGAGGTCAAGGAAGCTCCACCCGCCGATGTTCCCGCGCTGATTCAAGAGGTGCGCCGAGTGGGATACAACATCGACCAGATTCTGAAACTCGCCAATGCCAAAGGACTACTGGATGTGCCGAGACTTCGCAAGGCTCTGGACGATAATCGCGCCGTCGAAAAAATGATTATGGGCGTCTACACCACGCCAGATAGCTGATGGCGGTCACTTCCATCTGGCCTATAAAGGGGCGCGTGGATAAGGTCATCAACTATGCGCGCAACCCTGAAAAGACCACCGAAAGCGGATATGGCGACCAGTCCGCGCTCCACGCAATCGACGGCGTTGTGGAGTATGCGGCGGACGAGATGAAAACAGAGAGCCGTGCGTATGTGACCTGTATACGATGTACAGAGGAAACAGCCGTGGAGCAGTTCATTGAAACTAAGCGGTTTTGGAAAAAGACGGACGGCAGGCTTTGTTATCACGGGTATCAGTCCTTTAAGGCGGACGAGGTCAACGCGCAGACAGCCCATACCATCGGCGTGGCATTGGCGCAGGAGTTATGGGGCGACCGCTTTGAAGTCGTCGTCGCCACCCATTGCAACACGGGGCATTATCACAACCACTTTGTCATCAATTCCGTGTCCTGTGTGGACGGGTATAAGTTCTACAATTCTCATGAGGATTACCGCCGTATGCGCGAGGTGTCCGACCGGCTTTGCCGCGAGGCACGGTTATCGGTCATTGATAATCCGAAAGGGTGCGGAAAGCATTACGCCGAGTGGCAGGCGGAGCAAAACGGCAAGCCGACGATCCCCGGCATGGTGCGCGCCGACATCGACCGCGCCATCCTTGCCAGCACCACGCAAAAGGGCTTCTGGAAGGTCATGCGCGAGATGGGCTATGAGCTGCATCTGTATAATCAAAACGGGGAACTGCGGAAACAGCCGAGCATCCGACCGCCGGGGAGGGACAACAATATCCGTCTGTCGCGTCTGCGCGAAGGGTATTCGCTGGAGGAAATCACACAACGCATTTTGCAGAATGTCCGCAAGCAAAACCCTTTTCCCGAAGCGGAGGAAAAGCCGGTCAAGAGGTACCGCCTTCATGGAGATTTCAAAAAGGCTCCGAAGATGACCGGGCTTCGCGCGCTGTACTTCCGTTACTGCTACGAGCTTCATATCATCGTAAAGCGTCCGGCATCCGTCAAGCGGGTGCCTTTTTCTTTGCGCGAGGATGTGATACGGCTTGACAGGTATATTGCGGAAGCCCGCTTTCTCGGCAAGGAGAAAATCGGCACAATCGGTCAGCTAACCGATTACCGCACAAACGCGCAGGAGAAAATCGCCGTGCTTATCCAAAAGCGGAGCGACCTTCGCAACCAACTGAAACGGACGCTCAGACAGGGCGACGAGAAAGCAGCGACAGCTATCAAGGCGGAGATTGCGGCGGTGTCCGCAGAGCTGAAAGGACTGAGAAAAGAGGTGTCGCTATGTGACGGTATCGAGCAGCGTTCCGGGCAGGTAAAGACCAACCTGGGATTGCTGAAACAGGAAAAAGAAATCGAGCGAAAGGAGAAAACGACAGATGAACACATCAGGCGAAGCGGCGGATCAGGTCGTGCGTATGACCCTAAACGGCGTTGAGGTCGCCGCCAAGTTATCGGGCGCGGCTGCAAAACAGGTTGCGGTTATGCTCTATGCCATCCTGAAAGACCAAAAGCGCACCAAGGGCAAAATGCGCCTTTCTAATATGCTGCGCTCCGGCAAGGAGATGAAGGTCTTTGCGGTAAAGGATACCGACCTTCAGAAGTTCTGCACCGAAGC